>Ga0137384_10003355_pt1 | contig 12749 bp, 8 predicted proteins | sample SagtaG_2_FD_104922 | JGI IMG/M metagenome (GOLD analysis project Ga0137384, IMG submission 104922) | Vadose zone soil microbial communities from Sagehorn Ranch, Mendocino, California, USA - Sage2_R_60_16 metaG | ecosystem: Environmental > Terrestrial > Soil > Vadose zone | place: USA: California... | reverse complement strand
GGCCAGGGCGGTGGACGTGATCGGCGACCACATCTACTACTGGCGTGAGCGGGCGGCCGGGGAGTTCTCCATCACGCAGAACCGCGCCGACATCCAGAACCTGCGGGACCGGGTCACCGCGCTGCTCGCCATCGACGCCTTCCTGCGCGAGCGGGCCCCGGCCCGCACCGCCCGCGCCCACCAGCGCAAGGCCCTGGTCAACGACCTGTGGCTGTACGTGCGGGACCTGGGCCGGGTGAGCGAGGAGTACCTGGCCGAGTACTTCGACCTGGTGAACGGCTACCTCGCCACGGTGCCCCGGCGCGTATTCCGCGGCCTGCCCGCCACGCACAAGCTGGCCTACCACCTGACCCGGCGGCGGCTGGACCGGCAGTTGCTCGGCTACCTCGGCTGGCTGCTCGACCAGCCGGTGACCACCATCGGCGTGGTGCGGCGGTTCGGCAGGCTGCGCGCCGACCTGCCGTACCGGGGGGACCGGGCACTGCGCATCCCGTCGCGGGCCTACCGGCCGCACTGGCGCGACCTGGACCCGTTCGTGCAGGTGGAAAGCGTCGGCTGGCAGCGCGGCAACCTGGTCATCGCCGGGCTCGCCTACGTGCCGTCCATCGACATCGGCAAGCGGCGGTACACCAACAAGATCGTCATCCTGCGGCCGCGGGCCCGGTTCCGGCCGCCGATCGTGTCCCTGGCGACCTCGTCCCGGCATCCGCGCGCCACCGTGCTGTCCGGCCAGGAGTGCTACGACTACACCTGGGCCGGGTTCCGGTGTGAGATCAGTTCCCGCTGGTTCCGGGTCGCGGGCCGCTGGCTGACCGGCGACTGGGACTGCTTCATCCTGGTCCGCGGGCACGGCGTGTGGCGGCCCGCGCGGCTGCACAGCCCGGCCCTCGGCGACGCGGGCCGCCCGGGGTACCTGGAGCCGCGGCCCGGGCTTCAGGTCCGCCCGACCTGGGTGGGCCGCCACCTGCACGTGGGCGTGCTGCGCACCCCGGCCAGGCTGGCCGGTTTCGACCGCGGCGCGGACCGGCTCAGCCTGCGCATCGGCCTGGACCTGGCCGAGGGCGGCACACCGGTGCCCGCGGCCGCCGAGCTTGTCCTCGCCCGCCGTGGCGGCCGGGCGGCCCGGTCGTTCCCGGCGACCGTGACCGGCGGCGCGCCCGGCCGGGCGCAGGTGCGCGGCGAGGTGCCGCTGGCCGCCCTGCCCGCCCGGGCGGACCGGGCGGCACTGGCCGGTCCGGGGCCGGCCGACGACGCGGCGTACTGGGACCTGTACGTCAGGCCCGCGGGGCGGGGGCGGATCCCGGTCACCTTCCCCGAGGACGTGACCGAGGCCAGGTACCGGCGGGACGGCCGGGAGGCCGCGGTGGAACGGGCCCGCTACGGGACCGTCGTCCTGGCCGAACGCGAGCCCCGCGCGGTGATCGATTCCCACGCCTGGGACGCCGCCGGTGCGCTGCTGCTGCGGGGCAGCTACCTCGGCCCCGCGGGCGGCTCCGGGCCGGGCGACTCCGGGCCGGGCCCGGTGCTGGACCTGGTGCTGCGCTGCCCGGACGCCAGCATGGAGCACGTGGTGGCCTGCGACGTGGACGGTGAGCGGTTCACCGCGCGGATCGAGCCGGGCGCGATGCCCACGTTCGGGCGGCCGCTGCCGCTGGCGGACGGGCCGTGGGAGGTGTTCGCGCGCGGCGCCGCCGGGCTGGTCACCCGGGCCGCCTACGACCACGCGCGGCTGGCCGGGATCCCGCACCGGAAGGTCGCGGCGGGCCCCAAGCTCTACGCGTTCACCACGGCCGGGTACGACGCGCCGGTGATCACCGCCGAGCCCCAGCTACGGCTTTCCGAGCAGGGCAACTTCAACCGGCGGGTGCTGCGCCGGGCGTTCTACCCGATCCAGGCGCGGCGGCCGCCGCGGGACGCGGTGCTGTTCGTGAGCTGGAAGGGCAAGATGTGCGGCGACAACCCGCGCGGCATCGCCGAGGAACTGCGCCGCCGGGGCGACGACCGGGAGCACATCTGGGTGGTGACCGACTACTCGGCGGACGTCCCGCCGGGCGCCCGGACGGTGCTGTCCGGCACCGAGGAGTACTTCGAGGCGCTCGCCCGGTGCCGCTACATCGTCTCCAACGACGACATGCAGCCCGAGTACCGCAAGCGGGACGGCCAGGTCTACCTGCAGACCTGGCACGGGACGCCGCTGAAGAAGATCGGCTTCGACATCGGCAAGCCGCAGTTCGCCAGCGGCACCGCCTACTTCGACCACCTGGCCAGCGACGTCGCCAAGTGGGACCTGCTGCTGTCGCAGAACCCGTTCAGCACCCCGATCCTGCGGCGGGCGTTCCGGTTCGACGGTGAGATCTGCGAATACGGCTACCCGCGCAACGACGCGCTGGCCCGCGAGCCGGAGCGCGCGGCGCGGATCCGCGAGCGGCTCGGCATCCCGGCCGGGAAGCGCGTGGTGCTCTACGCCCCGACCTGGCGGGACAACCAGTTCTACGCCTCCGGCCGGTACCGGTTCGACCTGCGGCTGGACCTCGACCGGGCGGCCCGGTTGCCCGGCCCCGGCCATGTGCTGCTGGTCCGCGGGCACCACCATCTCGCCAGCGACGTGCGGGCCGGGGGACGGCCCGGTTTCGCGCGGAACGTGACCGGCTACCCGGACATCACCGACCTGCTCCTGATCACCGACGTGCTGGTGACGGACTACTCCTCGGTCATGTTCGACTTCGCGGTGACCGGGCGCCCGATGCTGTTCTTCACCTACGACCTCGCCGCCTACCGGGACAAGCTGCGCGGGTTCTGCTTCGACTTCGAAGCGGAGGCGCCCGGGCCGCTGCTCGGCACCTCGGACGAGGTGCTGGCGGCGCTGGCGGACACCGACGGCGCGGTGGCGAGCTACCGGGACGCCTACGAGGCGTTCGCGGCGAAATACTGCCCGCTGGACGATGGCAAGGCGGGCGCGCGGGTGTGTGACCGGCTGTTCGCGGGCTGACCTGATGCGGCCGGCCGTTCCCGGGCGGCCGCGTTCCCGTAACTAGCCGGTGAAGCCGGGCAGCGCCTGGCCGGGGGCATAGGCGGCGAGCTTGTCGCGGAGCCGGCCACGGCCGCGGTGCAGCCGGGACATGACCGTGCCGATCGGGGTGCCCATGATCTCGGCGATCTCCTTGTAGGCGTACCCCTCGATGTCGGCGAGGTAGACGGCCACCCGGAACTCCTCCGGCAGGTCACGCAGCGCGCGCAGGATCTCGGAGTCGGCGAGCCGGTCCAGGGCCTCGGCCTCCGCCGAGCGCGCCGCCGAGGCCAGCGGGTCGCCCTGGGCGTGCCAGTCGGCGAAGTCGCTGGCCGTCGCCTGGCGGGGCTCCCTGCGCCGCTTGCGGTAGCCGTTGATGAACGTGTTGGCCAGGATGCGGTGTAGCCACGCCTTGAGGTTCGTGCCGGGCCGGAACTGGTGGAAGGCCGCGTAGGCCTTGACGGACGTCTCCTGGACGAGGTCTTCGGCGTCGGTGGGGTTGCGGGTCATTCGAAGGGCGGCCATGTACAACTGTCCGAGGACGGGCACGACGTCGCGCTCGAACCGCTCATCGCGGTCCGGCGCCTCTTCGCTCTTCGCCATGGTCACTCCGCTTCCTATCGCCTCTCACCCATATAGACGTTCGCTGACCCCAAAGTGGCTCGGATTTCCGGCAACTTCCTCGTCCAGGGTAAGTAATCCTGTTCTACGCCACGATGCTGAAGGTTTCCTGAAGATTTGTTTGGGACCGTCGCGGAGATGGACCCGCCGGCGGTGTGCCGGGCGGGCCGGGCCCGCACCGCCACAATGGGGTGCGTGACCACCTCCGCGGCCGAGCACGCCCTCGCTGACCTGGCCTTCCGGCTGGGAGCGGCCGAGGTGCCCGGCCTGTCGCCCGCCGAGCGGGACCTCGCCGACATGGGGGCCGCGGCCCGCGGGCCGGGCCCGGGCGCCGGTGCCGCGCTCGTCACGCCGTCAGCGAACAAGGCCGCCCGGGACGTGGTATCCGGTCTCAGGGACCGGATCCAGGCCGGCGAGGACCCGCTGGGCGAGGCGTTCTGCCGGATCAGGAAGCCGCAGCAGCGCCGCGGGGCGGGCCAGACCTTCACCCCGGCGCCGGTCGTGGACAGCATGGTGTCCTGGGCCGCCCGGGCCCTGGTCCCGGCCCGGGTGGTGGATCCCGGGGCCGGCTCGGCCCGGTTCCTGGCCGCCGCGGGGCGCCGCTGGCCGGGGGCCCGGCTGGTCGGCCTGGAAACCGACCCGCTGGCCGCGCTCATCGGCCGGGCCACACTGGCCGCCGCCGGGATGGCGGACCGGGCGGCCATCGAGCTGGCCGACTACCGGTCGGCGCGGCTGCCCCCCGCCACCGGCCCCACCTTGTTCCTCGGCAACCCGCCGTACGTGCGGCACCATCAGGTGGCGGCACCCTGGAAGGACTGGCTCAGGGACACCGCCGCCCGGCTCGGCGTGCCCGCCAGCGGCCTGGCCGGCCTGCACGCCCACTTCTTCCTGGCCACCGCGCTGCACGCGGCCCCGGGCGACGCCGGTGCGCTGGTCACCGCCGCCGAATGGCTGGACGTCAACTACGGCAGGCTGATCAGGGCCCTGCTGCTCGGGCCGCTCGGCGGCGAGTCGGTCCACGTCCTCGACCCGGCGGCGGCGGTGTTCCCGGACGCGGCCGCGACGTCGGTGATCACCTGCTTCCGGCCGGGCACCCGGCCGCGGGCCATCCGCCTGCGCCAGGTGCCCCAGGTCACCGGCCTGGGCGGGCTGGCCGGGGGCACGCCCGTGCCGGTGGCCGTGCTGCGGGCCGCGTCCCGGTGGCGCCCGCTGGCCGCCGATCCGTACCGGCCGCGGCCGCGATGCCCCGAGGGCATGGTGGAACTCGGTGAGCTGTGCCGGGTGCACCGGGGCCAGGTGACCGGCGCCAACAAGGTATGGATCACCGGTGGGAACGGCTCAGGGCCCGCGACCGGGCTGCCCGCCCGGTTCCTGCTCGCCGCGATCACCAGGGCCAGCGAGCTGTTCGACGCCGGGGAAGCGCTGGCGACCAGCGCCGGGCTGCGGCGGGTCATCGACCTCCCCGCGGACCTGGGGGTGCTGTCGGCCACAGAACGCGGCCAGGTGAACGCGTTCCTCGCCCGGGCCCGGGCGGCCGGCGCCGCGGAATCCTACGTGGCCCGGCACCGCAGTCCGTGGTGGCGGGTCCGGATGCCCGAGCCCGCCCCGATCCTGGCGACCTACATGGCCAGGCGCCCGCCCGCGTTCGTGCGCAACCTGGCCGGCGCCCGTCACGTGAACATCGCGCACGGCCTCTACCCGCGCGAACCGCTCCCGCCGGCGGCGCTGGACGGCCTCGCCGCCTATCTCCGGGGCTCGGTGACGGCCGCCCAGGGCCGGGTCTACGCCGGCGGCCTGGCGAAGTTCGAGCCGGGCGAGATGGAGCGCCTCCTGGTCCCCTCTCCCGGCCTGCTGAAGTGTCAGCCCCGCATGTGACCCTGCTCCCATGCCGAGAACCGCGGATTTCGACAGGCAGCGCCTCGCTTCGTTAGCGGCCAAGCAGCACGGCGTGATCGCCCGCGCCCAGGCCCTCGACTGCGGCATGACCGAACGAGTGCTGCGGTACCGGGCCCGCGCGGGTGGGCCACGTGCGCGCGATGGTTGCCGAGGCCGTGCAGCGGCGCACGTGCTCGATCTCGCACCTGGCCGATGAACTGGCCGCCGGGCCGGCCAGAGGCTCTGGCCTGTTTCGCCAGGCGCTGGCCGAGGTCGCGGAGGGAGTCCGGTCCGCTGCCGAGGCCGACTTGCGCGGCCTGATCCGGTGGGCCCGCCTGCCGACGCCGCTGTACAACCCGCGACTGCTCGTGGGCGGTGAGTTCTTGGCGATGCCCGACTGCTGGTGGCCGGAGTCCGGGGTGGCCGGGGAAGCGGACTCGCAAGCCTGGCACTTCTCGCCGCAGGACTGGGAGGCGACGATGGCCAGGCATGCCCGGATGAGCGCGCACGGCATCATCGTGCTGCACTTTCCCCCACAGCGGATCCGCTCTCAGCGCCGCGCCGTGGCCGACGAGATCCGCCGGGCGCTCGCTTCGGGCCGTCGATTACCGCAAATCAGGACAATATCGGCCGACCAGAGTGACGCCCTGGCCACCGGCCGCCGGAACTGATTGTCGTCGTTGTGGCAACCACGACAAAAGAATGTCGTGGTTGTGGCAACGACGACAAACGCTGCGGGGCGAAGGGTTGCGCGCGGGCTAGATCCAGCCGTGGTACCACATGTGGGACAGCCAGGAGGAGTAGGGGATGGCCTGGGCGGTCAGCAGCGGGTACAGGTAGGCGAAGTTGAGCAGCACCGCGAGCACGAACGCGCCAGCCAGGGACGCCCCCACCGCGCGCCGTGCGGCGCCCGCCGTGGCGGAGCCCATGAGCAGGCCCAGGCACAGCACGACGGCGAGCACCAGGAACGGCGCGAACGCGACCGAGTAGAAGTAGAACTGGGTCCGCTTGGCGTAGGCGAACCAGGGCAGCCAGCCGGCCAGCACGCCGACCAGCACGGCGCCCGCCCGCCAGTCGCGGCGGGTCAGCCACCAGCCGAGGCAGATCAGCAGGGCCAGGATGGCACCCCACCAGAGCACCGGGGTGCCGATGGCGAGCACCTCGGCGGCGTCCCCCTTGGCGCACACGCCATGCCCCGAGGTGGGGCAGTTCCAGTAGTAGGACACCGGGCGGCCGATGGTCAGCCAGGTCCACGGCTGCGACTGGTACGGGTGGTGCTTCTGCAGGCCGGTGTTGAAGGCCAGCATCGCCCTGTTGTACTGGAACAGCGAGATCAGGGGCGAGATCACCGGCAGGTTGATCCCGTGCAGCTCGGCCCAGTTCCGGTCGTAGCCGCTGCTCGTGGCGAACCAGCCGGTCCAGGTGGCCAGGTAGGCGACCAGCGGCAGCACGGTGAACGAGGCGGCCAGCCCGCCGAGGTAGCGCAGCAGGCCCGGGCCGGTGACCTTGCCGAGCCCGGCGGCCCGGCGGGCCCCGACGTCCCAGGCGAGGGCCAGCCCGGCGAACGCGGGCACGAACCACAGGCCGTTCCACTTGGACCCGCAGGCCAGGCCCAGGCATACCCCGGCGCCCACCCGCCACCAGCGGATGCCCGCCTTGGGCGGGGCGCCGGCCCCGGTCCCGTCCGCCACGGCATCGGCCAGCCTGGCGCGGTAGGCATCGCGGTCGACGACCAGGCAGCCGAACGCGGCAAGCGCCCAGAACATCACGAAGATGTCCAGCAGCGCGGTCCGGCTCATCACGAATTCCAGGCCGTCCAGCGCCAGCAGGAAGCCCGCGAAGCAGCCAAGCAGCGTGGACCTGGTCATCCGCCGGGCGATCCGGGCGAGCAGCAGGATGGACAGCGAGCCGACCACGGCGGCGGCGAACCGCCAGCCGAACGGGGACAGGCCGAACAGCCACTCTCCCCCGGCGGTGAGCACCTTGCCGAACGGTGGATGCACCACGAACTCGCCGCCGTTGGTGAAGACGTGCGGGTTGCCGCGGGCCAGCAGCGCGTCGCGGGTGGTGCCGTTGCTGAGGTAGTTGTGCTCCACCCCGAACCTGAGGATGCCGAGCGCGTCGGGCACGTAATAGGTCTCGTCGAAGATGACCGCGTGCGGATCGCCGAGCCGGTCGAACCGCAGGTAGGTGCCGAACGCGGTGACCAGCAGCGGACCGGCCCAGCCCCAGAACGCGGCGAGCGGCATGGGCGGCACGAGCCGGGCGCGCAGCGCGTCAAGCCGGGTGGCGGTTTCCCCCGGCGCGGGCTCGACCCGTGTTTCCATCATCGAAGCAAATCGTAGGGGCTGTGCCGGGTGCTGGCACCGGGCATGGGGCTACCGTGGTCCCGCAATGAGACACCCTCGCTCAACTACAGGAGTGTCACGCCGCAGCCGCCGGGCCGAACGCCGCATAAGGCGCCCCAGGCGCCGTTGCGGTGTCCCGGCGGCGAGGACACGCCTCCTGAAGCCAGCGAAGCGCCCGCGAGGGAGGCCATGAAACCGAGAGACAGCGAGCCCGGCACGCTCATCGTGGCCGCTACCCCGCTCGGCCGGGCGGCGGACGCTTCGCCCCGGCTGGCGGGCGCGCTGGCGGCGGCGCAGCTCATCGCGGCGGAGGACACCCGCCGGGTGCGCAGGCTCGCCAGGGAACTCGGGGTAACCCCGGCCGGGCGGCTGATCTCGTATTACAACGGCGTGGACAGGGACAAGACCGCCGAATTCCTGACGGCCCTGGAGGCCGGCACCGACGTGCTGCTGATCGCGGACGCGGGGATGCCGGGGGTGAGCGACCCCGGCTACCGGCTGGTGAGCGCCGCCGCCGAGGCGGGCATCGCGGTGACCGTGCTGCCCGGGCCGTCCGCGGTGACCGCCGCGCTCGCGGTCTCCGGGCTGCCCACCGACCGGTTCTGCTTCGAGGGCTTCCCGCCGCGCGGCGACGGGGCCCGCAAGCGGCGGTTCGCGGACCTGGCCGCCGAGCCGCGGACCATGGTCTTCTTCGAGTCGCGCCGCCGGGTCGCCGCCACCCTCGGCGAACTCGCCGCCGCGCTCGGGCCGGACCGGCAGGCCGTCGCGTGCCGCGAGCTGACCAAGACCCACGAGGAAATCGCCAGGGGCAGCCTCGCCGAGCTGGCCGCCTGGGCGGAACGCGGGGTGCTCGGCGAGATCACCCTCGTGGTGGCGGGCGCCGCGGCCAGGCCCCGGCGGCGCCCGGGCGAGCCGGACTGGGCGGCCAGCCTGGCCGCCGCGGTGGCGGAGGTGGCCGCCAGGCAGGCCGCCGGGATGCCACGCAAGCAGGCGATCGCCGCCGTGGCCGCCGAATCGGGCCTGCCCAAACGCGAGGTCTACAACGCCGTGGTAACGGGCGGCCGGCCCGGATAAACCGTGCGGGGACGGCCCGGAAGCACCGCTACGCTGGTGCGCATGTCCGCGACCACACGTCACATCCTCGCCGCGCCGGCCTGGCCCTACGCCAACGGCCCGCGCCACATCGGCCATGTCTCCGGCTTCGGGCTGCCCTGCGACATGTTCAGCCGGTACCAGCGCATGGCGGGCAACAAGGTGCTGATGGTCAGCGGCACCGACGAGCACGGCACGCCGATCCAGGTCCAGGCCGACAAGGAGGGCTCGACACCGCGGGAGCTTGCCGACCGGTACAACCAGGTGATCGCCGAGGACCTGGTGGGCCTGGACATGTCCTACAACCTGTTCACCAGGACTACCACCGCGAACCACTACGCGGTCACCCAGGAGATCTTCACCGGCCTCTACGACAACGGCTACATCTTCTCCCGGACGGCGCTTGGCGCGATTTCGCCGTCCACCGGCCGGACGCTGCCCGACCGGTACATCGAGGGCACCTGCCCGATCTGCGGGTACGAGAGCGCGCGCGGCGACCAGTGCGAGAACTGCGGCAACCAGCTCGACCCGGCCGACCTCATCAACCCGCGGTCGAAGATCAACGGTGAGACGCCGGTCTTCGTGGAGACCGAGCACTTCTTCTTCGACCTGCCGGCGTTCGCCAACGCGCTCGGCACCTGGCTGGCGGGCAAGAAGGGGCAGTGGCGGCCCAACGTGCTGAACTTCTCGCTCAACCTGCTGGACGACCTCAAGCCCCGGGCGTACACGCGCGACTTCGACTGGGGCGTCCCGGTGCCGCTGGACGGCTGGCGGGACCGGCCGGACAAGCGGATCTACGTCTGGTTCGACGCGGTGGTCGGTTACCTGTCGGCCTCGATCGAGTGGGCCCGCCGGTCGGGCGACCCGGACGCCTGGCGGGCCTGGTGGCAGTCGCCGGACGCCGAGTCCTACTACTTCATGGGCAAGGACAACATCGTCTTCCACGCCGAGATCTGGCCCGCGATGCTGCTCGGCTACAGCGGCAAGGGCGACAAGGGCGGCACCCCCGGATCGCTCGGCGCGCTGAACCTGCCCACCGAGGTGGTCGCCAGCGAGTTCCTGACCATGGAGGGGCGCAAGTTCTCCTCGTCCCGCTCGGTGGTCATCTACGTCCGCGACTTCCTGGACCGCTACGACGTGGACGCGCTGCGCTACTACGTGGCCGTCGCCGGGCCGGAGAGCCAGGACACCGACTTCACCTGGAGCGAGTTCGTCCGCCGCAACAACGACGAGCTGGTCGCCACCTGGGGGAACCTGGTGAACCGCGCGGTCTCGTTCGCGGCCCGCAACATCGGCGAGATCCCGGCCCCGGGGACGCTCACCGGCACCGACCACGAGGCGCTCGAGCGGTCCAGGCGGGCGTTCGGCGCCGTCGGCGGCGAGCTGGCCAGGTCCCGGTTCAAGAACGCGGCCACCGAGGCCATGCGGACCGTCGCCGAGGCGAACAAGTACATGTCGGACCAGGCGCCGTGGAAGCTGCGCGAGGCCGACCCGGAGCGGATGCGCACGATCCTGCACGTGGTGCTGCAACTCGTCGACGACGCGAAGACCCTGCTCACCCCGTTCCTGCCGCGTTCCTCGGACAAGGTGCACGCGATGCTCGGCGGCGCGGGACCGTGGGCGGGCATGCCGCACATCGAGAAGGTGGACGAGGACGGCGGGCCGTCCTACCCGGTGATCACCGGCGACTACACAAGCGCCGCCCGGTGGGAGCCGGTCCCGGTACGGCCAGGGACGCCGCTGACCGTGCCGCGGCCGCTGTTCGCCAAGCTGGACACGTCCGTGGTGGACGAGGAACTGAAGCGGCTGGAGGGCCCGTGACCGCTGCCCGCGCGGCCAGGGACGGCGTCCCCGGCCCCGGGCAGGTCCCGGCACCAGAGCCGCTGCCCGCCCCCGCGCTGGACGCGCACTGCCACCTGGACCTGATCGAGCAGCCCGCCGCGGAGGTGCTCGCCGCCGCGCGGGCGGCCGGCATCACCAAGGTCATCACGGTGGGCGTGGACCTGCCCTCGTCGCACTGGTCGGCCGACCACGCCGCCGCCGTGGACGGGGTCTACGCGGCGGTGGCGATCCACCCCAACGAGACCGCCGCCGTGGCCGCCTCGCCCGGGCAGCGGGACGAGGTGCTGGCCGAGATCGCCAAGCTGGCGGCCCTGCCGCAGGTCCGCGCGGTCGGCGAGACCGGTCTTGACTACTACCGGGATTACGCTCCGCGGGCCCAGCAGCGTGACTGGTTCCGCGCGCACATCGAGATCGCCAAGCAGGCCGGCAAGGCGCTGATGATCCACGACCGGGACGCGCACGAGGACGTGCTGGCGATCCTGGCGGCCGACGGCGCGCCGGAGCGGGTGGTGTTCCACTGCTTCTCCGGGGACGCCGCGATGGCCGGGCGGTGCGCGGCCGCCGGGTACGTGATGAGCTTCGCCGGTACCGTCACGTTCGCCAACGCGCCCGCGCTCCGGGAGGCCGCCGCGGCGGCACCGGCCGGCCTGCTGCTGGCCGAGACCGACGCCCCGTTCCTCACCCCGGTGCCGCACCGGGGCAAGCCCAACACCCCCGCGATGGTGGCGCACACCGTGCGCTGCCTGGCCGGCCTCAAGCGGCTGGGCGTCGCGGACATGTGCGCGCGGCTGACCGCGACCGGCGAGCGCATGTTCGGGCCCTGGTAACCAGGCCGTGTCTGATGGCGGCCTGCTCGGGCCCGCCGCGGTCCGCGAGATCGCGGGCCGGCTCGGCGTCCGGCCCGCGAAGCGGCTCGGCCAGAACTTCGTCATCGACCCGGGCACCGTCCGGCGCATCGTGACCCTGGCCGGCCTGTCCCCCGAGGACGCCGTGCTGGAGGTGGGCCCGGGGCTCGGCTCGCTGACCCTCGGCCTGCTGGCCGCGGCCGGCCGGGTGATCGCGGTCGAGGTGGACCCCGGCCTGGCGGCGGAGCTGCCGCGCACCGTGGCCGCCCGGGCGCCGGGGCTGGCGCCGCGGCTCGAGGTGGTCACCGCCGACGCGGCCAGGATCGCCAGCCTCCCCGGCGGGCCGCCCACGGCGCTGGTGGCGAACCTGCCCTACAACGTCGCGGTGCCCGTGGTGCTGCACCTGCTCGCCACGTTCGGCTCCCTGGCCCGGGGCCTGGTCATGGTGCAGGCGGAGGTCGCGGACCGGATGACCGCGCCACCGGGCAGCCGGGTCTACGGCGTGCCCTCGGTCAAGCTGGCCTGGTACGCCTCGGCGCGGCGGGCCGGCCCGGTCCCCCGCGCCGTGTTCTGGCCCGTGCCGAACGTCGACTCGGGCCTGGTGGCGTTCACCCGGCACCCGCCGCCCAGTACCGGCGCCAGCCGCGAGGACACCTTCGCCGTCATCGACGCCGCGTTCTCCCAGCGCCGCAAGACGCTCCGGGCGGCGCTGGCACGCTGGGCCGGCACGGCCGCCCGCGCCGAGCGGATCCTGCGGGCCGCTGGCGTGGACCCCGGCGCCCGCGGCGAGTCGCTGACCGTGGCGGACTACGCCGCCATCGCCGCCGCGCGTACCCGGTCCCGGTAAGCGGGCCTGCCATTAGGATCAAGGACATCGTTACCCCTGTGACCGCCGTCACCGCCAGAGCGCCGGCGAAGGTGAACCTGCAGCTCGCCGTCGGCCCGGCCCGGGCCAACGGCTACCACGATGTGGTCACCGTGTACCACGCCGTGTCGCTCTTCGACGAGGTGACCGTGGCCGCCGCGGACCAGGACAGCGTGACGGTCACCGGCGAGGACGCCGACAGCGTCCCCGCCGACGGCACCAACCTCGCCGCGCAGGCCGTCGCCGCCCTGCTC
>Ga0137384_10003351_pt1 | contig 12753 bp, 14 predicted proteins | sample SagtaG_2_FD_104922 | JGI IMG/M metagenome (GOLD analysis project Ga0137384, IMG submission 104922) | Vadose zone soil microbial communities from Sagehorn Ranch, Mendocino, California, USA - Sage2_R_60_16 metaG | ecosystem: Environmental > Terrestrial > Soil > Vadose zone | place: USA... | reverse complement strand
TCCCGCGGCATCCGGACAGTCGGAATCGATATCGATAATGAGAGAGTCCAACAGATTCGGAAAGGCAAGGCTCCACTCCACGAACCTCAACTCGACACTATGTTGAGAAAAGCTGTCAAGACCAAGCTTCTAGAGGCGACCACCGACACTTCCCGGGCCATCGACACCACCACGACCTTTCTGACCGTGGGAACTCCAAGCGGCGCTGACGGTTCTATAGATTTGAGTTATCTCAAAACGGCAGTGGCAGATCTAGGAAAGATCCTCTCCAAAAAGACTGGATACCATCTTGTTGTTGTCAAGAGCACTGTCGTCCCCGGCACGACAAACGGTGCTGTCAAGCATTCCCTCGAAGAGTCCAGTGGAAAGAATGTTGGACCCGAGCTGGGTTTGTGTGCTAATCCCGAGTTCCTGAAAGAGGGAACCGCGATCAACGACGCCCTCCACCCCGACAAAATAGTAATCGGATCTAACGACAAGAAATCGGCCAACCAGCTCACAAAGCTCTACCGCCGGTTCTACGGTTCCAAGCTCCCGCCTGTCATCACTACCAATCCAGAGTCTGCTGAGCTGGTCAAGTACGCGAGCAACGCCTTCCTCGCCACCAAGGTGAGTTTCATCAACACCATCGCCAACATCGCCCAACAAATCCCGGGCGTAGACGTCGGCACAATCGCTGACGCCCTCGGCCGCGACCCGCGAATCGGACCTTTATTCCTGAAGGCTGGACCAGGCTATGGTGGGAGCTGTTTCCACAAAGACCTCCAAGCACTGATCAACTACGGCCACAATACCGGCTATGATCCGACCCTATTCCGGGCGACAGAAGATACCAACGAGAAACAAGCCATCAGAGTCGTAAGTATGGCAGAGAAGCTCCTTGGATCTTTATCGGACAAGAAAGTGGCAATTCTCGGGCTTGCGTTCAAGCAGGATACGGATGACATTCGTGAAGCCGCCTCGATACGGGTTATCAACGGGCTCAAGAAGAAGGGGGCGCAGGTCATCGCATACGATCCGATGGCCATTCCCAACACCAAAAGACAGCTCACAAACCAGATCAGCTACGCCGAAGACCCCCACTCTGTTCTCAAGGGAGCAGACTGCGCCATCATAATGACCGAATGGGACCAATTCCAGAAGCTCAAACCCAAAGATTTCCAGGCCTTCATGAATACGCCGAACATTGTAGATGCTCGAAGAATCTACGATTCTGACGAGTTCAAGGAACTAAACTATGCGGCTATCGGACTAGGACGTGCGAATCCGTAAGAAAAACTATCAATGTTGCGCGTCAAGCCTGTCATTTCGGAGGAAGCAAGTCTTTGCGCGCACTCCCTCTCCTCTTCGGGTTTCTTTTGGTAACCCTCCTAGGAAGCATTCTATCGCCTCCCGCTGTTGCTCAACCGGTCTCCTCAAGTCTTCTTCAGGAGAGGCTGCAAATGGCCTGCTCTTTTCTCAAAGGACTGTACAATCCCTCGCTCGGGCTTGTAAGAAGCGGGCCTAACAGTAGAGTCTACTACATTGCGAGCGACAACCTGCTTGCTGAGAAAGCACTCTCGTCATGCGATCCAACTGTTAGCAAGGCAATCAATCAGTCGATCAGTTCCTGTTGCAACAAAGGCTATGATGCAATGCATGAAGCTCTACTTGGAGCAGGAATCCATGTTCCGATCAACAACTCTGCAATATACACAGTCGCCAATTCTACTACAAGCAAATTGTTCCGCGGAGTTACTCCGACCGCTGCAGGCGGCAATTACACGGTGCTCCGGGAGGTTCACAATGCTACCGGAATATTTCCTGACTGTACCTATGCGGATGTGACCGTCTACACTGCTCTCGAGCTGAAGCTTGAGGGCAACACCACCGGTGTGCAGCATGAGAGGGATTGTCTGTCGCTCATGTTTGACGGTAAGGGTTTGATTGATGAATCGTTCAAGGACGGCTCCGGTTCAGAACACGGAATCTACCAGACCTACAAGCTCGCACTCTACCTCTATGCCCTCCAGGTTACAGGATCATACTATTACGGAGAAGAAGACAATCTGTTCCGAACACAGGGTCCTGACGGTGGATTCCACACCGGATATGATCAGCTCGGTACTTACGCGGGAACACAAGAGAACGCTGAGACGACCTCCATTGCCATCTTAGCAATCTCTAGCCTCTCTACTAGCCCGTTTCCGTTCCCATTCCCGCTCTTCTCCATTCCCCCATGGACAATCTACCTCTTCATCGGGCTCGCAGCGACCGCGGTTGTCCTAGTAATCACAATTATCTTCTTGGATCAGAGGAAGAGAGGGAACGCAGGCCCAGGCATAAAGTAGTCGGTCAAACCATCTTGGACTACTAGCTTCTTGACATCGACAACGTGGAACAAGTGAACGGAGATTGTTCGGGTTGGGGTTAGGGTTTTTCTTTGATCATGATGGCTTCTTTGATTTCTCGGAAGTGTTCGTCGCCTGTAACAACTTTCGCGTCCGCGGATCGTGCAAGCGTCAAGATGATCGAGTCGACCAGACCCCATCCTCTGACCTTCTTTTTCATCTCGACATCAATCTCTCCAGCCTCAGCGGCCCGGTCAAAGTCGATGTGGATGATCTGGCTTGAGGACCTGATGAACTCTAGATGCCGTCTGCGCTGGTCTCGGGTCTCCTTTCCTGCTTCGACCTCCTTGAGCAGCTTCCGGCTGACCTCCGCGACGACAATGACGGGTGTCGCCGAGCCTTCTCCCTCGATGAATCCCTTAGCCTTTTCCCCTTCCGAGGAGGCCTTGAAGTATTCGATCCATGCGTAGCTGTCGATGACGTGGCTAAAGCTCGTGAGACTCAGCCTCATCCTTAGGGGTGAAGCTCCGCAATCGCGGGTTGGAGCCGAACATTGATCTTGGGATCTTCCTTCTGTCCGAGATCAGCTCTCTGATCAGCTGGTCATGGGATCTCAACCCTTCTTCCTGCTTCAGCTTGTTCAGCAACTGAAGAGTCCGCTCAGAAACCTGTACGCTCGTAGTCATAACTATTCCCATAGCACATAACTATAACCATTGAAAATAAGCATTACGTCACGATGAAAACCCCTCCAAGCCTTGGGACAGAGGTACAATCGCCGAATATCGATAGCCTATCAACGTGGATACGTGAATCCCCACGATAGGCGGCGCGCGATGAAGCCTACCGCGAAGGTCGTCGAGGAACACCGTCCACCAAGCCTTCAAGCCTGCAATCTCACTCTAAGCTCTCCGGAAAGTCTCAGGAACGCGCAATTAGGGTCTGAAGGAGAATCTCTATCGATCACAAGGTCCCGACAGCGCGGATCGTCAGCCCGCGCTCAACTCATTTTTCCAAGGAACCCCTCAAGTTATCGGTGTATTCAAAAGGAATCTGATGCAAAAGCTGTCGACTAGGAAAAGAGTGATATTCAATGCAACAGGGACCACTCTCCCGAAAGTGGGTTGCTTTCTGCTAGCTAGATCATGACTCAGATACGCCAGAATATTTTCGTCGTGGTTCCCGCCGCCTACACGATCATACTATTCCTCTACTACGCATACCATGGCGTCCTATTCCAGTATACTCTCGGAGTCTTTTTCCTAGCCGCTTTACCCATAACACTCTACCTCGGCCGCACAAAGAACTTCCTCAGAGAGCTCACCCCTTTCATCGCACTACTCCTTTCATACGAAGCCCTCCAGGGACTAACGGGAACGTTGAACACGGTCCCGGTCATCCAGCTCGCCACACGCCACAACATTGTAGGCGGGATCCAGACAGCGCTATACTCTCCCCTCCTAACCCAAGTATCCACACTCTTGTACGGACTGCACTTTCCCATCGTCGTCGCCCTCTCCACCCTCCTGTGGTACTCGGACAAGACACTGTTCAACAAGTACATGCTCGCACTCGTCATCAGCTCATACGCGTCACTGACCGTCTATATTCTCGCCCCCTCCGCCCCTCCATGGTACATGGGCGTAGCCACAAACCTTCTACAGACCAACACGCCCGTACAAGCCTCACCAGGCCTCTTCTCGAAAATCATCACCGCCTCGGCGATGATCGAATCGGATCCGCTGGCAGCCATCCCCAGTCTTCACGCAGCCTACATAGCTCTCTTCTGCTATTTCGCCATCAAGCTGCGGACCCTCTATGGGCTCATCAGCATTCCCATCACAATCGGCGTCCTCTTCTCCACGGTCTACCTAGGACAACACTACCTAGTTGATCTGGCGGCCGGCGCAGGCGTCGCCATCCTTGCGATCCTCGCATCCACCCGAATAGTTGGAGAACATGGAAACCTACTCGCCCTGAACCCCGCATAACGAACGCCCTGGCTCGCACCAACCATCATCGCCGTGGTCGTCGCTGTAATCGCCTTGGAACAGAGGAAGCGGAAAACCGTAATGGACGAGTCTCAGACGCTAGGGGAGTGTGAAGTTGCCCCACCCTCGTGCGCCTCGACCATTGGAGAAATAGTCGTGAGCGTCAATCAACGCCTGCGCTGGTTTCCCCAGGCTATATTCTCAGCAATGAGACATACATATATATTCGCCAGGAACAACCAATACCTGAACAACTATGAGTGTAGACCCGTCGCTCGCTATCGTCCAGAGTCTGAGAAACAGCCCCGCTTATCGAGTCAGCGAACTCTCCCAGCTAGCAGGCTCAAGGGCGACCGCGTACAGGCTCCTAGATCGCCTCTTCGAACTTGGATTGGCCGAACGGCTAAACAGGGGCTATTTCTCGTTGAGATCTTCCGCCTTCCAGCCGTACAGGATTTGGTCCTACCTGGTCCCGTCGTTACAGTCGTTCAGAGAAGCACGCCGCTTTGGCAGAGCATACGACGAGGGTGATGTAAACTACGCCAGAAAGACACTGCACGGCTTCCTATCTCTCGACTACCGCGCATACGAACTAACAGGGCTACAGACACCTCACCAATACTACCTGTACGTTGACAGGGTCGAGGAAGCAGCCCAGCTGCTAAAGATGAACGGCTTCTCGGAAGGCAAAGCTGGAAGAATATCAATAGCCCCCAAGATCGGCCAATTCGAGAACGAGATCCAGAGAATATATCTTGACTGTCTCGCAGCCGGGGGCAGAAGCACCTTAGACGCAATCGCAATCGAAATCCGCTACGGCGATAGACTGGCCATCAGAGGAGAGTTCCCGGTCGACCTCGTCACCAAGATAGAAGAAGACCTCCCAGCTTGAACCTTGACAGAACAGCAGTCCAGATCGCCAAAGACCTCAAGCAGGTCGTCTTCGTAGGAGCCTACGCCGCCATCCAGCACGGCGTGACCAGAAGCACCCGAGACATCGACATAGCTCTAGCCATCCCTAAGACCGACGAGGAACTTGAGGAACTAGGGTACCAAGTTTATCAAGAACGCGGAAAGAAAATTGTCAGAACCAAGATCGGGATAAAGATCGACATTTACACAGAGGGCGTCAGCGGGATCCCAGTCCAGGAGATTTTTGCAACTGCACTCCCCGTCCAAAAGGCGGGCACATGGATCAGGATCATTTGCCTCGAAGCTCTTCTCCTCGCGAAAATGCGAGCGGGGAGACCCCAGGACAATGAAGACCTCAGACGACTATGCACGCTACACGGGAAGACTATACGGTGGGACCTGGTTGAGTCAATGGCACGAGACCTTGAAGTCGTACGACTGCGACAATACGTCAACGCACTTTCCTGACACGGAATCAACCAAGCCTACAAGCTCGCACTCCACCTAGTGCTAGACTTCTCTAGCGCCGATTACAGTGTTTGGGTTCGTGGGAGAAGTGTCGGCGGGGCAGCTTGGCTTCTTTGCGCTGCGATAGCAGAGCCCTGCCCTTCAACTCTCAATTCCTCGCGTACAATATCGGCTACGCGTCGGCCACCTATCTCCGCTTTCGATTTGGCACTGGATCAACGCTACATTACCCGATTGAGCTCAAGGTCTACTTCACGAATTCTTCCACGAACGTTACCACCACGACCAACGTGTTCTTGAGAGAAGAATACACCGCGTGCTTAGAGTTCAACATCGATCAACCACCCACTTACGTTTCTTAGGGGCTAGACGTACTAGCCATAATTCACGAAGCTTGCTATCAAAAACTGATCTAGTATTCGCTTGCCCTGTCGTAGCCAGACAGTTCAGTCTAGGCGCGAAAGAGCTTGTTCTCTAGGTGGAACTTGTAGGCTTGTGCGTTGCCGATCTTCCGGGTTGGCTGGGCTATGCCGAGCCGTGTGAGTTGTAATATAGCGGATTGGACTGTTCCGATGTCGAGTTTCGTGGCCTCGGAGAGCATGGGCACGGTCTGTTCCATACTTCCAACCATCCTCGCCTGGTCCAGGACCCGCCTAGTGGGATTATTCAACGCGGCGAGCAAGGTGTTCTGGGAGAAGTCGATGGGCGTAAATCTCATAGTTCTCACCCGCACTAGGCCATCATCGGGCTATTAGGGCTATCTCTCACCCAACCAATAACGGTACTCCTAAGGATCCATTGTTCCGAAGGAAAGGGAGGCATCGAGGCTCGTACCCCGCCATCATGGCAAGCCGATTTTCTCGAGAACCTCGCGGTAGCGCGGGTCCGTCTTGAGACCGTCGAACACAGGCTCGTTCAGTACGTCCAAGGAGCTTGTTCCCTCTCGAACGGCCCGGTTCAACGATTCAAAGGCCAGGTCTTTCTCGCCAAGCACAGCATGGATCATGGCGATACCCACGCCGGCAATGTAACTCTTGCTCGACTCTTCCTGGGCCTCTCTAAGCATACTCTCAACCTCCGCCCTCCGATTAGTCATCCCGTAAGCCAGAGCCAGTCTGAGCCTCGCTGACATCACGTCCGGCCCGTCCTTCACAGCCTGTTCGATCTCCGCCGTCCCCTCCTGAATAGACCCAGTATAGACAAGGGCCATTCCGTACTCGGCGCGTGCATACGCGTATCCCGGGTTCATGTCCAAGGCATGCCTGAACTGCACAACGGCTTCCTCGCGCCGGCCTGCGAAGAAGAGAATTTCGCCTTGTTCATCGCGATGATCTGTGAAAACGGGTCCAGCTTAGTCGCCACCGTGATCTCCCGGAGTGCTTCATCCCATCTCCCTAGCAACTGGAGCAGGATAAACGCGTACATGTAGTGACCGTTCGCAGAGCTAGGGTTGAGGTCGAGCGCACGCCGGTACTCCCTCTCAGCTCCTTTCCAGTCCCGTTTCGCGATCGCAAGACACATGGCCATGGACACGTGCTCGTCCGCCAGACTATCGTCCAGTTCAAGGGCCTTAGCCGCGTACGCCAACGCTTTCGGGAACGCGATCTCGGGACTCATCAGGCTCCAGTTCTCCAAGAGAGAGTAGCAGTCTGCGAGCCCAGCAAAAGCCGCAGCGTATTTCGGGTCCAGCCTCACCGCCTCCTCGAAATAGCGTATCGCATCGTGAAACCCTTTTTCAGTTCTATCGTTCAGATACTTGTGGCCCTTCAAGAAACTGGTGTAAGCGTCAACATTGCGGGTTGGAATGTTCTGGATCCTTTTCTTTTCTTTGGCGAAGAGCTGAACCTTGAGAACCTCCGCAACGTTCTGGGAGATATCGCTCTGGATTGCGAAAATGTCCTCGAGACCCCTGTCATAGCTTTCGGCCCATTCATGCTTGTCCTGCGCAGCATCAACCATCTGGATCGTGACACGCACCTTGCTTCCGGCCTTCCGAACACTACCCTCAAGAATCGTCCCAGCCTGCAGTTCCTCAGCCACGTCGCGGATAGGCTTCGAGTTCTTCCGATACTGCATCACCGACGTCCGGGAAACCACGCTGACTTCTCTGATCTTTGAGATAGTAGCTATCAACTCCTCAGTCAACCCGTCCGCAAAATATTCGTCGCTCGGATCGGGGCTCATGTTCGAGAAGGGCAGGACCGCGATTCTGTGCCTATCCAGCTTTAACATGGGTTTCTTTGTCTTGTCGCCCGGCGCGGCCGGTCCTCTGAGCCAACTCTTCAGCCCACCAGGATCCGGCAATTATCGTCAGATCAGAAGATGATTTCTCCCCAGATAAAGACTGTAACAAACAGCTCAGTTGTCAAACAGTGTTCGGAATATTGTTGCCTTTGAGTTCCAGGTATATCCCTCTCTGGACCTCGACCTGGCTCCAAGTATACGATTCCGTGTACGTCTGGGTAGCCGATACGGCATGGTCGAAGAGCTCTGTTCTCTCCGTGGTCGCAGTGAAACAGTTTCTTGACGTTTGACCAGCGTCCGGTTGCGGAGCATCGATACTACAGTTACTGTAAGCTCCGTGACTGAGAAGCTCGACAAGCATTGAGTTCGCCTGGGTCGGGGTTATGGTAGCGGATTGAGAAGTGGAAGAGTTGCTCGGTGCTACCGCAGCCAACGAACCGACGCCGGCGACGTCTCGGTACCGGCTAATCGTCATGCTGATTATGATAGACGTCACGCATGGTCTCTGGCAGGCCAACCAGTCCGGACTGACGGTAACGTTCATGGATATGGTGGTCGAAGACGCCCGAGCCGTCCAGACCTGTTCCCAGAAATTCTCTCCTACTCCCGAAGAGGCACTCGCAATCCTCGAGTAACTACTGGACTGCGTGTCTCTAACGTTTGATACGTCTGGAAGATTTCCCCCGGTTCCCTCGGAATAGGCTATCTGAACGATGATGAAGTCATCCAGGTTCGTCGCGATCAATCCTGTGTAGCTTTCATTGCTTGAAACTATCGCTTCCGGTATGTTGGAGACGGCGTAGAAACTTGGAGCTATCGTTCTGAGAGTTCCGACAGGTGGACTCGTGCCAGTTCCGCTAGTGCCTTTGTCCGTATGATGTTGAAGGATCGGGTTGATCTCGCTGAAGCCTACAACAGTCGTCAACATGACTACAATTAGAACCGTGACAGCAAGAACCCTGGAGAAACGGCGCAGGGAATTAATTCCACGTTTCTTCGAGAAATTCAACGAATTTGAGGACACGCGATCAGGTGAGCGACTTGGGTCCATCTCATCTCGGAACTCGTAGGACGATAACCTGGATTGAGCCTTGCCTCTTCTTTGGCCGCCGCCTGAAAAGATTGCTTGCACGCCTCTTTGCGCTGGTCTTTTTTTCCTCCGCGAGATCCTGCCCAAAGACGAGTCCCTCTCCTCACATTGAACGAACGGCGCGTCTTACCCGCTGACTTGTAAGAGAGTCATTTGCAGAGAACCTACAAGGAAGAGATACAAGCCTCGCCATAATTGGCATGAAATTGCTTGAAACTACTATCCTTTGACAGACGACATCTCGCCACATTATATTAGCCGCGGATTTCGAAACCCCGGCTCCTTATTAGCGAGCTTCGGCCGTGGACCGGTGGGATATCTCCAGGAATCTTTACAATTCTGGGGCTGTAATCCGGATCAGATACAGCTGATCATATCCACTATCACGGGACATCCAACCATTAACCGCTGCCTAATCAGGACGTTAACCAGACCGAATTCTAGAGACGAGGGTCCGATAAGGGTCCAAGGCGGATCCCTCCCTCGGACAGGCGCAAGTTACTGGGAACTCTGTGAACTGGTTACGTTACGCCCATAGTCAGAAGAGCAGTTCGAGTCCTCAAATTGAAGGATGATGACATCCGCCGCTTGGCTCTGAGGTTCATCAGATCCTCTTTCATAGACAGCGGCGAGATTAAGACTAATTCCCAGATCGGACCCGAGAGTTGGGAAAGATCAAATGCGTCGCCCGTCAGCCTTCACGACGTTCTCGACGATCTCGAACTCAAGACCACCACCTTGTTACGAGCAGAGAGAGGATGGCGGATCAGAAAGCTGCTCATCAAAGATGGCAGCGAGGTCCCGAGAGAACTTGCCCATGCGCAGCCATACTTTATCCGACCGAAGAAACAAGCGTTAGAAGTGTACTATCTGACAAACGAACCCCTGCGGCGGATCAAGTAGCCCAGAGCGCGAATGTTCGCGCACGTGAAGAATTTCTATCCCTGCTCGGCCCGGACCTGGGTTACAATGGGTTAGTGAACCGCGTCTCAAGTTCTCCTAAAACTGGAGAATCAGTCCGAAGACGAGGGCTCGTTCAGGGTTGAGGTCTGACATTTTCATCCTCGGGATAATCATGGTTGTCATAGGTCCCGTCCTCACAGCCGCGGCAGCCAGCTCGTGTCTGCTAACAATTCTCTCCGGCAACGTGTTCGCTTGCGCCAACGACCTGCCAGTGTTCATAGGTGGTGGAGCGCTATTCGTGGCCGGAATAATCACCTGTTTGATAGGAGTCATAGCGACTGAACCTCAACCTCGGCCCCGTCCTCCGTCAGGTTCGATGACAACGTCGCAAACCGGCCAGGTTGTCTGCAAGAAATGCGGACGTGTCAACACGTACGGGCTATTCGCATGCCCATTCTGCGGCCAGGCAGCCGGATGATTCCCCCGCTCGACAGCGTTCGCTGTTCCAAACTGCTGAACCAAAAACTGCCTCGTGGAAGACTCTGACCCAAGGTGAGGTTGACGAGAGAAGACCGGGTGCTATCTACTGTTGAGAGTTCTGGTTTCTGTCCTGTTCAGGGTTAGTTCTCTTCAAAACCGGCATGTTTCCAGTGATGATAGTGGTGGGAACCACAGCTAGAGTTTTGGTAGGGGGCGGGCCAGGTGGGGCTTGCACGGGTACGGGCAAGGATGCCTCTCTGAGTTCTACCGGCGGAAGAGGCTCCATTGACGCGTGGTGGGCCATGTCTGCCTTGAGAGCGGCTACCATCGGATGGAGATCCAGACTGGGCTTAGAACTCGACCCGATCGGACCCGAGGATGTAATTTGCGGTTGAGTAACGAGCGCACCGATTTGCCTATGGGTCGATTTTAGAACCTTGAGGAGTCCCAGGGCCATGCCTAGCGCGCCGACTATCACGAGTATCGCGATTACCAAGCCGTCGGCCTGAATCACATCGTTCACGTAAGCTTGCAAGTAGATGTTGTTCAAGTATTCCTCAACGACCCAGGACGAGAGAAGAACAATCACCAGCATCTGAAATAGCATGATAGCCTTGGCGAATCCTGGAACTGTCCTTCCGCCACCAAAATCAGCGTTCTGAGACGTATCGCAAACCCCTGAAAGTATTCTCTCTCGTTCTCGGAGAGGGCCCCTGGCCTATGTCAAATTGGTGAAACAGAGACCCCTTAAGCTCGGTACCTATTTTACGCGAATAAGCTATAAAGTATCAGGACATAGCCACACTTTGGATTTACGTAAGACCCCATCGGTATTCCCCTCCACATTTGACGAGAGTCAAACTCGCCGGTTGTTACTTGGAACATTCTCTCGATGGTTCAGAGAGTTAAATACGAAATAGGAAGCTCGAGTTCTCGGTTGCTATCGACATGCCGAGTCCGAAGAAGCTGATGGAGCTTCAAGACACGATAAACGAGGACCTCGCGAAAGCGAGTCTCCCGGAGATCAAAATTGGGGGCTTCAGACTCCCGGACCAGGCTTTGGAGATCACCTTCGAGCGTGAAACAGTGATCGGGGAAAACCGGGATAAACTTTGGGAGATCATAAACGCTCACTACAGGAAACTACTGAGAGAGCTCGAACTCAAGGAGTAGCGTCCCAAGGCTATTCCTGGTTCTTCGACTGTTCATTCCATCTTCGCAGAGAACGGTGTAATCGGCCGATCTCGTCAACTGGCTCGGGGTCCACGACTTTGAGAACAGGCATGGTCGTTGACTTCCGCATACCAGCTTTGTCTATATTCTTGTTCTCGACCTTTTCTGAAAGGTTTTCAATTTGTCCGAGAATACTCCCCGCCCTAAGAAGGATTCCGACCAGGACTGTTCCGATGAGCCCACCGAAGCCGAGAACAGCGATCAGCGAACCTTTCCCTTGAAACAGGCCGAGCAGATACGTTTGAAGATACGGATTGCTCACGTACTCGTTATACATCCAGACAGACAAGCCGACAATTATCGCTGCTTGCAATACCAAGACAGCCCTTACAAACAAAGAAACGTTTCCCAACGAACGCCCAACCGCCCGAACCGTGTTTGACCTTCGAATCTAGAAATGGCGAATGTCTTATCTCAAAATCGTGGAACGCCAGCCCCCAATCTGTGGTACCTCCAACAATGTGGAGTTGCCCTCACATCCTGAGTCCCTCCACGATTTTGGCAGCAATGTAGCCCTGACCTTTGAGCCTAAGCAACCTGCCAAGCATCTGGCTCGGCTTAGGACTCTATCCTATAACCCATCAGAGGGACTTGGATAGAGGCTGCGTGACTAGAGGACTCTGACGGCTACTTTGCAACCCTCACAGTACTGGTAGATCGCCAATAGATCCCCCGGCATGTGCTTGACAGCATCAGTCTGAACTAGAATGTTAGCCAGAAGCTTTCCGCAGACCAAGTGAGGAACACCCTCTATTGCGAGAACATCGATCCCCTGGCCCGTTGTCTCCAGCTGTTTCACAAGCTCGTCCAAACTCGCAACTCGAAATTCCTGAAAGAGCTTGTGACTCGCAAGATCTTGCGCAGGCTTTGCTGTCGGTAGAACCGCATCGTTGGAACGGGTTGCGATCTGTCGCAGGGCCGATCACCCGGTGCAATGTGACGCCTCAACCTTAAGCCTGAAGTAACCGGAAGCATGTCGATCCAAGTTATTCTTTCAGATTTCCGTCGGGGCCGAGAAAAGTAGATCAGGAGGGTCCTGTCTGGAACTCGTACTGGCTAGCGTAAGTGTTGAGCCCATGATAGGAGTACTGTTGCAACTGGC
>Ga0137384_10003347_pt1 | contig 12770 bp, 15 predicted proteins | sample SagtaG_2_FD_104922 | JGI IMG/M metagenome (GOLD analysis project Ga0137384, IMG submission 104922) | Vadose zone soil microbial communities from Sagehorn Ranch, Mendocino, California, USA - Sage2_R_60_16 metaG | ecosystem: Environmental > Terrestrial > Soil > Vadose zone | place: USA... | reverse complement strand
GACCATCATGAGCGGTACCGGTGGGAGCGCGTTGAGGTCGATCGGCTCGCCGCTCGCGCCGAGCGTCTGGATCAGCTGGTCGTGCACCAGCTTGACCACGAGCTGGCCGGGCGTCACCGACTTGATCACCTCGATGCCGACCGCGTGCTGCCTCACCTGCTCGGTGAAGCTGCGCACCACGTCGAGCGCGACATCGGCCTCCAGCAAGGCGCGGCGAACCTCGCGCATGGCCGCATCCACGTCCGCCTCGGCGAGCGCGCCCCGCCGCGTCAGGCGGTCGAGGATGCTGCCAAGCCGTTCCGAGAGTGAATCGAACATCGGTCCGCTGCCAAACAATTTTCTCGCCCGAGGGCGCATCGCGCTGTCGGGCGGTAGCCTCCGGCCTCTCAGGGACCGGGCGGCGATCATGACGGCTCTAATCAGAGAGCGGGCCGAAGCTAGGGTTGCGACCCGGGCGAGTCAAGGAAAACAGGCTACGCCTTGCCACGTCAAGCCCTGCAGTGACGCCGGACGAGAGCCGGAGGTCCAAGGTTGCGGCCGAACACGATTTCGAATTAGCTATGCGCCGATCGAAAATCGAGCACTGTCAGGTTCCGGGGAGGCTGCGAATGGATGCGCCCGCGTCCGTCAAGGATCAAGCCAAGGTCGAATTGCACGGCGGCGCCATCCTGGCCGCGATCAAGGCCAGCGGCATCAAGTTCATCCTGTCGGTCCCCGATATCGTGACCAGCGCGGGGCTGCTGCGGCCGATCTCGCGCGATCCCGACTTCCGCCTCGTGCGGGTCTGCAAGGAGGACGAATGCATCGGCATCGCCTCGGGCCTGTCCTATTGCGACCAGCGCGCCCTGATCCTGATCCAGTACACCGGCTTTCTCGATTCGCTCAACGCCATCCGCGCCGTGGCGGTCGAGTACAAGCAGCCGATCTGCATGATGGTCGGCCTGCTCGGCCATGAGCCGGAACGGCCCCCGACCCAATCGGGCCGCTACGGGGTGCGCATCATCGAGCCGATCCTGGACGCCATGGGGATCGAGCACCATCTCATCAGCCAGGACGCCGATGTCGCCAAGATCAAGCCCGCGATCGACAAGGCCTACACCCAGTCGCTTCCGGTCGCGCTCCTGATCGGCAGGAGGCCGGTCGCGCCATGATGAAACGCGACGAATGCTTTCGCATCCTCGCCCGCCACATCGCCGACGAGATCGTGATCGCCTCCTACAGCGGCGCGGTGGAATGGAACGAGCTCAATCCGCGGGCGCTCAATTATTTCTCCATCGGCGCCATGGGGCTTGGCTCCTCGCATGGATTGGGGCTGGCGCTTGGCCGCCCCGACAAGCGGATCGTGGTGCTCGACGGCGATGGCAGCCTCTTGATGAATCTCGGCAGCCTGGTGACGATCGCCGCCGCGGCGCCCAAGAACCTGGTTCACTTCGTTTGCCAGAACGGCACCTACGAGGCCAATGGCGGACATCCGATCCCGAACCCCAAGGTGGATTTCGCCGGCATGGCGCGCGCCGCCGGTTACGCGCATTGTCATGAAATCTCGGAGCTTGCCTCCTTCGAGCAGCAGATCGGACATGTGCTCGGCGAGGAGGGGCCGGTCTTCGCCACCCTGCATGTGGAGCGCAGCCGGCCGCTGACTTACAACTACACCGACTTGTACGCCTCGGCGCGGCGCCGGACCCTCAAGGCCGCCCTGATTCCTGATGCCTGATATGATGCAGCGCGACGAATGCTTCCGGGCTCTGGCTCGGCACCTGCGCGAGGAGATCGTCATCGCGGTCTACTCCTCGGCCTTCGATTGGCTCGAGCTGGCGCCGCGCGCGCTCAACTATTTTTCGTTCGGCGCGATGGGGATCGCCGCCTCCCATGGCCTGGGCCTGGCGCTCGGACGGCCCGACCGGCGGGTGATCGTGCTCGACGGCGACGGCAGCCTCTTGATGAATCTCGGAACCCTGGTGACGATCGGCGCCGCGGCGCCGAAGAATCTCATTCATTTCGTGTGCCGCAATGGCACCTACGAGGCGAACGGCGGGCATCCGATCCCGAACCCGGCGGTGGATTTCAACGGCTTGGCGGGCGCCGCCGGCTATCGGCACCTGCATGAATTCTCCGCGCTCGCCGATTTCGAGGCCCGCATCCCCGCGCTTCTCGCCCAGGAGGGCCCGGTGTTTGCGACCCTGCATATCGAGAAGGGCGCGCTCTCCCCGCAGTTCGACTACCGCCGCCTCGACGACCCCGCCCGGCGCACCGCCTTCAAGGCGGCGTTGTTATCCTTGTAGGGTGGGTTGAGCGTTCATAAGGGCGTTTACGCCCGTCTTCGCGGGCTATGGCGAAACCCACCGATTCACGTTGCAATTGAAATTCAGCCGGTGGGTTACGGCGCAAGCGGCGCCTAGTCTTACTGCGTCATAAGCTTTCGTCGCCCGCTCGTTGCAGTCCGTGTTCCGCAACACGGGCATCGCGGCAAGCTTCTGACGAGCGCATCGATCAGTCGTATGCGCATGGTTGCGATCGAGTTCGGGATGTGACGTTCAGGCCGCAATGGCGGATCCTCTGGGTCGATAACTGTCGGGAACGACAAGCTGCGGGAAGAGCGCGGCGGAACGAGATCCTGAGGGGGGAATCGTCTCCCTCTCGGAGATCAGGAATCCGTAGGCCGCGATGCACATCGTGGCGTGATGATGGAAGCCGCGCCATCCGCGCCCCTCATAGTGCCCAAGCCCGACCTCCTGCTTGAGTTCCTGATAGTCCCGCTCGATGCGCCAGCGCAGCTTGGCAAAGTCGACGAGCTGGCGGAAGCTGATATCCGCCGGCAGCGTCGATAACCAATATTTGGTCGGCCCGGCTTCGCCCTCAGGCCACTCGATCAGCAACCATTCCTGCGACGCCAATTCCGGGATCAGCTGATTATGCCCGACCCGAACGCGCACGCGCGCAAAGCGCGAAGACAACCAATCGGCCGACCCTTCCCGCCACCTGATCGTGCGCCAGGCACGCTTGGGCAGGCCAAGCGCCACCTCTTTGGCCGAGATCAGATCGGGTTCGTCGCGACGCCCCGTATTGTTCAGCGGCTTGCCTCTGCGCTTGGGTCCGGTGCCTGATGGCCACACCAAGGTATTCGGCTGAACGCCGGCCACGTAGGTCAGCCCCAAGGCCGTCATGCCGGTGCGCAACCGCGAGTCATGGCCATAGGCGGCGTCCATCAAGGCGACGCCGCGTGGAAGGCCGGCCTCGCATGCCCACCGTATCTGCTCGAGCGCGATCTCCGGCTTGGTCTTGAAGCTGATGTCCAAAGGCACGCCGGCCTTCTTCCGACGCGCACCGTCCTCGGCCCAGTCCTTCGACAGATACAACCGATGGGCCACCGGCAGGCTGGCGAAGTGGTTTGCAACCGACAACGACACTGCCACCTGACAATTGGCCTGCTTGCCAAGCTGCCCGCAATACTGATGGTGCACGCCCACCGAATGCGTGCCTTGCTTGGGGAAAGACGTGTCGTCGATGATCCACGCCTCGATCCGCCCATGCGCCTCGATCGCCGGCAGCACCATCTCGCGCACCTTGGCCAAAACCTTCTCGTCCGACCAGGGCGCGACACCGATAAAATGCAGCAACGACTGGTGCTGCGCCGCCGTCCGCGCCGGGGCCGTCCTCGCTGCCATCGGCTCCACACTCTTGCGCTCGCCCGGCAGCATCAGACCGGTGCAATAGTCGCGCAGCGGACCACTCCGGTCCGCGTGCCCCACAACGCTCGCAAGTCCCTCGACATACGTCGTAAATCGCGCTCCACTATCCCTTTCGCTCCTGAGATTCATGTCAGCCCTCCGCGCGCCAATCCTGAATCTCGCCAAGTAATTGATTCTCGACCCCTATACCCTGCGACCTTCTGACTCAGTAAGACTAATCCGCCCTACAGCTCCGCCCCTCAAACATACTTCTCGTCGCGATCCAGAAGCTCGATCGAGATGCCCTGCGGACCGCGCAGGAAGCAGATGCGCGTGCCGGGGCGGATGGTGGTCGGCTCCTTGGTGAGCTCCACGCCTTTGCCTTTCAGCTCGGCAGCGACCGCGTCGATGTTGCTCACCGCCAGCCCGAAATGATCGAGCCCCTGATAGGGCGTCGCCGGCGGCGCGTTGACGCCGTCGCCGGGCGCGACCGGCGCGATGAAGATCATGGCGCCGCCGACCTTGAGGTCGATGCGCGGCTTGCCCTGCTGCAGGGTGCGGATCACCTGCGCGCCCAGCATGCGCTCGAACCAGGCGGCGGTCGCCTCCGGATCGGGGCTGCGCAGGTGGATGTGGTCCCATGTGTAATTCGGCATCGGGTGATCTCTCCGCCGGAGCCGCTACCGCACCGAAATGCTCAATCCGCTCAGATCGGCATTGATCTGCAACCCGACCTGCCGGCCGGTCAGCGTCAAGATAGCGCCCTTCTCGTTGGCGAGCGTGATGAACTGGGCGCCGGCGCCGAGCGCGGCGCCGGCCCCGGCCGCGCCGTAGATGCCGGCGACATCGGACGGGCTGCTGATATGGCTGACGGAGCCGCGGAAGAACGTCTCCGAGGCGCCGAACACGAAGCCCGCGCTCACGCCGCCGATCGATATCGGGTAGCGCTGTCCATGGAAAACCAGCGTGCCGCTGCCCCCGGACGCGCCGATGACCCAGCCGCCCTTCAGCACCCGGAAGCTGATGGTGCCGCTGTCGGCGTGGGCGGCGGACGACAGCCCGGCGAAGGCGACGGTCAGCGCAATCAGGGCTGCACGAAATCCAGAGAGTCGCATGGTGGTGTTCTCCTTGGGATGCGGCGGTTCGCGATTCGCATGCCGGTTGCCGCGTCGTGCCGGACCTTTAGCAAATGCAGCCGGGATTGGTGCAACAAAAATCGCGGCTGGACTGGCGGAAAATCTCCCCGCATTTTCGCTTCGCTCCAACGCGGGCTACGGGGGGTCGCCGTGCCCCAATCGCTTCCCGGACATTCGCCCGTTTGGTATGCTCATCGGCGCTCCGGGGTCCATCCGGCGAGCGGCGCAATCACGACGCCGTTCAGGGTTCAGGGCTGCGGCAACAATTCCCACGGGAGGAGATCATCATGAAACGCCTATCCGCCGTCGCGTTCGGACTTTTGCTCGCCGGCTCCGCCGCGCTCTGGCACGCGCCCAACGCCTCCGGCCAGGCCGATGCAGGATGGACCGCGCTGTTCGACGGCAAGAGCCTCGACAGCTGGACCCGGATCGGCGATGCCAATTGGCGGATCGAGGACGGCGCGGTGGTGGCCGACAAGGCGACCGGCATCAGCTATCTGGTCTCGAAGACAACCTACAAGGATTTCCAGATCAGGTCCGAGTTCTGGGTCAATGACGAGGCCAACAGCGGCATCTTCATTCGCTGCATCGATCCGACCAAGATCAACGGCATGACCGCCTACGAGGTGAACATCTACGACCAGCGGCCCGACCCCTCCTATGGCACCGGCGGGATTCCCAACGTGGCCAAGGCTTTGACCGTGCTCAAGGCCGGCGGCAAGTGGAACACCTACGAGATCACCGCCCAGGGCCCGAAATTCACCGTGACGCTCAACGGCACCCGCACGGTCGATGGCGCGCAGGACAGCAAGTTTCCGAGCGGCCATATCGCGCTCCAGTACGGCCAAGGCATCGTGAAGTTCCGCAAGGTGGACATCAAGCCGATGTAGGCGCCGAGCAACCGATCGTAGGGTTGGCAACGGCCCCTTGCCGTTGCCCACGCGGTTCGCGAACAAGGCGCGGGTCGGATGAGGCAGGCTCGACTGGTGGGCTTCGTAAGAGCGAAGCCCACCCTACCAACAAGCACTCGCGCGCGTGATTCGTTGCCGAGGGTCGGCGCGATCATTGAAAATAACAAATCCGGAAAGCCGCCGGTCGGCCCAGACCATGAACTCATCGACGGATATCGGCTGTTTGCGCAATGCGGTCATGATTAAAAGATACCCTCGTTTTCCGGGTCGACATCATACCCGGCATTCAGATAATGGCGCCATTCGGCTGGACCGTTCAGCCCCCGTTCAGCCCGAATAGTGGAACCTCTCCGGCAGGGACGACGTTGACTCGCATCAACAGCGTTTATGAGGTGACGCCATGAGGAAATCTTTGACCGCTCTCGCCGCTGCCGCGACGATCGCGGTTGCGGCGCTCGCCACGACGACCACCGCAGAGGCTCGTTGGTGGCGCGGCGGCCCCGGCCCGTTCTTCGGTGGGCTGGCTGCCGGCGCAATAATCGGGGGCGCTTTGGCCCCCCGCTACTACGGCTACCCGGGCTACTATGGGTATGGGTATGACTACGACGGCTGCTGGCGCCGGCACTGGAATGGCTGGCGCTGGGTTGCGTACCGGGTCTGCTGACCGCTCAAGCCGCTCGTGTTGCAGTGCAACGATCCTGACGCCCCCGCGGGCGGGCGTCAGGACGTTATTTTTGGCGCGGTAAGGATATACTCAACAAAATTCCGACAAATTAGGCAGACTACATCCCCGGTTCGTGGCGGGCTGTTTCACCGATGGCCAAAGGTTTCGTGCGCTCGGCTCCCGCCGACCGCTCCTCGAGGAGACTTACATGAAAAAGACTCTGACGACCCTTCTTGCGGCGGCGACCGTCGCGGCGGCACTGGCCGGCTCGGCCTCCACTGCCTCGGCCCAGCGCGGCCTCGTGCCCGGGCTGCTCGGCGGCTTTGTCGCCGGCGCCATCATAGGCGGCGCGATCGCATCGCGGCCGGCGCAGGGCTACGTGGTCTATCCGAGCTACGGGGCTCCGCTCCAAGGGCCGAGCTGCTACTGGACCCGCCAGCCGGTCTACGATCCGTACGGCAATATCGTCGGCTGGCGCGGCCGGCCGGTGCAGGTCTGCCAGTAAGCTGCTAGCGTCAGGCGGCCCGGCTTTGCTGCCGGGCCCGCAAGACCCGGCGTGCGCTGCTGCCGGCCTCAAGCGTTTCAGCTCCTTCCGGCGCTGCGGGCGATCTCCCCGGCATCGGCCAGCCTGTCCGCGCCCCAGCACAGATCGATGATGCGCCGGGTTGTGCCGGAGGACAGGATCGCCTCCGACAAGCCGCGGAATTTATCCTCGAGCATGGCATCGCTCATCGGGTTCTCGACGCTCCCGATGGCGTGCTCGACGAACACGGCCAGCCGCTCCCCGGTCTTGAGCAGGATGGTCACGCGCGCCTGCGCCTTGCCGAGGCTCGGATCGATGGTGGCGAAGACCCGCCGCCGCAGCGCGACGATCGCCGGCGCGCGCACGATCTCGTCGCTGAACTGCCGTTCGCCGGCCGCCCCCTCCACGATCGCCACCGCGGCCGCGTGATTGACGCTGAACTTGCCTTCGAGCCCGGTTTTCGGATCCGCGATCGCGGTCACGTCGAGAACGCGCGGATGGACCGCGACCTCGATGCGATCGATCATCTCCGCCGCGAGGCCGTTGCGGTTGCGAAGCCGGAGGCAGCCGTCGATCACCGGATGCACCACGAGGCCGCAGGCGAACGGCTTGTAGCTGTTGTTCAGAATCTCCCATCCCGCGTCCGCGAAGGCGGCATGGTTGCAGGCGCTGCTCAGGACGTTCAGCCAGCCGCGCTTGGCCTCGAGCGCGCGCTCCGATGCGGTGTAGCCCGCGCCGGCGAGCAGCGCCGCCGTCATCCCGTTTTGCGCCGCCCGCCCCGGATGAAAGCTCTTGGTCATGGATCCGAACATCTCCTGCAGCCCCACCGGCTGGGCGGCGGCAAGACCGAGCGCCCAGCACATCTGCTGCTCGTTCAACCCGAGCAATCTTCCGGCTGCGGCGGCACTGCCGAAAACCCCCACCGTGCCGGTGATGTGCCAGCCGGCCTTGTAGTGCGCCGGGGTCACCGCCATGCCGATCCGCAGCTCGGTCTCGATGCCCACGACCAGGGCATTGATCAGCTCGCGTCCGTTCGCCGGCCGGTGCTCGGCCAGGGCCAGGATTGCCGGCGCCACCGGGGCGGCCAGATGGATTGCAGTTTCGATATGGGTATCGTCGAAATCGAGGACGTGGGAGCTGATGCCGTTCAGCAAGGCCGCGTGCAGAATGTCGGTACGCTCGCCGCGGCCGAGCAGCGTCGCCTGGCCGGGCCCGAAAAACGGCGCCAGCGCGGCAATCGCCTTCGTCATGGTCTCGTGCTGCGAGCCCCCGATGGCGCAGCCGACCCAGTTGAGGAGCGTGCGCCTGGCTTCATGCCGGACCGGCTCGGGAAGATTCTCGAAGCCGGACGCGACGATGAACCGCGCGAGCCGGCGCGTCAGCTCCTCCGGCATGGCTTTCTCTCAATCGATGCTGACGCCGGACGCTTTGATCGGTCCGGCCCATTTCTCGATCTCCCGCAACCCGAAAGCCGCGAGGTATTCCGGCGACCGGCGCTCGGGCGGCACCATCTGCACACCGACCGCCTTTAGCTTCGCCTGCACGTCGGGATCATCCATGGTCGCCACGATCGCATCATGGAGCTTGCGGACGATCGCACCGGGCGCGCCCTTCGGCAGCACGATGGCGTACCAGGTATCCACATCGAAATCGGCAAGCCCCTGCTCCTGCGCGCTCATGAGCGCCGGCAGGATCGGGGAGCGATCCTTCGACAGGATCGCGATTGCCTTGACGAGCCCCGCCTCGATCTGCGCCCCCGTGGCGGCAATCGGAACGCATTGATAATCGATGCGGCCCGGGAGCAGGTCCTGCATCGCCTGCGCGGTGCTGCGGTAGGGAATATGCGTGATCTCGACGCCGATGGTGGCATTGAACAGCGCGCAGGCAAGGTGCGAAGCCGAGCCCACCCCGGGCGAGCCATATTGCAGCTTTGCCTGGTTCGCCTTCGCATAGGCGATGAACTCCGGCAGGTTGCCGACCGGCAAATCCTTGCGGGTCACCACCAGGATCGGCGTGCCGGCGACCAGCGCGACCGGGGTGAAGTCGGTGGCCGAGTTGTAGAGCGGCCTCTTGTAGAGCGTCTGGTTCAGCGCATAGGTGCCGAGGCTGGCGAGGAGGAGCTGGTAGCCGTCGGGCGCCGCTTTCGCGACGCGAGCGGCGCCGGTCATGCCGCCTGCGCCGCCGACATTCTCGACGATGACCGAGGCGCCCAGATTTTCGCCAAGCCGCGGTGCCAGCACCCGCGCCAGCACATCGCTGCCGCTGCCGGGCGCGAATGGAACCACGAGCGTCATCGCCCGGCTCGGCCAGTCCTGCGCGGCAGCCGGGGCAGCCGCCGCGACCAGCAGGGCCAGCGCCGCCATCATCCTGACGATCGGCATGGTGTCCTCCTCGTTCAACGATTGCCGCCGCCCGAGCGCATATGGGCCAGCAGCGCGGCGGTCGGCCAGCAATCCACTTTCAGGCCGTTCGCCTTCTGGTAGGCGCCGAGCGCCGAGCGGGTGAGCATACCGGCTTTGCCGTCGATCTTGTCGGAATAGATGCCCAGCCGGGTGAGCGTGCGCTGCATGGCCTCGACCTCGGCGGTCTTGAGCTGCGCGCCCTTGCTCCAGGGCGTCTCGAACGGCCGCGGATCGGTGATGCGCTCGCTCAGATGACCGACGAACAGCACATAGAGATCGGAGAAATTGTATTCCTTGATGACGTAATAGTTGCGCAAGGTCAGGAAGGCCGGACCATAGGTGCCCTCCGGCAGGAGCAGCGAGGCCGGCGCCGCAAGCTCGGCCGCATTGGGGGTGCGCCCATAGGCGGCGCGATAGCCGCGCTTGAGCCATTCGCCGACCGGCTGGGTCACATCGGGAACCGCGCCCGTGCAATCCACGTCCTTCGGCGCATGCACCTCGTAGGCCCAGCGCATCCCGGGCTGCCAGCCCTTGTCGAGGAGCTGCTTGGCGGCGGAAGCGAGCGCATCCGGCACCGAATGCCAGATGTCGCGGCGCCCGTCGCGGTCGAAGTCGACGGCGTATTTGTAGAATTCGGACGGCAGGAACTGGGTAAGCCCCATGGCGCCGCCCCAGGAGCTGCGCATGTCGGCAAGCTTCACCTCGCCGTCCTCGATCATCTTGAGGCCCAGCAGAAATTCCTGCCGGAAGAAATCCTTGCGCTTGCCGTAATAGGCCTGGGTGGCGAGCACGCGCACCGCGTTCTTGGGCAGTTGATAGCGCCCGAAGTCGGTCTCGCGGCCCCAGATCGCCAGCAGCACATTGCCGGGCACGCCGAATTGCCGCTCGATTGCGGCCAGCGTCGCGCGATGCTCGGCGGCGAGCTTGCGCCCCTCCTCGGCGAGCCGCGCGATGCTCGTCTCCTTGATGTAATCGGCCGGGGTCTGAACGAACTCGGCCTGGCCCGGCGTCGCAGCGCCCGGCTTGCCGGGCAGCTCGAGGTCGGGAAGCGTGAGGTCCGGCTCGAGGCCGCGCGTCGCCAGATCGAAGGTCGCGCGCGACACGCCGATCTGCTGCGCCTGCGGCCACAGCGTGGCGAGCCACTGGGTGAAGGCCGCGTCGGCGGCGGCGGGGAGCGCGGTGGCGAGCGCGAGGCAGAGGAGGCTCGCGAGGATGGATGCCGATTTGAGCCATCGAACCATGATCAGCGTGTCCCGCGATTCGGATGACCGGAAACCTATCCAGGAAAAAGGCCGAAGATAAGGAACGGATGCTCGGCAAAATGAGCCGGGGCCAAACCATACTGCGACCGAAGATGTGCAGGATTTACGGAAATTGCGTAAATCACGTGAATAGCGTATATCGGCAGCACGGAAAGAGGAACCCTGGACATGAGCGAAACGGTGCCGGCTTCGGAATTCACCAGGAATTTTGGCCGTTATAAAATGCTGGCGCAACGCAAGGCGGTTGCCGTCTCAAGCCACGGGCACATCGCCGGCTATTTTGTCAGCGCGCACGAGTACGAGGAACTGCTGAAGCTGAAGGGCAACCGGAGGAGCTTCGCAACCGCAGACCTGTCGGACAAAAGGGCGAGGGCGATCACTTCCTCGCGCATGGACAAGCGCCACGATCACCTCAACAAAGCGCTTGATCCAAAGTAGCGGGGGCCCATGGCGCTTCCGGAGCCCGAGCCGGGCCTTGTCATTTCCTATGCATATCTGTGGCACCACGAGCATGAGAGCGGGCAGGAGGAAGGACGCAAGGACCGTCCGAGCGTGATTGTGCTCGCAGCCGAGCGCACACGTGACCGGGCAACCGTCGTGACGGTGCTGCCGATCACGCATCGTGCGCCCGATGAACCCACGGCCGCCGTCGAAGTCCCACCGGCGATCAAGCAACTGCTCGGCCTCGATCTCGAACGTTCGTGGGTTGTGGTCAAGGAAGGCAATGAATTCGTGTGGCCAGGCTATGATTTGCGTACGGTGCCCGGCAATCCGACGCGCTACGATTACGGATTTCTGCCGCCGCGGTTCTTCAATCAGTTGCTCAAGGCGTTCGGCGCCTGGCACAAAACCAGCAAGGCCCGATTCACCGGACGGTGATGTCGTGGCCGCCCCGCGATATCCGTGCAAAGCTGGCCCGGGAAAAAGGCCGGGTCTTGCTTCGATGTGCCTGGTGCTCACCTCTGCTAGCGCGTCGCCACGATGAACAAACGCGGAAAGCGCAGCAGCCGCTTGCCGTCGAAGCGCGCCGGGTAGTGCCGCTTGATCTCTTCCGTGTAGGCGGCAACGAACTCGCCAGCCATCGTTTCGTCGAGCGCCGACAGGAAGGGCCGTAGCGCCGAGCCCTTGAACCATTCCACGATGGCCTCGGGAGAGGGCATCACATGATTGTAGACCGTGTGCCAAATGTCGATCCGGCTGCAGACCGGCTTGAGCAGATCGTAATAGGCTTCCGGCTTGGGCAGCTCGTCGCGCGCGGCATGGTTGACGGACGAATTGCCCGCCCACGGCCCGCGGCCCGCCACCTCGCGCATCAGCGCGAGCGCCGGCTCGCCGGTATTGTCCGGCATCTGCACCGCCAGCACGCCGCCTCCCGGCAGCGCCTCGAGCAGTCGCCGCAGCACCGCCTCGTGATCCGGCACCCACTGGAACACGGCATTCGCGAACAAGAGATCGGTCGCCGCCGCCGGGATCCAGGCGGCGAGATCGGCTTGCGTGAAAATGCATTTCGGCAGCCGCTCGCGCGCCTGCCGCAGCATGTCGGGCGATGAATCGAGCCCGATGACCTCGGCATCCGGATAGCGGGCGACGAGCAGCTCGGTGGAATTGCCGGGGCCGCAGCCGAGATCGACCACGCGGCGCGCCCGCTCAAGCGGAATCTGGGCAAGGAGATCGCGCGGCGGGCGCGTGCGCTCGTCCTCGAACTTGAGATACTGGGTGGCGTTCCAGTCGGACATCAGCGCGAGAACTTCTTGTACTTGATCCGGTGCGGGATGATGGAGTCGATGCCCAGCCGCCGCTTCTTGTCTTGCTCGTAGTCTTGGAAATTGCCCTCGAACCATTCGACGTGGCTGTTGTCCTCGAAGGAGAGCATGTGGGTGGCGATGCGGTCGAGGAACCAGCGGTCGTGGCTGATGATGACCGCGCAACCCGCGAAATCCTCGAGCGCCTCCTCGAGCGCGCGCAGCGTATCGACATCGAGATCGTTGGTGGGCTCGTCGAGCAGGAGCACATTGGCGCCCGACTTGAGCATCTTGGCGAGGTGCACGCGGTTGCGCTCGCCGCCCGAGAGCTGGCCGACCTTCTTCTGCTGATCCGCGCCCTTGAAATTGAAGTTCGAGCAGTAGGCGCGCGAATTCATCTCCCGCTTGCCCAGCAGAATGATGTCGTTGCCGCCTGAGATTTCTTCCAAGACGTTATTCCTG
>Ga0137384_10003343_pt1 | contig 12774 bp, 12 predicted proteins | sample SagtaG_2_FD_104922 | JGI IMG/M metagenome (GOLD analysis project Ga0137384, IMG submission 104922) | Vadose zone soil microbial communities from Sagehorn Ranch, Mendocino, California, USA - Sage2_R_60_16 metaG | ecosystem: Environmental > Terrestrial > Soil > Vadose zone | place: USA... | reverse complement strand
CACGGAGACATCCTCCCTGCCGAATATGCACGGCTGGGTGGTTGCCATGTCCCAGAACGTGACGCGCGCAGATGGCCTGTTTCTGTGCGGGTTGTGTCCTGTCGCTCGATGCTCTCGGCTGGGGGGGTCGCGAGCCAGGGCAGCAGCCGCACGCCGGTGGCCAGCGGTGAGTAGCCCAGCGCGAGCTGGAAGTACTGGGCGACGAGGAACCCGGCGGCGAAGACTGCGCCGGACATGAGGAACGCGGTCGCGTTCCCGGCTGCGAATGCCTGGATGCGCAGCAGCCGCAGGGGCAGCATCGGCTCGCGCGCCCGGCTTTCCCAGGCGAGGAAGGCGCCCAGCAGGGCTGCGCCCAGGGCCAGGGTGGTGATGATCTCGGGGCTGCTCCAGCCGGCCTGGCTCGCGCGCACGAGGCCCCAGACGAGGCTGACGACGCCGGCCGAGATGAGGGCGACTCCCGGCAGGTCGAGCCGGGCCGGGGCGCCGTGGCTTTCCGGCAGCAGCCGCCGTGACAGCACGCTCGCGGCGATTCCGATCGGGACGTTGACCCAGAAGATCCAGTGCCAGTCGAGCCCTTCGGTGACCGCGCCGCCGACCAGCGGGCCGATCGCGACGGCAAGGCCGGCGAGCCCGCCGTAGATGCCGACGATCGTGCCGCGGCGCTGGGCGGGGAACGCCGCCGTCAAGATGGTCAGGCTGAGCGGCAGGATGGCGGCGCCGCCGAGGCCCTGCACGGCGCGGCCGGCGATCAGCGCGGACGCGGTGGGAGAAAGGGCGCAGGCGGCTGAGGCGAGGGTGAACAGCATCAGGCCCGCGGTGAAGACCCTGCGCCGGCCGAGCCGGTCGCCGAGCGCGGCGGCGGTGATGATGCCGGCGGCGAACGCGATGCCGTAGGAGTTCACCGTCCACTGCAGCGTCGCCAGCCCGGCGTGCAGATCGTGCTGCATCCGCGGCAGCGCCGTGATCACGACCAGCGAGTCCAGCACCACCATGAAGTACGCCGCTGAGGTTAGCCCGAGAGTCCAGCCGAGCCGAGGCTGCCGCGGCGCAGATGTGCCCGTACTCATGTGGCTGCCTCCTGTGCCTTCGGCCGGTCGCTGGGGTTCACGACCGTGATCTCGCCGACCTCGACACCGCCGCCTTCGGCCAGGACGGGGCATCCCCTGGCGAGTGCCACCGCCGCCTCGAGGTCGTCGCCGGTGACCAGTGAGTAACCGGCGGGCCTGGTGCCGGCCCCGCAGTTCCCGAGCGTGCCTGAGTCATATACCGGGTTACCGCGTTCGGCGACATTGGCGCCCATGCTCTCGAACCAGGCGTTCCAGGCGGCGATCGCGGCGGGACGGCCGGGTGTGTAGTTCTCTGGCATGCGGTAGGCGAACAAGAACGTGGCCATGATCAGATTCTCCTGTCCAGCCGGCCTGGTGCCGGCATTGGTTGTCGATGGGGCAGATCCCGCGCGGAGAGCAGATTGGGCGGTGGCAATCCGCCCAGTTCGCTGTCCGGGCGGGGTCTATACCGGTGAGAGCGGTGCTGGACGCGGAGGAAGAGGTGATGGGCGGGTGGCGGGGTGACCGCAGACCTGATTGGCTGGGCCCGGGCTGGAGACGGCGAGGCGTTTCGCCAGCTCATCGAGCCGTACCGGCGCGAGCTGCAGGTGCACTGCTACCGGATCCTCGGCTCCGTCCAGGACGCCGAGGACGCGCTGCAGGAAACCCTGCTCGCGGCCTGGCGGGGCCTGGGCGGATTCGAGGGACGCGCTTCGATCCGGACCTGGCTATACCAGGTCGCCACCAGCCGCTGCCTGAAAGCGCTGCGATCGGCTAGCCGGCGCCCGCGGATGGACTGGCCGCTGCCCGGGATTGACCTGCCCGAGCCCAGCCGGCTCGGCGAGATTTCCTGGCTTGAGCCTTACCCCGACGTCCTCCTCGAAGGGCTGGCCGACAGCGCACCAGGCCCCGAAGCCCGCTACGAGGCCACCGAAGCCGTCTCGCTGGCCTTCATCACGGCTTTGCAGCTCCTGCCGCCTCGCCAGCGCGCTGTCCTCATCCTGCGGGATGTCCTCGGCTTCCACGCCCGCGAAGCAGCCCAGATGCTCGACAGCAGCGAGGAGTCGGTGACCAGCGCGCTCAAGCGCGCCCGCGCCACCTTGCAGCACCGGCTCCCGCCCCCAGGAGAACAGGAGCTGCCCCCCGCACCGAACTCCGCCCCCGAGCAAGAACTCATCACCCGGCTCACCAGGGCCTACCAGAACAGCGACCTGGACGCCGTCGTCGCCCTGCTCACCGACGACGTCCGGCTGGCCATGCCGCCGGTTGCGCTGGAATACCACGGCCGTGAGCTCGCAGCCCGGTTCCTGCAAGCAACCGCTTTCCGGCCGGGCCGCACCTTCCGGCTGGTCCCGACCCGGGCCAACCACCAGCCCGCTTACGGCATGTACCTCCGGGACCCGCGTGCCAGCGTCGCCCACGCCAGCGGGTTGCTCGTCCTGACCCTCACCGGCCGCCAGATCTGCGCCATGACACGCTTTGACAACAGCGTCCTGGCCCGCTTCGGGCTCCCCAGAACCCTGCCTGACTGAGAGCACCATGGGAAGCTCGGCTGATCTCACGGAGACGGATCTGGGCGGCTTTCGCATCCCTGGCGGAATCAAGTTCGAGGGCGAGACACCCGTCGTCGCGCGGGCCGGGGCCTGTGCCGGCTCGCGGGAGACGCCGCGCGCAGCAGTGAACGAAGTTGCACTGTAAATCGTGCGTGGCTGTCGATTCCGGCGCCGCCCAGTCGTCGAGAGGGTAAGTCAAGAAGTCAAGGAGGACGAGATGGATATCCCGCGAGTTGTGTCACCAGGGCAGTGGCTTGCTGCGCGCAAGGACCTGCTGGCCCGGGAGAAGGAGGCCACCCACGCCAAGGACGCGGTGGACGCCGCGCGCCGCGCGCTGCCGGTGACCGAGGTCACCAAGGACTACACCCTCACCGGCCCAGGCGGGCAGGTGAGCCTGGCCGACCTGTTCGACGGACGCCGACAGCTCATCACTTACCACTTCATGTGGCGGCACGCCGAATCCGGGTTCCCCGGCGAGGATCAGGGCTGCCCGACCTGCTCGTTCCTGGCCGACAGCATCGGCCACCTGTCCCACCTGCATGCCTGTGACACCACGCTGGTGCTGGTGTCCCGGGCGCCGATCGCCAGCATTGAGCGGTTCAAGAAGCGGATGGGCTGGGCCGTGCCGTGGTACTCCTCAGCCGGCAGCGACTTCAACTACGACTTCCACGTCAGCTTCGACGAGGGCAAGACCGCGCTGGAGTACAACTACAAGGACAAGGAAACCCTTGAGCGCGAGGCTCCCTACATCCGGTCCGGCACGGACGGTCCCGGGGTCAGCGTCTTCCTGCGCGAGGGTGACCGGGTCTTCCACACCTATTCGGCCTACGAGCGGGGCCTGGACTCGCTGCTCGGCACGTACCGGTGGCTGGAACTGACCCCGCTGGGCCGGCAGCGGCACGTGATCGAGTTTCCCTACCACGACACCTACGACGCGGGGTCGTGATGATCACGGCGGTGGCGGCCCGGTGGCTGCTCACCGCGGTCTTCGCCGCGGCAGGTCTGAGGGCGGCGCTGCCGCGGCGCGAACCGGCGGGGTCGGCGCAGCCGGCGGACCGGGTCCCGGCTGTCTTTTGCGGCGCGATGTGCGCGGCTCTGATCGCCATGACCTGGCGGTCAGAGCCCGCCGCCGCAACATGGCTGCAGGCGGCCCTGTTCGGATGCGCCGCGCTCTGGTTCGGGCTGGCCAGCCTGGCCGGCTCCAGCCGGGTCCGGCGGCCCAGCCAGCCTGCCCTTCTCCATACGCTGATGGTGGCCGCCATGATCTGGATGCTCACCGCGATGCCTGCCTTCACCGGGATGCCGCCGGCCCGGCCGGCCCGCGGCGCGATGGCGCCCATGTCCCGGGCCGCCACGCCCGCCCCGGTGCTCGTCGTCAGCATCCTGCTCGCGGTGTCCTGCGCGGCCGCGTCCATCCCGTGGCTGGCGCGGGCCATCGGCCCCGGGCCTCGGATGAAAGACCCGGTCTCGGCCAGCCAGGCCGCGATGAGCGCCGGGATGGCGGCGATGCTGTGACGACCAGCCTGGTGCAGACCGGCCTCGTGGAGGAGGTGATCCGGAGATACCGGTTCCGGCTCGAACCAGCGGTGGCAATGAGGACGGGCAGCGGATTGCCGCTCGTTGAGCGACGAGCTTTGGCGTCCGGCGGTCGCGATCGGTGAGGAAGAAAGATAAGGGAATACCGGATGATGAAGCACAAAGTCGCAACGCGCGAGGAGTGGCTGGCTGCCCGCGGCGAGCTGCTGGCGCGGGAAAAGGAGCTGACGCGCCGCGGCGACCAGCTCGCGGCCGAGCGGCGCGAGCTGCCCTGGGTGCCGATCGAGAAGAAATACAGCTTCGGCACCGACGAGGGGCCAAGGACGCTGCGAGAGCTTTTCGGCGGGCGCTCGCAGCTGATCGTCTATCACTTCATGTTCGGCCCGACGTACACGGAGGGCTGCCCGGTCTGCTCGTCGGCGGCAGACACCTTCAACGGCGAGGTACCCCATCTGAATGCGCGCGACGTGACGTTCACCTGCATCTCGCGGGCGCCGCTGGAAAGCTCCAGGCGTACAAGCGGCGGATGGGGTGGAGCTTCCCGTGGGCCTCCTCACATCGAAGCGACTACAACTTCGACCTCGAGATCTCGCGCCCGGAGGAGGCGACGCGCGAGTTCCTGGCCGGCGGCGTCCCCGCGGTGGCCGCCCAGCTCGCGCAGGAGTGCGGGACCGAGCCGGGCGACCAGTCCGCCCAGATCCTGTCGATGAACGCGAAGTCGCCGGCCGAGATCACGTCCTCGCACACCCGCTGCATCTGGAAGTACCAGAAGTAGAACGAGCGCTTGATCTGGTCGTACTTGACGATGTTCTCGCCGAAGATCGGGAACGGCGGGATATTGAGGATGATGCACCGCCGCCACCGCGCAGGTTCCTTGCCGGCCGCCCCCCAGGCCCCGACCGCGCCCCAGTCGTGAGCGATGAGGATCGCGTGCTCGTCGCCGCCGAGCGCCTCGTGCAACGCGATCTGGTCGGCGACCATCGTGCTGGAGTGCACGTGGTGGCGGTCATCGGGAAGCTCGGTCGGCGCGAACCCGCGGTTGAACGGAGCCACCGCCCGGAACCCGGCGTCAGCGAGCGCCGGGAGCAGTTAGCGGTAGCTGTACGGCGAGTCAGGGAAACCATGCACGCACAGCGCCAGCGGGCCGTCTCCCTGCGTCAGGTACTCGAACGTTAACTGGTTGGCCCGGACAGTTCCCCTGTTGAAGTCCTGCATGGTGCTGCTCCCTTCGGCCGGCCGGCCTGGCGTCAGCCAGTGATCGTGGCCTTTCCGCATATGACACCACATCATGCGTCATCCCGTCACAGGCGCGGCATCACGGTGCCGGTGCACCATGGTCGCGATGTGTCCAGCGGTCTCGGTGCCCCTCAACAGAGATTGATGAGCGTCCACCTCGCTGATCGGCTGCGGGTGGGCCACCGGCCTTGCTGGCTGGATGGGCCGGACTCCGAGCCACGTGTGCGAGTGCGCATCAACGTTGCGGTGGGTCACGCAACTCGCAGCAACTATTCCCGTTTCACGGATGGGCGCGCAGAGTAAGGGCCAGGAGGTGAGTTGCCGTGGGTGATGCCATCGTCGGGGTTGTAGCGAACCCGCTGTCCGGTCGCGACATCCGGCGCCTGGTTACGCAGGCCTCGGTGTTCCCGACGGCCGAGAAGGCCAACATGATCCAGCGCATGCTCACTGCGCTCGATGCGGTCGGCGTGCACCGCGTACTGCTCAGCACTGACCTCAGCGGCATCTCTGCGTCGGTGTTTCGCGCGATCGGGCGGCGCCGCAGTCAGGACGGCCGGTGGCCGGAGGTCGAGTTTCTCGACGGCCAGCCGATCCGGCAGACCGCGCAGGACACCGTGGACGCCGTCCGGCGCATGGTTACCGCGGGCGCGCGGGTGATCGTCTGCCTCGGCGGTGACGGTACCGCCAGGGTCACCGCGTCAGCGGCCGGCGACGTGCCGATGCTGGCGCTGTCGACGGGAACCAACAACACGTTCCCTATGGTCCGGGAGGCGACCATCGCGGGCCTGGCGGCGGGCCTGGTCGCTACTGGCATGGTCCCGGCCGACGGCGCGGCAACTCGCGCTAAACTGCTCGAGGCACGGGTGGGTGATCGGGTCGAGACGGCGCTCGTGGACGTCGCTGTATCCACCGAACGTCATGTCGGGGCCCGCGCGGTATGGGATCCGGCGAAGCTGACCGAGCTCTTCTGCGCGTTCGCGGAACCCGACGCTATCGGCCTGTCCAGCATCCTGGGCCAGGTGTCCCCGGTGGCCCGTCACGAATCACACGGGGTCACCGCACGCATTACGGCCGAAGCGGCACTACAGGTCCTCGCGCCAATCGCACCGGGGCTGGTCGTGCCGGTAGGGGTACGCGCGATCGAGCCGATGCGCCCCGGATCCGTTCATCCGATCGATGCGCAGGCGGGCGTCATCGTCGTCGACGGCGAGCGTGAGCTCACCTTCGAGCCAGGCGAACAGCCCACTGTCCGGCTGCGAGCTGACGGGCCGTGGTGTGTGGATGTACCAGCGGTCCTGGCGGCGAGTGCTCGCCTCGGCCTGCTCAGACGCGCCCGTCAATGATCCTGGTCCGGCCAGGATCTGCAGGCACCGACCGTCCAGGAGGAGCACATGACCGACACGGTGGAGCGGAGAGCTCTGACTCCAGAGCAACTGATGAGCGTCTACCGAACGATGCGGTCGATCCGCGAGTTCGAGGAACGCGTGCACGCGGAGTTCGCGACCGGCGAGATTCCGGGATTCGTCCACCTGTACGCAGGGGAGGAGGCTTCGGCGGTCGGCGTATGCAGCAACCTTGACGACCGTGACACCATCGCCAGTACCCATCGCGGCCATGGCCACTGCATCGCCAAGGGCGTTGACGTCAGCGAAATGATGGCCGAGATCTACGGCCGTAAGACCGGCAGCTGCCATGGCAAGGGCGGCTCGATGCACATCGCCGACCTGTCCAAGGGCATGCTCGGTGCCAACGGCATCGTCGGCGGCGGCCCGCCGCTGATCTGCGGGACGGCACTGGCCGCGAAGATCAAGGGCACTAGCGGTGTCAGCGTCGCGTTCTTCGGTGACGGCGCAAGCAACCAGGGCACGACGCTTGAGTCAATGAACCTGGCTTCGGTGTGGAATCTGCCGGCCATCTTCATCGCCGAGAACAACGGGTATGCCGAGGCCACATCCAGCACCTGGTCGGTGGCCAGCGACAACATTGCCGACCGCGCGGCCGGGTTCGGCATGCCGGGCGTCATCGTCGACGGTTTCGACTTCTTCGCGGTGTACGAGACGGCGAGCGAGGCGGTCAGCCGCGCCCGTGAGGGCGGTGGTCCGACGCTCATTGAGATGAAGTTCACCCGCTACTTCGGCCACTTCGAGGGCGACCAGCAGACCTACCGGGCCGGCGAGGTCGAGCATGCGCGGGCCGAGCTGGACTGCCTGAAACGTTTTGCTGCCCGGGTGATCGAGACCGGCGAGCTCGCCAGATCCGACCTCGACGCCGTCGACGCCGAGGTCGCGACCATGATCGACAAGGCTGTTGACGACGCGAAGGCCGCTCCGCTGCCGACCGAGGCAGATCTGCTCACCGACGTCTACGCCCGCTACTGACCGGAGGCTGGCCATGGTACGCACCATCACCTACCGCGAGGCGATCAACGAGGCGCTGGCCCAGGAAATGGAGCGCGACGAGAGCGTCATCGTGATGGGCGAGGACAACGCTGGTGGCGAAGGATCGCCCGGCGAGGAAGACGCCTGGGGCGGTGTGCTCGGCGTGACGAAGGGGCTCTACCACAAGTTTCCGGGCCGGGTGCTCGATACGCCCATCTCCGAATCGGCGTTCATCGGCGCCGCGATCGGCGCGGCAACGGCCGGCCTGCGCCCGGTTGCCGAGCTCATGTTCGTCGACTTCATGGGTGTCTGCTTCGACCAGATCTACAACCAGGCCGCGAAGTTCCGGTACATGTTCGGCGGCAAGGCAGTCACGCCCGTGGTGATCCGCACCATGTACGGGGCCGGGCTGCGTGCCGCAGCGCAGCACTCGCAATGCCTGTACCCGCTGTTCACGCATATCCCGGGGCTGAAGGTTGTCGTCCCGTCGACGCCGTACGACGCGAAGGGCCTGCTGACGCAGGCGATCCGCGACAACGACCCGGTGATGTTCTTCGAGCACAAGGCGCTCTACGACATGGCCGGGCCAGTGCCGGAGGAGGGCTACGCGGTGCCGTTCGGAGAGGCGAATGTGGTGCGCGAGGGCGGTGATGTCACGATCGTTGCGCTGGGCCGCATGGTGCACACCTCGCTCGAGGCGGCTGAGCAGCTCGCCGCCGCCGGAGTGCAATGCGAGGTCGTCGACTTGCGCACCACCAGCCCGCTTGACGAGGACACCGTGCTGGAGAGCGTCGAGGGCACCGGCCGGGTCGTCGTGGTGGACGAGGCGCACCCGCGGTGCTCGGTGGCCACGGACATCTCGGCGCTCGTCGCAAAGAAGGCCTTCGGGGCGCTGCGGGCCCCGATCGAGATGGTGACGGCGCCGCATACGCCCGTGCCCTTCTCGAGCACGCTCGAAGACCTCTACATGCCTGACGCGCAGCGCATCGTGAACGCCGTGAAGACGGTGGCGGAGTGGACTCGATGACCGACGAACGGATCGTCGCCGTGACGATGCCGAAGTGGGGACTGTCGATGCAGCTCGGCAAGATCACCAGCTGGATCGTCGCTGAGGGGGATGACGTGAGCGTCGGTGACGAGCTCGCGGACATCGAGACGGACAAGATCGCGGGAACCCTGGAGGCAGCCGAGGCCGGCACGCTGCGGCGCATCATCGCGAGAGCGGGTGAGGACGTGCCCGTCAGCGGCACGATAGCGCTGATCGCCCCCGCCGACGTGAGCGACGATGACCTCGACGCGGTCGTGCAGGAGGCACGCGCGGTGATCGATGCCGGCGTGCCTGACGAGGCCGCCAGCGGGCCCGCAGTCGAGACGGCCGACATCGGCGGACGGAAGATCTGCTACGTCGGGGCCGGCCAAGACGGTGACGTGGTGCTGCTCATCCACGGCTACGGCGGTGACCGCAACTCCTGGCTGTTCCTGCAAGAACCGCTGGCCGCGCGTCACCGCGTGTACGCGCTCGACCTGCCCGGGCACGGCACGTCAGTCAAGGACGTCGGCGACGGCTCCGTCGACACACTGGCCGATGCCGTCCTCGGCGTACTCGACACGATCGGCGCCGAGCGTGCCCACCTGGTCGGCCACTCGCTGGGCGGTGCCGTCGCGGTCACGGCCGCAGCCCGGGACCCGCGGCGGATCGGATCGCTCACGCTGATAGCGCCCGTCGGCTTCGGGCCTGCAGTCAATTCCGGCTTCCTGCGCGGCTTCGCCAACGCGCAAACGCGGCGCGAGCTCAAACCGATCATCGGCCAGCTCTTCGCCGATGAGAGCCTGGTGACCCGCCAGCTGATCGATGACCTGCTCGCCTACAAGCGGCTGGACGGGGTCGGCGAGGCACTGCACGCCCTGCTGGGCACACTCCTGGACGGCGACTCGCAGCGCCCAGATTCCGCCGCGGCTGTCACGGTGATCGGCGGCGCAGTGCCCGTCACGGTGGTCTGGGGCAGCGCGGACCGCATCATCCCGCCTGCGCACGCCGAGTCTGTGGCCGGCGCAGTCTGCTACCTGCTCGACGGCGCCGGGCACATGCCGCACATGGAGCGGCCGGCGGAGGTGCAGGCCGCGATCGAGGAGGCCATCGCCAGGGCAGGATGAGCACGTTTAGTCTTCCCGCCAGATGGTTGCGCCGTCTGCCGGACGGGAGTGATCGGGGGACGGTCTCATACCTGCCACGCATGACCGAGCCCCGGGCTCGTCGGATCGGACGAACGCGCAGATGAAGCCGGACCGCCGCTCAGTGGATTGAGCCGGCAGCACTGACAGCGCCAGCGTTACAGAATGTTCCATCTGTACGCGGCTCGGCCGGGCACTGATGACCAGCGGGGCGCGCATAAGGCGGCTCGGCGTGCGTTCTGCCGGAACTTCTCCATCACTTAGCGTGATGCCATCATCGACGTGGCCCGATCCGGCTGTCGGCTGCGTGCGGCATGGCTTGTCCGGAGGTCGCCGTCGGGCGAGGTGCCCGCCGGGTTGTGACCGCGCTGCTGGGCAGGTGAGGGAAACGCTGCTCCTGCCGGCCCCGCGGGGCCTTGCCTGCCCGCCGGGCGGGCAACGGCGCGGGCCGTGATTCCCCGGCCGGGGCGGGCATGGGAACCTGGCAGAACTGGGCCGCGGGGAAGCCGCCCGCGATCCCGGGATCAGCAGGGCCGTCTGTCGCTAGGCAGCGGGTCATGGGCTGGCGGGCCTCGGCGTCGGCGATGACCCTGTCGCCGGCAGGTCCGGCCGCGTGAATCTGTCCCCAAAGCATCAGGAGCCTTCGTGACCGAGGCCGACGCAGATATGACCGGGCAGGGTCAGCGCCGCGGTGCCCCCGCGGCAGGCCGGCATGGCCTCGGGCATCAACTCCACCTTCCGCCAGGTCGGGATCGCCACCGGCATCGCCTTACTGGGGACGCTGTTCTCCAACAACGTGCGGGACCAGGTGCTGACCCGGGTGGCCGCGGTGCCCGGGCTGGCCCATCGCGGCCCGCAGATCGCCACCGCAGTCCAGTCCGGGCAGATCGCCCACGTGATCGGCAAGCTACCCCAGCACGCCAGGCAGACCGTGGCAGTAATCACCCGGACAGCCTTCACCACCGGCCTGAACCGCATCCTGCTGGTCGCGGCCATCATCGCGCTGATAACGGGCGTGGTCTCCCTGACCGCCATCCGCAGCAAGGACTTCGCCCAGCAGCAGGGAGCCGGCTCCGCAGGCCGCACAGCCGCAGCGCAAAAGGCGACCCGGCCCGAGCAGGCATAAGCGCTTCCCGCGGGCGCGCAGCCGGCACGGTGAGATCGACTCACAGCCGGCCGCCACGCGCCCGGATGACCCCGCCGGGAGGCAGGCCAGCAGATCCCCGCACGCCACCACCCGCACGCGCAGAATGCCCGATCTGGACGTTATCGCCGCTCGACGTCGGGATGCGCTGGCCGCGCATATCGGCGGGTTTGTGCGCCGGGCTCTACTACGCACGGTGACCTGTTACGCAACGACCTTCATCGCGGCAGGTGCGTGTTTCTGAATGGCGCAGATAGGTGCGGTGGTGGTCACGGCTCGGCCCGCATCGGGGCCTGGCCGGCAGCGACTGGTTCCGGCATCGCGTTCCCGCCAGATGGTCGCAGCACCAGACGTCAGGGCAGCTGCGCGAGGCCGCTGTGATCGCGGGGGCGGACCGTCGTGCACGCAAGCGCGAGCCGCTGTCACCCTCGGGCTTGAGCGGGCGCCTATGCTCGATGCATGCGGAAGCCGCGGCTGATCATCCGCCCGAGCAGAGCTGTCGCGCGATTGAGCGCTGACTTGGAGGACCGGGACTTCGCGGAACAAGATCGCCTGACCGGAGAAGATCATGCGGCGCATGCCCCCGGCAAGGTCTGCGCGCGGTGCGGCCGGGTGATCGCGGCCACGCAGACGGCGCGCCGCCGAGGGGCAGACGAAGGCGAATGGGTGCACGACATGTGCCCGGTCGCTGACGAGTGACGTACCCGGCCGTTCCCCTGCCGCGCTGGCTCCTGCTGCTAGCGGATGACGATCATGGAGACATGACGATCCATCGGTTCGGATCTGGCGCTAGGCAGCACCCCCGCCAACCCGCCCATAAGGCGGCTCGGAGCGCGCTTTCCCTGGCCTTGCATATCACTTAGCGTGACAATGTAGGCGACCGGCGAAGCCGCGAGGTCCCGGCTGCGTGCTCGGCGGATGTGGTTGGCCTGCTGACGGTCACCGTCGGCTGCCGGGGGTGCCTCTGCCGATGCCACGGGTGTCCCGGCCGGCGGGGCCAGATCGTCCCTGACCTGGGTGCGCCTTGTACGGCACGGCCGGCATCAGGCCGGCCACGCTTGTCGCCGGCCCGGGTTGCGCAGCGATCAGCGCGCCGTCGGCGTGGACGGCCATCGGGTCGTAGGCAGATCTCGCGGCCTAGACGGAACGCCTGCCGTCCGGGGCCACCGGGGAACCGGCCCGAGCAGCCATTGCCGGGCCACGCCGGGCTTCCCAGGGAAATTGCTGCCGAGCAGCTCCCTGGGTGATTGGGCCTCGTCATCAAGATGACCGCAGGCGACACGAAGCCGGGACGGACATCGACCGGGCAGCGGCGACGGTCGCGACGGCCCGCGGCGTGCGCCGGGAACGACGGCCTCCGCCAGATGACCATCACGCCGGGCTGTCCCGCAGAACCTGCTCCGCATCCCGATAGAGCACTCCTATCGCCGCCTCACCATGCAGATCGTCTACCGTTCATCAGCTAGGCAGAACGACCGTCATCGCGGCAAGAGTGGTTGCCGCCGGATTGAGCAGGTCTGAGACCTCAGGTGACAGCCTGGTGCAGGCAGTTGCCGCTATGTGGTCCCCCCTCTTGCGACTGCCGGGGAAGCAATGGGCGCATGAATGTTTGTTGGTAACGGAGCACGCACCCGCTTTCATCTCTTCATCTCTTATCCGATCGGCCGCGACGAACTCGGGATCCGTGCCGAACAGGGCACGGTACTGCT
>Ga0137384_10003340_pt1 | contig 12780 bp, 14 predicted proteins | sample SagtaG_2_FD_104922 | JGI IMG/M metagenome (GOLD analysis project Ga0137384, IMG submission 104922) | Vadose zone soil microbial communities from Sagehorn Ranch, Mendocino, California, USA - Sage2_R_60_16 metaG | ecosystem: Environmental > Terrestrial > Soil > Vadose zone | place: USA... | reverse complement strand
GTGAGCGGGTACTGGTTCACCTGGCCAGGTGCGAACCGTGCCGGGCCGAGGCAGTCGCGTTGCGGATGCTGAAGCGCCGGATGAACGCGCTTGGCGGTGCTGCGGCCGATTCGGCGCTGACGCGCCGGCTGATGGGCCTGGTACCGCCCGGCGAACCGGGGGCCGGCGCCGGCGCGATCTGGCAGCCGGGCTGGTCCTGGCCCGCGGGCGCCGGGGCCGACCGGATCGGTGCGCGCGAGCTGCGGCCAGGCCGGGTTGCCGTTGCCGGGTGCTTCGCGGTGTTGCTGGTGAGCCTCGGTGCCGCGGCCTTCGCGGCTGGCGGCGGGTCGCAGCCAGGCCCGCGGGTGACGCCAGCGGTTGACGTGTACATGGTCCAGCACGAGATCATGACCGGCGTGCTGCCGGTGTCGCGGCCCAGCCCGGCGCCGTCGGCCGGGAAGAGCGCCATGCCGCGCGAGCCGTGAGCCCCATGTCGGTCTCGTCGCGGCGGATCACCGGGGCGGCGGTGCTGCTCGGCCTGCTCGGCGCCGGGCTGGCGACGCTGGCCCTTGTCGATGTCTCCGCGGCCCCGTCGCTGGCCCGGCGCGGGAGTTCCGGCGCCGGGCCAGGCGGGCTGCCCGCCGCCATCCGGCCGGCCGCCGCGGGCATAGCGGGAAACGCGGGCATAGCGGGAAACGCGAGAAACGCGAGAAACGCGAGAAACGCCGCAAGCTCGCGATCCGGCCTGCGGCTGCTCAGCGAGGCAGCAGCGGCCGGCGTCGCCACGTCTTACCAGGGCGTGCAGATCGTGGCCTGGCTTGGCCCGCACGGCAGCAGCACCTCGGTCGTGCAGGTCTGGCACCAGCATAACCGCAGCATCCTGGCCCAGGTCACCGACATGGGCTCGGCGCCCGCGGCAACTTCCGCGCAGACGTCGGCGGGCGAGCAGGACCCGGACGGGATACTTGGCCTGTCGCGTCAGCTACTGGGCCTGATGTGCGCCAACTACCAGGTAGCGGATGCGGGCTGGGGCTCGGCAGACGGCCGGCCCGCCCAGCTCGTCGACCTGCGCCGGCCAGACGGCAGCCTGGCCGCCAGGTTCTGGCTGGATGCCGTGACAAAGCTGCCGCTGCGGCGGGAAATCTTTGACGCCAGGGCGCGCATGATCAGCGAGGATGCCTTCATCAGCCTGCAGCTTGGCGACAGCGGGCTGCGCGGCATGCCGGCCACGGACGTGCGGCCCTGGTCGGCCCGGCTAGACCCGCCGCAGATCGCCAGGCTCGCCGCCCAGGGCTGGCCGATGCCGGCGAAGCTGCCAGGCAACCTGATCCTGGTCGCGGCGCATGCGGCCACGACCCGGGCCGGCCAGGTCATCGACCTGGACTACTCCGACGGGCTGTCGGTCGTGTCGATCTTCCTGCAGCGAGGCCAGCTGCCAGGGGCGATTCCCGGCTGGCGGGAGATCATGCTGCGCGGCCGTGCGGTCTACTCAGCAGATCCCGGTCTGCGCAGCATCGCCTGGTCCGCGCACGGGTACGTGTACACGGTGATCGCGGAAGCTCCGCCGGCCACTGTCGATCAGGTCGTCAGCGCCCTGCCGCACGACGCGGGAACCGGGTTCTGGGGCCGGATCGCGCGCGGGCTGCGGCGGCTCGCCTCGCTGGCCAACCCCTTCCGCTGATCAGGCCGGAGCGCCGCGGCGACCCGCGCGATAACGCCAGAGCGCGGCCCGATCGTTCGTTGCCTGTGCATGATGCGTCTACATTGGTGCTGAGCGGCTCGCAGTCCTGTGCGCCGCGGGAGATGCTGGAGCGTTTCTTGTGTTTGATCTGTCCATCACCAAGCTGCTGGTGCTCGGCGTCCTCGCTCTGGTGATCTTCGGTCCCGACCAGCTGCCGAGGATCGCTTCGCAGGCCGGGCGGGCGCTGCGTGACCTGCGCCGGATGGCCGAAGGGGCCAAGGCGGACCTGCGGGAGAACCTCGGACCCGAGTTCGCTGACTTCGACATCAACGACCTCAACCCGCGTCACTTCGTGCGCAAGCATCTGCTGGACGACGCCGAGGACGCTGAGGACGCCGAGGACGGCGATGACGGGCCGGGCCCGCGCCCGCGTGCGGCCACCGCGTCGGCGCTGCTGCCCGGCGAGAGCCCTCCGTACGACGCCGAGGCCACCTGACGCCGGCTCAGACCGGGGTAAGGCCGAGCCTGCGCCCGGCTAGCCCGCGGGCCCTGTTCGCCAGGCTACCAGCGATCATGGTGAGCTGCTGTGCCGCCGCGGACTCCGGGGTGCTGAGGACCAGCGGCACCCCGGTGTCCCCGCCCTCGCGCAGCCGGCCGTCGATCGGCACCCGGCCAAGCACAGGCACCCTGGTGCCGATGATCTTGGTCAGCGCGTCGGCGACGGCCTGACCGCCGCCCGAGCCGAAGATGTCGATCCGCTCATGGCAATGCGGGCAGAGCAGGTACGACATGTTCTCGATCACGCCGACGACCTGCTGATGCAGTTGCGGTGCGAGCGCCCCGGCGCGTTCGGCCACCTCCGCGGACGCCTGCTGCGGGGTAGTGACCACGAGCAGTTCGGCGCCGGGCAGCAGATGACCCACCGAGATCGCGACATCCCCGGTGCCCGGCGGCAGGTCGAGCAGCAGCACGTCCAGGTCGCCCCAGTACACGTCGGCGAGGAACTGCTCGAGCGCGCGGTGCAGGATCGGCCCGCGCCACGGCACCGGCTCGTTGCCCCTGGTGAACATCCCGACCGAGATGACCTTCACGTCATGCCCCGATGGCGGCATGATCATTTTCTCGACCTGAGTGGGCTTGCCGGTCACGCCGAGCATGCGCGGCACCGAATGGCCGTACATGTCAGCGTCCAGCACCCCGACCTTCTGCCCGGCGGCGGCAAGCGCCGCGGCGAGGTTCACCGTGACCGACGACTTGCCGACCCCGCCCTTGCCGCTGGCCACCGCGTACACCCTGGTCAGCGAGGAGTCCTTGGCGAACGGAATCTCCCGCTCCGGCCGGCCGCCGCGGAGCTGGCTCTGCAGGCCGCGGCGCTGCTCGTCGCTCATCACGTCAAGCTCGACCAGCACCCTGGCCACCCCGGCCAGCTGGCCGACGGCCGCGGTGACCAGCCTGGTGATGGTGTCGCGCATCGGGCAGCCGGATACGGTGAGCCAGACATCGACCCGGACGGTCCCGTCGTCGCCGACCGCCACGTTCTTGACCATCCCCAGTTCGGTGATGGGACGGTGGATCTCGGGGTCATTGACCCCGGAGAGTGCCTGGGTCACCTGCTCGATGGTGGGCGGCGACGAGACGGCCGACGGGGATGCCATGGCCCCATGCTACGAACCACCCGGCCCGCCGTCGAACGGCACGGGCCAGCCGCCGGCCGCCCGGCCGGCCGGCCGGCCTACGATCGTGGCACGCTGCCAGCGTGCATGACCCCGCCGCGAGCAGAAACGGCTGCCCATGGAGCTTCAGCAGATCGGCCTCAGGCACCCGGCGGCCGCAGGCGTCAGGGACATCCAGCGCAACCGGACCGGGATCAGGCGGCGGATGTTCGTTGCCGAGGGGCTGTACGAGCACAACATCGTGCTGGCCGCCGGAGTCCGGCTGGACACCTTCCTGTGGTGCCCGGAGGCCGCGTACTCCGACGAGGCAGTGCAGCGCAGCGCCGAGCTGGCGGAGCGGGCCCGCCGGGCCTATCAGATCTCGGCGAAGACGCTGCAGCGGCTGGCCGAGCGCCCGGGCCCGGACGGCCTGCTGTCCATCGCCCAGCTGCCGGACTGGAGCCCGGCGGAGGTCGAACTTGGCGCGCGCGCGCTCATCCTGGTGGCCGACGGCATCGAGATCCCCGGCAACCTCGGCACCCTGATCCGCACGCTGGACGCGTGCGCCGCCGACTGCCTGGTGCTGACCAACCGCCGGACCAGGCTGACTCACCCGAAGGTGCTGCGGGCCAGCCAGGGGACGAGCATCCGGGTTCCTGCGCTCGACTTCGACCAGGTGGCGGATGCCGCGGCCTGGCTGACCGGCCACGGCTGCACGGTCTACCTCGCGGACACCGACCAGAGCGTCAGCTACCGGGCCGCCGACTACGGCGGCCGGACGGCCCTGGTGGTCGGCAGCGAGCGCTACGGCATCTCCCCGGCCTGGTACCAGCCTGGCTTCCGCCGGATCGGCATCCCCATGCTCGGCTCGGCGGATTCGCTGAACGTGGCGATCTCCGCCTCGGTGCTGCTCTACGAGGCGCGGGCACGCAAGGACGGCTGGTAATCCGCGGCAACGAGCCCGGGCAACGAAGCCCGGCCACGAGCCCGGGCGACGAAGCCCCGGCGACGGCAAGCCGCTGCCCGGTGCGGCAGGCTTGCCTCATGAGCGTTCCGTTTCCCGAGCCCACCACGGCGGTGACATCGCGCGCCGAGGTCTTCCTCGGGTACCTCGACTACTTCCGCTCCCGGCTGGTGGCCAAGCTTCAGTCACTGCCTGACGGCGAGCCCAGGCGCAGCCGGCTGCCGTCGGGCTGGACGCCGATCGAGCTGCTCAAGCATCTCGCCCATGTCGAGCTGCGGTGGCTTGAGTGGGGTTTCGAAGGCCGCGATGTCGCCGATCCCTGGGCGGACAACAAGGCAGGCCGCTGGCACGTCGCGGCCGCCGAGTCGCTCGAGGACCTGGTGGCGGCGCTCTACGCGCAGGCCGCGCGTACCAGGGCTGTGGTCGAATCCCATGACCTTGCCGAGATCGGCCAGCCGGGCGAGCGGTGGGACGGGGCCGATCCGCCGGCCCTGGAGCGGGTGCTGCTGCATCTGGTGCAGGAGTACGCCCGTCACGTCGGCCATCTCGACATCGTCAGCGAACTCGCCGGGGGCACCTGCGGTGAGTGATGCCCGCAGGTCCTGCCTGCCGGATCCTAGGGCAGCACTCCCCAGGCGGTCAGCGCCTGGGTCAGGCCGCTGGTCAGCTCGCCCCTGGCGTCCATCAGCGCCAGCTGCGCCGCGGGCACCCATCGCGCGTCGGCGGCATCGTCCCCGGCCGCGAGCTCACCCCCGGTCACCACGGCGAGATAATCCCTGATGTCCACTACCGCGCCCGCCAGCCCCGGCCGCTGCACCGCGCCGAGCAGCCGGCCGGCCGCGACCTCCAGCCCGGTCTCCTCGCGCACCTCCCTGACCAGCGCGGCCACGTCGGACTCGCCCGCCTCGATCCGGCCGCCCGGGATCGACCAGAGGCCCGCAGCCGGCTCGTGCCCCCGCTTGATCAGCAGCAGCCTGCCCGCATCGTCCTTGATCACTGCTCCCACGCACGGGATCCGCCGCACCGCCACGCTGCCAGTATCCGAGGATGCGGCCCGGCCCGGCTAGTCTCCGTTAGGTGCGCGCCGACCTGCACTGTCACAGCACCGCCTCGGACGGCACCTGCCCGCCGGCGGAAGTGATGGCCCGGGCCAGGGCCGCCGGGCTTGACGCGATCGCGCTGACCGATCATGACACGGTGGCCGGGCATGCCGAGGCGCGGCGGTCGCTGCCGGCCGGGCTGACGCTGGTGCCCGGGATGGAGCTGTCCTGCCGCCTGGCCGGGCACAGCGTGCACCTGCTCGGCTACCTGTTCGACCCGGCCGACGCCGCGCTCGCCGCCGAGTGCGCCCGGATCCGGGCTAGCCGGCGGTCAAGGGCCAGGGCCATCGTCGCCCGGCTCGCCGACCTCGGCGCCCCGGTGAGCTGGCAGCAGGTCACCGCGATCGCCGGCCGCGGCGTGGTAGGCAGGCCGCACATCGCCAGGGCGATGGTGGCTGCCGGGGTGGTCAGCTCGCCGGACGAGGCATTCGGCCCGGACTGGCTCGGGGCCGGCGGCCGCGCCTACGTGGCCAGGTACGCGCCGGACCCGGTGCGCGCGATCGGCCTGATCCGGGCTGCCGGGGGCGTTGCGGTGCTCGCCCACCCGCGGGCCCGGTCCCGCGGCTGGCAACTGCCGGACGAACAGATCGAGCGGATGACGACAGCCGGGCTGGCCGGAATCGAGGTCCGGCATCCAGATCAGGACCATGAGATACGGATGGTGCTGTGCGCTCTGGCCGCGCGACTCGGTGTGTTCGCATCGGGCGGTAGTGACGATCACGGGGAATTGACCGGCTTCCGGATCGGCTGCGATACGATCGCGCCGCAAGCGTATGAGCGGCTGGTCATGCAGGCCACGGGGGCCGCACCAGTGAGCAAAGGCAGGCAGGCATGGAAGCCCGCATAGACCAGGTGACATCAGCCGTGAATACCTGGATCGTGGGTGATGACGAGGAAGTCATCGTGGTGGATCCCGGCACCGACGCGGACGCGGTGCTCGGCGCGGTGGGCGACCGGGAGGTGATCGCGGTGATCTGCACGCACGGTCACGCTGGTCATAGCAGCGCCGCGCTTGAGGTGGCAGAGCGGGACGAGGCGCCGGTCGCGCTGCACCCCGCCGACCGGCTGTCCTGGCGCGAGGTGCACGGGAAGACGGATCCGGAGATCGAGATGGAGGACGGCGGCATCTTCGAGGTGGCCGGCGTCGCGCTCGAGGTCATTCACGCGCCCGGGCACAGCGCGGGCTCGGTCTGCCTGTACTGCGAGGATCTTGACGTGGTCATGTGCGGTGACGTGCTGGCTGCCGACGGCCTGGTCACCAGCGAAGACGGGTTCTCCAATTTCGCCAGCCAGCTCAGCTCGATCGGCGAGCACGTGCTCACCCTGCCGGGCAAGACCAGGGTGCTGCCCGGGCACGGCAAGGAGTTCACCGTCGCGATCGCGGAGAAGAGCTTCGATTCGTGGATCGCGGCGGGCCCGGGCTCGGCGGCGTCGGCGGCCGACGAGGACTGACCGCATGAGCGAGCAGCTCGGCTTCGAGGGAATGCCGCGGCGGCTGTACGCGTGCACGCCGACCCGGCTGGGTACCTGGCTGGACTGCCCGCGCAGGTACCGGATGAGCTACCTGGACCGGCCGCCGCCGCCGAAGGGGCCGCCCTGGGCGCACAACAGCTTCGGGGCTAGCGTGCACAACGCGCTGGCCGGGTGGTGGCGGCTGCCGCTCAGGGAGCGCACCGGGCCGGCCGCCGGGGACCTGCTTGACCGCGGCTGGCTGACCGACGGCTTCGCCGACGCCGCCGCGTCGGCCACGTACCGGGCCAGGGCCAGGCAACTGGTGCAGGACTACGTCGCGGGCCTCGACCCGGCGGCCGAGCCGGCCGGGGTGGAGCGGACGGTGGCGACCCGCACGGAGCTGATCGCGGTGTCCGGCCGGATCGACCGGCTTGATGACCGGCCCGCGGCGGGTGGCCACGGCGAAGGCCAGCTGGTCGTGGTGGACTACAAAACCGGCAGGCACCCGCTCACCGTCGACGATGCGCGGACTTCGATGCCGCTTGCGCTGTACGCGCTGGCGGCCGGCCGGGTGCTGCGCCGCAGCTGCCGCCGGGTCGAGCTGCACCACCTGACCGCCGGCCGGGTGCTCGCCTGGGAGCACACGGAGCGGTCGCTGGACCGTCAGCTGCGCCGGGCCGAGGACATCGCAGGCGAGTGCGCCGAGGCAGACGAGCGGTACCGCGGCGGACTGCCGGCCGATCACCTGGACGAGGTGTTCCCGCCGCGCACCGGCAGTTGGTGCGGCTGGTGCGATTACCGCGGCCGGTGCCCGGAAGGCATGGCCGCGGCCGCGCCCAGGCGGCCATGGGACGGGCTTGCGGCCGCGGCGCCGGCCGAAACGACGCCCAGCGACCCGGGTCCCGCCGCCGCCGCGCCCTGACCATCGGCCTTGCGCCGCCGCTCGCCGCACTCGGCCGCGTTCCAGAACGAGGTGAGCGCGCTTGCCGTGGTCTCCGGCGCCTCGACCGCAGGGGAGTGCGCCGCCGCCGGGATGCAGACCCGCTGCGCGCCGAGCCGCCTGGCCATCCGGTCCTGCGTGGCTGGCGTCCAGGCGTCGTCGTTCTCGCCGTAGAGCACCAGGACGGGCGAGCCGCCAGGATCGGCAAGCGCAGCCGTCTGGTCGGGGCAGCTGAGCAGGTACTGCCCCATCGCGACCAGGCCCTCGGGACAGCTGCGCAGCATCCGCTCGCGCAGGAAGGCGACGATGTGCGCTGGCGCGCCGTCGGCCACGGCCTGCGGCTCGAGGTCGGTCTCCCAGAGCTGGCGGATTCGCTCGGCCCGCCGGGCAGGCCTGGCCTCCGCCACGTGGGCGAGCATCGTCCGCAGCGCAGCGGCCCGCTGACCGCGAAGGGCGCCTGGCCCTGAGCCAACCAAGGTGAGTGAGCTGATCCCGGTCGTCCGGGCTAGCACCGCCTGCCGCGCGATGAGGCCGCCGAGCGAATGGCCGAGCAGGTGCACGCCCCGGCCGTCCGGCCCGACGGCGGCGGCGAGCCCGGCCAGGTCCGCGGCCAGCGCATCCGGCGCATAGTGACGGTGGCCGGGTTCGCCAGGCGTCTCGTACTGCCCGCGCATGTCGATCGCGACCACCCGGCGGCCCGCCGCGGCCAGCGGCTGGAGCACGGCAAGGAAGTCTTCCTTGCTGCCGGTGTAGCCGGGCACGAGTAGCGCGGGCTTGCGCTCGCTCACCCCGCTGCCGGGCATCGCCTCAAGTGCCGCGAATACCCCACGGCTGGTCTGGACGTTGACCCGGCTGACCCGGTCAGGCAGGTCGAGTGTCCTTGGTGTACTCACGGGGTGGCAGCTTACCCAGCACTACTTGGCATAATTCGCCCATATGTTGGAGATTTGCTGAGAGCCTACTGCGTACCGCCTTCGGGCACGCTGGGCTTGCGGCCGCTGCGCCGCCGCCGCCGTCGGCCGGCCGGCAGCTGGCCGCGGGCTGGCGACGCGGCCTCCTGGGCCGGCCCGGCGCCGCCGGCCGCGGGCTGGCCGTGCTCGCCTGCCTTGCCGTTCCCGATGGCCGCTCCTGACCTGGTCCGGCGGCGGATTCGCTGGCTGCGCCGGCCGGGCTCGTGGTCCCGGGCTCCGGCGCCGCCGGCTGCTCCCCGGCCGCCGCCGGTGCGGGCGCCGCGGATCGGCTGCGAGCGGATCCGGCCGGTCTCCCCGATGTCCTCAAGATCCTCGGCTTCGAGGCCAAGCCGGTTCCGCTGGGCACGCGGCAGGATGCCGGTGGCGGTCGGCGGGATGTTCAGGGCCGCGAACAGGTGGTCCGAGGTGGAATACGTCTCGGCGGGCTCGGGCTGGCCGAGGCCGAGCGACTCGTCAATGATCTTCCAGCGCTGCAGGTCACGCCAGTCCACGAAGGTGACGGCCACGCCGGTGCGGCCGGCCCGGCCGGTCCGGCCGGTGCGGTGCAGGTACGCCATGTCGTCTTCCGGGCACTCGTAGTTGATCACATGGGTGACGTCGTCGACATCCAGTCCGCGGGCCGCCACGTCGGTGGCGACAAGCACGTCGACCTTCCCGCTGCGGAACGCCCGCATGGCGCGCTCGCGCTGGCCCTGGCCGAGGTCACCGTGCACGGCGGCGGCGGCGAAGCCGCGGGTGGTCAGGGTTCCTGCCACCTGATCGGCGGCGCGCTTGGTCCGGCAGAAGACGATGGTGAGGCCGCGGCCCTCGGCCTGCAGCACCCGGACGAGCACCTCGATCTTGTCCATCTGGTGCGCGCGGAACACGTGCTGCTCGGTGGTCGGCACGCTGGCCGGCTCGCTGTGGTGCTCGGCGCGCACGTGGGTCGGCTGGCGCAGGTGCCGCCGGGCCAGCGTGACGACCTCGCCGGGCATGGTGGCGGAGAACAGCATGGTCTGCCGCTGCGCCGGGATGAGCCGCAGGATGCGCTCGACGTCGGGCAGGAACCCGAGGTCGAGCATCTTGTCTGCCTCATCCAGCACGAGCGCGCTGGCCTGGGAAAGCTTCAAGTGCCCTTGCCGGGCCAGGTCGAGCAGCCTGCCAGGGGTGCCGACCACGATGTCAACGCATGCCAGCGCCGCGATCTGCGGCTCGTAGGCGCGGCCCCCGTAGAGGGTCACGACCTTGACGCCACTGCGGGAACCAGCCAGCCGGATATCGTCGGCGACCTGGATCGCCAGTTCCCTGGTGGGCACCACGACAAGGGAGCGGGGCGCGGCGGGCGCACGTTCCGCTGTCTGGTCGAGTCGCTCGATCAGCGGAATGCCGAACGCGAGGGTCTTGCCCGTCCCGGTCCTGGCCTGGCCGATGATGTCCTGCCCGTCCAGTGCCATCGGCAGGGCCAGCGCCTGGATCGGAAAAGCGGTAACGATTCCGGCGGCCTCGAGCGCGTCGCAAATCGGCCCCGCGACCCCGAGGTCGCGGAAGGTCTGGTCGGTGGCCGCGGACTGACCGGGCCGTATCTCGGTGACCGGGTACCCGGTCATGGTCTCAGGCATCGCGTGCCGGTCTTCCGGCACGCTTTGCATGGCGGGCCGGTCTTCCGGCACGCTTTGCATGGTTTGCGTAGTCAGGGCTTCCAGCCTCCATCAGTTACCCGCGGTCTCGGCTCGCGCCGCTGCGCAAGCCGCCTTTCGTCGCGGGCCAAGCAATCGACTCCCCGGCAGGACAGCCGTCCGTTTCACTCCCCGGCAGGACAGCCGTCCGTTTCTCAGCGCGGCACCGCCGCGCTGCCCGCGAAGAAGAAGTCCGGCACGACATCGGGTGCGCCCTGAGTTTCGGGCGAAATCGCCGCGCCTTACGTTCAGTGTCAACACACCGGGCGTTTGCCGCATTCCTGCTGTGGATCAGAGCACAGTCTAGCAAATCGGCAGGCCGGGAGTTGTACGCTGCGGTGGTGGCCGGCGCGGGCGGGGATCAGCAGGCGGCCGGAGACGGCGTCGTCGATCTGCTCGGGCTGCTCGCCTATGGGTCGCTGATGGCCTTTTTTCAGCTTTCCGATGATGCGGCGCTGGCGGCCTCCATCGACGACAAGGCGGCGCTGGCTGAGATGGCCGTGGCGGAATTCGGGCATTTCCGGCTGCTCCGCGATCAGCTAATCCGAACCGGTGCCGAGCCGGCCGCGGCGATGCGGCCGTTCGCTGGAGTGATCGATGCCTTCCACGCCCGCACCGCGCCGTCCGACTGGCTGGAGGGCCTGATCAAGGCCTACGTGGGCGACGGGATAGCGGCCGACTTTTACCTGATGGTGGCCGAGCTGCTGGATCCGCCGACGAAGGCGCTGGTAGTCGAGGTGCTGTCGGACACCGGGCACGCGGAGTTCGCGGTCGCCAGGGTCCGCGCGGCGATCCAGGCTGACCCCGCGGTGGCCGGCCGGCTGGCGCTGTGGGCCAGGCGCCTGGTGGGCGAGGCGCTTGGCCAGGCGCAGCGGGTGGCCGCGGAGCGTGAGCCGCTGGCCCGGCTGCTGGCCGGCGGTGCCGCTAGCCAGCTCGGCGAGATCGGCCGGATGTTCGCCAGGCTTACCGACGCGCACGCGCAGCGGATGGCCGCCCTGGGCCTGGATAACTAGCACTGGGCCTGCAGAACCAGTGCTGGGCCTGGAGAACTAGCGGAACCCGATCCGGCGCGAATCCGAGCCGCCGACCTCCACGTAGGCGATCTTGCTGGCCGGCACGAGCACCTTTCCGCCTTTTTCGTCCGGCAGGATGAAGATGCCGCCCTCGGCCGCCACCGCGGCGGTCAGCGCTGCCTCGATGTCCTGTTGCGACGTGCTGGTCTCGATCATCAGCTCGCGCTGCACGCACTGCATTCCGATCCTGACTTCCACGGCACTCCTCTCGCCTCGTTCGAGGCTAACCCGGCGGCGGGCCGGGACGGGGCTGCCGCGGTAACGCAGCGCTACGCCGCGAGCGAAACGCGGCGCAGGCCAGGGGGCATGACTCAGCCGGTCGTCATCGGCCAGCCGCTGATGCCGCGCCAGGCGAGCCTGGACAGCAACTGCTCGGCGGCGTCCTTGGGGATCGCCCGATCGGTGCTGAGCCAGTACCTGGAGCTGACCTGGGCCATCCCGACCAGCGCCATGCCGAGCAGTTGCGCCTCGGCTTCGCCGAGCCCGGCATCGGAGTGGATGAACTGGCTGACCATCTCGGCGCATTCCTGCATGGTCCGGTCCAGCCGGGCGCGCACCGCGGGCTCGTTGCTCAGGTCGGACTCGAAGACCAGCCGGAACGCCTCGCCGCTGGTGCCCACGTAGTCGAAGAACGCACGGAACGTAGCGGGTACTCGCTGCTTGTTGTCGGTGGTGGAGGACAGCGCGTCCCTGACAATCGCCACCAACTCGTCCGCGCTCTCGTCAAGCAGCGCCAGGTACAGGTCAAGCTTGCCGGGAAAGTGCTGGTAGAGCACGGGCTTGCTGACCCCGGCGCGGTCCGCGATGTCGTCCATCGCCGCCGCGTGATATCCATGCGCGACGAAGATCTCCTGAGCGGCGCCGAGCAGCTGCCTGCGCCTGGCCGGTCGCGGCAGCCTGGTGCCGGCCGGCCTGGCCTGCCGCGTTGTGCTCACGAGCGTCTCCGGCTCTTTCACAGGGGCCCTGGTGGGATTTCACCGTCATCTTACGACCAGGTGTGAGCGTGACCGGGCCCGTTGCGGTCCGCTAGCGTCGTGTCGGGCCATCCTCGCGGTAGCCGGGCTGGACAAGATCGAACATATTGCCGAATCGTAAAAGCCGGACAACACTGCAGGTATCAGCACCCGTTGTCTCGGGGTAGGGAGACATCATGCGCAGCATGTGGAAGGGCGCGATTTCCTTCGGCCTGGTAATGATCCCGGTAAAGCTCTACACCGCGACCGAGCCGCAGGACATCGCGTTCCGGCAGGTCCACCGCGAGGACGGCGGCCGGATCAGGTTCCGCCGGGTCTGCTCGATCGATGGCACCGAGG
>Ga0137384_10003328_pt1 | contig 12806 bp, 10 predicted proteins | sample SagtaG_2_FD_104922 | JGI IMG/M metagenome (GOLD analysis project Ga0137384, IMG submission 104922) | Vadose zone soil microbial communities from Sagehorn Ranch, Mendocino, California, USA - Sage2_R_60_16 metaG | ecosystem: Environmental > Terrestrial > Soil > Vadose zone | place: USA... | reverse complement strand
GTTCGTGAAGGACATCCGTTCCTTCAGCGACATCACTGGGAATCCGGCGCTCGACCGCGTGGCGGTGTGGTTTTCTTATCTGCTGCCGAACTTCCAGAACTTTGACGTCATGGGCGCGGCCGCGCATGGACGCGCCGTTCCCGGCGCGATCGTCGCGCAGAACACGCTCTACGCCGCGGTTTATTGCGCCATCGTGCTGACCGGCGCAGTCCTCGTATTTTCCAGGCGGAATCTGAAATGAAACTGGCGAAAACTATCGTTCTGGCCCTGGTGATCCTGCAGGGCGGATTCTTCGGAATCTGGAAGCTGCAGCACTCCATCGACACACAGCGCGCCGCGCTGAAGGAGGAGCGGGACTACGTTCTGCTGAGCTCACCAAAACTTCTGAAAGCTGTGAGCCTGGAGTACGCGCCGCTAATGGCTGACTTTTACTGGACGCGCGTGGTGCAGTTCTACGGAAACAAGCACGTGCGAGGCGATGCGAACCTGGAGGAACTGTGGCCGCTGCTGGACATTACCACGACGCTCGATCCTAATTTGCTGCCGGCCTACCACTTCGGAGCAATTTTTCTCAGCCAGCGCGCACCAGGCGGCGCGGGGAGGCCGGACCTGGCCGTCCAGCTCATGGAACGCGGAATCAAAGCGAATCCCGATTATTGGCGGTTTTATGAGGACCTCGGATTTATCTACTACATGGATCTGAAAGATTACAAGAAGGCCGCAGCGGCGTTCCTTGAAGGCAGCAAGAATCCGAAGGCGCTGATCTGGATGAAAGCGATGGCAGCGAAAATTGCGGAGGAAGGGGAGTCTTACGAAACTTCGTTTTTTCTGTGGAACGATATTTTCACGACGGCCACCGATAAGCAGATCAAAGAGAACGCCAAAACACACTTGCTGCTGCTCCGGGTCCATGAAGATTGCAAAAAGCTTGACCAATTGGCTGACGAATACCAGAAGCGTTTTGGACGTCGCCCGAAGCGTGTGAGCGAATTAAACCAGGCCGGGCTGGTGCAAGGCGATCCCGTCGACCCGCTCGGCTATGAATACGTTTTCGATGACAATGGGAAACCGGTTCTGAACCTGAACAGTCCTCTACTCGAAAAGCAATTGTTTCTTGAACGCTTCAAATAGGCCGCGTTCGAGCGTGGGCTCGAGCGCTCACTCCGTGATGCACAGCAGAGTCATTTGTGGATCAATAAGAATTTTGTGTGGTGGGCCGGAGGTGTGGAAGCGGAAGGAAGTCTCCGGGCCACCGGCGACGACGGTTCCCAAGAATGAGCGGCCGCTGCTGCCCGTAGCATAGAGAGGAACGCTGGCGAGGAACGACCGCGGAACGCTGGTCTGAAAAAGCTTGCCGCGGACAGAATAGCCGGTTTCATCGTGGTGCGAAGTGAACTCGACGCGATAGTGCGGAATGCCAGTCCCGCGAACCCAATCGTCGAAAAACCAGTCCATCGAACGGCTGTTTTCCAGATCCATGGCCGGAGTCATGACGGATTCTACTTCGTGTTGAAGGTCATCCGTAGAAAGCGCGCGATAGGCGTACTTTGTCACCAGTTTTTGAAGCAGAGCGGTAAAACCCGCATCCGGCTGCTTTGTGCCGGGTTGGCGGAGCATTTCGCGAAGCATGTGAATGACCCAGGAGCCTTTGCTGTAGACCACGCGTTCGTAGGCAGAAGGCGATTTCGAGGAATTGAGGCGAAGGCCGAGAGTCAGCGCTCCGATATCGCCGGCGGGCTCGTCGGCATCCGGCGATTTTTCAGTGAGCAGGTGGCGATAACGCGAAAGCCAGACGCGAAGCGCATGCTCCGGGTTTCCACGACTATCCGCAAAAAGCAACGCGAGATAATTGGAGATGGCCTCGTCAATCCATTGGTCGCGATAGCTGGACCAGCCGACCACGTTGCCCCACCATTGATGCGCGACCTCATGATAGGGAACTAGCTCGGTGAAATGTTCCTGGCTGCTGGGGCTCAAGCCAGCGCGCTGCTGCGCTTCGGGAGAAAGAAAAGAAAGCGTGGAAACGTAAAGAAGTCCCGGCCATCCCTGGCCGAAAGTTCCAGGAATCTGCGAAACGCTCAGATTGTGGAAGGGAAATGGTCCGGAGAAGGTCTCATAAAAATGGACCGAGGAATCAATCTCCTTTCCGAGTTGCTTTAAGGCATCGGCGGGACTAGGAGTTGGCCTAGGAAGCGTAAGTGCGAGACGCGCGGAAGGGGCGACAGTCTGGGAAGGAATTGCAATTCCTTCTGCTGGCGAGGCTTGCAACCGGCTCCTCAGGTTTTCTTCGAGTTCGCGGTTGGCATACACGTCAATAGAATGGCCGCCGGAAGTTACGGAAGACGTGGCGTATTGGCCTAAATTAAATCCCGCGACGGCCGTGGGCTTTTCCGTCTTCCAGTGAGCAATACGAAATTCACCCTCTTCGTGCTCATCCAGCTTCGATCCAGTGGCGACGAGACGAAGCTTACGCGGCCACCGAATGGCCAGAGCATAGGGAGCGAACTCTGAGGGATCGCCGAGATGCGGATACCAGCTTTCCCTGGCGCCGACGAACAAGACGCCGTTTCCAGCGTCTTCAATGACGTTGCCGTGGTAGTGAAACTGGAGGGCGAACTCTTGATTTTGGGAAGGAACAGCCGAAAGGACAACATACAAAAAGTCGTTTCCGCGCCTGCTGCGCTCCTGAAGGGTCATGCCCTCGTTCTGAAAAAACTCCAAGGGCTCACCGTGCTCGCCGGTCACACGGTCTACCGTCAAAGCGCGCGACAGCTCAAACACCAAGATGCGCGCCTTACCGGTTTCCGCGCGAATCTGGATGGTTGCCGTTGCGTCGAGAGAGTTATTGGGGAGGATTGAGGATTCCAGAAAATAGTGAAGAGCGCGGAAAGCAATGGTCCGGACCGGGAGGTTGGGAACACGATGCGATGTCCAGGTATCGTAAAAAGTTCCTGACGCGGTTTTTACGGTTTGTCCCAGAAGGAATTGTTCATCGCGCTGGCCATCCACAACGATATCAAACGGACCTGTCGATGCGCCGTCGAGGTTCGCGTAAAACGCGGGCCGAGGGTCGGGCGACAGGAAGTCAACCAGAATGCGGAGGGTATACAGCGAATTGATGCGGGTAAGAGTCGGTTCCCATTGAGAAACGAAAGACGTATCCGCTTGCGGCGAAAGATTGGCTTTGTGAAATTGTGACAGCAACTCATCCGCTGCTCCGTCCGTGAAGCGGAGATAAGCGCTTGCGAAGGTTTCGTCGAGAACAGGCGCACCGAGAAAACGTCCCATTTGCTGCTTCTCAACCGGGTCGCGGGGAACCGCCAGAGCGTGGCCGCGGCCGGAGAAGACGGCCCCCGTGATTCGCCCTTCGAACGGGGAGAAGAATGCAAGGGTTCCTTCATCCAGTGACATGACCGCATCGCCGCGGCGAAGCTCAATGCGATTTTGCGGAACGAGGTGATAAACCTGAGAGGAGTCGACCGTCAATGCGCTGATTGCGTCGTACAATTCGTGAGGCGATTGCTCCGTTGCCGGACCAGCCAGCGGCGCAATAAGACACCACAACGTGAAGACTGTGGCCCCAACCCACATACAAAGAGTGTAGTCAGATTCGGCATGGGAGAACAAGACGGGCCGGTGTCGCCTTCCAAGAGGAATTAAAATAAGAAGATGGTCCCAACGGCATTCCCGTCGAGTGTGCGCTTCCGTCTACTCGGTGCTGCGCTCTTGCTACTAAGCGCGCAAGCGGCCGCGGACACGATTGTCCTCAAGAATGGCCGCCGCATCGCCGCACTGAGCGCTTACGAAGAAGGGGACAAGGTCAAATACATGACCTCCGCAGGTGAATTGAGCCTGCCCAAATCCATCGTGGACCACATCGAAAAAGGGGGATTTGCGGCCACTGCGCGATCAGCGGGAGACGCTACCGCCAATCTAATCATTACGCCGCCGGAGCTGCGGCCTGCGGGTGGCGGCGGAATTGAGGAGATTCAGCGCGGCGCCGTTCATGACGGGTCCATCGATCGCGCCTATATTGCGAAGCTGGAAAGCGAAGCGCGGTCGGGGAATTCAACCGCAATTTTCAACGCCGCCCTGGGCCATCACGCGGCCGCGACGTTTGAACTGTCGCGAGGCGATTTGGAGCACGCGCTTTCCGATGAGCGCACCGCGGTGAATTACGCTCCGGATGAGCCGGCACTGCTAATGAACGTGGCGTATATCTACCTGAGGCGGAATGAATACAAACAAGCTTTGGATTATCTGGACCACGCTAAGCGCGTTGTGCCGGACAATCCGGATGTAGGGAAGCTGGCGGGCTGGGCTTATTACGGCATGAACAAGCTGGACCAGGCGGTTGCCGAATGGAAGCGTGCCCTGGCTCAGCATCCTGACAAGGAATTGCAGGCGGCGTTGGAAGCCGCGCTGCGCGACAAGAAAGAAGAAGAAAGCTACAAGGAAAACGAGAGCAGCCACTTCAAATTGAAGTACAACGGCGCCGCCGAACCGGCGCTGGCGCGCGATGTCTTGCGCACCCTGGAGATGCACTTTTCTGCGATTGAATCGGAGCTGAACTATACGCCCCCGGAACCGATTGGAGTGGTTCTCTATACGGAGCAGGCGTTTGTGGACATCACGCGCGCGCCGGCATGGGCTGGGGCGCTGTACGACGGACGGATTCGGGTTCCCGTACAAGGATTGACGAGCGTGGATGGAGAACTCTCGCGTTCGCTGAAACATGAGCTGACGCACAGCTTTGTAGCGCAGAAGACAAAAACCGCCTGCATGGGGCTGGCGGCCAGTTGTTCGAATCGCGCGCCGACGTGGATTCAGGAGGGACTGGCGCAGTGGATGGAAGGGTATCGCAGTGGAGATGACGCCGCCGGGCTGGCACAGATTTTCGATGAGAAGCACGCCATCCCACTAGGTCAGCTGGAGGGCTCCTGGACTCGTTTGGATCGGAGCACGGCGCGATATGCGTACGCCTGGGCGCTCGCCAATATGCAATACATCATTCAAACAGATGGTATGAGCGACGTGGAGCGCATCCTTGATCGTATCGGCGCAGGCATGGCAACCGAGCAGGCGTTGCGCGAAGTGCTTCACAGCGACTACAGCGATTTGATGGAATCCACGGTAGGCTACCTGCGGAGGAATTACGTTCACTAAGTTCGGAAAAGTGTGGCCATTGTTCTAAGTCTTTAATCCCGATTCCATTTCGGCCTTGTTTCACTAAGAGGTGGTAAGACGAGCCGCCAGCAGCGCGGCGCCGACGGGCATGGTGCCCGCGACGACGTACTCGTGGTCAGAGTGCGCGCCGTCGCCAACGGCGCCGAGGCCGTCCAAGGTGGGAATGCCGAGAGCGCCCGTGAAATTTCCATCGGAACCGCCACCGGCCGTGCACTCGCCCAGCGAAAAGTTCATTTGCTTTGCGAGGGACTTCGCGCGGGCAAAAAGCGCCGCGCAGTTCTTGCGTTCCAGCGGAGGGCGGTCGAAGCCGCCGGTGATTTTTAACTTTGCGCCTTCGTGAACCGGACGCAATGCGTGAAGGCGGCGCTCGACTTGACGCATATCGGAAGCGCGCAGGGCCCGCAAATCGAGAACCGCGCGGGCGCGCTCCGCAATCACATTGGTGCGGGTACCGCCTTCGACGATATCGGCGTTGATGCTGATTCCGCGCCGGGCATCGTTCCAATTTTCGATGCGCGTGAGCTGCGCGGCCAATTCGTGCACCGCGTTGATGCCCTCTTCCGGAGCCAGGCCAGCGTGCGACGCGCGGCCTTGGACGATCAGTTCAGCTTGCCCGACGCCTTTACGCTGCGTCTTCACCAGGCCGCGGGGGCCGAAGGACGGCTCGACGACGAACACTGCATCGCTGCGCCGCGCTTCGGCTTCGATGAGCTTACGGGAGGATTCGCTGCCGATTTCCTCGTCGGAGGTCCAGAAGAAGACGATTTGTTTTTGCAGGCGAAGCCTGGCGTGCTGAAGAGCCTGCAGCGCAAAGAGCGCCTGGACGATGCCGGCCTTCATGTCGAAGATTCCCGGGCCATGGGCTTTGCCGCCAGAGATGCGGAAGGGCATTCCCTTCAGGGTTCCGCTTGAATAGACGGTGTCGTAGTGGCCGAGCACGAGGAGTTGGCCGGTGGGACGAAATTGGTTGTGAGCAAATGTCATGCGCAAATGATCGCCGCGATGCTTTTGCGGGATACGCTCCACGCGAACACCGTGCTTGCGCCACTCTTTGGCGACGACGGTGCAGCAACGATCGGCGGCGGCCTTTTCGAGGCTGGGGGATTCCGAAGTCACGAAGCGCCGCAGGACCCGAAGCATATCGGGGAGCTGCGGCTTCAGCGCGCGAAGTAATTCCAAAGGCAAGGGCGAGTCCGCCATGGCGCGGACATGCTAGCAGCGCCTTGGCAGTAGAGCAACTTATTCGACCTTGCCATAAGCAGGTCGGAGAGTCTTGAAAACACTGAGGTTACACCGCCTTAAGAGCGCGTATCGCGCAGGCGACGGTTCGCTTATAATTAGAGTTTCCCCGGGAATGTGTCAGGCGCCGCCGAGCGGGTGTGCGGCCACGGAGATCGCGAATGATCATGGACGTTGTGCAAATACAAAAAATATTGCCGCATCGGTATCCCTTTCTGTTTGTGGACGCCGTCGTGGAAATGGAGCGTTTGAAGAGCATCGTAGGACTGAAAAATGTGACCGTCAACGAGGCGTATTTTCAGGGACACTTTCCCGGCGCGCCGGTGATGCCAGGCGTGCTGATCATTGAATCCATGGCGCAAACCGGAGGATTGCTGTTGCTGCAGGAAGTTCCGGACCGCGAAAAGAAATTGCTCTATTTTGCTGCGGTGGATGGCGCGAGATTCCGCCGGCCGGTTGTGCCCGGCGACCAATTGAGGGTGGAGATGAAAGTGGTTTCGTGGCGCGGGGACTTCTGCAAGCTGGAGGGACGCGCGACGGTGAACGGCCAACTGGCTGCCGAGGCAACTTTGATGTGCAAGATGGTGGACCGCGTGCCAGCCGCCCAGGCGGAAAAATCCACAAAATGACAAAGCCTGAGATTCATCCGCAAGCGACTGTCGCGGCGAGCGCGAAGCTGGGCAAAGGTGTGAGGGTCGGAGCATTTGCCGTGGTGGGCGAAGACGTGGAGTTGGGTGAAGGCTGCGTGTTGCACGAGTACGCGGTGGTCCGGGGGACGTCGCGATTTGGCAAGGACAATGTGTTTCATGCCTTCTGCGTGATTGGCGGAGATCCTCAGGATTACACGTTTCGCGGTGAACGCGTGGAGCTGGTTACCGGCGATGGAAATATTTTTCGCGAGTACGTAACAGTGAGCCGGGGTACGCAAAAGGGCGGCGGGAAGACTTCGCTGGGGGACAACAATTTTTTTCTGGCGTACTCGCACGTTGGGCACGATTCGCAGGTGGGAAGCGGCACGTTGTTTGTAAATGGAGCGACGTTAGCGGGCCATGTGACTGTTGAGGATTTTGTGACCATTGGCGCCTTTTGCCCGGTACACCAATTCTGTCGCATTGGGCGGTACGCTTATATCGGAGCGTCAACCGTGATTACGCAGGACGTGCCGCCGTTTTCCAAAATCGTTACCGAGCGTGAGACGAAGAGCTTTGGCATCAATACGATTGGGTTGGAACGCAAAGGCTTTTCTCCGGAACGCTTGCAGGCTTTGAAGCGCGCCTACAGGCTTCTTCTGCGCTCAAAACTGAACACGTCGCAAGCACTGCAGGAAATAAGAAAAACGCTGAGCGGTTCGGCGGACGTCAAAGAATTGATCCAGTTTATAGAAAGTGCCGAACGCGGCATCGTGAAGTAAGCGAGCTGCGATCTTCATGCCCGAAGCGAACGCAAACACGGCTAGCTGGGGGCTCATTGCAGGAAACGGGCGATTTCCGTTTCTGGTGCTCGAAGGGGCACGAAGCCAGGGAATTGATATGACCGTCATCGCGTTGAAGGAAGAAGCCTCGCCCGAACTGGAGCAAGCCGCGAAACGTGTGCACTGGGTAAGCCTTGGGGAGTTAAGCAAGACCATCGACCTGATGCATCAGGAAGGCGTGACGCAGGCGGTGATGGCGGGACAAGTGAAGCACAACAAAATTTTCAGCTCGATCCGCCCGGACTGGAAATTGGCGAAGCTATTGTTTTCGTTACCGCGAAAAAACACTGACGCCTTGATTGGCGCCGTGGCGCGAGTGCTCGAGGACGAAGGCATCCGCCTGGTGGATTCAACGCTTTTCCTGAAACCGTTGCTGCCCGAAGCTGGTGTGCTTACCCGTCGCGCACCGAATGAGCACGAAGCCGAAGACATTGCTTATGGTCGTGGACTAGCTCAGCAGATCGCCGGAATGGACATCGGGCAAACTGTGGTGATTTCCGACCGCGCGTGTGTTGCCGTAGAAGCCATGGAGGGGACCGATGAAGTCATTGCGCGAGCGGCACGCATTGCGGACGGCAAGCCCCTGGTGGTGGTGAAGGTCAGCAAACCTGCGCAGGACATGCGCTTCGATGTACCTGTAGTTGGTTTGCCCACCGTCGAACAAATGAGAAGCGTCGGGGCGACTGCCTTGGCTGTGGACGCGGGGCGCACACTCCTTTTCGACAGGACCAAGCTCATTGAGGCAGCAGATGCGGCAGGAATCGCGATTCAAGCGTTTCCTCCCGCGTCGCAGGCGGAACCAAAAGGCCAAACCGGGGGAATCAACAAAGAATGAACGCGGCGGCAGAATCTAGGAAGATCCGTGTCGCCGTAGTAGGCACAGGCGAGTTTGGGCGCAATCATGCGCGGGTGTACCGCGAACTCACGGGCGTAGAGCTTATCGGCGTCTACGATCAGAGTCCACAACGCGCAGCCGCCGTTGCGGAAGAATTTCAAGCTCCCGTGCTGCAAGGCCTTGAGGAATTACAGGGCCGCGCAGACGCAGTAAGCATTGCCGTACCAACGGTTGCTCACGCTCAAATGGGATGCAAGCTGCTGGAAATGGGTCTGGATGTGCTTGTCGAAAAGCCGATGGCGGTGGATTTGGCCGAGGCTGATGCACTGCTCTCTGCAGCGAGGAAAAACAAGCGAATCTTGCAAGTGGGTCACGTTGAGCGTTTCAATCCCGCGGTACGGGCCGTAGAACCCATTTTGAACCGCCCGCTATTTTTCGAAGTCCACCGATTGGGTGTGTTTACACCGCGCAGCCTGGATGTGGACGTAATCTATGACTTGATGATTCATGACCTCGACATTTTGTTGGCGCTGGTCAAGGAACCTGTGAGCGAAGTGAAGGCGGTCGGAATCCCTGTGTTGACGGACAAAGTGGACATCGCGCACGCCAGGTTGGAGTTCGCGGGCGGAGCCGTGGCCAACGTCACGGCAAGCCGTGTCTCCACCGAGCGCGTTCGCAAGATGCGCTTCTTCCAGCAGCACGAATACATTTCACTCGACTATGCGCGGCGCGACGCATTGCGCATTGGCGTGAAAAAGCCTGGTCCGCAACCGGAATTTGGATTCGAAAAGCTGAATGCCCCATCCGTTGAGCCTTTGCATGCGGAGCTGGAGACCTTTGTTGAGGCCGTTCGAACCCGCAAGGAACCGCCCACGAACGGGGCCGCCGGACGCGCAGCCCTGGCGCTGGCTGGGCGCGTGATGGCAAGCATCCTGGAACACGCTGCACGCGTCCAACCAGAAGCATTAGCCGCGCGAGAAAACTCGACAACATGATTTCCCGTATCCTAGTTCCAATAGGCGCTCGTCCACCCGCTCAAGCTGACGCGGGGACGCAGCGCCGCCGCCCCACGACCATGGACGAGCGCACACTCGTGCCGGCCATGCTTCCGATAGTGCCTTTGAACGGGGAATCCAACATTCCTTCGGATTTACCGCTCGAATCCATTGCCGCGCGCGTGGTCGTGCCACGGAACGTGAGCCGCGAGGCCTACGGCGTTCAGGAAGATCTCTCGACACCGCTGCAGCCCACGGACCTCGATCAGCGCATTACCGTGCCGGTTGGCGCCGCACCGCCCGCGATTATTGAGCCGCTGACTCTTCCGCCGCCAGTGGATCTGGTTGGTCCCGACATTTTCACGACTGGCGAAGTGCAACTGGTCGTTCCCGAACAAAAAGACGACAGTGCCAAATGGCAAATTACTACGCGCGCTTCCTCGGTTATTTTCCACGTTTTACTAATCTCGCTGATTCTCTTGCAATCGAAATTGTTTCCGCCACATGAGCGCTCGCAAGCGGAAATCGAACTCGAGCGCAATCAGTATTGGACGAAGCTGCTCGTTCCTCCCGGCGCCCTCGAACCGCCGAAGCCTTCTATCCGCCCCACCCCACCTTCACCTAAGGTGCATGTAGACCCGCGCGTTCTGCGGGAAGTTGCTCCGGAGCCCCAGCCTGCTCCGGCGCCGCAACCCGAAAAACCGGTAAAAGAATTGCCCAGCGCCCCTGTGCCCAAGAACACGCCCATACCCGCCGACCCTCAGCCAAGCGCTCCCGCTCCCAAAGCGGATGCGTCTAAACCTCCGCTGAAACTGGAAGCGCCCGATGCTCCCCAGCCACGGCACGGTTTGATTCTTCCGAAAGATTCCGTCAATCGCTCGCTTCAAGACACCATCCGCGATGCTGCCAAAAACCCCAATGCTTCGGGCGGACGCTCCGGCCTCTACAGTGGCCCAATGCCGAAAGCCGGCGGCGGGCTTAACGGCGGCTCTGACGGACACCAAGGCGCTGGCGGTACCTTTGGAAACGGTTATGAAATACTGACACCGACCGAAGGCGTTGACTTCAGCGACTACATGAATCGCGTGGTCGCGGCGGTGCGGCGCAATTGGTATGCGGTCATGCCGGAATCGGCCATGCTGGGTGACCGAGGGCGTGTCGCTTTGCAGTTCCGCATTATGAAAAACGGCTCGGTGCCGGACGGCGAGCCCGTCCGGATTATGGGTTCGGGCAAAGAACCCTTGGATCGCGCAGCAGTGTCCGCAATCCGCTCTTCCAATCCTTTCGAACCATTGCCCCCGGCCTTCAGCGGGCCTTATATCGAACTGCGATTTATCTTCCTGTACAATCTGCCTATTGAAGCCGCATACCAATGAAGCTGCGGCCTCAGCAAATTATTGGCAGTCTTCTCTTAGCGCTTTTCGTGCTTATCTTCATCTTCATGCGCGCGCGGCACCTCCTGTTTCGATGAACCAGAAAAACTCGCAGCCATTCCTCCTTGCCATCGTTGGACCGACGGCGTCGGGCAAATCCGCGTTGGGAGTGTGGCTCGCCGAGCTGTTCGGTGGGGAAGTGGTAGCGTGCGATTCCACGCAGTTGTATCGCGGGTTCAACATCGGAACCGCCAAGCCCCGGATTGAGGAACGCCGGGGAATCGCGCATCACCTGATCGATGTGCTCGATCCGAGTGAGACCGCTACGGCAGGCCGCTATCGTGAACTGGCATTGATGGCGTTGCAAGACTTGCGCCGGCGAGAACGGCTGCCGATTCTCACGGTAGGTACGGGTTTGTATCTGCGCTCGCTGCTCGAGGGGCTCGCGGACATACCCCAGCGCTCCGAGGAATTGCGCGAACGGTTGCGGAATGCTGCCGAGGAGCATCCTCTCGGTTACTTGCGCGGGATTCTGAAGCGGCTCGACGCTCAGGCTGCCAAGAAAATTGCTCCGGCAGATGAGCAAAAGCTGATTCGGGCCATCGAGGTATGTCTGCTAGCGCGCAGACCCATCTCCGAAGTGCATCGGGTGGGGCGGAGGCCGCTTGAGGGCTGGCGAGTTGTGTAGATTGGTTTGATGCCGCCTCGCGAAGAACTTTATGAGCGAATCCATGCCCGGACATCGTCCATGCTCGAGCACGGATGGACGCACGAAGTTCAAGACCTGCTTCAAAGCGATCTAAACGAGAATGCAAAACCATTTGATTTCATTGGCTACCGCGAATTGCGTGCCGTCCTTCGGAGAGAATTGTCGATGCAACAAGCGCGTGAGGCGATCCAGCAAGCCACGCGGCGCTATGCCAAGCGCCAGCTCACTTGGTTTCGGAAAGAAGCGGGCGTACAATGGTTTTCAGGCTTTGGTGATAATCAGGAATTACAAAACAGCGTTTCTGAATTCTTGCAGTCGCAAGGTGCAAAAGCAGGTCGCAGCGCTCCCGGGAGGAGTGTATAATCACTCTTCGGATGTATTCCTCCAAGAAAGCGCAAGACCTATCGTGACTCCCTGCCTGCTTCCGTGACGAAAACACAGCACCAAGTCTCGACAGCGGAGCGCGCCTTGCTTGTCGGCGTGGGATGGAAGCGTGCGCCTCGATTCCCAGGTATGCCCGCGGGCGAACGGGGCCGCGAATCTCTTTCCGAGTTAGTCGAGCTGGCGCGCAGCGCAGGCGCGGAGGTTGCGGGTACGGTTTTCCAGTTGCGCGAAGCTGCCGATCCCGCGACGCTGGTCGGACGCGGCAAGTTGGAAGAAATCCGCGCAGAAGCTACTGCGCACAAAGTGCCTCTCATCATCTTCGACAGCAACCTTTCTCCCGTTCAGCAGCGAAACATCGAGACTGCCACGGATCGCAGAGTCATTGACCGTACGCAACTTATCTTAGACATTTTTGCGCGCCACGCGCGAAGCCGCGAAGGCCAGTTGCAAGTGGAGCTGGCCCAACTGAACTATCTGCTGCCTCGATTAACCGGGAAGGGCACTGCAATGTCCCGTCTGGGCGGCAAAAGTGGTGGTGGTGGCGCGGGCGGGGCGGGAGGCGGAGCCGGACGCATCGGTGTTCGCTGCCCTTGCGAGAAAAAACTGGAAACCG
>Ga0137384_10003324_pt1 | contig 12809 bp, 13 predicted proteins | sample SagtaG_2_FD_104922 | JGI IMG/M metagenome (GOLD analysis project Ga0137384, IMG submission 104922) | Vadose zone soil microbial communities from Sagehorn Ranch, Mendocino, California, USA - Sage2_R_60_16 metaG | ecosystem: Environmental > Terrestrial > Soil > Vadose zone | place: USA... | reverse complement strand
GGCGCGGGCTGGCGAGGTTGTGTTGGTCGGACAGGGAGGTGCAGAGGAGGGCAGTGTGGGTTCGCGAACGGATAAGGACTTATGCCTGAAAGTCTCTTTCGACTAGTAGGCTCGTGCGAAGTAGACGAGTTTGGAGTCTTCTGACCCGCAGTAGAAGCAATCTCCCTTTTTCGAATTGTCAGGGTCTATCAATCTGACTGTTGCCCCGGTTTCGTGTTGGGTGTTTTCTTCGCATGCTTCGTCGCATAGGAATGCTTTGATGAAGCCTCCTTTCTCTTCCAGGATTTTCTTGAACGTTGTCATGTCCGACGCTGTTGATGTAAGTCGGTTCAACTGTTCCACTGCGCGGTGGAAGAGGAATGTTTGAATCTCCTCGAGAACGCTGAGAATTGATTGGACAGCTATCTGGCGGTTGATCTGGGCCTTCTTTCCAGTGTCTCTTCGGACTACGGTGATCTGATCACTGGCCAAGTCCTTTGGACCGATCTCTACCCTTAGGGGGACGCCTTTCATTTCCCACTCGTGATATTTCCAGCCGGGCGTGTACTGCGCTCTGTCGTCGATGTAGGTTCTCGCTCCTGTCTTCTCGAGCTCTCCCGAAAGGTCTCGCACAGCCTTCAGGATGTTTTCACTATCCGTTTCCTTGTAGAAGATCGGCACTAGGACAACTTGGACTGGAGCGATTCTGGGAGGGAGCATCAATCCCTTGTCGTCACCATGGCTGAGGACTAGTGCTCCAATGACTCGCCAGGAGATTCCCCATGATGTGGTCCAGGCGAAGTGTTCTTTCTCGTCTTTTCCGAGATATTTGATCTCGAAGGGTTTTGAGAAGTTCTGGCCGAGATGGTGGGATGTGCCCATTTGCAGGGCTTTTCCGTCTGGCATCACTGCCTCGAGAGTAGTAGTATAGACTGCTCCCTTGAATTTCTCACGGTCGGTCTTTCTCCCTGCTAGGACCGGAATTGCAAGTTGGTCCTCTACGAGTTGTTTGTAGATTCCGAGAATGGTCATGACTTCCGCCTCTGCTTCCCCCTCTGTACCGTGGACAGTGTGTCCTTCTTGCCACAGGAATTCTGAGGTTCTGAGAAAGGGACGGGTCCCGGTGATCTCCGCTCTAACTACAGAGTTCCAGACGTTAATGAGGATGGGTAGATCTCGCCAGCTGTTTACCCACTTGCTGTATGACTCGTAGATTATTGTCTCGGAAGTGGGGCGTACGGCTAGTTTTTCGCCGAGTTCGCGGTCTCCTGTGTGTGTGACCCAGAAGACCTCGGGGGTGAATCCTGCGAAGTGTTCTGCTTCTTTCTTCAGTAGTCGTTCGGGGATGAGGAGGGGGAAGTATGCGTTCCGGTGGCCAATGTCTTTGATTCGCTTGTCGAAGTAGGCTTTGATGCTCTCCCAGATGCTGAATCCGTAGGGCATTAGGACCATGAAGCCCTTCGCGCTAGAATAGTCGGCCATCTGAGCCTTAGTGATGACTTGAGTGTACCATTCTGAGAGGTTCTCGTCTTTCTTTACAGTGACTCCTAGGTCTTTTGTGCTCATTCTAGAAACCTCGCGCGGGGCCGAGCCTGATCTTTGTTATGCGTTCTCGGGCGGTTCTGGAAGAACATCACCCAATTGTCTCAATCCCTTTGACTAGACGTTGGTTGGTCTGTAGGCTATTTAGCTCTTCTTTCCCAATCAGACAGGGACGATTGTAAACGAGAGCCTCTGGGCGGAATCAGTGCCTTGGTGCTTGTATGCATAGAGAACGACTGAGGAGACAGTGCTCTTGACTCCCTCAATCTTGAGGATCTTGTCTTTCAAGAGTTCGCGGAAGGATTGGATATCCTCGACCTGAACTATTGCGACAACGTCATACTCACCAGTAACCTCGTACGCGTCGACTACTTCCGGCAGTTTCACGAGGTCGTCCGTGACTCTTGCCAGCTCCTTGGATTCGACAGAGAGGTTTAGGAAGACTGTGATGTGCTTTGACAAGCTGGGGTTTCTTTCCCGATTGGTTGTCTTCGTTCTAGGAATATCGTCCTTGGAGTACTTTCGTGCCTGCTTTTCGAGCCGACGAGTTTTAGTTGGATTTGAGTTTGAGTTTTTGCGGTAGATACTTGTCAACTATGTATGTGAGTCCATACCGGCTGAATGCCTCTTGTTCGGACTTTCGTTTGACTTTCCGGAACGTTTCAATTTCCCTCTTCCAAAGTTTTCCCGAGTAGCGGGGGTCGTTCTCTAGCTCATCGAGTCTCTTGTTATCAAGTTCTGTGAGCGGATCGCTTGGAAGCTTGTAGTCAACGATGTCGGTCGCCCACACTCCTCCCCAGATCGCGTCGGGAGTGTTCAAGTCTCTAAGATGGGCGGCGTTTGCAGAGCCTGAAATTATGACCATAGCGATGTGCATTCCCCACGGGTCTCCATCAGTGAATATGTACACCGGCAGGTCCAGTTCCTGGTTTAGTCGTCGTAACAGGAATCTTGTGGCTCTCGGTGCCTGTCCTGCCGTATGGATCAGGACTGCCTTGAAGCGCTGATGGACTCGTTCTTCGATGAACCTTGTGAAGAGACCGCCCTTCTCGATCGCTATTATCTTGTCAATTTTTCCTTTTTCTGGGCGGACGAACTCTGCCGTGGTGAGAGAGGGACCAATCATTACGCCGTCAGGGTGCGATGATAGGTTGAGTCTCCTGCCTTCGTATCCGGGGGTTGTGTACTGAACCGTAAGGTCCCCGAAAATGGCGCTTCGCTCCTCTGGGTAGACGTTGAAATCTTCGCGGGAGAAACCGCTGACGGTCTCGAGGTCCGTGATGAGGCCGTCGCTTTCCTGCTGGTCCTGGAAGTCCATCTCGTAAGCTTGTGCCGAATAGAACACGTCTCTCAGAGTACTGGTCTTGTTTTGTCCTGTTAGCTCGTTCACGAACAAGGCGGTCCATAGGAGTTGTGTGAATGGGCGGATTTGGCCGACATTTCTGGCGCTTCGCTTAACGGTGTTTTCGCCTAGGATGTACTGTCTTGTCTTCTTGTCGTATAGAATGTTGGAGATTGAGCGGCTAGGCATGCGGAAGGACGGGAATTCGTCTTTGAGGATTTGTTTGTAGACTTGACCACCTAGCTCTTCTAGTGCTCCGAGCACTTTTTCCTTCCGCTGTTTGATTAGGCTCTTACTCTGCGTTCTTGTCTTCTTCTGCGCCATATTTCATCACGCTTTTCAACAGTGCTTCTACACTCGGTTCCTTTTTCTGTTTGGCTAGTTTGGTGGAGAACTGGGCTACCTTTGGAAGGTATTTTCCGAAGACGTCCAGCCTCTTTTTCTCGCTTGCCAGATGTTCCTTTCTTGAGAGGTAGAGCTTTAGGTTTCTTCCAGCCTCACGGATCGCGTTTAGGATTTCGTGTTCCACGTCTGGACGGTCGGCGATGAATTCTTTCCCTACGGTCTTGTAGGGTATCTTGGTGCTGCATAGGTGGACGAAGACTGCGAGGGGGGTCTCACCGGGGCTGACTCTATAGTTGCGCCAGTCGATTGTTTGATTCACAACCTGCCAGGATACGTCGCTGGCCTCGTCGAATAGTAGGGGGATTTTGTTCGCGAATCTGAAAAGGGCAATCTTGCCCTCGGTGGAAATGTCCTTGGAGCTGGCTAGGCCTACCTCGACGATGAATGGGAAGCCTGCATAGGTCGCGGGTTTCCTCTGGAGCGTTCCAACGAACGCGTTTCCAGCCGCAATGTCGTCGTCTGTTATTCCCAGTTCTTTCTTGATACCGGTGGCTAGGAGGTCTTCGCCGAGAGGCGAGAGGCAGCTTGGGTCGGGTGCGAGGAAGTCTTCGTAGCTTTTCATCGCGTTAACAAGTTTGACGATGTCTTCGCCTGTGAGGTTCTTTGGTGTCTTTCTTGGTCCCATGCCTGAGTATTGGAGAAACTTGCGCGCGGTGGTTTCGCCTATTCTCTGGAAGTTCTTGCGCAGGAACTCTTGCAGGCTCTTGGCCTCGGAGAGTTTGAGCATTCTCTGAGCGGGTTCGACGTCTACTCCGTATGGGTTGGGTAGGCTCTCTGTGGGTCCGCTGGGGACCTTTGTGGTTCCTCTGACGAACCTGTAGAGTCGTCCTCTGGGGTCTACGAATGTAATGTTGGCGTAGGGTACGATGATTCCTGTCTGTTTCATGTACTCGAGAATCTGGGCTTTGGCTCGGGAGTAGTCGGCTTCTGTTCGGAACTCGATTATGGTTCCGCGCCAGTGTTGCTTGTTGGTGTGCCGTTTGTTCTTGAGGACTATTGGCTTGTTGTGCTGAATGTCTATTCTGAGTATGATCTCTGCGATCTTCGATTTTGCGCCTTGGCTGGAGATTATCTGTGCTTCAGAGTGTGTGGTTATCTGTCCGTAGAGGAGGGCCATTTTTCCACCCAGCCCGAAAGTGCCTCTTGTCTGACGTAGTTTGTACTTGGACCCGTAGAGCACCTGGCCAAACGCTGAGGGGATAACGTCCGCGGGTATTCCTATGCCGTTGTCTTCTACTCTTATCGCGTATGTTCCAGGCCCATCCTGAGGACCTGATTCATGCGATATTCTGACGTAAATGTCCGGGGGGACCCCGATGGTCTCACATGCATCGAGCGAGTTCTCGACTAGTTCTCTGATAGTGGAGTAGATTGATCGGGAGGGACTGGTGAATCCGGCGATGTCTCGGTTGCGGTAGAAGAAGTCTGCAGCGCTAATTTCCTGGAAAACTTCGGCTACGGTCATGGGGTACAGTCCGGAGTCCGGTTTGAGCTCATTCTTTTCTCGGTGAGGGTAGTGAACCTTCCCACAGTCCTAGCGCTTTCTCCTTCTTCGTCTCCGTCCTCTTCTTTCTGAGGAATTTATAAACGGTACCGTGCTGCCGCCCGCTGATTAGTTTCTCTAGGGCATCTTTGGCGGTAGAGACGGCTTCGTATGTGCCGATTATCGCGACTGTGTGACCACTGACTGAGACTTGTGCGCCGGTTAGTTGTTCTATGATCCGCCTGGTTTTTCCTTCTCTACCGATGATTCTTCCGTCCACCCTGCGAATCTCAGCCTCATTTTTGCCAAAAAACTCGTGGAGATCAATGATTCCGAGTGTGAAGTCCTCGATTAGGAGGTTGAACGCGCGTTCCGGCGAGAATCCTCTTCCTATCGCCTGGACTAGGTCTTTTGCGCGAAGGGCATTGGAAGGGTCAGGTGAGTTCTCCTTAAGGCCGATGTCTACGTTCCCAGACTCGCTGTCGATGGTCAGATTTACGAAGAGCTTGTCTTGGATTCGGGATTTCGTTGAACCCTTCGGGCCGACTAGGACGCCAATTCGGTCCCTTGGTATGATGGTGTTAACCCTGGTCTCGGAGTGTATCGTTTCATTAGCCCCCGAATAGAGTCTTGTAGGAGGATGTCCTTACTCCGAGGCCTTTGAAATAGTTGTTCAGATTCTGAAGGTCTCGTTCAAGAAACGCGTTAGCCTGCGGATGTTCCGTTTGAACCGCCTGTCCAAAGTCGATTAGGACCGGGTACCCGTCTGGTATCATGATGTTGTACTCGCTTACGTCTCCGTGTACGAGCTTGGCCTTGTCGTGGAGGGTCTTGAGCATTTCGACGATTTTCTTGTACCACTCCCGTGGCTTCTCGAGGCTCACTTCTCTGAGTAGGGGAGCGGGAACTCTATCCTTACCGATGAAGCTCAATAGTACGACGTTTTTTTCATGGTAGAGCGGTGAGGGGACTTCCACACCGGCCTCTTCTGCGAGCTTGAGATTCCAGAATTCCTTCCGCGCCCACTGATCAACCATCGATGAAGTGTCGTGGGGGACGTTATTGAATCTAGGATCACCCGCGAAATATTTCAGGCGGCCTTGGCGAAAGATCGCCGAGGTCGTCAAGAAGATCTTGACGGCAACTTCGAGCCCATCAGCCCCAAGCCCATGGTAGACTCTGCTCTCTTTTCCAGATTTTACAACCCCGGTGATCTCCTTGAGTTTGCCTGTGTTGAGGATTTTGAGTATGGTCATTATGGTTCTGCGGTCAAAAACCTCTTCGAGTGAACGGGTATTCTCACTCCACTTCTTCCTGAAACGACGCTCGTAGTCGTACCGGACCTCTCTTTGCCTGAGCTTCTCGTCTATCTTGTCGCTTAAGCTAACTGCACCAGCTTTCTCTCACGCGATTACTTGGCTTCCTAGATGCTCCAACGCTCAGCTCTTGGTCTCTTCGGGATCGCCTAGTCCGAGATAGAGTCGCCCGAGTTCCTTATGTTCCAGCAGGTCCTTCGTCGATCCTTCGAATACCGCCCTACCGTTGACGAGCAAATACGCGTATTGGCCTATTTGCAGTGCCCGGGTCGCGTTTTGTTCCACTAGTATAGTCGTGAGACCAGAGCTCGCAGTGATCTGAGATATTGTGTTCAGCACTTGGGTCGCGATAATCGGGGCCAGGTTCGCGGTTGGCTCGTCGAACATTATTACCGTAGGTCTTCGGATGAGTGCCATGGTCATGGCGACCATTTGTCGCTCTCCCCCACTCAGGTTCGCCACTTTGGTGTTGAGGTAATCCGGAAGCTTGGGAAAGATTCGGAAGCTGTCTCGAAGCCTATTTTCATAATCTGCACGATCTACGGTATAGCTTGCCATCTTCAGGTTTTCAGCGACTGTTAGCTTCGTGAACGTGCTTTCTGTTTGGGGTAAGTATGCGATTCCGGCCTTGGCTATTTCATGCGGAGGAAGATTAGATATTGCTCTGTCATCCAGTATGACCGTGCCTGAGTAGATGCTAGCTAGACCGGCTATCGTTTTGAGAAGCGTGCTCTTGCCGGAGCCATTGGGCCCGACCACGACTGTGACCTGGTTAGGTCTCGCTTTGATTGAAACGTCATTCAGAATCTGAAGAGGACCATAGCCGGACGAGACATTGTTGACTTGTAGCACCTCAGCTTCCCAGGTAGGCCTCTATCACTTTCGGGTTGTTCATTACCTCATCGGGAGAGCCAGAGGCAATAATCTTCCCTAAGGCCATCGCGAAAATATCGTCGACATACCTTAACGCTATGTCCAGACGATGTTCAACAATGAAGAAGGTTATTCCCAATTCATCTCGCAGCTTCAATATTCTGGCAAATATCTCATGTGCGAGCGTCGGATTTACGCCGGAAACTGGCTCGTCGAGTAGCAGGAGCCGTGCGTCTGACATTAGTGCTCTGCCGATTTCCACAAGTTTCAACTGGCCTCCGCTGAGATTGTAGGCTGGCCGATTCCAAAGTTGCGATAGTCCCATGAGTTCGAGGATTCGGGATGCCTTTTCCGTTGCCTCGGTTTCGTGTCTTCTCCAACTGGTCCTAAATAGCGATCCTAGAAATTTTTCGCCCGGATTGCTCTTGTCAGCAACCAGCAGGTTTTCCAAGACTGTCAACTTCCAAAACAAGGCCGGTATCTGGAATGTTCGTCCCATTCCCATCCTGTACAGCTTGTGCGGGGAATAGCCTGTCACATCACTCTGGTCGAAGCGAACTTGGCCAGAATCGGGTTTGTAGACCCCGCTGGCAACGTTGATCAGTGTGGTCTTGCCAGAACCATTAGGGCCGATGAGAATGCTAATCCTACGCCGCGCGACGTCTAGTGAAACTCCATCGATGGCAACTAGACTGCCAAAGGTTTTCTTGAGTTTTTCCAGAGAGAGAATGTTCTCTGGCATAGGAAATTCAAAGGAAATGGGAACTTTAGGGGATAGGTTAGGGTGGACTTGTCCATGTTACTGAGTCTGTCGCTGCTTCCCAGCTGCCAGCGTACACCCAGGTCTGCGCACCACTCTGCGTCACTACTTTCCAGATCTCGTAGGTCGTGGCGACTCGGTCTCCGCTCGCCTCGAGCAACGTGGGTCCGGTTACGCCAAAGTAATTGGCGGCCACCGTTGGAAGCACTGCCTTGATTGCGGCTCCGCTATTGGATCCAGCTTGAAGGGTGGCCAGAGCAGCGAGCCAGACGTCGTCATAAGCACTCTTGCAGTAGATATCGCAAAAGTCCGGGCCATGATCTGCGGTGTATCTCTGGTCAAGATTCAGCGTCTTTGAGTTGTCAACGAACCCGAAAACGGTTGAGGGCAATACCACTTGAGCAACAGGGGCACCATACGTCGCATTCACAATTACAGCGTCCTGCGCCTCTCCGTCGGTACCAAACCACGGCATGGTTGACCATGGGAATGACGGGTAGGAACTCGAGGAAGCCTTCAAGATCATTGATCCAAACTCTTCGAAGGCTATGACATCAATCGCTATCTGGTTTGCTAAATATGTGCCAGGGCTGCAAGGCGTATGAGGGCAGAGAGCGGCGTTGAACTCGGTTTGCACCTGGTTCAATGTGGTGCTCCAGTCTGTAACCGGAGTAGTGTACTGGATCGTCGTCTCGTTATGTCCTCCGTCGAGGAAGAAGTAACGACCAGTGGCATTCGCCAGTGCGTCCCCGTACGAGTCATGTCGCTGTACTATGATGAGGTCTTTTGCACCTCTGTCAGTCATCATTCTCGCGTCCGCCTGTCCCTGCCATCTGTCGTTGGGGGCAGTTCGGAATAGGTAGTCGCCGGGAATTGCCAGTGCCACTGACGTCGAGGACGGGCTAATCAGAACGATGTGGTTTTGGTTAGCATAGGTTAGAATCGTAGAGGCTGCACCGCTGTTTAGGGGTCCAACAACGACCTGCACGCCCGCTGCGGCCAGAGATGCTAAGTCGCTTGACGCTAGGGTATTGTCAAGTTGATAGTCGTCTACTTGTGTCGCAAATTTCAGATTGCATCCAGCTGATGCGAGCTGTGCGTTGATGTCCTTAATTGCATACCCCGAGGATATTTCTGCTCTTTTGCCTTGGCTTGAAAGGTCCTTCGAGAGGTCGAGCAGTTCTCCGATCGTGATTGTGTTGCCAGAACTGCAGAGCGTTGTCGCTAAGGCTCCTCGACCGAAATAGCCAACAGCGGTTCCGGCAGCGATTCCTACTATCAAAAGTATGATTGCAATCGCTAGTGACACGGTCTTCTTTGATGGGGCTGGACTGGACTGAGGGGATGTTTGCATAGGAACTCGTTTGTTTGCAATGGATATAAGCTATATTTGGGCTTGGGACACATTCGGCGCGAGTTTCAACCATATGGTAGAGGCCTATGTGATAGGCGCGATTGTTTATGCATCGCTCTTTGGGCTGATGTCACTAGGCCTCACCCTTACCTATCTCACAACGAAAGTCCCGAACTTCGCCTACGGCTCTTTCGTGACCGTGGGTATGTACGTGTCATATACTTTCAACATCCTATACAAAGTGAGTGCGTACGTTTCTGCACCAGCGGCCTTTTTGTTCGGCGGATGTTGTTCAGTTGCGATGTATCTGATAGTTCTTAGAACGCTTGCGAAGAGGGGGTCGTCCTTGGTCTCGCTCATGATTGCGACCTTGGCTGTAGATATTGGTTTTCTCGGCATTTTTGGGATGTACACAGACTATTTTGCTGCTCGTTATCGTCTAGTAACGGCGAAAGTGATCTACCAGTTTCCTGACTTTGATCTCTGGGGGCTTCCGGGGTTGTTTTACGTTGGTCCTATCTCTCTCGCTATTGTCTCTGCGGTGTTATTTCTGCTCCTCACTCGTACCCGGTTCGGTGTTTCGATGCGAGCCTCTGTTGAGAATCCGAACCTGGCGCGAGTCCTCGGGATTAATGTGGAAAGAGTGTACACATTTGCTTGGTTTCTCGCCGGGGGATTCGCTGCTTTGTCAGGCTCGTACTACATCCTTTGGCTACAAGGTGGTATTGATGCAGGCTCGGGATTGATCGTTGAGATATTTGCTGCTAGTGTTCTGGGTGGTCTAGCCAGCATTTATGGAGCTATGCTTGGCGGGCTAATAGTCGGGGCTAGCGAAGTTCTAGTGACTACAGCGCTTGTACAGAATATTGCCCCATGGTTCTCTCTCTATCAAAAAGGCATTCCTCTAGTCATTATGATTATCACTTTGCTAATACTGCCTGAAGGGCTTGTCTCTATCGATTGGATTATGGTCGTCAGGCGAAGGGTTTCGTCCGCGCTTGATTTGCTGGAGTCAATCGTTCGTTCGTTGAGGATGCGATAGCTTTGGACATTCCCGATGTAACACTCTTTGGAATAAGCATCGTCAGATTTGTGTTAGACCTTGGAATTTTGTGGGGGCCGCTCCTGGTCGTAAGTCTTACCTTAAATCTAGAGGCGGGTTATGCCGGTGTCCCAAATTTCGGGAAAGTGATGTTTGTCGCGGGGGGGGCAGCCATTGCTGGTTCGGTTTCGGGTAGATTAGCAGCGTTAATGCTAGGGATCGATACGCGCGGGAATTATGTGGGAAATGTGGCGTCGATAGTATCTCAGGCCAACGTGGGGATTGCAAACAATCCGGCTCTAACGTTTCAATTGTTCTCTATTGGAGTCATCCTGGCAGCAGCCGTCGGGGCGGGCCTCGGTCTCATTGCTTCGTACCCTGCGATAAGGTTACGAGAAGATTACCTAGGGATGCTGCTTTTGGGAGCTGCTCAGCTTTTCCAAATCCTTCTGGGAAGTTACGATCCTTTCATTGGAGGCAGTCAACCTATAGGTGTTCCTGATTTGTTCTGGTGGGCTCCAAGTGGTGCTGGCTGGAGAGACCTTGCTGCTCTGGGAATAATTTCTTCTCTGGCCTGCGTCGTATATTTATTGTCGGAGAAAATTGCCCGTTCTCCACTGGGAAGAACTTTGAGGGCAGTAAGGGACAATGAGATTGCGGCAAGGTCGCTGGGAAAGGACGACGTTGCGATTAGGAGGAAAGTCATCGTCTTGGCTTCAGCGATCAGCGGTATTGCAGGAGCGATGATTACCTTCTATTATGCTTCCGTAGGCGCTGGAACGTGGGACAGAATTGCCTATACGTTCTGGCCATGGGTTATGGTTATCATTGGAGGAGCAGCCAATAACCTCGGAGTGGCAATGGGATCGTTCTCGTTCGCATTCGCACTAAAAGGTCTGAACCTGGTTAAATTCCAGTTTGCCTCAATTTTTCCGGTCGACGTGAATTACCTCGAGTATTTGCTTTTCGCATCGGTACTAATATTGATCTTGATGTTTAGACCTCAGGGGATGGTCCCTGAGAAGTCCTCACTGACTCTTCCGCCTAGTGAGGTTGGCCTGATCATGCAGCAAGGCGCCGTCCCAGTCAGCCCGCTCGATAAAGATGGAAGGCCACTTGATAATGCAAAGGACCCTGCGAACTAGGGAATGTTCGGGCTGCCGGTACCCAGGCATTTCTCGAGATGAATATTGAACCTCAAACAAAGGCCTATAACTATTGGATTCTCATGATTCTTGAAATTTCTTTTCTCGCCAGTTCTAGGGCAGCGTTAACCTTATCCAGCTCCAAAAGTACTTCCTCTTGCACGCTGATCTCTCCGATTTTCTTCGCCTCGTTGATTGCATCCGTGATTTCGGCAGACACTCTCTTCAACTTGGGAGGGAGCGTCTGTCCTCGCTGTTTCATCGACTGCTCGGTTATCACTCTATCAATTTAACACTTTGACCACCTAATGTTTAGTGGCTTGCGCTCTTGCTATGCCGAACGCGTTTGTCGAAGACTTGGATGCGACTCGTTGCCAAATATCTGGTGTCGATAGGGACTATTTTCTGCTCAGCGTGAAAGGCTTTCCCTCTACTAGGATCCTTGGGGGCGCCACATCTTTCCATCTCTCTAGCCACAGTAGTTCACTTCTAGCTTCTCTAAGGTCGTCCGGGAGAAGTTCAGGGATCTCGTCCATGATAGGGTACCAGCGCCCACACTCCGGGCAAACAAGCATACCTTCGACAATTTCCTCCTTTTCTTCGAAAACATGCAAGTCAAGGGGATAGTGCTTGTCCAAAGGGCAGGCCAAGATCTCCATTAATCTACGCTTCATGCGGTTTCATAGGGTAATGGGACTGATAATAGGTCTAGCCCTCTACATCATGCTACTCAAATCTGTGAAGAGCCCACTTCCCAGAAGTGGAAAAGAAATAAATTGTCCAGTTCGGGGTCAATTGTAAGTGGCGGATGGTGTCGGCTCAGGTTCAGGGTTTTCACCCTGCCAGCTTCTTCTCAACGCAGACCGCCCGGCTCAGGGACACAGTATCTGGCAAAAGGGCCCTTGCAGCTATATCGGGAGGAGTCGACAGCACCGTTGCGACTCTAGTCGCGAGACAAGCGATAGGCGAGAATCTCGTCCCCGTTCTCATCGATACGGGCTTGATGAGACTCGACGAGCCCGAGATGGTAAGAGCTAGGCTCTCCGCTCCACCTATTGATCTCAAAGTCAAGCTAGTTCGTGCAGGGAGAAGGTTCCTTGACGCGACAAAAGGTGAGGGTGAAGCCGAGGCTAAGAGGAAAAAGTTCCGTGAGACCTTCTACCAGGTTCTCCGTGAAACAGCACAGGAGTCCGGGTGCGAATTCCTGGTCCAGGGCACGATTGCACCCGACTGGATTGAGACTCAGGGTGGAATCAAGACTCAGCACAATGTGCTTGAACAGGTCGGAATCGATCCGCAGACCACCTATGGATTTAGAGTCATAGAGCCCATCGCAGAATTATACAAAGACCAGGTCAGAAGGCTGGGCACCTATCTTGGCCTACCGAACGATGTGTCCGGACGACAGCCCTTTCCGGGACCCGGACTGCTCGTCCGGTGCATTGGCGAAGTCACGAAGACTAAGGTTCAACTTCTGAAGAGCGCGACAAAGACTGTGGAGGAGAAGCTAGCGCCGTACAACTATGAGCAGTACTTCGCCGCAGTAATAGAAACAAGCTTCGACTCTT
>Ga0137384_10003323_pt1 | contig 12811 bp, 7 predicted proteins | sample SagtaG_2_FD_104922 | JGI IMG/M metagenome (GOLD analysis project Ga0137384, IMG submission 104922) | Vadose zone soil microbial communities from Sagehorn Ranch, Mendocino, California, USA - Sage2_R_60_16 metaG | ecosystem: Environmental > Terrestrial > Soil > Vadose zone | place: USA: California... | reverse complement strand
GCATCGCTCCGCGGGTTGATATTGAGTTGTGTGTCAGACCTGGCCAGATAGGCATGAAACAATCCACCGGGATCGTAGCGGGCGCGCAATTCCTCCAGCCGTTTCCAGTGGGTGTCGGAGAGAAACTTTGCTGGTCGTGTCGCCAGATCGGAGTCTGCCAGGAATAGCCCCTCGGTGATTGGCTCCATGCGACGCATCTGCTCCGCGAGCCACGTCCGGCATCGCTCATCGTCTGCCTCGTTCTCCCAGATAACGTAGGACGCGAAATAGAGATCGGCCTGCAAGGAGAGCGCCATATCAGGCAATGGTCGTTGCGGAGCCATGCCGAACCAGAGCGAAAAGGATTTCTCCGTGGGAAGCGTTGCGAAGGCGTCACGCAGTGCGGGCAGCACATCGTCTGCTCCGGCGTTTGTCCACATGTTATCAACGGCGTAGCGGTGCCCTTCCGGGTTTGCGCGGCGTTGTTCTACGCACTCAAGAGCGAGCGATGTGGGCCGCGCGACCTCGCGCACCAGTGCCCTATCGACGATGGGGCAGGTCTCGAAAGGCGTCAGGGCTGCGACCGCCTCCTCGTGTGTGTCGGCGAAGGTGAGGCCGTGAACCAATAGCACCGGACCACCCGCGTGCGCAACTTCTGGCGGTAGCGGGAGGGTAGCGCCGACGGCGACAACCTCGATGCTCGGCGCGAGCGTTGGATGCAGCTCGTGAAGCCAGCGCATAACCTCATCAAAGTACTCCATCGCATAGATATAGGTGCTCTGTGTCACTGCCTGCGGGAGTGGGCGCACCTTGAGGTGGAAGCGCGTTACGATGCCAAAGAAGCCCGGACCCGCGCCACGAGCAGCCCACAGCAGCTCCGAATTCTGCGTTTCGTCCGCTCTGACCAACTCGCCAGCGGCGGTCACGACATCGATGGCCTCGATTCTTTCGCAGGCCCAGCCCCATCCCCGGCAATTCCAACCCATGCCGCCTTGCAGCAGGAAGCCGCCGAGTCCCACGGTGGGACAGTGGCCGCCGGGGAACATCAAGCCATGTTCAGCCAGGAATTGGTTCAGCTCGCCGCCAGTGACTGAGGGACTGACTCGTACGACCGACGCGCCCATATCGAGATCGATCTCGTGCAGGCCAGCCAGATCGATTAGCAGCGCGTCGTCCCGCACGCTCCAGGCTGCCCAGCTATGTCCCCCGGCCCGTACGGAGACCTTCAGCCCGCGCTGGCGCGCCAGTTGCACTGCTGCAACCACGTCCTCCTCGTGCTCAGCCTTGAGAATGGCGGCAGGATAACGGTTGGGCTTGCGCGCATTGAAGACGCGTCCCACCCTCTCCTGCTCGTAGCCATCGTCGCCGCGCCAGTATAATCTATCCTGGAACGTCGTCATCACGCTATCCTTTCTTCGCGTACGTTATGTAGGGTGCGGGGCTTGCCCCCGCCCGTTTAATCCCCCAACATGGGCGGGGGCAAGCCCCGCACCCTACGGTTTATCAGGTCTTGCGTCAGCCAGCGGAAGCCCTTGAGAAGCGTGATCCAGATGCCTTCTGGCATCAGCCGGATAATGATGATGAGCAAAACGCCGATCAGCAACGTACTCACATTCTGATAGCCTTGCAAGGCTTGCTGGAGCGTGAAAAACACCACTGCGCCGATAAGCGGCCCGGTCGACGTGGCTATGCCTCCGATGACCGTAATGATGATCATCGTGGTAACCCAATCCATACTAAACATCGAGTTTGGTTCAACGCTGAGATTGTTCAGCGCGATGAGCGCGCCTGCTATGCCGATAAAGAAGGCGCTGATCGCAAAGGTCGCGAGCTTCACCGGAAAACTGTTCACCCCCAGCTCGGCAGCAGCCTCAGCATCATCGCGGATGGCCATCAGTCGGAGGCCGAACGAACTGCGTACCAGCAGCGCAATGCAGACCATCGTCAGTACCAGCAGGCCCAGAGACAGGTAATAGAGCGTTGCGTAATCAAGCGTCCCGCTCGGAGGGAGATTCAGCCCGCTGGTCTGTCCAGTATAGGGCCAGTTGATCATCCAGGTAAGCGATGCCATTGTCAGGCCAAGCGAGCCAATCGAGAAATACGCTTCGCGCAAGCGCATCAACAGGAGTGCCGCCACCGCCGCGATGAGAGCGGCGATGCATCCACTGAGAAAGATGGTCAGGTAGAGGGGTAGAACGGTGTGTAAAAGTAGCACAGAGACAGCATAAGAGCCGACGCCCACAAAAAGCGAATGCCCAAGCGAAAACTGCCCACCATAGCCACCGACCAGGTTCCATGACTGCGCAAGGGTAATGTAGTTGAATAGCGCGAAAGCCAACGTCAAGTTATATGGACCCAGATAGTTTGGTCCCAGCAGTGCGAGCAGCAGCACGAGCACTAAGAGCGCCCATTTTATCCAGCGCCAGGCATATTGCAAAGCAAACACCTTTTCAAGTTGAGTATGCTTCACGGATTGCTCCACCTTTTTGGGAGCTGGCGGTTCTAACTGGCGATTTGAAAGCATGACTCAGGCACTCACTTTCTTGCCAAAAAGTCCTTGTGGGCGAATAATCAAAATGAGCACCAGGAAACCAAACACGATAAGATCGCGAAATTGTGCCCCAACGATGCCTGCACCCATCTCCTCGATTATCCCAACCAGGATACCGCCTACCAGCACTCCCCAGAGCGAGCCCATCCCGCCGAGCACAATCACCGTGAAACTGCGCAGCAACCACTCCGCGCCTGACGTAGGAGTAAAGCCGTATGACAGGCCAATGATGATTCCTCCCACCGCCGAAAGCGCGGCAGCCAATCCAAAGGTTATACCATAGATCAGCGGGACATCAATGCCCACCGAGGCTGCTGCTACGGGATCTTCTGCGGCGGCACGCACCGCTTTGCCAAAGCGTAGGCGCGTTAGCGCCAGGTATGTGCCAACAACCATGAGTGTGGCGATCACTAGAGCAATTACATAGACCGTGCGTACAGTGTCGCCAAAGAAGGTGAGGCCGGTGAGTGTATAAGGAGCATTGAGCGCCAGCGAATTATTGCCAAAGAATAGGGCGAAGGCGGTTTGAGCGATCAACAGTAATCCAAAGCTGGCAACGAGGAGCGTCTCCTGGCCCTTTTTCATCAAGGGATTTAAGATGGTCCTTTGTACGAGATAGCCTATGCCAAACATCACCGGTATGATAATCACCAGCGATAGTAAAGGGTCGAGATGTATGTGTGTGACCACAATATAGGACAGGTATGCTGATCCGATGATGAACTCACCCTGCGCAAGGTTGACCATCTTCATGACGCCGAAGACCAGCGTTAGCCCCAGCGCAATACTGGCATATAGACCGCCCAGGAAGAGGCCATCAATCAGGTGATAGAAAAACATACGTCAAGCCTCCCTCATCTATCATGAATGCAGAGATCGTGAAAGATCACCGGTGGAGCCGACTTCCCGCGCTAATCTGTGTCAAGAAATGGGCGGAAAATCGGCTCAGCGAGATCTTTGTCTGGCTCCTATGCCAGTCCCGGATTGGGAGCTTCTAAAGAGTTACCTGAAACTTGTGGATAGACCTGTATGGTATCTCCCTTCTGCCACTGCAACAGAATTGCTGGAATGGCGTCAGCATGATTAGCTGCGAATTTGATTGGTCCTACCCCATAGGTTTTGTTGGTCTTGCCAATCGCCATATTAAGCGTAGCAGGGTCAGTCGAGTTTGTGCTGTTTATGGCATCGAATAACACCTGACTTAGAGAGTACCCCATGATAAAACCAGCGATTTCAATGGTTGCGCTAAAACCGGCTTTTTGAGATTTCGTGATAAGCGTACTGTCTCCGGGATAATTTAACGCTCGTGACCAAAAGTTAGAGATAAGTGCGCCTTCGCCAACTGATCCCAGCCCCTGAGTCCATGTGGTCGTTGAGGCGCCTTTCTCGCCTTCAGCAATTTTCGGGTGGTAGCCAAGAGATTTCATCTGTTTCCAGAGTGCCATCGCATCAGGCGGAATCATCTGAGTGATGAGCACATCCGCATTGGCGGCCTTGGCGGCGGCAATTTGACTGGAAAAATTGGTCGTACCGACGGGGAACTTGGCGCGGGAGACGATCTGATAGCCGAATTGCGGTGCCGTTTGCTCCCACAGCCCACCCATCACGACGCCATCTTGCTCTGTATCGGTGAACAGGGCCACACGCTTATTGGTGGCCGTGAGATTCGCTGTCTGGAAGATCAATTTGGTCTGCTGGTTTTCATCAAAAAAGACATCCCATGAGTATTGCCATCCCGATGGACGGCCCGATAACCATGCCTCAATGGGGGCAACGCTGGTGAGCAGAGGACGCTTCAACCGCTCCGCAACAGTCGAAACCGCGATCACGAGTGGAGGGGTGAACGGGCCGAGCAGGGCAACAGCGTTATTCTTGAGAAAGAGTGTAGTAGCCTGGCTGCTGGCTGTGTTCGGGTCTGAGGCGTTATCCAGGATAACAAGGTTGATTTTCGCTGGTGTCCCATTAATCTTGACCGTACCAGCGGCGTTGGCGTCATCAACGGCAGCTTGATAGCCCGCTTTTAAGATCACCCCGACGGATGCCAGTGGCCCCGACAAAGGCAGAGTGGAGCCAATGACAATCGTCTGGGGACCCGCTGCACCACCGCCACCGCCAGCTCCAGCGCCGCCGCATGCGACAATGCTCAGGACCAGAAGGAGGCAAAAAAGTATGGTCCGTGCTACGTTGCAAGTTGTACGCATCTAGCTTTTTCTCCTTAATGTATTGCCACTTGATCTCTCAGGGTTACATCGCTATGCATCCCCTCTGAGGAGTGTCTAGCGCGTCTGTTCTTTCACGACCCGCTTGAGAATACCGCGTAACTCTTCAGGTCTCCTCGCCGCCTGCGGCGGCTCGCTTGGTGGTGTGCGTGTGGTGGGGTTTGGCGGCCAGGGGCTGCCAAACCCCACCACACGCACACCACCGCTTGCGAAGCGCTGTAAGCGCTGAGGAGTCAATGAAAGTACTGAAATTAGGACTAAAAACTTCTGCACAATAACTATTACTGTTCTGGCGCGGATGGACGCTCCTCTGCTGCCCCAAAGTACGCCTGGTGAAGAAGTGGATGATCGCGTACTTGAGCGGGTATTCCAGAGAAGACGACCTGACCTCGTTCCAGAACGTACACGCGATCGGCCACAGCCAGTGAGCGATGTACATTCTGTTCAATCAACACAATACTGGTACCCAAAGCGAGAACGCGCGGAAACGCTTCAAATAGTTGATCGACGATCACCGGGGCAAGGCCCAGTGAGAGTTCGTCGAGCAGTAGCAGGCGGGGCTCGGCCATCAGCGCCCTGGCGATTGCCACCATTTGTTGCTGACCTCCTGAAAGCCGCCCGGCCAGGCTTCCCGCGCGTTCTTTTAACACAGGGAAGAGTTCATAGACCCTCCTTAATCGCTCTTCAAAAGTGCTCGAAGAGCGCGGTGCATAGGCCGCTCCCAGTTCGAGGTTCTCACGCACGGTCTGCTCGCGGAAGAGCCGCCGCCCCTCATGGCAGAGCGCGATGCCCTGGCGGGCGCGCTGGTGTGCGGCCGTGGCGGTAATGTCCTTTCCAGCAAGCTGTATCTTGCCAGTGCTGATGGGGATCAGGCCGCCGATTGCCGTGGTGAGCGTGGTCTTCCCCGCACCGTTGGCTCCGACCACGGCCACGATTTCTCCTGCTCGTACCTCGAAATCGACCGAGCGCAGAGCGCGTAACTTGCCATAGTCGACACTGATTTGCTGTGTACGCAGCAAAGGCGCTAAGGATACCTCTGGCTGCGAGGAGTCCCCCTGCTTCACAGTGGAGACCTGCTCCAGTACTGGCGTGGGCGTCTCCTGGTCGCTCAGCACCGGTGATCCGGGGTCTGTGCCCAGATAGACCGCGATCACCTCGGCATTTGCAGCGACTTCTCTGGGTGTTCCTTCAGCAATCTTGCGGCCCCAGTCCAGGACAATTACGCGCCTGGCCAGAGCGTGAACCACAGCTTGCACATGCTCAACCAGGACAATGGTTACCCCGCGTGCCTGGATCGAAGAAATGAGCTGGGTGATTTCAGCGATCTCGTGGGCTACCAGACCGGCGGCAACTTCGTCCAGCAAGAGCAGACGCGGCTGCAGCGCGAGTGCGCGCGCAAGTTCGAGCCGTTTGAGATTCAGCAAGGTGAGCGAGCCTGCCAGTTCGTTTTTCCTCGCCAGCAGCCCACAGGTCTCAAGAACCTCATCTGCGCGGTGAGCGGAACGTTTCGTATCGCTCCCCCGCGCATGCACGGGAACCAGCACATTTTGCTGTACAGTCATGCGTCCAAACGGTCGAGGAATTTGGTGAGCACGACCGATACCCAGACGTGCGATGCTATGCGTGGGCAGGCGATCCAGGCGCTGACCATCAAAAACGATCTCGCCAGAAGCAGGCCGCTCAGCACCAGAAATAAGGCTCAATAACGTACTTTTGCCTGCGCCGTTGGGTCCAATGATGCCGAGGAGTTCACCCTGTTGAACTACAAAGCTCACATCATTGAGGGCCGTTACACCACCGAAGCGTTTCACGACGTGCTGCAACGTCAACAAGGGCGCGTTGGTAGGCGATTGTGCGTTGATGACCATTACCTCTCTCCTTGTTTTAAACGGCACTCGCCCCGCCATCAACAGCCATGTCCGCGCCGGTTATCCAGGAGGATTCGTCTGATGCCAGAAACAGGGCGCAGTAAGCGATATCCTCGGGTTTCCCGACGCGTTTGATCATCATCTGTCGCAACAGCGAATCGACGGTGGGCGAGTTGATAAGTGCCTCCGTTTGGGGTGTCCTGATCAACCCTGGAGAGATGGTATTGGCGCGAATGCCGTACTTCCCACCTTCCATCGCAAGCTGGCGCGTCATGGCGATGATACCCCCTTTGGTTGCGCAGTGAGCCACGCCGGGAATTGCCTCATGGGTGACCTTTCCAGAAAGTGAGCCGATGTTAATAATTGATGCACCACCACGTGCAATAAGATGGGACCATGCTTCCCTACTCACGTTATACACGGTGTCCAACTCACTACTGATGGTGTCACGCCAGATCTTGGTGGTCATCTCCTCCATCGGTGCGAGCCAGGCAGTGCCTGCATTGTTGTACAGGATGTCAAAGCCACCGTAGGTGTTCACCGCCAGGTCAATCAGCTCCTTTACCTGTGCAGGATCGGTCAGATCGCACGGCTGGAACGAGATCATCTGACCGCCTGCTCCCTTGACGATCTCTACCGTCTCTTGCGCGCCCTCGACCCTGAGGTCGCACCCAACAATCTTGCATCCTTCAGCCGCGAAGAGGATCGCTGCGGCTCGTCCCTGGCCGCTGGCTGTTCCTGTAATAACGGCTATCTTGTTCTCAAGTCGCCTGCTCATTTGCCCTCCATTATCTTGATTCCCTCATTCTACTAGCCGTTCACCATAACGTCGAATCGTACATGTAGGCTGGATATTGTGAGCTTTGCTCCTCAAGTGCCTGATATTTGCCGCTATAGAAGAGGAGCGGCGCGTGATCATCAGCATAATGGAGATATTCGACCTTCCCGATATACAGCGTGTGATCTCCTGCCTCGCAGGTCCTGATCACGCTGCATACCAGATGGACCAGGGCGCTTTCAAGCAGGGGGCAATCCTTGCGCCAGATAAAAGGAACGTGCAAGCCCTCCTGTGGTCGCCCAGCGAAATGTCGCGAGAAGATCTCCTGGTTTCTGCCCAGCACACTTATGCCGTAAAAGCCGCTTCTGGCAAGGATAGCATGCATAGGACTTTTCTCATCAATGCAGATCAGCACCAGGGGTGGATTCAGCGAAACCGAACAGAAAGCATGCGCCGTCATACCGTGTATAGCGCCGCCATCTACCGTGGTAATGACCGCGACACCGCTGGCGAAAAGGCCCAGGGCTTTACGATAGGTCACTGCGTCAATCTGCAAATCGTCGATCTGCATATGCAGGTTCTCTCTTTCCTTTTGCATTGACGATGAGCAATGCTTGTGCTACCATGCCCCAAGAATAGCCGTGATGCTTCTCATCTCTTTTAGAGAATACTGAAAAATAGAAGATAGATCACTACCACTTGTTTCCTGCTTTTTTTCCGGTTGCTTCCGGCTCAAAGCAAAGTGGCTGTCCTATAAAGGGCTTTTCATCGGGAGAGTGGGCATATGAGCTATCATCGTCGATATAAGCTCAAAGATAACCAATTCGGTCTGCTAGCGCTGACATTGCGCGAGAGGGCGGGCCTGGCTCAGGCCGAGGTAGCCAATGAGTTAGGGGTGTCGGAGAGAGCGATCCGGCACTGGGAGGGCGGGACGACCTACCCGACCGCCACTAATCTGAAGGAACTCATCAAGCTCTATCTGCTGCGCGGCGTGTTTGTCGAGGGGCAGGAGCGGGATGAAGCGAAAGCGTTCTGGGAGCAGGCGATTGAAAGCGCCTCGCGCCGGAAGGCTCTTTTTGATGATGCCTGGTTTGATGAACTGTTCAGGCGATTGCGCCATGCCCAATCGTATGAGAAGCAGCGCGTGCCAGACCCCAACATTTCCAGCACTCCTTCTCCGGTGCAGAGAGCAGATTGGGGAGAAGTAATCGATGTCAGTTCATTCTATGGCCGTGAGCGGGAACTGCTGACACTCAAGCAATGGATACTTACTGAGCGCTGCCGTGTGGTGATTTTGTTGGGCATGGGTGGCATCGGCAAGACAACGCTCTCGACTCGCTGCGCGCGCGAGATGACGCCGCACTTCGATTTCGTCTTCTGGCGTTCCCTGCGCAACGCCCCACTGCTGGAAGAACTGCTGGCTGATTGCATTCACGCGCTCTCGGACCAGCGCGATGTCTCGCTTGCCCCCAGCACGGGAAAAAATATCGCACTGTTGATCGAACTCCTACGCAAGCGCCGCTGTCTGCTGGTGCTCGATAATGTGGAGACGCTGCTCCAGGCAGGCCATCTTGAGGGACGGTATCGCGAAGGCTACGAAGACTATGGCGTGCTCATTCAGCGCGTGGCGGAAACGGTGCATCAAAGCTGCCTGCTGCTGACCAGTCGCGAGATGCTGGACGAGCTCGAACCATTGGAGGGAGCACACGCGGCTGTATGTGCGCTCAAACTCTCTGGACTGGGACAGATTGCCAGCCAGGAACTGCTCGCGGATAAAGGTCTCTTTGGGATCGACCAGGACTGGGACTATTTTATCCAGCACTACTCAGGCAATCCCCTGGCGCTCAAGATAGTCGCTGCGACGGTGCGAGACCTCTTTGGTGGTGATATCGCCGCATTTGTGCGCGAAAGTCCGATGACGCTCCACACCCTTCAGCAGTTGCTAGCGCATCAGTTTGCGCGGCTCACTTTATTGGAGCAGGACGTGATGTACTGGTTAGCGATCGAGCGCGAGTTGGTTTCGCTGGAGACACTGAGCATAGATCTGTTTGAGGCAATGCCCCGAAGAGAGGTGCTGCTGGCTATCAAGTCACTGCGGCGGCGCTGCCTGGTCGAGCGCGGCGAGCGGGGAGCCGTCTTTACGCTCCAGCCCGAAGTCATGGAGTACGTTGGCGAGCGGCTGGTAGAGTGGATATGCGACGAAATCATCCATACCAGCCCGAGGTTGTTGTTGACGCACGCGTTAATGAAGGCGCAGAGCAACGACTATATTCGCGAAAGTCAAATTCGTATGCTTGTGCAGCCAGCGCTCAAACGACTCCAGGTGCATTTCGGGAGTGAGCAAGAGACCGAGCAACAGCTCCACCTGCTGATGCATCTTCTGCGCAAGAGACCCTCAACGGCACATGGATATGGTGGGGGAAACCTGCTGAATCTGCTGGCCAATCTGAAGGGAGACCTCCGCGAGGTGGACTGCTCGGCCCTGGTCGTTCGACAAGCCAATCTGCAGGGGATAGAAGCTCAGGGTGCCAGTTTTGCCGGTGCGCAAATCGTCGAAACGTTATTCACGGAGCCGATTGAGAGTATTGCCTCGATGACACTCAGTCCCGATGGCAAATACCTGGCCGTGGGTAGCTTCAGCGGACAGATTCGCGTCTGGAACGTTGCTGGTAGCAAGCTGCTTTTAAATATCAAAGGGCATAGCCGGGCAGCATGGAGCCTGGCCTTCAGCTCTGATGGCATGCTACTTGCCAGTGGCGGCTATGATGGCATGGTCAAGCTGTGGCAAATCGTGGAGGAACAGGAGACCAATGGACGTTGCCTCAGAACTTTGCAGGCGCATCATCGCTGGGTGAGATCAATTGTCTTCAGCTCCGATGGCGCGTTGCTCGTGACCGGCGGAGAAGACGAGTTGGTTCGTATATGGCAGGTGCGCGACGGAATATGCCAGCGCGTTCTGCGAGGACATCAGGGCATGGTCTGGTCAGTAGCTCTTAGCCCCGATGGCACGCGCCTGGTAACTGGCGGTAATGACCAGGTAGTGCGGGTGTGGGAGATGAGCACGGGAACCTGTCTGCATGTCTTAAGCGGGCACACCGGTACAATCCTGTCGGTAGCCTTTCACCCCTCCGGCGATTTTTTTGCCAGTGGTGGGGAAGACGGCGAGATCAAACTGTGGGAGATAAGCAGCGGTCAGTCTTTCACTACCCTGAGCCTGCGTACCAGGAGAGCGGCGTCCGTTGCTTTTAATCCCGAAGGAACGCTGCTAGCTGGCGGCGGCTACGATGGAACTGTGGAGGTGTGGCAGATCGAAGAGAAAAACAGCCCTCAGCGCATTAAAGTGTTTCAGGGTCACTCCACGTGGGTCAGTGATTTGACCTTTGGTCCTGGTGGCCTGCTCGCGAGCATCTCCTACAATGGCAACGCGCGTCTCTGGAACGTCGAGAGCGGCAAGTGCCTCAGCACCTTCCAGGGGTATAGCAGTGTGATCAGCGCCCTGGCCTTTAGCCCTGATGGGAGCATGCTCGTGCATGGAGATAACAATGGGATTCTGAAGGTGTGGGAGCTAGGGGAAGCAGGGCAAGGTACATGTCGAGGCACCTTCCGTGGTCACGCAGGACGTATCTGGTCAGTGGTCTTTAGTCCCGATGGCAAGACGTTTGCCAGCGGGGGGGATGATCTCGGCATCAAACTCTGGGATGTGCGTACGGGAGAGTACCTCAAAACCTTTCACGGGAATGTGACAATGGTCTGGTCGATAGCCTTTAGTCCTGATGGGAGTATGCTGGCGAGCAGCGGCTTTGATCATTCGGTGAAGCTGTGGGAGGTCGATCGTGAAGATAGCGAAGAGAACCTCGCAGTCCTGAACGGCCACACGACCTTTGTCTGGTCAGTGGCCTTTAGTCCTGACGGGAAGATGCTAGCAAGTGGCGATAATGATGGGGAGATTAAGTTGTGGGAGGTACAGAACGGGGAGTGCTTCATGACCATGAGTGCCGGAAAGAGCCCGGTCGGAGCGTTGGCCTTCGGTCCTGGAGGAGCTGCGTTGCTCAGCAGCAGTAGTGACGAGACGGTGACGCTCTGGGATGTAGAGAAAGAGGGATACAGGCGCTATAGGATGGTTGAGAGCCAGGCACAGGCCAACTGGGCGCGCTCCCTGGCGTTTAATGGGGATGGCACAATGCTGGCTGCTGGTAGTGACAAGCATACAGTCAGACTATGGCAGGTCGCGGAAGAGGGACGCATGGTGAGTTTAAAGACGTTTGCTCGTAGTGGCGGTGGTCAGGTGTGGTCGGTGGCCTTTAGTTCTGATAACCGGTTGCTGGCAAGTGGCGATGATGATGGCACATTGGTGGTCTGGGATGTGGAGACGGGAACCTGCCGCCATGTGCTGCGCAGCGACAGGCCCTATGAGCGCATGAATATTCGTGGTCTCCAGGGAATTACTGAAGCGCAGCGCGATTCTCTGAGGACGTTAGGCGCAATTGAGGATATCTCAGCCCAATAGTGTCATCTGCGTGGCTCTGGCTCCCATCCGCGTGGCTCTGGCTGGCCGAGACGGTTACGCAGGACGCCAATCCCTTGCACCTGCAGTTCTACAACATCGCCGGGGTGGAGCTTTTTGCCGTGTTCGGCGCCGGTACCAGTGCCCACGGTGCCAGAGCCGAGCAGTTCACCGGGCCAGATGGTTTCTCCTTTGGAAGCGTAGGCAATCAGCTCTTCAATTTTCCACGTGATAGTAGATGTGGAGTTGCGCGACCACTCCTCACCGTTGACGCGGGCAATCATCTCAAGGTTCGTGATGTCCACTTCGTCGCGCGTGGTAATCCAGGGTCCAAGCGCGGTGGCAAAGTCTTTCGCTTTGGCCGGACCAAAGCCACTGCTCATCTCGGCACCTTGAATATTGCGGGCGCTGAAGTCATTGAGAATGGTGACCCCGAAGAGATGCGCGAGGGCTTCTTGCGGCCTGAGATTGCGACCCGTCTTGCCGATTACCAGGCCAAGCTCTAGCTCGTAATCCATATGATCGGTGTAGTTCGGCCAGGAAACTTCTTGCGCATGTCCGATGAGAGTCAACGGACTGATTTTGAAATACACTGGCATCTGGAAAAACTCTTTAAAGACAGGCTTCCCATCGCGTGCTGACTTCTTTTGCACGTGCTGCCCGAAAGCACTAAAGTCGCGTATCATTGGCGGATCGAGTGGGGGAAGCCATTGGAGATCGCCCAGAGGCATCACGGCTTCCTGTGCAGCCGTCTCAATCGCCTGTTCTGCTGCCGCAAGAAATGTATCGCCCAGTGAAATGGCGGCAGTCATACTGGATGGGAAAAGTGCCGTTGACAGGCGGCGAGCTGCTTCGTGGGTTGCCCCTTTCCGCTCTAGCCTGATGCGCTCCGCAACCGCGAGGTCGATCACG
>Ga0137384_10003315_pt1 | contig 12824 bp, 11 predicted proteins | sample SagtaG_2_FD_104922 | JGI IMG/M metagenome (GOLD analysis project Ga0137384, IMG submission 104922) | Vadose zone soil microbial communities from Sagehorn Ranch, Mendocino, California, USA - Sage2_R_60_16 metaG | ecosystem: Environmental > Terrestrial > Soil > Vadose zone | place: USA... | reverse complement strand
GAGAGCTCGAGATCACCGACGTCAACAGAGTCTATCTCGAGCGCGGGCTTCTCACGGTTGAGCAGATGGGGCGCGGATTTGCCTGGCTTGACACCGGAACACCGGACAGCCTGCTTGCCGCAACAGATTTTGTGGCGTCTCTCGAGAAGAGACAGGGTTTGCGGATCGCTTGTCCCGAAGAGGTTGCGTTCAATCAGGGATTTATCGATCGCAATCAATTAGAGAAATTAGGCGCGGGTTTGGGCACTGGCGATTACGCCAAATACGTTCAGGCCTTGGCTCGGACCGATCAATAGCGCAGATGCGATTAGCGGCGCTGCATGACCCAGTCCGGGAACTGCATGCTGGCGCTTCGTAAGCTTTGATGAAGAAAAGCCACCCCAAATAGCGAAAGCCGAACTCGGAAACCATCAGCGATCAGAACATCAGAACAACACGCCCAGTGATTTCTGAGTCGGAGTGGGAAAATTCAAACTTTGCGACCCCTGCGTCCCCTCAATTAGTGCCCGATTTTTACCTGATCTTCACCAGTCCCGAAATCGGTCAAGCCCGTTTACCGGTTCTGAACTCGACGGTGAGCTTATTAACGTATTAATTTGAACGTTGCGGGGCTGGTCATGTTAACGACGACAGGCATGAACATGCGGATCGATGCCGTACATTCGCGGGCGATCTGCGATGAGATCGGCGACCGTCTTCGCGAGAAACTGGGACGCGAAGCGACCTGCGAACTTCCCCCTCACCTGCAACACCTGATCGAGCGACTAGCCGAAGCTGATCGCGAAACAGCACCCTCGCTGGTGCCGTCTCTTGAGGATATGATCGATCCGCGGCATGAGAGCTCCATATGCGAGAGCTTCGACGAACAACTGGCGTGATCAGCAGCCAGTGAAGCGCGGGTCCGGCCCTTCATGCAATTCCTTCAGGTAGGCGCGTGCATATTCCATCAACTGATGTGGGTCTTTGTGTCCAGCCGAGGCCAACTTGTCGATATACTGGGCTATTTTGTCGCGGGATTGCGCCACTAACACCACGTCCATTTCGCCAATCAATTCGTAGGCACGCAAGGCCTGGTCAACAATTTCCTTCATTGAAAAACTCCGACGCTACTGCACTGCAATAACTGCATTGCAACACCCGCGTTGTATGGCGTCAAGCCCGCTTTTGGATGAAATTTGCCTTGGTTAGCACCGGTCAGTGGTCGCGCCGGCGCCAGCGCCTGGCAGGCGGCACTCAAGCAATTTTATTGAGCAAGTCTGTTAGATCCTGGGCGTCATCAATATCCCTCGCGCTCGCCATGGCCTTACGAGCAGGCGCGACAACACTGACCGCTGGCCCCTGATCCACTTTCCCTACGTCAGGTTGTCGCTTCGTGCTTCCTGCCCTGCCCTCAGGCCAACTGCGGGATGTCTTCAATCCGGATTGAACCGCCAGCTTCACTCTTGCATCCGGTTCGACCTCCAGCGGCGCCCTGCTCGAGGGTTTTTCCGTGAAGCCATCGTTGAGTGCCGGTGAAGTGAAAACCTGTTCTACCATCGAAGTGCGCGCGTTGCTCAGGGCAAAGCTGATGAGGTCCGTGTTCGGATCGCTGTCCATCGCAGCTACGCTCGCCGGATCCCGGCCAGAGTCTTTTTTTATCGCATTGGCGACCAGCTTTACGATTGTCGGGAGGTAAGATTTTTCCTCGAACGCCAAATAGGCCATCGCCAGTTGATCTACATATTTTTTTCCGAACGGCTGCAGGGCTTCCACCGATCGTGAAATATCAGCATCACTCTTTACGAGCGTGCGCCATTTTTCGAGGTCGTAGGGAGTGGTGTCGGGCTCGTTTCGTTGTCTATTGGCCTGCTCTTTCCGCAAGCGGAGAGCTGGCTTCGGCGCCCGTGGTTGCCGTGGCTCCGGGAACGATGACGGTGCCTGCTGAGCACCAATCGTGCCGGGGGACACCTCCACCAATTCCGCGGACGGTGCGCTTTTCTCGATTAGCAGCGACGGCGGCTCTTGCCTCCGATCGACCGGATCGGAACGCATAACAACCGGCGCGATCAACTGCTTTTTTCGTCGCTCTGCAATCAGCAGGCAAACCAGGCCAAGACCAATCATCGGGAAGCCAACGGCGGCCCAGACAATGGAAACGCAGAGCAAAAAACCACCGAGCAACAGAATTGTACCCGCAACACGCATCCATCGCACCAAAACAGAAAAAAATAATTTCGCATTATGACGGCTGCGCTTGCCCAGACAAGCGCAAAATAACCCAGCGAAATGAAACTGGATGGCCGCCGGCTCAATAAGCGAGACAGCCAGCAATGCGCCAAACCTAACCCGAGACCTCGTACTCACGCTGCATTTCTTCCACACAAATGGACAATGCAACGTCGCATCGATCCCGCTTGGCCTTTCCATATCTGACGCCCTTCACGGACCAGTTGGTACCGGCGAGGGACGCCCGACTAATGCGCTCTACGATGATTGCTACCAAACCGTCGCACTGTGCATCATGCGCACGAACCGCCTCGGCCAAAGCCGCTTCCAGTGCGGCCTGGGTGATCAGCTTGCGTTTGCCTTCGAGGCGTTCCGTGTTTTTCGGGTTCATCTCGTGTCGCGCATTTTGCGTTAGTCCGGCCGAGATCAACTTAGCTTCTGATGGTTTTCTAGCGGCATTGTGTATACGCAAGTTTTTCGCGGCCGGCTTGCCCTGATTGTCGAATATCTCGAAGCTTACCTTCTGGCCTTTCCGTAAATCTGTAAGCCCAGCCAGCCGTACCACTGAGAGATGAACAAAGACGTCCCTACCGCCAGAGTCTTGTCGGATAAAGCCGTAACCTTTCGACAGATGAAACAACTTTACGGTGCCCGTCACCATAGCTTTTTTTGGTTCTGTCCAGAATCGCTTGAGGGCTCCGACTATGTTGCCGAGAGGAACTCCAAATAAAAGCGCTGACGCGAGCTAGTGGTCTCCTTACCGCGTGCCGCCCGGCAACAGTTAGCACGGAGCGCGTGGTTCGAAACTCTCGCGAAGAAGACCCATTGACTGTTATTCACCGTTTTTTTTGCAGGATCCGGTTCGCGGCAGATTGAAACCGCGCCTGTGGCTGTCCAAATTTTGTGCAACCACAACGTAGATCGCAGCAACTTATCGACCTGTCAGACATCTGAGACGCTCGTGTTCTGTGTCTCAATATGATCCAACATCGCCCACAATTGGAACATGCGATGAACCCAATCGTTGAGTGTTTTGGCTAGGCAAGTTGAATTGGCGAGGGCCGCCATGCACGGGTTCAAACATCGATACCTCGACGCTGGACCAACGCTCGGTGCCATCGGTCGCGTTGGGCGCATGGAAATCGAACATGCCCCCAGTCTGAAATATTCATCACCCTGGCCCTGGGCTCTCGCGCTTGGAATCAGCCTCTCGATGTGGACGAGTCTGGTATCGCTTATCTGGCTATTTGTGTGAGACTCCAAAATCGCCGATTAGCTTCTTCGCAGCCCCAGAACGGGGTATCATCTGCGCGTAAGACGCAGGATCTCCTCTAGGTATAATTGCGCGCTGCACCTCCAGGAGAACGCCGCTGCTCTCTTTCGTCCCTGCGCGGCCATCGTCTGGCGCAGAGCTTCGTTCTGCGACAGCCCAATGATCGCGTCTCGCCAGCCATCGCCGTGGTCAGGAACAACATAAATAACCGCATCGCCTCCTACTTCGACCAGACTTGCCGCGTTTGAGGAAATGACCGGGCAGCCTCTAGCCATTGCTTCCAACGATGGGATACCGAATCCTTCGGTCTTGGACGGGAATGCCAAGCAGAGTGCGCCTTTGTAAAGCGCTGCCAGGTCGTCGTCGCTTACATACCCGGCGTGACGAATATTGGAACTTTGAAAGTCTGACGCGCTTGCGGAGAAAATACTCGAAGCACCGCCGACAACGACGATGTCGATCCCCGCGGCGTCAAGTCCCTTCGCCTGCTCGAGGACCACGTCGACGTTTTTGTGTTTCGCAATACTGCCGAGCAACAGCACGTAGGGACGTTGCAAGGCACTCAGGAGCGGAGTTCGTGCCCTGCTCGCATCCCACCGCAGCGCGTGTTCGTGGCCATTAGGCGCGATGAATATCTTGTCCCGCTGGCAGACGCCGTATTTAACAAGCATGTCGGCCGAAAACTGGGATACGGTCGCAACTCTGCTGGCTCGCTTGCCGACTAACGGGAGCAACGTGCGATAAGCCAGACCGAAAGCACGTGAATAGCTTTCCGGCTGGATGAATGTATTCGCATCATGAATGCACACGATGTGATTTCGCGTGAGCACCGGGCCGAAATTTGCAAGGCTCAGTACCCCCGCTTGTGCATACAACGGCAGAATGAGTTGATCCCACGCGTGGCCTGACCCGAAGCTTGTTTGGCAAACGCCGATGTTCTCCAAAGCGGGCTTCGCCTTGATGCCGGGCGGCAGAACCAGCCGCATAGCCGGGCAAGCGGCGATATCGTCATCTTGCGAAATTATCTCGTCGAGCGCGAGGACGATTTCGTGGGCATAGCGCTGAACCCCCGTCATGCGCTGGGTCAGAAAGCGACCATTGATCGCCCAGCCTTGCCCTCTAACAAAGCCTTTGTCAGACCTTTGCATAGTCGAACTTCAACAGCATGGCTACGCCCGCACCTTGGTAAGCCCATCATCACCTGCAATGTACCACGCGATAAGCTAGAATGGTTAGGGCACTAGTACCTATACACGCTCGCCCTCTGCCGATCGCACGCAGAATATGATAAAATGATGAGACTGGAACTCATCGACCATCGCTGCCAAATCGATCATACCCGCCAACCAAAACGGGGTGGCACAGATAATGCTGATGCCGCCGGACAAGCGCTCGAGCGCTTCTCGACCATTTCTACGTGGCCATTACGTGAATGTTGGCCATTCTCATAGGACACGCGACCGGCGACCGCAAATCGGAAAAGGCGTAAGGACAGAGATCAATTCAACTGCGCTCATTGGGCGATCCTAATCGTATTCGGCGAAACGATTCGGGCAGAGTTCGGGCATAGCTTCATATGTGACGAGCTCCGATTTGGGATCCTTGACGTCCAGGAAGTCAGAACCGAGAATAAAAAACGTGATAACCTTGCGCTCCAATTGGGAAAACTGCGCCGCAGTTAGCTTCCACTGCGCGAGCGCGTCCAGCCCGACGATCCCAGCAGCACGTGCGCCACCCTCGAGGGCAAGTCTGCGGCCGAAAGTTTGGAATCGGGCCGCTTTGATATCACGCGTTAGTGCCGCGATACTGGTCGCGTTGATTCTCACGCCGGGAAACCGGCGGCTCAATATTTTGCCGATCAAAGCGTCTGGGCCCGCTTTCCAGACGTAGCCTCCTGCGGCTGACGCCGCACCTGCGGCAGCCAGAAAGGCCAGCATCACGCGTCGAGAAGGACGGGGCGCCATTTGAATCAACTTTCCAGCAAGCGCGCGGCGCGCAGCGACATAGCCGCTACCGTCAGACTCGGAGGCGCGGAGCCTGAAGTAGGAAATACCGAGGAGCCGACAACGATCAGATTGCGCACATCGTGGTGTACCTGGCCGGCGTCCACTACGCTCTCGCTCGGATCGCTGCCCATGCGCAGGGTTCCCTGCAGGTGAACGGAAATCTCGTCCGTCTGCCGTACCTCAATGCGCTCAACAGGAAGTGGTCGCAAAACTGTCGCCAATTTATCGAAAGCAGCCTTGACGCCTTTGAGACCGTAATCCGACTGCTTGGGAAAGGAAACGTGAGGTCGTCCGTCGGAAGCGCGCGACACGACGCTCGTGAACTGTGGAAGCGCCTCCACACTAATTGTGAGAGGAAGGATTTCTCGCCAGCGCCCAAAGTCTGGACGCAGACCGTAGTTCCAACTGTTATCAAAATATAGTAACGCGCCGCCATATTCCCTTCTATGCTCTCCGTCCAACAACGATAGGTTCATACCTGTGGTAAGGGTACTTCCGCCGAAATTATTGACACCATCCAGATAGACTTCGGCGGTGCACTCAATTTTCTCGTGTAGATATCTTCCGATGTGCGGGTGGCTAAAACCGGACTGATGAAGCAGAACAGGACTGTTGATACCGTTGGCGCCCAGCACGACAAGATCGGCGCGTGCGGTATATTCCTTTCCGCCGTTGACAAATCGAATTGCCCTTGCCGAATTGTTCTGAATGTCGATGTGTTCGACTTTTGAATCTACGCAGATGTCGAGATCAGGGTGCTCTATAATATGTTGCATTGAATTGAGGGCAGTGAACTTCGCTTCGACCGGGCACCAGCGGCACTGGCCGGTCGCACAGCAGGCGCTCCGCTGTCCGACAGGGCGGCTGAGCCGGCCATTCGGCATGGCGAAATGCATGTCCGGTTGCGCCGCTTTCATGATTCTGTCGATGTCATTCATCCGGTGAGGCGGCTGGGCATAGTGGCCGGCGCCCGGATAGTGGCAGTCAATATCGTCGGGCCCAGCAATAAGCATGACCTGCTCCGCCTCGTGATAATAGGGAGCAAGATCCTGGTAGGAAAACGGCCAGTCGACCCCTACGCCGTATTTCGACTTTAGGCGGAAATCGCTGGGATGATTGCGGGGGCAAAGCGCCCACCAGCAAACGGTGCCGCCACCGAAAGCAACCGAGTAGTGCCAATATTTTTCGCCAGCCCCATGTGTATAAAGTGTTTCCGTATCGTAGATCGAATTAGCCTGGTTCTTGACCTGCCAGTCATGGGTCTTGTAAGCGCCCCATTCGACCATCAATGTTCGACCCGTTCTGCGCCTTTTCAGAAACTCATGCAGAAAAAAAAACGAGCCGAAGCCCGAGCCAATTATGACCGTTTCGTAGCTGGCATCCATTCTGTTGGGGTGAATGAATGGCATTGCGCTCCCTCAGAATTTTTAAATAGCCGAACTTCCGAAATGGGTCCGGCTAGAAACAATATTTAGCTTGGTAAGCCACCAGGTTCGTTGGGTCAAACGATGCGTCATCTACCTCATATCTTCGTTTCCATTTTTTAACTGTAAACGCTGCTAACGGAGAACCCGCTCTGCTTCCGCAATCGCGCAGAGAATGTGGTAAAACGAAGACGCGGGAATGGAATCGACCAACGGTTGGCCGGCGCGATCAAATTGATCGTACCAGCCACCCAAAACGGGGTGGCGCAAATAGTGTCGGTACAACCGAGCAAGCGCCTCACGCGCTTCGTCGTCCGCCTTCGGCTCTCCCGCCTCGGCCTGCGCGATCCAGGCCTTGGCGATCTCCGTCTGAGGCCAGCAGCGCCGGCTGAACCTTTTGACGTTCCCGTCGGCGTCGCCCTCGTCGAACAGACAGCCCGTCACGTCGTCGCGGTACCGCAATGCCGAAATCAGTAACTGGGAGCGATATCGAGCGGTCGGACAGCCCGCGATCCGTTCAAAGCCTTTGAGGAGCCACACCCATTCCGCCTGGTGCCCAGGTTCGACACTGACCGGCTCGATTCTCGACCAGTCCTCTTCAAAATATTCACCGAGGACCTGACGTTGCGGATCGTATAGGTTTGCAACGAAGAGACTGTACAATTCGCCGGCACGATTCTGAAACACCGGATCGTGGGTCGCATCGAATGTCGCGATCAACGCTTCGAACAGATGCATCTGTGGATTTTGCCGGCGCGGCATCGTTGCGGGAATTCCCTCAACGCAGCCACCATGAGGCGATCGCAGATGGCGATCAATAAACACGACCAAAGATTCGATCTCGTGCCGAATCTGAGCATCACTGCTCAACTGATATAGGGTGGACAGCGCGAGCAGCACGAACGCGTGGTCATAAGTATCGCGCGTCGCGTTTATGGTGGATCCATCTGGATCGAGGAGATGCACAAAGCCCGGTCGGCCATCAGGGCTTTTGGCTTTCGCCAAAAGATAATCCAGACCCTTCATCGCGATTTCGCTGCCTTGAGGATACCAGCCCATTTGAGCGGCTTTGGCGAAACAATAGATCTGCCGCGCTTGAACACGGACACGGCGTGGCGTGGCACGATCGGCCCTGCCCTCCATATCGAGCTTTTCCACAAAACCGCCGGCCACCGAATCCCAGCCCTCGCCGGACCATAGCGGCAGCGAGTGCTCTATCATGAGGGATTTCAAAACATCAATAATATCCAGGTGTTCGAACCCAGGGGTTGGTGGGACTAGATCAACGGCAGTCATTCCAGCTTTCCAAGCGCCGCCTACACTCTTTGTAGGGCAAAGAATCCTATCACTGGAACGGTCTGTGGTCACCGCCTATGACACGTACGTAACAGCTGGTTTAGGCTGGTAGTTACTCTTGATCATGTGACCCGTCGAATGTCTCGCCGTGACGTTGGAGGTGAGCAGTTCGGGGGCGCTCAGGGGCAGGGAGAGAGGGATAAACCAATTCCTTGCCGTCTTGGCTTTCGACTCTTTTGGGCAGCTCGTGGAGCAGGCGAGTCTCTAGGGTCGGTCGGGGAGTTCAGGGGGTCTGGAATACGCTGTGGAACCCCTTCGCGGATTCCGCGATCGGTGGAGGGCTAGCGATCGGTTGCCTTTGAAGGTGCCGCCACGATCGCCGTGTACTCGGTGCATACTATGGCCGATAGCAGCGTTGCAGCGCATATGTTCGCCTCTCCAATTCTTGCGGCGCGTCTTAGTTATGGAAGGAGATGACGTCCGAGTTTTCAATTTGAATCCGTACCGTCGGAAATCTGGACTTCGTTTATGTTTCCCGCAGCCAATCCCCACCGAACCTGGGCGAGTTGCGGGAACCGTCGATGCATTCCAGCCGTCCAAAACGGCTCAAAGTATGGACGCGTCGACCGGGCCAATTGCGGTCCGGGCGCAGCACGGTACGGATAGCTTGAACATAATCCTGCTCGTCCAAACGAGTAACTTCGGCTAATCCAAGCGCGCGACCATATCCATCACGGCAGTCCTGAACCGGGCGCCACAATCGCCCGTCCCGCAGATGAAACTGGCCACCCTGCCTTGCGCCCGCAGCGTCAATCAAAACCGGGTTCGCAGGATGGGGTCGCCACGGGCCAAACAGATCTTCCGCACAGAACAGCGACACGCTGTCCATCAGACCGCCCAGTTCGTCTCGAACCGTTGCAAACATCCACCACTTACCTTCGAATTGAACAAGACTCGCGTCGCTCGCGTCAACGTCTTCGATGAGATCGTGATCGCGGATCCAGCGAGACGGAAACGGATCGGCGCGATAAAGTGAAATCTTGCGCGATTGCGAGCTCTCCGGAATCATCCAAAGCTCTCCGCGATGCTCGAGGAGATAAGGATATGAAAGGTGCCAGGGCTCTGACAAAACCGGCTCCGCAGGACCGATCTGTCCTGCGTCACCGAACGGGATAGCCGAAATAACGCCCTTTCCGCCGCGGTGGTCGAAGTCCTCTACAAAAATGAAAGTCTTACCCTGAAAATTGATCGGGAAAGGGTCGGCATAAAAGCGATAGCCGGGATCTGCAATGCTATGCCACGGCGCTCCCTCGAGCGAATGCCGCGCCCAAACGCCGCCATCATCGACGAACCTCCAACCGACGCGCCAGTGTGGCGAATACATACACAGTTGGTAAGCCCGCTTTAGCGCCGCCGACGCGATCTGACCCACCGCATAACGGGCGACATCCCGGGCGCCCGGACGGGAAAAGCCCATGACGCCCTGAACAACGTCGGCCCGTGGCGCGGAGACCGCGCGAAGCAACAGTCGCTGAATGTGTTGAACTACCAGCTCGAATCGTTGTCGGACGCTGTGTGCCTCGCCCAATGCCGGCGCAGCAATCGCCGTGATTTGGCGGCCTGGCGCGGACTGCACCGAGATGACTGGCGATCGCCCCTGGATCAATGCACCGAGCAGAGCCGCCTCTTCCGAAGCCCCTTCGAACAACGGGGTCAGCGTTAAACATGAGTCGGAAACGCGATTTCCGGACAAATTTATGATGAATTCGGCATTATAAATTGTAGACTCGAAACCCACTGATTGCGTGTTTATGATATCTATGGGGCTCTCGCCAAAATGAACATAGACCAGTTTTTCCAAGTCAAGCAGCAAGTCAACTGACGGCAGGCGGCTCGGGCCGTCCTCAAGCACAAAGAACACATTTCTGCCTGTCTGGGCTCGCAGGATTTTTTGGAAATTTAGGTGCCAACGCCGAATGCAGCGCGAGTTGAGGCGAATTGCGATGGACACAGCAGGACCTACTAACTCCTGGATCAGGAAATGAAGATCGCTCACCTATTGCCTCATTTTGAAGATGGCGGCAATGGCGTCTGCTATGCAGCGACTGACCTGGCGTGTGCACAGTCAGCTGCGGGGTACTCGGTAACATGCATTGGCAGTCGAAGCGGCCCCCTCACGAACGTGCTCCGAGATTATTCCGTGGCAACTTACGTAGTTGCAGATCTCCCGGCGAAACGTTTTGGCAATTTGCGTAGCGTGGTCCGGCTATTTCGGATTCTCCGGGCACTGAACCCCGAAGTGGTGCATGCGCACTCAATACCTACCGCGCTCATGGCAAAGCTGCTGCAGCCACTGCTCGGATTTAAGCTTGTAACCAGCGTCCACAACATGTCGGGTCCCAAGAACATCTGGCTGGGCGTCGGCGATCGGATTATTTGTGTCAGCACCGCTATCGCCGAAAGCATGAAGTCGCTTCACGTTCCTGCTTCCAAGATACGGGTCATTAGAAACGGACCATTGGACTCGCCTCGCAGGCTCAACCGCGCGAATGAACCTTCAAAGGTCGTACTGAGCAAGCCGGCGATCATCACTGTTGCAGCTCTGCAATCTCACAAGGGTATCGGCGACCTGGTTGAGGCATATGCCCTTGCCAGAAAATCGATTCCCGATCTGTCGATGTACGTCCTGGGCGACGGACCGGAAAAGCTCTCTCTCCAAATGAAGGCCGAGCGGTTCGATTGCAGCGATCGCATCCACTTCGAAGGTTTCGTGGTAGATCCGCGACCCTACCTAGCACAAGCCGACATTTTCGTGCTTGCGTCCCATCGCGAGGCTTTTGGCATGGCGCTCGCCGAGGCACGCCAGGCTGGCTGTGCCGTCATTGGAACTGACACCGGCGGCATTCCCGAGGTCCTGGAGCATGGTCGGGCGGGAATTATTGTGCCCGTAGGAGAATCGGTAGAGTTGGCTCAGACGCTGGTGCGACTGCTGACCAATCCGACGCTGCTCCGATTTTGGCAGAGGCGCGCCGCGACCAATTTGTCATGGCTTTGCCTCCGTCGGGTTTCCGAGGAAACGATATCGACTTACGCTGAAATGCTCACCTCATCAACCGAACATCATTACTCGAAATCACGCGCAGCGAACCACCCGACACCAGGTTAGAAAGGGAAACGCTGTTCCAAAACTGCGTTGACGCTCGCTGATCTTGCGCTAAATCGCAGGGCCGCCCGGCGAACATCAGTGCCTGCGAACCCCGAAACTCGAGCCTGACTTTGGCAGCGCACAATATCTACGGAGCTACTTTATCTACGGAGCTACTTTTTCGAATCCACGTCGACGCACCGCCCTGATCAAGACAACCACGCAGCGATTCTGCTAACTGGAAATACAAGGTATGTGTGTTGAAGCGCGTCCGCACCGTATCAGACGCAGCCCGGCCGAGTGGCTCACGTTTCTCCCATGCTTCAACAATTCCGGCGGCCAAGGCCTTCGGGTTGCCAACCGGCACGAGACGTCCATTTATTCCGTCGGTGACGAGTGTCTCAAAGGCTCGAATTTGGCTTAGTACGACGGCTGCACCGCATGCCATTGCCTCCAGGGCCGCAAGCGCGACCGCCTCGTGAGCCGACGGCATCGCATATACGCCGCAGCGGCGGAAAAACTCGCGCACCTCAGCACGGCCAAGAAAACCGTGAAACCTTGTGCGAGACGACACGTTCAGGTCAGCCGCAAGCCGCTCCAGCATTTTCTTATGCGGCCCCGTGCCAACAATATCCAGAGTCCAGTCCTCCGGTAACTCGGCTATTGCTCGAATGAGATCACTGGTGCGTTTATGCCTGTTGTTCAGGCGCGCGACGGTCAAGACGGTCTTGCCGCGCGGTATCGTGGGGTCTGGGAAAAATTCGGAAACGTCACAGCCGTTGGGCTGGAGGCTAGATCGACCACCGTATTGCTCAATAGTCCGGCATTCATTCTCTGTCTGACCGTAACACACGACGGCCTTTTTGAAGGCTCTTGGCTTAAACAATTTCACAACACTCGATACGCCGCCATGATCAGCGCCCGCGACCGGCAAATCAACTCTCTCTACGACATGGTCAAATCTTCCGCTCCAGTATTCTTGTATATACAACAGATCAATTTCATCCTGAGTAAGCGCTTCTCGAAGAGACCGCATAAAAGCTATCGCGTTAAGGCGATCCTCGGCGTACCAGGACCAGCGCGTCAGGCGGCTGAGCCGTTTGATCCATACCTGCTCGAACGGTCTATACCAGCGGTCCAGCGGAAGAAATCGAACAGAGACGCCTGCATCCGTTTCGTATTTGCCGGCCTCATGCAATGCCGGGATGTAGAGAGTAGGATTGATGCCATTTTCCAAGAGACCGCGTGCGTAATACCACGCCCAGTCGTTTCGGTAAGTGTTTAGGTAACTTTGTCGGCTTTGACCCTGTACCCGTCCGAAGAACCCTTCGAACGAACCACAGCTAAGCAGCATTGCTAGGTTCATGGTACTTCTCTCGCCCGGGTACTAGAACACTCGCCGAAGGATCAAGCCTAATACACTCTCAGTCGATGCAGAGGCTAGCCCATTCCGGTCAATTGCCGAGCTTGTGTTT
>Ga0137384_10003313_pt1 | contig 12826 bp, 8 predicted proteins | sample SagtaG_2_FD_104922 | JGI IMG/M metagenome (GOLD analysis project Ga0137384, IMG submission 104922) | Vadose zone soil microbial communities from Sagehorn Ranch, Mendocino, California, USA - Sage2_R_60_16 metaG | ecosystem: Environmental > Terrestrial > Soil > Vadose zone | place: USA: California... | reverse complement strand
TTTTTGCTCTAGCTCGTGCGCTTTCGCAGAACCGGTGGCCGGGCTGGCACTCGAGGAACGTTTGACGGAGCGAAGACTGAGGCCGCGTTCCTGCACGAGCTGAGTCAGGCGAGGCATTACGTAGAAAAACGCGCCCATGTTGCGGGGCTCTTCCTGAACCCAGATGACTTCGCGAGCGTGCGGGTGGGCATCGAGCGCCGCGGCAATTTCCGGACGCGGAAGCGGATAGAGCTGATCCAGGAACAGGATCGCCGTACTGGTATCCTTCCGCTTGCGGCGTTCAGCTTTCAATTCGTGGCCGACTTTGCCGCTTGCAATCAAAACATGCTTTGCATCGGTAATTTCTCGGTCGGGAACCACGGGCAAGAAGTGTGGCTGCGTAAGATCGTGGAGATTTGAGGAAGCCTCAGGATGTCGAAGCATGCTTTTCGGCGTGAATACGATTAGGGGCTTTCGCCACGGGCGCCGCGCCTGGCGACGGAGCATGTGGAAGTATTGCGCCGCGCTCGAAGGCTGGCAGATTTGCATATTTTCTTCCGCGGCAAGCTGCAAAAAGCGTTCCAGGCGAGCGCTTGAATGCTCGGGACCCTGGCCTTCAAAGCCGTGCGGAAGCAGCAAGACCACGCCGGAAGGGAGATCCCACTTATCTTCACCCGCGCTGATGAACTGGTCGATGATCACTTGCGCGCCGTTGACGAAGTCTCCGAACTGCGCTTCCCACAAAACGAGAGCTTCGGGATAGTCGCGACTGAAACCGTATTCAAAACCGAGGCACCCAGCTTCAGAGAGCGGAGAGTTGTGAATTTCACAGAAAGGCTGACCGGGCGCGAGATTCGCAAGGGGAAGGTAAGTCTCTTCGGACTCGGTGTCCACAAGTACGGCGTGGCGTTGGTTGAATGTGCCGCGCTGCGTGTCTTGGCCGGTAAGGCGGAGCGGCGTGCCCTCAAGCAAGAGCGAACCGAAAGCGAGCGCTTCGGCAAAACCATAATCAATAGCTCGTTTGCCGTGGCCCATTTCCGCTCGTTGTTCGAGCAATTTGACGATTTTCGGATGGACGTGAAATCCGTCCGGAACACGCACCAGCGCGTCCGTAATTTCCGCGAGTTTGTCAGCCGAAACCCCGGTTTCCACTTCGTATTCAGGACGAAACTTTCCGCGATGAAATGTGGACCAGTACGGCGGCAACTGGCGAAGGTGAGGATTCTTCTTCAGTTGGCCGGCTTTGCTTTGTTCGATTTCGTATTCTGCGCGGACAGCTGCAACCGTTTTCGCCGCGTCGACGCCGACGCGCTCTGCGTAGAGCTTCCACAGCGGCGGATGATTTTTGATGCGTTCGTAGAGGCGCGGCTGAGTGATGGTTGGATCGTCGACTTCGCTGTGACCGTGGCGGCGATAGCCAATTAGGTCCACCACCACATCGCTGCCGAACGTCGCGCGATAATCCGCTGCGATTTGTCCGACACGCACAACGGCGTCAGGATCTTCGGCATTGACGTGAAAAATGGGCACATTCTGGCGTTTCGCAAGATCCGCAGCGAAGCGGGAAGAGTGTTCTTGCACTGGCCGCGTGGTGAAGCCGATCAGATTATTGACGATAATCTGTATCGTGCCGCCGACGGTGTAAGCCTTCAAGTCCGCGAAGTTCAGCGTTTCGGCAAAAATTCCTTGGCCAGCGAAAGCCGCGTCTCCATGCATAACGATCGGAACGACTTTGTTGCTGTCGAATTCCGTTTTGCCGCCTGCATAGCGCGTGAGTTTTGCGCGAGCGCGGCCGACGGCGACGGGATCTACGGCTTCAAGGTGACTCGGATTGGATACGAGGTGGATACCAATTTCTTTTCCATGCGCAGTGAGGAACGTTCCAGTTGCGCCAACGTGATATTTAACATCGCCAGCGCCGAGGACGCTGCGGGGATCGACGTCTTCAAAACCGGCGACAACTTCATGCGGAGTCTTGCACGCGGTGTGGACCATGACGTTGAGGCGGCCGCGGTGGCTCATGGCCACGACGGATTCGATTGCGCCGTGCTCGCCCGCGGCATCGAGAATGGAATCGAGCAGGGGAATGAGGGCGGTAACGCCTTCCAGAGAAAAACGTTTGGTGCCGAGATAACGCGACTGAAGAACTTGTTCAAACAAATCGGCGCGAACGAGGCGCGTGAGAATTACGTCGCGATCGGATTCAGGCGCCGGGGATTCCATGCGTTCGGCAATCCAGCGGCGACGCTCTGGCTCGAGGAGGTGCATGAAGTCGGCGCCAATGGTACCGGAGTAGATTTGGCGAGCGGCATCCGCATCGCGCCCGGAAAAAGCCAGGTCAGGGGATTTTAGCGGTTCGAGAAAGCCCAGCGGATCGAGATTGGCCTCGAGATAGCCCCAGCGACGGAAAGCTTCGAAGATGCGCTCGCGGTTTGCGGATGAGGCAGAGCCATTGGCGGAGCGTTTGGCAGCCTTGGAAGATTTCGCGGGGCGTTCGGCTTCGAGAGTGGTTCGGTGTGCCATGGGATCAGACCTTCAACGAATGATTGTGCCATAGAACGGCGGATGGAGTTGCGAGCGCAAATTTGGCGTTTCGAGTCTCGTGCTGCGTGGGGAAGGGGCGGCGGACCCCACCCCTGTGTTTTTCGTAAGTAGGGGGAATAAAGGAGTTACAAATGCAGGTTTCCTAAATATAGGAAAAACGCGACTGAAAGTACCTGTGTTTTCAATCCTTACGGGAGCATTGAGGATGGATGCCAGTTCGGATTGGCTGAACAGTAAATACATGCACATCTATCATACTAATAATAGTTTGTCAAAGGGAATTGGCCTGGGGATTTTAGAAGCGAAACCGGGGGAGACCGATTAGTGCAAGGAGGCGTATTCGGATTTGGCTTGTTTGAGGATGGGGATGTCGGGGTCGGCGTCTTTCCAAAGCGCGAGAAAATCCTGGTAGGCGGTGCGAGCTTTGGATTGGTCACCGGAGAGTGAATAAGCGCGGGCCATGCCGAGGTGGGCGAGGGCGCCAATGATCTCGTTCGAAACGACACTGGGACGATCGAGAATTTTCTGGAACTCGATCGTTGCTGCGGGGCCCTGACCTGCCGCCAAGTACGCGATTCCGCGCAAGTAAACCGGGTACAAATAGAAGTTCAAAGTGCCGGACCCATTGGTATTACCACTCTCGTAGACAGTAGTCGGCGCGAGGTCCTGGAGGGCCGTGGCCGCGCCGGCAGAGCCGGCACCGAGAGAAACGGCGGCACGAATCATGGGCAAGTATTCGAGTCGCACCAGCGTATCTTCGGGAAAACGGCGGGCCAAATCATCGGCGGCTCGCCGCGCACGGCCTGCATCACCGCTGAGGCCAACAGCGATGGCAGCCATGGCTTGAACGTCCTTGCCGTTTGAAGAGCCGAGAGCTGCGAGGGCGAATTGCGTTGCCTGGCGGGCATTGCCCGCCAACGCTTCACGGAGGGCGGCGGAAGCGAGATATGAGGCGGCGGTCTCCTTCTCATCGGCGCGCTCGGCAGAGTCGGAAGCGCGATGGGTGATTTCACGGGCTTTGGCGAAATGCCCGGCATACGCAGCGGTATCCGATTGCAGGTTCAGCATGACGTCCTCGACACCCGGCTTCCCCATGACCAGCGCAGCCTCATGTTCCATCGCGGCGGAGTCGCCCTGCTGAAAGGCAATGAGGTAGAGCGGATTGTGAAGGTACGGGGAATCCAGTTGATGTCCCAGGGCTTCGCGGGCAGTCGCTTTGGCCTCCTCAGGTCGGGCAAGAAGCCGGTAGGCATCCACCAAATTGGCGTAGCCTGAGCCGCTGCCTGGAGTAAGCCTGAGAGATTCGCGAGAGGCGGGGAGAGTTTTTTCGAAGTCGCCTTGAGCGATGTAAAGGACGGCGAGATTCGTCGGCGGGGTATCGTCGCGAGGATAGGTTTGCGCCCAGAGTTCATAGATCTTGCGGGAAGCTTCGAGGTTGCCGGTGACGTAGCCCTCATAGTGAGAGGTGATGTAGAACCGCTCGCGCTCGCTCACACGTTCGCGAAGATCATAAGCCTTGCGGGTGCTTTCCGCGGATCGCGTCGTTTGCCCGAGATTGCCGAAACAGGTGCCCATGCGGGCATGAGCCATGGCGAAGTTTCGATCCAGGCCGACGGCGCGCTCGAAAAAAGGAATCGCTGCGGGAAAGTCGCCCTTGACGATCTGCATCTGGTAGCCAAGGCTGTAGGACTTAAGAGCTTCGAGAGAGGACGTGGTGACGTTCTCCGGTGGAACGTCGTACTTCTGCACCGAGGCCAGCGATTCACCAAGCTTTTCGCGAATTTTCGAAGCGGCTTCGCCGAGAGACTTGAGTACTTGTTCTTTTCCGGTGGCGGTGACCTGATCTTCTGCGAGCAAATCGCCGGTGCGGCAATTCAGGGCTTTGATTCCGAGAACGTACTGGCTTCCCAAACTGGATACTGAACCTTCGATGGTGGCGGCGCTGGCAGTGCGCTGACAAATTTCACTGGAAATTTCATGTGTCAGCCGGGCGTCTTTCGGCTTGGCCATCAAGACGAGCGTCTGAGCGATGCGCTCGTCGGAGATCAGATTCAAAAATGGAGATTGCTCCAGTTGAGCGGAAAGGCCCTGACGAAGAGCGCCATCAAACACGGATTCATCGGTGGTGTTGGTAAAGTCAGCGAGGACGACGGAATCTTTGTCGGTGAGTTTGGCGGAAGCGCGGGCGTGCCAGAAGTACAAGCCTGTGGCGAGTGCGGCGAGAAGGACAACGGCGAGGGTAATGATGAGGCCGCGGTTTGACTTGGGAGGAACGGTCGTCGAAGTTGCAGAGGACTTTGTCGACTCCCGGCCGACAACAACATTCGGCGCCGCACTCGGGTTGACTCCGCTTGGGGTTGGCACGGAGCGGCCGGAATCAGAATCGCGCTTGAGGCGGCGGAGATCGGAACGCAAGTCGGAAGCGTGCTGGTAGCGAAGCGCCGCATCTTTTTCGAGGGATTTGTTGATGATGCGTTCGAGCTCGGTAGGAAGCGTGGCATTGAGCCGGATGGGAGCGAGCGGCGAATGATTGAGGATGCCATCGAAGATTTCAGCGGAACTGTTGCCGCCAAATGCGGGGCGGCCAGTAGACATTTCATAGAGAACAACACCGAAGCTGAAGAGATCGCTGCGAGCGTCAAGCTCACGGCCGCGTGCCTGTTCGGGCGACATGTAGGCGATGGTGCCGAGAGTAGTTCCGGGGCTGGTGAGATGGGCTTCATCGACTGTGTGGTCGTTGTCTTGAGGGCCGCCGGTGGTTGTTTCGCCAGAGACGGCAGATTTGGCGGGAAGGGTCTTAGCGAGACCAAAATCGAGAATTTTTGCCTGTCCACGAGAAGTGATGAAGAGGTTGGCAGGCTTGATGTCGCGATGAATGATGCCCTTCAAGTGAGCGGCGTCAAGCGCGTCAGCAGTCTGAATAGCGAAGGCCAGAGTTTCGTCGAGAGGAAGCGGCTTACCGGAGATGGCGTGCTTGAGGGTCTGGCCGTCCAAAAATTCCATGACGATGAAAGGATGGCTGTCTTCTTCGCCGATTTCATAAATGGTGCAGATGTTCGGGTGATTGAGAGCGGAGGCGGCTTGCGCTTCGCGCTGGAAACGTTCGAGTGATTGCCGATCGCCGACGATGCCCTCAGGAAGAAATTTGAGAGCGACGAAGCGGTGGAGCTTGGTGTCTTCCGCTTTGTAAACAACGCCCATTCCGCCGCCGCCGAGTTTTTCGACGATGCGGAAATGCGAAATCGTGCGGCCGATCAAGGTGGGAGAATCCGGCATTGGAGCGCAATTCTAGTCAGTAGCGGATGGGCAAGTCAACGGAAGAGGCTGAACGCAGAAGTGACCAAAATGGAGGTTTCTCTGCGGGAGGAATGAGTAAGACTGGATGCCGTGAAATCACAAATACCAGTGATTGAAATTTGGCGGGCGAGCGCTGCGGAAGCGGAGACGGGGTTTGTTTTAGTTGAAGAGTACTTCGAAACGGTTGGAGTAATGTCGCGCGAGGATCAGCGAAAATTTGTAAACGAATATTTTGGTGAGGGGAAAGGATTGTGGCTCGCGCGCATCGACGGTGAGTTGGCGGGCTGTGTTGGATTGAGGAGACTGCGGCTACCGGATGGATTTCCTGAGGGGCCGCCATGCTCTGAAATTAAAAGAATGTATGTGCGGGAGAAGTTTCGCGGGCGAGGAATTGGGCAGAAATTGCTGACGGCGGCGGAGCGGTTTGCACGCGAAGCAGGATATGCATGGATTTATTTGGACACGACGGAGGAAATGGCGAAGGCGGCGCGTTTGTATGAACGGAACGGGTATGAAGTGTGCGATAGATATAACGAGAATCTGCAGGCGACGATTTTCATGAGGAAAAAATTAGCGAGCGCTTCTTAGAAAATGAGTTCGTTCCTGCGCGATGGCCCGGGAATGTTGGAAAAACGGAAAATTTGCCGCTGCGTGACATTTTGGTGACACACCGAAGAAACATTCCGACTGATGCGCCATGGCAAATAGAAAGCCGGTAGACCGCGACTATGTGCGGGAGCAAGATGGGAACCATTGTCAGGGGGTTCCCCGTGAGGATTCGTGACGACAGGTCAAAGCGCAAAGTTCTTGTTCATGTCTTGAGTATGTGGCTGATCCTCACTGGGCAAGCCGGATGCAGCGGAGGATACAGTTCCAGCCCAGCGCCAACGCCGACTCCTACGCCGACACCGAATGCGACCTTTGACCTAGTGTCCGTGGCGACGGGATTCACAAATCCAGAAGATGTCGAGCAACCGAATGATGGAAGCGGCAGATTGTTTGTGGTGGAGCAAGGCGGGCGGATTCAGATCATTCGAAGCGACGGAACGCGAGTCACGAGTCCATTTCTGGACGTGACGGGGAAGAGCGGATTCACCAGCGGGGGCGAGACGGGATTGCTGGGGTTGGCCTTCCATCCGATGTACGCGCAGAACCGAAGATTTTTTGTGAACTACACGCGCACGATCGGCGGGCAACTGCAGACGGTGATTGCGGAGTTCACGGCGTCCGCAACGAATGCAAATTTCGCAGACGCGACGACGGAAAATATTTTGTTCACGGTGGACCAGCCGTTTGCGAATCATAACGGTGGAGGGCTGGCGTTTGGAAAGGAAGGATCTTTGTATATCGGGCTGGGCGATGGCGGAAGCGCGGGCGATCCGCAATGCAACGCGCAAAACATTAATGTGCTGCTGGGAAAGATGCTGAGGATTGATGTGGACTCCACGGCCGCACCCGGTCTGAATTATGCGCTGCCTCTGGACAATCCATTTGTGGGGAAAACGGGGCGGGGCGAAATCTGGCTCTACGGATTACGGAATCCATTCCGGTTTTCCTTCGACAGCGCAAACGGAAATTTGTGGATTGGTGACGTGGGGCAGAATAGCTTTGAAGAAGTAGACCTGCTGACGCCGCAACAAGGCGGCTCGAACATGGGATGGAATCTCCGGGAAGGTACGCATCCGTTCTCTACCGCGTGCACGCAGACCGGCAATACGCTGACGGATCCGATCTTTGATTATGACCGATCGCAAGGAGACGAGACAGTGATCGGCGGGCATGTGTACCACGGAACGAAAATGCCCGCGCTCGCTGGAGCGTATGTGTTTGGCGATTTTATCAGCGGGCGAGTGTGGTCGTTGACGCAAAGCGGTCAGAGCTGGACGAGGACATTTTTGTTGAACACGGCGGGCGGTGATTTGGCGGGTTTTGGGCGGGATCAGGCGGGAGAGTTGTACGTGGCGCGATATTCGACTGGCGTGGTTGCGAGAGTGCATCAGGTGGGGCAGCCGTAAGGGGAGATGATTCAAAAAGGCTGCGGAATATCCCCGAAGCTACAGGGAACGAACCGCGCACTCGAGATGGCGGGTGATTTCGTCGGCGGGAGTGTTGGGTGGGAACGTGATGGGCGCGCCGATGTGGACTGTGATTTCGCCAAGGCGGGCGAGGCGGCGATGTTCGCGCTTCATTTGCCAGACGCCGTCGAGGCGCATAGGAATAACAGGTAAGGCGAGATTTTGTGCGAGCAGGCCGATGCCGGCTTGAAACGGGGCCATGTGGCCGTCGGCCGAGTTGTTGACCTCTCCTTCCGGGAAAATGAGAACGGAATAGCCGCGGTCGGCGGATTCGCCGGCGAAGCGGAAGCTTTGACGGAAACCGGAAAATTTTGGAAGCGGGAAGACATTAAAAAGCGCGGTGACGAGGACGTAGCCGAGCTGGTAGGCCCAACGCTTGGCGAAAGACCATTCTGTCGGCGGAGTTCGCATACGGCCTAGGGATTCGCCTCCCATCGCAGTGGCGAGGCGATGACGGAATCGCGCAGGGAGTGCGGCGAGGATGAGCCCGATATCGGCACGACGAGTAATGTGATTCGAAACGACGATGACGGGTCCGCTGAGATTTTGCAGATGGTGGCGGCCGAGGATGCGCGGGTGAGCGAGAAGCTGTGTGGCGGGCCAGACGAGCGCGTAATAAATGAAAAGGCGCGCGAGGCGTATGGGTTCGCGCAGAGTCCAGCGGGGGTAGTGGTAGTTGGAAGGGGAACTTTGTGCGGCGGGTTGCGCGATAAGCGTTTCGAGGTCGGCGACGGATTTTGCCTGGGAGAAGGCGGATTCGTTGAGTTCGATGTTGTAGCGGTGTTCGAGGGCAGAGAGAAGTTCCACGCGATCGAGGGAGGATAGTGAGTTCAACGACGTTGAGGAATTGAGCTTGGCAAACGGGTCGACTTGGTTTGAGACGGAAGTCGAAGGGGGCCGGCGGAAGCTCGACCTTAGATTAAGGAGTTCGGAGGCGCGAGCGTTGATGATGGCGAGGCGTGATTTGCCGGTGGGTGTGCGAGGAAAATCTGGCTCGGGCCAAACGAGCCAGGTCCGGATCTGTTGGTAGCCGGCGAGCGTGGCGTTGGCGGCGCTGATGATGGCCGTAGCATTCATCGTCGATTGATTTAAGAGAAGAACCGCGCAGGGTTCGGCATTGCCATTGCGATCGAGCGGAATCACGACGGCATCGCGGATGGCGGGCTGCTTTTTTAGCGCGGCCTCGAGGTCTTCGGGATAGATGTTGAGGCCGGCGGCGGTGACAATGACGTTTTTTTTGCGGCCGCGGAATTTGAGATTGCCATTCGAATCGAGTTCGCCGAGATCGCCTGTGCGCAGCCAGCCGCCGATTTCATCTGAGGTTTGCCGAAGAGATCCCTTTTCCCAGTAACCTGTGCAGACGTTTTCGCCGCGAACGAGGATTTCGCCGTCGGCGGCGAGTTGGAATTCGCGGCCGGGAAGAATTTTGCCAACGGAGCCTTCCGTCGCGCTGAACGGATGATTGAGGCTGATGAGTGAGGCGGTTTCCGTCATGCCGTAGCCTTGCACGACAGCAAAGCCGAGGCGTTTGAAGAAAAGTTCGGTGTCCGAGCCGAGCGCTGCGCCGCCGGAGATGAACGCCCAGAAGCGAAAGCCGAAAAGGCGATGGATGCGGCGGAAACGCCAAGCGCGGCGGAGGAAGGGCTGGTTCGCTAGAACGGAGTAGTTCGAATCGAACCAGGAGCGCCAGCCGCGAGAATCGATTTCGCGTTCGATCGTGGAACGGAGGAGATCGAGCATGCGCGGGACGGCGATGAGAACGGTGGCGCGTTCGCGCTTGATGGTGCGGAGGATTTCGGCGGGATTGCTGGAGTTTTCGAAAACCACGGTTGCGCCGATAAGCGGGGGAACAAAGAGCGCCATGAATTGTCCGAAGACGTGGCTGAGGGGGACGAGGGAAACAAAGCGAAGCGGGTGGAGAAGGCGCTCGTATTTGAGGTACGGCCGAACGCCGCGCTCGATGGGTTCGAGGTTGGCGAGAAAATTTCCATGAGTGAGGACGACGCCGCGAGGCTCGGCAGTCGTGCCGGAGGTGAAGAGAATCTCTGCGATGTGCTGGCGGGCGAGCGGTTCGGCGGCGATGGTTTCGAAGAATGGCTTGGGTGTTTCACGAGGAACAGTTTGGCTTGCGAAAACGCGGTGGTTCGAGGCGCTGCCGGGTAAATCCTCCACTACGAGGAGAGGAATGGCGGGGTCGAGTTGAGGCTTGGAACGAGAAGCGACGATCAGTTTGACTTGAGAATCGCGGGCGACGCGGCAGGCAAATTCCGGGGAAGAGGAATCGTCCATGGGGACTGCGACCGCGCCCAAGAGGAGGCAGCCCCAGAAGGCGGCGACCCATTCGGCGGAGTTTGCAGCCCAGAGAAGGATGCGGTCGTTGGTTCGAATGCCGCGAGATTTCAGGGCGTTGGCGAAGAGCAGTGCGGCTGCGGCGAGTTTTTCGTAGCTCCAAGAACTGTGGCGATAACCGTGAGAATAGACGATTGCGCGGTCGCGCTGGAAGCGTTCGAAATCGCGGAAGAGCGAATTGAGGTTTTCGCGAGGCATGGGCGTCGTCGAGGGCAGTGTAGCGAGTTTACTCCCGTGAAGAGAAAAGGCGCAGGGCGGAGACCCTGCCCTGCGCTAGGGGCACGCGGAATGCCACTGGAATCGGGTGAATTGCATCGAAACAGGAGCGGGAAATAGGAGAAGGCAAAAGGGCCATGCGTCAGGTAAAATGTTAAGGTCTGAGGGAATCGCGTGATTTCCCTGTTCAATTTGAGTTTTAGCGGCTGCAGGAGCGAAATGCCAGTACCTATTTCACAGATGTGGACGGTTGCGACCTATGTTTTGAAGCAGAAGGTGGCGGGGCGGAAGAAATATCCGTTCGTGCTGATGCTGGAACCACTGTTCAAATGTAATCTGGCTTGTGCGGGCTGCGGAAAGATTCAATATCCAGCGCACATTTTGAAGCAGGAGCTTTCTCCGGAGGAATGCTTTAAGGCCGTGGATGAGTGCGGCACGCCGATGGTATCGATTCCGGGCGGCGAGCCGCTGATGCACTCACAGATCGACAAGATTGTGGAAGGGTTGGTCGCGCGGAAGAAATACATTTATCTGTGCACGAACGCGCTGCTGCTGAAGGAAAAGCTGGACCTTTTTACGCCGAGCAAGTATTTGACCTTCTCCGTGCACGTGGACGGACAGAAGGAACATCACGATTTCTCGGTGTGCCGCGAAGGCGGTTACGAGCAAGCGATTGAAGGGATACGCGAGGCGATCAAGCGCGGATTCCGCGTGACGACAAATACGACGTTGTTCGATGGAGCCGACCCAAAGAGCGTGCGCGGATTTTTCGACGAAATGATGGAGCTGGGCGTGGAAGGAATGATGCTGTCGCCCGGCTATTCGTATGAAAAAGCGCCGGATCAGAAGCATTTTCTGGGACGCGCGCGGACGCGGAGATTGTTCCGGGCCATTCTTTCAAACCGGGAAAAGAGCTGGCAGTTCAATCAATCGAAATTGTTCCTGGAATTTCTGATGGGCAAGCGGAATTATGCGTGCACGCCGTGGGGCATGCCGACGTATAACGTTTTTGGATGGCAGAAGCCGTGCTATTTGCTGCAAGACGGGTACGTGGACACGTTCGAGGAGCTGATGGAATCGGTGGAGTGGAAGAACTACGGCACAGAGTCGGGCAACCCGAAGTGCGCGAACTGCATGGTTCACAGCGGGTATGAGGCTTCGGCGGTGGATCATACTTTCAGTGGGCTGGGCGGATTGTGGGCAACGATCAAGGCGGGTCTAACGACTACGTATCGAGACCCGGACGCGTTGGACATGCTGAACGAGCCAGTGAAGCCAGTGCACGCGTTCAATCCGCTGGTGCAGATTGAAGCGGGCAAGACTCAGATGGAAGAGACTCGAGCATGAGTATTCCCACACATTTCGGGAGGCAGGACGCTCCGGGAGCCGGGACTTTCTCAAGTGCGACCGCAGAGCGGTCAACTGACCCCGACAAGCTGGAAGTAGCGCCAGGGCGAAAGAGAGAGGGCATTGAAGGCTGGGTGCCGGAGTTGGCAAACGAGGCGGAACTGCGTGAAGCGTTGGAGAAGGCGTTTGATTATCGCGGGGATGTCACGCTGACACAAAAGGACGGTACGAAAATCGAAGGATATATTTTCGACCGTGTGAACGGAACGGCGCTAAGTACTTCGTTTGTCAGGATTTTGCCGAAAAGTGGCGGTGGCCGGCTAAAAATTGCGTATTCTGACATCGCGGCACTGGCATTTACGGGTCGCGACCCGGCGGCAGGGAAGAGTTGGGAGGCCTGGGTGAAGAAATATTGGGAAAAGAAGGAAACAGGGGGCGAGGCAGCGAGCCTTCACCCTGATTTGGCAGAGTAAGTGCTACGCGCGTTTTTCAAACTAAATATCTTAAGAATCAAGCAGTTACACGATGGCCTACGCACGAAACGGCGTGGACAAGAGGGCCATTTTGTGCTATTCTTACTGTAGCGTTTGTTGCTCTTGTAATACCTTTTGATTCGTTCAGGAGGACTGCAAGGACAAATTTGCAGTCCTTTTTTTGCGCTCGAAGGGTGTCAAGGCGTGGGTCAGGGCCGGCAGCGTGGCGGAAATCGATGAGATTTCCGGTGGCAGCCGGAAAGACGTGCGGCACAGACCGAGAGCGGCAAGCCATTAACGATGGTTCCGGCAAACGGGGCCACGCAGGCGAGGTCCAGCGGTGAAGGAACAAGGAACAGTAAAGTGGTTCAATGCTTCGAAGGGCTACGGCTTCATCCAACGCCAAACTGGAGAAGATGTGTTCGTGCACTTCTCTGCCATCACGATGGAGGGTTACAAGTCCCTGAATGAAGGGCAGGCGGTGGAGTTCGAAGTGAAGAAAGGTCCGAAAGGCCTTCAAGCAGAGAACGTAACAGGCCTCTGAGT
>Ga0137384_10003311_pt1 | contig 12828 bp, 11 predicted proteins | sample SagtaG_2_FD_104922 | JGI IMG/M metagenome (GOLD analysis project Ga0137384, IMG submission 104922) | Vadose zone soil microbial communities from Sagehorn Ranch, Mendocino, California, USA - Sage2_R_60_16 metaG | ecosystem: Environmental > Terrestrial > Soil > Vadose zone | place: USA... | reverse complement strand
CCGAGTCGCGCATGGCGCGCCACGTGGCATCGGAATAGAGCATGAGTGTGTCGGGCCGAGCCTCGGCCCACCACGCGATTCCGCGGCCACGCAGTCCCGCGGCAATTTCCAATGTCCTTTTTTCTGCGACGAAGAAATTATTGTCGACGAACTCGACGGCGTTCACTCCATGTTGATCTTTGAACCAAAGGATTTCGTCGACGACGCTGGAGGCCCTCTTGCCAACCCACCGGCTCTTGTAAATCGCCGCAACGGCGCAGAAACCGCACAGGAACGGGCATCCGAAGCTCGAGTGATAGGTCATCGTCCTTGTGCCGAGATACGTCTTGCCGATGTACCGCTTCATATCGACACGATGGTATGGCATCGGAGGCAAGGTGTTCGGGTCCGTAACCGGCCGCTTTGCGTTATGAATCACCTCCCCTTTGCGGACAAACGACAAACCTGGAATGTGATCGCGGGATGCGCCGCGTTCGACCGCATCGATCAATTCGAGAAAGGATAATTCGCCCTGACCGCGAATAACGAAGTCGACAAAACCGGATTGCAGCACGACATTCGCATGCAATGAAGGAAAGTAGCCACCCCACACGATCTTCAACCGCGGGAACAGCTCCTTTAAGCGCTGCGTAATCGGAATCGCCTGCATGAGCTGCGGCCCCGGCATGACAGTGATGCCTAGATATTGCGCATTCGTTTCGTGGATGGTTCGTGTCAACGTTGCTTCGAGGTCGGCCTCGAAATTCCCATCGACAATTTCGTAGGAGTAGCGGCCTTCGAGAAGCGCGGCCAAGGAGAGAATCGACATGGGAAGACGGTGTTTCCATTTCGCGCTCCTTGGATTGACAAGAACGATCATGACTGCACAATGTGAGTTCGGACGTTGTGGAAACCCAAGGCGTTCTTCACACGGCTCAGGCCCTTCAACGCCCAGAGTTCCACTGGCAGATTGTACGCATGCGCGTCAAGCCGTGCGCGCGCGATCGGCGCCAAGAGCCAGTTCGCAGCGTTACGCAAGCCGGATCGGCGGCGGACCCCCTCCGTGGCGTACGCAATTCGAATGTAGTCGCGCATGCGCTGAATTTGTGCATGGCGTTTTGCGTCGACCCAGGGGAGCCGCTGGAATTTCGGATAGAACTCTGCCCACTCTTCCAGCGACTGCGGCTCGCGCAGTCCCATATCCAAAGCGCGCTTGAAGTTCGGCGCCCCGGGATATGGAGTGTAAATATTACTGTGGAATTCCGTATTCGGGAATCGGCTTTTGATTTCCCGCATCATGGCGAGCGTCTGGCGCTGGTCGGCTTCAGTTTCGTCAGGAAGCGCGAAGATGAGCGAGAATGTGCATCGGATATTGGCGTGGTGGCACTTCTCCGCCACTTGATGCAGCACCTTTGTCCCCTGGAACCGGACTTTATTTACGGAGCGCAAGACATCGTCAGAGCCGGACTCGGCTCCGATGAAGACACGGTAAAGGCCGCTCTGCCGCAGCAGCTGCACGTCTTCATTACTCGATCGCAGCAGAAAGTTTGCTGTCGTTTGGATGCACCAATCGAATTTCAAACCGGAGTGAACGAATCCCCGCGCGATGTCGACACCACGCTGGCGGTCCACGAGGAAGTTGTCGTCCACAATGTCGACAAGGTCCAGCCGCAAGCGGCGCACCAATTCCACGACCTCGGCTACTACACGATCCGCAGGGAGTGCGTTCCACGCATGGCCGTAGATGCTGGCGTTCGAACAGAACGAGCAGTCGTACGGGCAGCCGTGGCTCGATGTGTAGTAGATCCATCGGCGGCGGCAAAGGCCGGCATAGGGCTCGAGGTCGACCAGGTGATACGCCTTTGGCGGAAGCTCGGAGATATTGATCGTGCGCCGCGGTGGATTGTGAACGATGCGTCCTTCGGCGTTTCGATACGAGCAGCCCCGAACGCCTTCCAGTGTACCGCCCGTGAGGAGCCGATCGAGGATCTCGCCGAACGTGAGTTCGCCCTGGCCGCGGACGACCACATCGATGTATGGCGCGCTCAAGCTCTGCTCCGCAAGCGTCGATGGATGCCAGCCACCCAGCACAACCGGAACTTCCGAACGTGCGGCTTTCACGGCGCGCGCCACTTCGATCGCCTCAACGATCATCGGCCCAGTCACGATGGAGATTCCGACGCAGACCGCATCGTCCAGTTGGTCAACGATGCGCTCGCGGAATCGGGGCTCGATAGTGGAATCGATGATATCGACCGTGAGTCCACGCTGCTCGGCAATGGGCGCAAGCGCCAGCAACGCCAGCGGCGGGGCAGCTTCAATGCTCCGATACGACGGAAAGAAGAGCAGGACTCTCTTATTCTTCACGTTTTTCGACCACCACGCTCACGCATGACGCTGCGAAGGCGCGAGCTTTCGAGGATGCGTCCGATAAAAAGATGCGGCGCCGACTAAAGCAACACCGACGCGAGCCACGGTTACTTTTGCCGTCTCAATCAGGATTTTCAGATAGGGACGCTTTTGCATACGCCACATACGGTCAATGTTGACTTCCTTCACGAGCCAACGTGCGGCAAACCAGTAGTAGAGGCGGGGATACTTGCCATTGAAGAGCAGCTTGTTCTGATTTCGGGACGACCAGTTTTCATCGGGAATGATGCGGCTTTTGACGCGCTCATAAAATTCGGTGCCTTTGATCGGGAATGCGACCGAGGTTCCGACGACGTCCGGGTGGGTGTCTTTTAAAAAGTCGATGGTCATGCGGATGTCGGCGGTCGTTTCATCCGGGTACCCAAGGAGGATAAAGAAACCCGCCTGCATTCCGAGCTCTTGCGTCATGCGGGCAGCTTCTCGTACCTGCTCGACCTTCGTTCCTTTACGCATGCCGTCGAGTATCTTTTGAGAACCGGATTCCGCTCCGTACCAGATCCGGAAACAACCGGTCTCACGCAGTCCCTTCAGAATGTCGTAGTCGATCAGGTCGACGCGGGTCAGGCATTCGTAAGGATGTTGTGCATTGCGCGCCTTGACCTCGCGAACGAATTCGTATGTCCATTTGCGATTGATTGTGAGTACATCGTCGGAGATCCACATGATGTCCGGGTTGTACTTTTTCTTCAGCATGAGGATCTCGTCAACAACGTCCTTCGCGGAGCGCTGGCGGTGCGTGTGCCCGAAAACTTCACTCGAGCACCAGGCGCAATGAAATGGGCAGCCGCGGGCAGTGATTAGAGAAACTGAACTTTCCCCATGATGCGACTTCCAAGCTTTGAAATATTCGTCCAAATTTAGGACATCGCGATCCGGCCAGGGGAGCGCATCGAGATCGGTTATAGCCGGCCGCGGCGGTGTCCTGTGGACGCGGCCGTTCTTTTTGAAGATGATTCCGCGAATCCGCTCTAGACCATCCATGCCTTTCTGCTGCAGCCACGGGATTAATTCTTGAAGGGTCAGTTCGCCTTCGTTGGTTCCAATGATATCCACGCCATTTTCGAAATACTGTTCGCACCAGTCCGAAGCGTCAGGCCCCCCGGCAAGCACAAACTCCACGCCGTTCGCTTTTGCAATGTGGGCTAGCCGGAACACGTTCTCGCGCGTGATGATGTTGGCGTAGAGGCCCACGATGCGTGGCCGGAAGCGCTTCACAGTGGTCTCAAAATCGCCGAAGTCGTGAAACGTCGAATCGAATACCTCGACAGAAAAGCCGCTCCGTTTGAGGTACGCCGAGAGATACAGGATTCCCAGCGGCGGATACGGTTTCATAACGCGCCGCTCAATAATGTCGTACTTTAGAAAATACGCGTGACCCAGCAAAATGTCAGTCATTCAGAACTCCTCAAAAACCTTCAATCTCCAGCTACCGATACTGGAACAGCCGATTTGCAGTTGGGAATCGCGCATTCAATACCCGCTCGAAAGTCATGATCCCTGCGATGTATCGCGGTTCCAGCCCATGGCGAAATGTTTTTCGATCACCACCACCGGAAACTCCGCGATGTTCCGCCCGGCGAATTTTGCTCGGATCGCCTCATAACTCCGCCGGAATCCCGGCCACACCGGAAGCACCTGGCAAGATAAATTCAATGAGCGGACCATCTCCTCCAGATCCTTATATGTCAGATAGCGCGAGCGCCGCGCAAACGTCTCAGGCATACCGTACTTCCTTCGAAATTCCACCACGCGCTCGGCCATCATACGTTCACCATCAGCCGCATTCTCGTAGAAAGGTGAATCGACTATCGCAATTATTCCGCCGGGGGTGAGCACTCGTTCAAATTCCGAAAGAGCAATGCGGAAATCGCTCGCATAGTGAAAAGATGCGTTAGTGGCGAGTAGTCTAATCCGTTCCGATAGAAAGGGCAACCGTTCCATTCCCGACCGGACCCGCAAGAATGAGGCGCCCTCGTCGATGTACTTCTGTCCGGCTCGAAGTCCGTCCATTGGACTCGTGTTGATGTCCACCGCGAGCGCATCGAAACCCCATCGATCGAGAAGACGCGTCATCCAACAGTTTCCTGCACCAATGTCCAGCGCGGTGCCTCGGCTCAGGTCCGCAACGATCGATTCGAACTTGCGAAACGTACGTTGCCGGATACTCCAGATCTCCAGGTGCCGCCGCGGATGAAACGGAAGATCCAAATCGTCGCCGCCCCATCCTTCATCTTGCCGGACTCGCTCGTAGGCTTCCAGGAACGGCTGCACTGCCGCCGATTCTTCATCCGTGATGAGACTGATGACCCCATTGGATTCCCGCAGAAGGAAGCCACACGAGCACGGCCGTCGCACAGGCAGCGGCTTTCGGCATTGCGGACATAAAAAGAGGGGTTCAGCGGACATCGACATCCACGCGGTAAATCGTAGTGAATCGATATCCCCGGTGCCGGTCGCTGGCAAAGTAGACGGACCGTCCATCCGGGGAGAAACATGGTGTCACATCATTTGCAGAACTCGTCGTGAGGAAGCGAATCTCGCCGGTCCGATTCGAGCGAAGCGCAATATCCCAGTTGCCGCGTGCATTCGTGGCAAAGACGGTCCACTGGCCGTCCGGAGACTGTGCGGGCGGCTCGGTCTCGGGAGGCAGAGTGCTGAATCCGTCCGCTCCGAGAGACGAAGTGACGAGATGGTCGTTAACGAACCGGGGCTGAACGTCAAGCATGCTCTCGTGCGCCAGCGGAACAAGAGTCGCTCCGTCGGCGATATCGGCAGCCCATCGGTTATTTTCCAGAAACGCGATGGTCAGTATAGCCAGAAGTGCGCCGGCTCCGACGAACGCAAAGCGAGGTCCAAATGCGGGCTTTGAAGGATTGAGAGCGACCAGAAATATCACCCACAGAGCGAGTACCAGGTAGACACGTGGAAAAGCGAGTACCATGACCAACCCGCGGTCGAAGGCAGCCGTTGCACCCATGACGTTCGAGCAGATCAGCGCAAATATCCCAGCAAAAACAAACGCAGTTGTGAACCGCCTGGCCGAAGCCATTCCACCGGCCACCGCCGGATAGAACAGGACCTGATGATAACTGGCCTGGCTTGGCGTGATGAGGGAAACCATGGCGATGATCGCGCCGTATTCGACCAAGAGGTGATGCCGGCGTGCTCGCGAGATTGCGAACAGAGTGACGGTAACGATCGCGATCGAGACAAGTGGACGCAGGAAAAAGAAGAGCCATGGCGCATCCAGAATGGGCGCAGGGTTGAGGATCTCTTCGCGGACGAAGGCGCGCCGAAGCAACGCCTGCAGCGTGTTCCAGTGTACGTTGTACGGATCTTGAATCTCGCCGCGGAGTGTTGGCCGCAACACTTCTTGCAGGTATACCCGATGCGGCGCCCAACCCAGAACAACCACACCGACGAGGGTCAGAGCGATCATCGCAGTAGCGGCCCAGATCAGAACGCGGTACTTTCTTCGAATTGCGAGATATACCAGCAGCGCCATTGGGAAGAGCTTCGCGACCGTGCCTGTCGCCACTGCAGCGCCCGCAATGGCGGGAAATCGCTCGGCGGCCAAGACTCCGGCAAGCAGAAGCAGCGTGAGGACAATGTAAAACTGTCCATAGGCCAGGTTGTTACCGAGCGCGTCGCCCCCGAGAAGTGCGATGGCCATTGCGGGCAGAAATCCAATTCCCGCCGCCTTCACCGTGAGCAAGATGACAGCACCCAGCGCGACCATGTTCAGGACTGTCCACGCCCGCTTCGCCCCAATCGGTGACAGATTCGCCAGTGGCCACATGACTAGAGCGTTTATCGGAGGAAAATAATTGAACAGCGCTGCCGGGCGCTCGATACCGGCGTGATGCTTCTCACGCTCGAACCAGACTGGGTCGTAGAGATCCGACAGCGGATCGCCGTGTCGAACGGCCCACGCTGCCGTGTAGTAGTTGGGGAAATCCGTGACAATGCTGTTCCACGCAGGTATGAGATACAGGATGACGAGACGGCCACCCAGCACGGCAATTGCTGACCACAGGAGAACTCTCTTTATCGCGCCCACAAGATCACCATGGTTTCGCCAAGGCCCTCCGGATTGACATCCACCGCTGTCACTTGTGCGCCTCCGCGCGCCGCGCACAGGGCGACCAGGCCCGAACCACAGCCGACATCCAGAAAGGATTTACCCGCGAGATCCAGTGAAGAAACGAAGCGGGCTAAAATGGAGCTGGAGCCGAAGTACCGCGGGTGGAAAACGGTTGGAAAGACGGTGAGCGTGAAGCCTTCTACGCGTGTTGATACAGTATTTTGCGATCGCTCCTTCAACCAATACTTGAACACAAGCGGCTGCAACGCCCGCCGGATGCGGCCCCACGACGACATGGGCGCCTATTATGCGCCATGTTGGGCCAGCGCTTCCTGGGAATCCGTTCAACCGATCAGATTCTGAAGACCGGTCCGTCAGGATGGGCTGGATTGGGGATGACCTTCTGTTTCTTGCAGTCCACGAGGAGATCAGTGGTTTCCAGGACGGTTTGACCGATCAGCACTTCGTTGCCAACCACGTAGGCGTCCTCGCAGGTTTCGCGGCCCAGGATTTCAAAGGTTATAGGGCCGCTCATACCGACTGGGACTTGGCTTCCGTCAGCAAGTCTCCCCGTCGTCTGACGGTGAATCCTCACGCCAAGTTGATGGAGTATCTCTGGAGGTATTACCGATCGAGTTACCCCCGTGTCGACGAGTGCTTCAACCTCACAACTGCGCACGGTTTGCTTGTCAATGAGCCCTTGTGCGGCCTGCTCCAAATCTGCGGCGTTCGAGAGCCGAACTCTCACATGAACCTCACCCATTTGTTCTCGCTTCGTGTGGGGCATAAGGGCAACTTCATTATAACGCCGTTCAACCCTCTCGAAATCTGGACAAGACCGCGGAGAAGCTCCGCGGTCTTTGTCATGCTACCGCTTCCCGTGCCGACTACCGGCGCGCAGAATCGCGCGGAGTCTTACTTCCATTCCCAAAGCTGAGCGTGGGTATTGCCCTGGGTGTCCGCCTCGTATTCGAAAATCGCGGCAATGCTATTGAGGCGCGACCATTTGAGTGAGGAACTTTGATAGAAGACGGCCCCACGGTAACTCACGGTGCCGCCGTGTTTGATCGTGCCCACACCTTGCCCGACCCAGGTCGCCATGTCTCCGTCCTTACTCACGATGATGCCCTGGCCGTCACCGAACAGTGTTCCGTCCGGACGGATCGTCGCAATGTACGTACCGGTTTCCATCTCCTCGATACCTAGCAAAAACCCGCCGGCCTGAAACGATGTTTCGATTTTCGGTCCGCCGCCCGGATTTGGCAGTACTCGCCGCACGATCACTTTGCCTGATCCCTCGCCGATCTTTTCGCCTAGCATATGGTCCTCCTAGAATGTGTTTGCTGAAATGAAGTCGTATTCATGGAATGCGAATGCTAACCCGGCGCAGGTCTCAAGCGCCAACTCTTTGTTCGAGAAAGGAACATACGCAATGAATGTTCACACGGAATGGTGGTCGACCTTTTTTTCGGGACTCATCCTTGACGCGCAGAGGAACATGTTTCCGCCGGAGCGCACGCCCCTCATTCTCAATTCGGCCGGACACAAAAAATAACTGCACCGGCTCGCGTGACTGCTGTACACTAACGGCCTCCAAACCTCACCCCCGAAATTTGAAGTGAAGAAGGTCTTATTGTTGGTAAATGAAAATCGCGTTTGATGGGACGGTTCTGCACGGGCGCAAGTCCGGTGTGGGTTATTACTGCGAAGAACTACTGAAGGCAATGCTTTCGATGAACCACGCCGATGAGTTCTTCGTGTTTTCGCACCAGCCTGTAAGGTTGAACGTCGCGTCGTCGAACGGAAATCTGAAATACACCAATTCGGTTCACTTTCCGATTCGCGCCGTTTATCTACACGCGCTGTTGCCGAAGGTTCTGGACAAGGTCCAGCCGGATTTGTGTCATTACACGAATTTCCTAGCGCCGATCTCGGAAGAGCGGCCATATGTTGTGACCATCCACGATATGGGATTAGAGACCCTGCCGCACGCCCATCCGATGGTTAAGCGCGTTTACACGAAGCGTCTCATTCCGCACGTTGCAAAAAGGGCGAGGCTGATCCTTACGAATTCGGAGTACTCGAAGTGGGAAATCGTCCGGTACCTCGGTATCTCAGAAGATCGGATACGAGTGACGCCGCTTGCCGCTGCACGGGAGTTCGTGCCAGTCCCGGGACGTCCAGCCCGTCCCTATTTTCTGTACGTGGGGAACCTCGAGCCGAGGAAGAATCTCGAACGCCTCATTGAGGCCTTCGCCCGCTTGCCGCGAACAGACCATCAACTGGTTATTGTGGGAGAACGATGGTATCGCGGTCGTGTAGCGGAAGAAAAGGCGAGGGCGCTTGGTCTCAACGGGCAGGTAAAGTTTTTGGGGTACGTGCCTCGAACAGATCTGCCAGGGCTTTTTAGTGGGGCCACGGCATTTGTGTATCCGTCGCTGCTGGAGGGCTTCGGCTTGCCGATTGTCGAGGCAATGGCGTGTGGAACGCCGGTCATCACGTCGAACAGTTCTTCGTTAAAGGAAGTGGCGGGCGACGCTGCGTTGCTGGTGGATCCCTTGAGCATACGGGAACTCGCCGAGGCGATGAACTGCCTGGCGGAAGCTGCGGGCCTGCGGGAGGAGCTTTCGAAGAAGGGATTGAAGCGAGCTGGAGAATTCTCGTGGGCGCGGACGGCGGATCTCACGTTGGATGCATATCACGAAGCCGTGAGATCGGGGGACAGACTCCGAATTCCCTCAGGAATTCGGAGTCTGTCCCTCGATCTCACGCGGGGCCAAGTGCGCGTGGCAATCCGCAAGACGATCGAATATTCAAGTCTCTTTCAGTACCCGCTTCGGGAGGACGAGCTTCGCGAACGGCTCTTCGACGTCCGAGTCGACGAGGCCACATTCCGCCAGGTTCTTGCTTCGCTGCAGATCGAGCCCGATGAGCAGCTTCTTCAACTCCGCGCCGTTCGCGAGCAGATCAGCGATCGAGCCATCCGCGAAGCGCAGCCGCACCTCCGGACGTTGGCTTCCATACCATTCGTTCAGATGCTCGCCTTTTCCGGCTCCACAGCTCATCGGAACATGGCGACGATGGAAGATCTCGATCTGTTCATGATTGTCGAAGATGGCAAGCTGTGGGCCGTTTTCGTGATTGCGATGGTCTGGGCCAAGCTGAAGGGTCTTCGAAAGCAGCTTTGCATGAATTACGCGATCAGCGATGGCGCGCTGCCGTTATTTGAACACGACGCATTCACGGCACAGCAGGTTGCTTCACTGAAACCTTTCTACGGTAAGACGGTTTACGACCGGTTCCTGGAAAAGAATCCCTTTGTCCGAGTGCATTTCCCGAATTTCACCCCGGCTCGGCACCGCGAGCGCTATGCTGAAATCCAGGTGTCAAGGCTGAAGGGGGTTCTCGAGGGCGTGCTACGATTCGGCCCGATACAACTGCTGGAAAGATTCAGCCGAGCAATCCTCGGACCGTATTTCCGGCGGAAGGTCAACCACGCGCTGAAGTCCAACGACTGCGATGTACTGCTTGAACCGCGCCGGCTGAAGCTCCACCTGTCCAGCCACAAGCGAACAATCCTCAAGGAAATGGGCTCCGAGTAAAGGAGGACCCCATTTTCTACGCGCCGTTCCGGGTCTTTTCGCTCCAACCGCGAATCAACGTAGCGAAGCAGACACGAACGTCGAGAGCGAAGGACCAGTTGCGCACGTAGTAAAGGTCGTGGCGAAGGCGCTCTTCGAGGCTGGTGTAGCCGCGCCAGCCGTGGACTTGAGCGTAGCCGGTGAGGCCGGGCCGAACCGTGTGGCGCAGGTCATAGTAGGAGTGTTCCCGCCGAAACTCGCGAGTGAATTCGGGGCGTTCGGGGCGGGGACCGACAAGGCTCATGTCGCCCCGGAGGATATTCCAGAGTTGAGGAAGCTCATCAAAACCAGATCGCCGCAGGTAGTATCCGATCCTGGTGCACCGTGGATCATTCGGGACGGACCAGATCGCGCCCAGGTCACGTTCGGCCTGCTCCAGCATGGTTCTGAATTTGATAATGGTGAAGCGGTGCCCGTCCAACCCAACACGGGTTTGGCGATAGAGGACCGATCCACCATCACTTAAACGCACGACGGCCGCGATGACGGCCAGTGCCGGGGCGAGCAGAATCAGCGTAGCTGCCGATACAATCACATCGGCTGCTCTCTTAGTAGCACCCGCAAATCCCGTAACGGACTTATGCGGGCTGAGCTGCGAAGCTCTGACGTTCCTGTTTCTCTTCGATTCGGGCTGTGACGAATTTCCGAATTTTGGTTTGGAAGGCTTCACGAGAAAATCTCTCCACTCGATGTCGTACCTGCTCTGCAGGCCAACCCATTGCTTCAAACTTGCGGATGGCCTGGATGAGGTCGTCCGGATGTTGATCCGCGAAAAGGATTCCGTTTACTCCATCCTGAACAGTTTCTGACGATCCGCCGGCGCTGAAGGCGATTACGGGACAAGCGCAGGCTTGTGCTTCAATGGCAACCATTCCGAAATCTTCGCGTGCCGCGAAGACCAGAGCCCTGGCGCTCCGGTATAGACGGCGCAATTCTTCGTCCGTCACCCAGCCGCGCAGGTCGACCGTGCTCCCGGCCATATTCCGGAGTCTTTTTAACTCCGGCCCACTGCCGGCGATGACCAGCCGGCGGCCCAGCGTATTGAAGGCTTGCACCACAATATCGAAACGCTTGTACGGGACCAGCGCTCCCACGGCCAGATAAAAATCCTCACGCCGATCGGGACTTGCCGGGGTAAAAAAGTCAGTATCGATCGGGGGCTCAATTACTTCGGCGTCACGGCCGTAGTACGCGCGGATTCGCTCCCGGACAAATCGGGAGTTTGCAATGAAGGAATCCACGCGGCTGGCGGCCTCGCAATCCCAGCGCCGAAGCCGAGAACGGACGATTGCGAATAGTGCGCGGCGAAGAGGGCTCAAGTGGTAATCGTCTTCGGCATCCCAGAGGTATCGCATCGGGGTATGGCAATAGCAAACATGAACCGCGCGGCGACAACGAACACCCTTGGCCACCGCATGGCTGGAACTTATGACCAGATCGTATCCCGGCAAATCCCAGGCTTCGACGGCTGAAGGAAACAGCGGCAATAAGCTGCGATAATACCGGTTTATCCCCGGAATGAAGTTTAACCAGGAGGTCACAATTTGATGTGATTCAATGCGTGGCGAAACTCTTCCTGTCTTGTAGAAAAGAGTATAGATCGTGGCTTGAGGATAGATCTCCAGCAGTGATTCCAGGACCTTCTCTCCGCCTCGCATCCCGTTTAGCCAATCGTGGACTATCGCAACGCGCATTTTTAGTCTGCCATTGTGGCTGGCGCTCAATCCGCCATGCAACCGCAAACCTGTATAATCGGTGTCCGGAATATAGCACAAAGCGGGGGGACGGGACCCGTTAAAGAAACGGCGGTGTACCAACTACGCCTCGCCGGTGGGGCCGGACGCAAAACAATTGACATGAAGCTGACGAACGATCCTTTCGCGTTAAAAGTCACGGCCGGCCTGGTTCTTGCCGGGCTGTTATTGTTTGGCGCTTCCTTCAACGATCCTTTTCACTTTGATGACACGCTCATCGCGAATGACAGCAACGTCACGAATGCGGCCCGATGGGCTCACTTTCTCAACCCCTTTTATCTTCGCCAGCTCACATTTTTTAGCTTCTACTTGAATCATCTTGTTGGTGGCCTGAATCCCTCTGGATATCACGTCGTCAACGTCGCATTGCACATTGCCAATGCGGTTTTGCTGTACTTGCTCCTTGGTAGATTTGTGGAGAGATGGCTAGCGATTGTTGCGGCGGCAATATTTCTGGTTCATCCCATTCAAACCGAACCGGTGCTGTACGTGTATCAGCGATCGATACTGCTGGCTTGTTTTTTCTCTTTGCTTGCATTGATCGCTCTTGTGGAACGGAGACACTGGCTAGCCGTTGTGTTCTTCATTTGCGCGTTCGAGGGTAAAGAGTCCGCAGTCGCGGTGCCGCTCGCTCTAGTAGTCTTGTATGAATTGACGAAAGTGTGGAACACGAAATCCCCTCCTGCTCTTGTGAAGAGGCATCCTGGCGACTCCGTCACACCTTCACTAGGCCACCATTACACGATTGCGCTTTTCGCAGGCGCGGCCGTATTGGGAGTCATTGCGGTCGGTCTGCTTGCGTACTGGGAAGAGCAAACCGTCGGCATTGGCGCGGCGGATCAAATCAGCCCATTTCGGTACTTCTTGGCCGAGACGCGTGTGATTTACACCTACCTCAGACTGTTGTTCTTTCCGCATCCGCAGTCGCTCGAATACGAGT
>Ga0137384_10003309_pt1 | contig 12831 bp, 10 predicted proteins | sample SagtaG_2_FD_104922 | JGI IMG/M metagenome (GOLD analysis project Ga0137384, IMG submission 104922) | Vadose zone soil microbial communities from Sagehorn Ranch, Mendocino, California, USA - Sage2_R_60_16 metaG | ecosystem: Environmental > Terrestrial > Soil > Vadose zone | place: USA... | reverse complement strand
TTGTGCAGGAAGGTATCGACGATGCGCCGGATCTCCGGCGGCATGGTCGCGGTGAAGAACAGGGTCTGGCGCGTGAACGGCACTAGCTTGCAGATGCACACGAAGTCCGGGATGAACCCAATGTCGAGCATGCGGTCGGCTTCGTCGATGACCAGGAGCTCGACCCCGCTGAGAAGGAGACGCCCGCGTTCGAAATGGTCGAGCAGGCGGCCGGGCGTTGCAATCAGCACATCGACGCCGCGGGTGAGCTTGACATCCTGATTGTCGAACGAGACGCCCCCGATCACGAGCGCCACCGTGAGCTTGTGGTTGACGCCGTACTTGACAAAGCTCTCCTCGACCTGCGCCGCAAGCTCGCGCGTCGGCTCGAGGATCAAGGTGCGCGGCATTCTTGCGCGGGCGCGGCCATGCTCCAGCATGGTCAGCATCGGCAGCGTGAAGGCGGCAGTCTTGCCGGTGCCGGTCTGGGCGATGCCGAGCACATCGCGCCGGGCAAGGACGTGGGGGATCGCCTGCTCTTGGATGGGGGTCGGGGCGGGGTAGCCGGCCGCTTTGACAGCGGCGAGAACCTTGTCGGACAAGCCGAGCTTGGAAAAGGGCATGTAACCTCTAGTCGGAACCGTCCAGAGCTTACCCGCGCCGGATGACAGGACTACGACCAACTGTGCGCGGAGCGGACGGCGGAATCAATCAATCGAACTGTTCCTGGCCGGAACATAGGCCCGCGGGCCCGAAAGTCAATCCTCGCACCGCAATAAGTCCCGTAAATGCTTAAATTTTTCGCGATCCGATTGAGAAAGCCCGCCGGCCATGCGCAAAATGCTCGCATTCGCCGCTGATTGTCGACCAGCGCGCAGGCGCGATCACACTGGCGGTTTGCGCGACCGGCGTGCCGCACTTCCTCGCGCTGGAAGTCTTGCCGCCTCTCCCCTCGGCGCGCTCGGTGAGCCCATGGCGACCGTCCTCGATCTCATCGGCGACACCCCGCTCGTAGAGGTCACCCGCATCGCGCGCGGACCCTGCCGCCTCTTCCTCAAGCTCGAGAGCGCGAATCCGTCGGGCTCGCTCAAGGACCGGCCGGCCCGCGCCATGATCGAGGCCGCGGAAGCCGACGGGCGCCTCAAGCCCGGCGGCACCATCGTCGAGGCGACCGCCGGCAATACCGGGCTTGGTCTCGCTCTGGTCGGAGGGCGCAAGGGTTACCGCACGCTGCTGGTCGTTCCCGACAAGATGGCACGCGAAAAGATCCTGCACCTGCAGGCCATGGGCGCCGAGGTCGTCACCACCCGCTCCGATGTCGGCAAGGGTCACGCCGATTATTACCAGGACCTCGCCGCGGCGATCACCGCCCGCACGCCTGGCGCCATCTACATCAACCAGTTCGCCAATCCGGCCAATCCGCGCGCGCACGAGACCACGACCGGGCCCGAAATGCTGCGCCAGATGGAGGGCGACGTCGACGCTGTGGTGGTCGGGGTCGGCTCCGGCGGCATGCTCACCGGGATCGGTCGCTTCATGCGGCAAGCCTTGCCCCGGACCGCGATGATTCTTGCCGATCCCGAAGGCTCGATCCTTGCCCCTTATGTGGAGACGGGACGGATGACCGAAGTGGGAAGCTGGGCGGTCGAAGGCATCGGCGAGGACTTCATCCCGCCCAATGCTGATCTCAGCCTCGTCTCGAGGGCCTATTCGATCCCGGATCGGGAGAGCTTTGCGGCCTCGCGCGAGCTGTTGCGGGCCGAGGGCATTTTGGCCGGCTCCTCCTCGGGCACGTTGTTGGCCGCGGCGCTGCGCTATTGCCGCGCCCAGGAGACGCCGAAGCGGGTGGTGAGCCTGGTCTGCGATTCGGGCGCAAAATATCTCTCGAAGGTCTTCAATCCCTCGTTCCTGGCGCAGGAGGGTTGGACCCATCCCGACCGCCACGGCACCGTGCGCGACGTGGTCATCAACCGCTACAGCGAGGGTACCGCCATCGTCGTGCGGCCGGACGACAGCTTGCGCACCGTGTTCGCCCGCATGCGCTCGACCGGCGTCTCCCAGCTGCCGGTCATCGACGCGGCGGGCCAGGTCAGGGGCCTGGTCGACGAGAGCGACGTGCTGGCCGCGCTGCTCACCGATCCGGACGGCGCCAACAAGGCCTTCGAGCTGCCGGTCAAGGAGGTCATGGTCACGCGCCTGGAGACGATCTCCGCCGAGGCCCCGATCGCCGACCTCGTGCCGCTCTTCCGCAAGGACTACATCGCGATCGTCATGGACGGCGACCAGTTCGTCGGCGTGGCGACCCGCCTCGACCTCATCAATTACTTCCGGATCACGCCGTGATCGCCGTTTGCTCTTCCGCTCGCCTGCTTCGATAGGACGCCGAATGACCCGATCCAACAATCTCCACTTCGCCACCCGCTGCGTGCATGCGGGGCAGGAGCCCGATCCGACGACCGGCGCGGTGATGATGCCCATCTACACGACCTCGACCTATCTCCAGCAGTCGCCGGGCGTGCACAAGGGCTACGACTATGCCCGCACCAAGAACCCGACCCGCATGGCCTTCGAGCGCTGCATCGCCGATCTCGAAGGCGGCAGCGCGGGTTTCGCCTTCGCGTCCGGCCTCGCCGCCATCTCGACCACGCTCGAGTGCCTCGATCACGGCTCCCATGTCATCGCCGTCGACGATCTCTACGGCGGCTCGCGCCGCCTGTTCGAGCGCGTGCGCAGGCGCTCGGCAGCGATCGAGGCGAGCTACCTCGACCTCACCGACTTGAGCGCGCTCGAAGCCGCGATCCGGCCCAACACGCGGCTCATTTGGGTCGAATCACCGACCAATCCGCTGCTCAAGCTCGTCGACCTCGAACGTGTCGCCGCCATCGCAAAAAAACGCGGCATCCTCGCGGCCGCCGACAATACCTTCGCCAGCCCCTATGTGCAGCGCCCGCTCGAACACGGCTTCGACCTCGTCGTGCACTCGACCACGAAATATCTCAACGGCCATTCCGACATGATCGGCGGCGTCGCGGTGGTCGGCGAGAATGAAGCGCTGCGGGAGCGGCTCGGCTTCCTGCAGAACGCGGTCGGCGCGATCCAGGGGCCGTTCGACTCCTTCCTCGCGCTGCGCGGTCTCAAGACGCTGGCGCTGCGCATGGAGCGCCACTGCGCCTCGGCGCTCAAGATCGCCGAATGGCTCGAGCGCCACCCCAAGGTGCGGCGCGTGTTCTATCCGGGCCTCGCGAGCCATCCCCAGCACACGCTCGCCAAGCGGCAGATGCGCGCCTTCGGCGGCATGATCTCGGCCGAGCTCGAAGGGAGCCTCGACGACGCCAAACGTTTTCTCGAGCGCTGCCGGCTGTTCGCGCTCGCCGAGAGCCTCGGCGGGGTCGAGAGCCTGATCGAGCACCCGGCGCTGATGACGCACGGTTCGGTGCCGCAAGAGGTGCGCGCGGCGCTCGGCATCGGCGACACCCTGGTGCGGCTCTCGGTCGGCATCGAGGACCCCGACGACCTCATCGCCGACCTTTCGGCGGCGCTGGGCTAGACCCCGTGCGCACGCAGGTCGGGATCGTCGGTGCGGGGCCAGCGGGGCTCATGCTGTCACATCTGTTGCACCGCGAAGGCGTCGAGTCGGTCCTCCTGGAGAACCGCAGCCGCGATTACATCGAGAGCCGCATCCGCGCCGGCCTGATCGAGCAATGGGCGACCGATCTCCTCGCCGAGACCGGGGTCGGCGAGCGCATGCGGCGCGAGGCGATGTTCCACAACGGAATCCATTTCTGTTTCGCCGATGCGCTGCACTACATCAATTTCCGCGACTTGGTCGGCAAAGGCATCACCATCTACGGCCAGCAGGAAGTGGTGAAGGACCTCGTTGCGCGGCGGCTCGCCGACGGCGGGCAGATTCTGTTCGAGGTCGACGATGTCAGCGTCCACGACTTCGAGGGCGCCGCGCCGAAAATCCGTTTCCGCCACGAGGGCCGGGCGCAGGACCTCGCCTGCGATTTCATCGGCGGCTGCGACGGCTTTCACGGCATCTGCCGGCCGAGCATTCCCGAAGCGGCGCTCACACTCTACGACCGCGAATATCCGTTCGGCTGGGTCGGCATTCTCGCCGATTCCCCGCCGCCGGAGCAGGAGCTGATCTATGCCTGGCACCCGCGCGGCTTCGCACTCTACACGATGCGCTCGCCGTCCCTGGCGCGGCTCTACGTCCAGTGCGCGCCGGACGAAGACATCGAGAACTGGCCGGACGCGCGCATCTGGAAGGAGCTGCACGCGCGCCTCGGCGGCACCCGGGCGCTGGTCGAAGGCCCGCTCATGCAGAAGGCCGTCACCGCCATGCGCAGCTTCGTGGTCGAGCCGATGCAGCGCGGACGGCTCTTTCTCGCCGGCGACGCCGCCCACATCGTGCCGCCGACCGGGGCCAAGGGCATGAACCTCGCCATCGCCGATGTGGTCCTGCTCTCCCGCGCCATCACCGCGTTCTACCGCTCCGGCCGCAGCGACCTCCTGGAGTGCTACTCGGCGACCTGCCTCCGGCGGGTATGGAAGGCGCAGCGCTTCTCCTGGTGGATGACGCAGATGCTGCACCTGCATCCGACCCACAACGCCTTCGACCGCAAGCGCCAGCTCGCCGAGCTTGCCTATGTAGTCAGCTCGCAGGCGGCGGCGACGTCGCTTGCCGAGAATTACGTCGGGTTGCCGCTGGAGATGTGATACCACCCGTCGTAAACATTGACTCATGTGTCGTCATTGCCGGGCTTGACCCGGCAATCCATCCCCCTTCGCAAAGACTCTTGCGAAGAAGATGGATGCCCGGGTCAAGCCCGGGCATGACGGGTCAGACCTTTTGAAGGCTGGTATCACTCCTTAAGGACCGCCCGCAGCGGCCGGTTGAACGCCCAGATCACGAGGCCGGCGAATCCGGCGATCGCGGCGATCATCAGAAAGAAGTGGGTCTTCTCCATGCTGCTCCAGAAACTGCCGAGCCAGCCGGCGAGGAAGTTGCCGACAAAGCTGGTGCCGAGCCACACCCCCATCATCATGGAGACCGTGCGCGCCGGCGCGACTTTCGAAACCAGCGACAGCCCGATCGGCGAGAGGTAAAGCTCGCCGAGGGTGATGACGGCGAAAAAGGCGAACAGCCACAGCCAGCTCGCCTCGTCGCCGGCCGCCGCCCAGGCCGCGGCGGCCATGATGAGATAGGAGAGACCGTTGGCGAAGCAGCCGAGCGCCATCTTGGTCACGGTCGATGGCTCCGCGCCCCGGCGCGCCTGCCACGTCCAGAGCGCGATCACCAAGGGCGTGAACGCGAAGATCATGAATGGGTTGAAGGACTGGAACCAGGTGGTGGGGATTTCGCCATGCCAGACCAGGAGGTTGATCGAGCGGTCGGTGTGGTCGTCGGCCCACAGCGCAATCGTGTTGCCCTGCTGCTCGTAGGTGGCCCAGAACAATGTCGTCGGCAGGAACAGAACGATCAACGCCATGATGCTCCGCCATTCCGATCGCGTGAGCGGCTTCTTGTCCTCGCCTGCGGCCTTCGCCTTGGCGATCTCGTCCGGCGGCAGGAGCGGCGAGGCATAGACATAGACCACAAGCGCGATCGTCATGCCCACGCCCGCGGCGGTGAAGCCGTAGTGCCAGCCAATCTCCTCGCCCAGCGTGCCGCAGACCAGCGGCGCCAGGAACGCCCCGAGATTGATGCCGACATAGAAGATCGAATAGGCGCGGTCGCGGCGCGGATCGCCGGGCGCGTAGAGGCCGCCGATCTGCGCCGACATGTTGGGCTTGAAGGCGCCATTGCCCACGATCAGTGTCAAGAGCGCGAACAGAAACAGCGGCTCGAACGCCATCATGAAATGACCGATCGCCATCAGCGCGGCGCCGATCACGACGGTGCGGCGCTGGCCGAGCACGCGGTCGGCGATGAGTCCGCCGAAGAACGGAGTGAGATAGACAAAGCCGGTATAGAGGCCATAGATCTGCGAGGCGAAGGGCTGCACGGCGAGCGGCCCGAACAGGGCCTCGAGCGTGCTTCGCAGCGCGGCGAGACCGATCACGGCGTCGGCGTTACCGGGGAGCAGGAGGTACTTCACCATGTAGAGGACGAGCAACGCGCGCATTCCGTAATAGGAGAAGCGCTCCCACATCTCGGTGGCGAACAGGAAGCTGAGCCCGCGCGGATGGCCGAGGAGATCGGTGGCGCCGGAAGGGTGACTGTCGCTTTGCGTGTCCGAGAGCGCCATCGCAAGATTACCGGGCATCTTCCTCATCGTGATGGCTGTCCTGGCCAGCCAGGCGGCATCGGAGCTCGAATCGATGCTATCGGTATTTCGGCGGCGCTGATAGACTGGCGCGCGAAATGGCCGTGGGACTGCTGCGGCGGGGCATTGACGGAGGACGACCATGACATCGATCGGTTGCTGGCGCCCATTGGCGAAAGCCGCGCTCGCGCTCGCGGCCTTGCTCGCGACGGCGATTGATCCGCTGGGGGCGCAGACCGATCCGGCCGCCAACTTTCCCAACAAGCCGATCCGGTTGATCGTGGGCTTCGCCGCCGGCGGCGGCAACGACATTTTCGCGCGGCTCGTCGGGCAAAAGCTGTCGGAGTTCCTCGGCCAGTCGCTGGTGGTCGAGAACAGGCCGGCCGCGGGCGGAAGGCTTGCGGCCGAGTATGTCGCCAACCAGCCCGCCGACGGCTACACGCTCCTCGTCGGCGCGAGCGGAATGATGTCGATTGCCGCCGCGATCTATCCGAAGCTTGCCTACCATCCGACCAGGAGCTTCGTGCCGCTCTCCATGATCGCGAATTTTCCGTTGATCATGGTCGGCCCGACCAGCAATCCGTCGAAGACCGTGCCCGAGCTTGTCGCCTGGGCCAAGGCGCATCCCGACAAGGCGAACTACGCGACCAGCTCGCCCGCCTTCACGATCGCGACCGAGCTGTTGAAATTGAAGACCGGCATGCCCGGTGTCGCGATCCCCTGGAAGAGCAGCAACGAGATGCTCCTGTGTGTCGCCGCCGAGCATTGCCTCCTTGCCATCGCCGACGGCCCGCCGACGGTTCCGCTGGTCAAGGGCGGCCAGGTCCGCGCGCTCGCGGTCACCGGCTCGGAGCGCTCGGCCGAGCTTCCCGACGTGCCGAGCATGGCCGAGATCGGCCTGCCGGAGGTCAATACCAAGCTCTGGAGCGGGGTCTTTGCACCCGCGGCCACGCCTCCCGCGATCGTCAAAAAGCTCGAGGCGGAGTTGCGGCGCGCGATCGCTTCGCCGGACGTCTCGGCGCGGCTTCGGGGCATGGCCGTGAATCCCGGCGCCATCCCGTCGGACGAGTTCAGGCGGATCGTCGACGCCGACATCAAGGCCTACGCCGAAATCGTCAAGGCCGCAAAGCTGATCTTCGAGGAGTAAACGGCAGGTGCGTAATGCGTAGGATGGGTTGAGCGGAGCGAAACCCATCGCGCCGGCGCAATCCGCGACATCGATTGATGAGACCCGGTGTTGACCCAGAGGTTATCCGGGTGATGGCACGGACGAGAGAGCCGAGTTCGGCGAGAGGTGATGGGTTTCGCTCCGCTCAACCCATCCTACGAAGCACGCGCCACGAACCCACCACGCGCTCACCGGTCGCGGCTGATGTTGTGCTCGGTGTTGAAGCAGGTGTCAGCGGGTTACTGGGGAACGCTCCGCCGGTCGAGACCAGGGTGGCGCCGTGGCAGGCCGGATCGGAGGCTTCGTTGGCGAACTTGGCGTCGGCGTCCAATGCCGCGAGCCGATCCGACCTCGGATCGGTAAAGGGTCGCGCGAACGCCGCGCCGCCGATGGTCATCGCGGCGAGCGTTGCGACGACCAAAGAAACAATCCGCTTTCTCACGTCGCGACTCCTTGTTGAGCGTTGGGCTAGAGCACAGTGAGTTAAACTGGAATCTTCTGATGGTGTTCCAGGGATCGCAGGCTCGCATTCCTTAACCTCCCCCTGAAAGGGGGAGGACAGGCGCGCGGAGCGCGCCAGGTAGGGGTCCTGTCTTTCCACGCCCACCGCGCTCGTGGAGAGAGAGAGACCCCCACCTGGTCGCCTTCGGCGACCGTCCTCCCCCTTTCAGGGGGAGGTTTAGAGTGTGATTCCCGGGCTAATCCTGCGGCTCGAGCCTGATCAGGGCGGCGCCATGGTTGTTGCCGACCCAGAACGTCGGCGGGGTCGTGTTGTTGTCGACGAAGACCCGGCGGACATTGGTGTTGTGCGGCAGTTGATACTCGGTGAACTTGCCGGTCTCGATATTGAGCCGCAGAATCCGGTCTGCGTTCATCCCGCCGGTCCACAGATTGCCGTTCTTGTCGAACGCGGCGTCATAGGGGGCGAACAACTTGCCCGGCACTTCCCATTCCTTGAATTTCTCGGTCCTGGTGTCGAACATGCCGATGCGCTCGCCGGCGAATTCGGCGAACCAGATCCGGCCCTGCTCGTCGATCCGGCCGCGGCGCGGGCGCGAGCGTTTGGTGGGAGTGGGATAGAGGGTCAGCTGGCCGCTCTTGGCGTCGATCTTGCCGATGTTCTCGCCGCCGAAGTCGAGGAACCAGATGTTGTTCTGCCGATCGGAGAAGATGCTGTAGGGCGAGCCGGCGCGGCCCTTGAACGGCTCAAACAGCTCGGTCGCCCCGGTGGTCATGTCGCGCCGATAGATGCCGCGGCGGGCCGGGTCCTGCATCCAGAGCTTGTTGTCGACGGTCCAGTTCTGCGGGCCGACCATGGCTTGCTGGGAGTCGGGCTTGAGCATGTCGTCCGGCAGCCGGATCATTTGGAATTGCTCGGTCTTGCGGTCGAACTTCGCGGCGCCGTGCTGGAACATCAGGCCGAGCCAGAGATTGCCCTGCGGATCGGCTTCGAGATCGAGCGCTCCGGTCGGCCAGCCCTCCCGCTGCAGCGGCACCTCGAAGCTTTTGTGCGCAAGCGTCTTGGGGTCGAACCGTCCCAGAATCTGGCCGCTGAAGTCGCTGTGCCAGACGATGCCGTCGGCATCGACCATCACGTCATGCGGCTAGATGGTCAGATCCGGCAGATCATATTCCGTGATGATCACCCGGGTGCCGTCGCCGCTCACGCGTGGCAGGGTCTTGCGCGGCCATGTGCGTTGGCCTTCGCTCAGGTTGATGCTGGCGAAATAGCTCGCGACTCTTTCGGCATTGGGCACGAACGCATTGAGGTCGCGCGCCTCGGCACGGACCTGCGGCTTTATGGAGAGGCTGTTGTTCGAGTAGGTGGCCATCCGCCTGATGACAGCCAGGAACTCTTCCGCGTTGTAGGCCGAATTGAGGATCCGCGCGACGCTGTGGCAATTGGTGCAGCCGGTGAGCGCCCGCTTCTGCTCGTCGGTGCCGGGGACGCTGAGCATCCATTCGAGGTTGGTGAGCTGGGCCGGGAGATTGCGCGACTTGACGAGCTTGACGTCGATCTTGGCCGGCTGGTCGCCCGCCAGCGCCACCGACTTCGGACCGTCGAGCTGATAACCCACCGCCCTGATGCTCAGCGCATAGGTGCCGGCGCCAAGCTTCGACGCCGGGAAGCTGAACTCGCCCTTGTCGTTGCTCACCACGCTGATGGTGACGATGCCCTTCTTGGCGCTGACGATCACGCCCTCCATCGCGCCTTCCTCGGCCGAGGAGACCTTGCCGGTAAGCGCAGGCGGCGCGGAGCTCTGGGCGTGAACGGCAATGGGCGCGGTCAGAATCAAGGCGAGCGCAGCGGCGGCGAGCGGCGACAAGGTTCTCGAGCGCATCAATCTCTCCATGGAATCGAAAGGGCTTTCATGCGCCTGCGCCGCAACAGGCCGACAGGTCTGTTGCGGCGCAGTCAAGGGGGCTGTCTCGCCGCTCAGTCCTGCGGCTCGAGCTTGTAGATCGAGGCGCCGTGATTGCTGCCGGCCCAGAAGGTCACCGGATTGGTCGAGTTGTCGACGAAGACCCGGCGGATGTTGGTCGACTTCGGCAGCAGGTACTCGACGAACTGGCCGGTCTTGGTGTCGAGCCGCACCACCCGGTCATTGATCATCGAGCCGGTCCAGGCCTCGCCGTTCTTGTCGATGGCGACATCGTAGGGGTTCGACCACGGTGTCGGCAGATCCCAATCCTGGAATTTCTCGGTCTTGGTGTCGAACATGCCGATGCGGTTGCCGCGATACTCGCCGAACCAGATGCGGTCCTGCGAGTCCATCATGCCGCGGCGGGGTCCGCCGGGCTTCCTCGGCAGCTGGAACAGCGTGACCTTCATCGTCTCGCGGTCGACCTTGCCGATATAATCGGCCGCGATGTCGGTGAAGTAGACGTTGTTCTTGGAGTCGGGAATGACGTCGTAGATGTTATGGGTCTCGCCCACGCCGGCCGACTTGAACGGCTCGAGCGATTCGATCGCGCCGGACTTGAGATCGAGCCGGTGGATCGCGGCGAAGCCGTTGTTCTGCGACCAGACCTTGCCGTCGACATGGGAGGATTCCGCCCGCACCATGTTGACCTGGGTCTGGTCCTTGTTCATCTCGGGCGGCAGGTTCCAGGTCTCGAACTTCTCCGCCTTGACGTCGAACTTGGCGATCGCGCCCTGGTACATCATGCCGAGCCACATGTTGCCGTTCTTGTCGGGGCGCAGCCCGAGCATGCCTGTCGGCCAGCCCTTCTTGGGCTCGGGCACCGGATACTCGGTTACCTTGCCGGTCTTCGGGTCGAGCTTGCCGAAGGTCTGCTCGCCGAAATTGGAGAACCAGGGGGTGCCCTGCGCATCGACCACCACGTCATGCGGCTCGATGGTCGGGCGCGGCAGATCGTACTCGGTGATGACGACCTGGGTTCCGCGGCCTTTCGGGCGCGGCAGGGTCTTGAGCGAATATTCCCAGGCGGTGCCTTCGCTCAGATTGATCGAGCTCAGGAACTCGGCCTGCCGCTGGCGGGCGGTCGCGAGCGCATCGCCGCGTTCCTCGAGCAGGCGGGTCGCGATGCGCCGCTGCGGGTGGATCGGCAGGCTCTGGTTCGCGTAGCCGCCCATGCGCGGCAGGATCTGGGTCTGGAAGCCGGCCGCGTCGTAGGACGACTTCACGATCCGCTCCAGCGAGTGGCAGCTCACGCAGTTGAGCAGCGACATTTTCTGCTGGTCGGTGCCCGGCACGCTCATGATCCACTCGCCGTTGCTCATCTGCCGGCTGATGTTCCTGGTCTTGACCAGCTTGACATCGGCGCTCGCGGTCTTGTCGGCGGCAAGCTCGATCGCCTTCGGACCACCGAGCTCATAGCCGATCGCCCGGATCGAGATCGCGTACTGGCCCGCGCCCAATTTCGCCGCCGGGAAGGCGAACTTGCCCTGGGCGTCGCTGACCACGGTGACCGTGACGGTCGAGCCGGCCTTCTTGGCGCTGACCAGCACGCCCTCCATGGCGCCTTCCTCTTGCGAGGTGACCTGGCCGGTCAACGCGGCCGGCGCCTGCGCCTTGAGCGTGTGGGACGAAAGGACCATCGCCAGACCGGCGACGCTGGCAAGCAGCAGATTCCTGGTGCGCATCAGTCTCTCCCTTGGAAATACGTCTCGGTGCTCGTTGGGTGCTCTTACATCGAGGGTGCCCTGCGGCACCCTTGACGCCCTGCAAATCGCGACCTTCGTCCCCAGGTTAGCCGGTCTCGCCGCCGCTTCATAGGTCAAAGTCGGGGTTCAGCCGGGGCCGCGGGGCCGCCGTAGGATGGGTTGAGCACAGCGAAACCCATCATCTCTTCCCAAACTCAGCACCCTCCTCCTCGCCGCCGCCCAATCCCCCGGGGCGTAGACTGAAACGCGCGGTGCGCCGCATCGGCCAGTCGAAGCGGTTCCACCGTCGCGATGGGTTTCGCTGCGCTCAACCCATCCTACGTGGAGCCCGATCACGGCCGCGTCTGATTGAAGAATTTCGGGTCCGGAGGCGCCTGGCCCTTGCGGGTCGGAAACAGGTAGCCATCCTCGCTGATGTAGTAGTTCTCCTTGCCGATGCGGATATGATGGTTGCCCTCGGGGCAATTGTAATCGAACCAGATCGGATTGTGCTCGCGGCGGTAGCTCTTGGTCACGGTCCAGGGGCGGGTCAAGGCATTGTCGATGGTGGTGACCTCGTCATGGAGGAGGTCCTTGTCGCCCTTGTCGAGGGAGATCCGCTCCTTGATGATGGTCGCGTTGTCCTTGTGGAGCGGAATGCCGCTGGCGTCGAAGGAGCGCGGACCTTTCATGTTGCGAGTTTCGACTTCGAGCACGTCGTAGCGGCCGTCCCCGTCCTCGTCGATCCACTTGCCGATCGAATAGCCGGCGAAGGCCGGCTCCATCTCCTTCGGCCAGTCGCGGCCGTCGGTGTAAATCCGGCGCACCTGGTTGTCGTATTCGATGATGATGTAGGTGGTGTCCGGCATGATGATGATTTCCATCGGGAACACCACGGTCATCGCCCGCGGCATGCCGGGCGGGATGCAGGTGAAGGTCGGGTCATTGCCTTGTCCGCCTTGCCTCTGGTCCGCCAGGCCGGCCTCGAAGATGGCCTGGTATTCCGCCGTCAGCGGGGCTTGTTCGGCGCGGCCGATCGGCTTGCTCGGATCCCATTGAACGCCGACCCCGGGGGGCCGCCGCCACTGGCCCCGCCACTCGGGATATTTCGTTTCATCGAACGCCTGCGCGTCGGCCACGGCCATGCCCAGCACTGCCACGAGTGCGATCGAGCCGATCAAGCTTCGGTAACGCATCGAGTGTCCTCCCTTGTGACAACGGGTCCAGCGGGACCAGCGGAGCTCGCGTCCTCTCGAGGAGGGATAATAGCAGGTCTCATAGACATTGACCCATCCGTCGTCATT
>Ga0137384_10003290_pt1 | contig 12861 bp, 10 predicted proteins | sample SagtaG_2_FD_104922 | JGI IMG/M metagenome (GOLD analysis project Ga0137384, IMG submission 104922) | Vadose zone soil microbial communities from Sagehorn Ranch, Mendocino, California, USA - Sage2_R_60_16 metaG | ecosystem: Environmental > Terrestrial > Soil > Vadose zone | place: USA... | reverse complement strand
TCACCCTGCTGCCGTTCCTGTCGAGCGGGTTCGTCCCCACCGCCACCATGCCGGCCGGCCTGCGCCAGTTCGCCGAGTACGAGCCGTTCACCCCTGTCACCCAGACGATCCGCGGCCTGCTCACCGGCGGCCCGGTCGGCGCGCACGCCATCGCCGCCGTCTCCTGGAGCGTCGGCATCGCCCTGGTCAGCTACGTCTGGTCCGTCCGCCTCGACAGCCGCCGCCGAGCCGCCACCCCCACCTGACCCCGCCCACCGCACCCCCGCTGGCATCAACTTCGCCCTGACCCGGCCCCCGACCTGCCAGCCCACCGTACACAGGCCAGATGGCGGCATAACAGCGAACACTTCATGGAATACCGGGGTGTGCTGGCCGATTCTTCATGCCCCACTGGATCTGGAGTGCCAGGACCTTCTCTACCTGCACGGCTGTTGTTGCGCGTCACTCCCTGTGGAGATGCAATGACACATTTTGAACACGACCGGGACCGAAATTCTGTGGCCTGTGGCGACGGGCGCGCAGAACATCCTGATCTGAGCAACTTCCTTCGTGACCTAAGAAGAGTCGTCGGCCAACCAGAACGGCGGTTCAAGTATGTGCTGCGGTACCGATGGCGCTGACGGAGCGCGATCACGGTGCCGGGGCCGAGCCGACGTCCAGCGCGTTGCCTCACCGTTGAGCGGCGGGACGCTCGGCGGTTAGCTCGATCGGAGGCCGGTAGTCGCGGACGCTGTTGAGGTTGCGCCGAAGCGACTGGTTGAGCCCGGCGGTTGGTGCGCGCGAGCCCGCCAGATCCGCTGATCGCGTTCTGGCACAGGAACGCGCCCCTCTCTCGTGTGCCAGGCAGCGCGTCCTACCGGGGTGCACGCCGCGAGAAACTGACTCCGCGGCAGGTTCCTGGCGTGCTGGAGTTCGGCCTGCATGGCAGGCGCCGACCCCGAACCGGGGCCTGCAGGGACGGCTTCCGGATCGCGCTGCGACTGACCGGCGCTGGCGCGTTTGGGCTGCAGGCGGCTGCGCCGCTGCTGGTTGCGCCAAGCACCGGGACCGCCGTCAGCGCGGTGGCAGCCGCGCCGCTAGCGCGGCGAGTACGGCGATCGGGACCGGTGCCGCCACCAGTTCGGACCGGTGGCCGTTGAGGCAGTACAGGCCCAGCTGCCCCAGCCGTCTGGACCAGGCCATGCCGGCACCGGCGACGCTGGCCGCGCCCGGCGGCATGGGGAACGGCTGGCCGGAGACAGCCACCACCGCCTCGATGCGGCCCAGCCTCCAGGTCCGCATCACGAGCTTCTGCCCGCCCGCCGTCACCGTCTCCGGGCGACCCACCTGCACCGGCGCGGCCCGCCCGCCGGAACGAGCGTGCTGGTCCCGGGCCGGGGCCGGGATCGCCCGCGCGTAGCGTGCTACCGCCGCGACGGCCGCGGGCATGCCTGCGGTCTGGTCCCTGCCCGGGAGCAGGACAGTGAGCGTGACCGTCACGGTTGCAACGAGCGCCGCGGCACCCGCGAGCCGCCACCAGGCCAGTCGCCCGCCCGGGCGGGCCCGCGGCGGCGCGGCCGTGCTGCCAGCGGCGGCCACCTCGACAGCGAAGGCGACCCGGTCGGCCAGCCGCGGCGGCGCGGGCTGGCGCAGCAACTGCGCGGCCTGCCGGCCGGCCCGGTCTTCGCGGACCGCCCGCCAGCACTGCTCGCATGCCAGCAGGTGCTCATCCCACCGCCGGGCCGCGGCGGGGTCCAGCTCCCCGGCCAGGAACCCGGCCAGCAGCCGGCGGTCGCGGTCACGGCCGTCCATGGCTCACCCCCGCCTGGTCCAGCAGCTGGGCCAGCCTGCGCCGGCCGCGGTGCACCCGGGCCAGCACCGTGCCGCGGGGGCAGCCCAGCGCCTGTGCTGTTTCCCGGGCGGTGTACCCGGCCACATCCATCAACACGATGCACTGCCGCTGCGGTTCCGGCAGTTGCGCCAGGCAGCGGGACACCGCCTGCGCGTCCAGGCCGGCGATCACCACATCGGCCACATCCGGCGTCTCCAGCCCATAACTCCCGCAGGCCCCGGGCAGCCCGTCCAGCAGCGCCTGGGCGGGGAACTCCCACGGCCGGCGCCGGCGCCGCCGTGCTTCGGACCGGGCCGCATTCACGCAGATCGCGGCCAGCCATGCACGCGTGTTCCCGCCGCGGTAGGACCCGAACGCGGCGTACGCCCGCAGGTAGGTCTCCTGCACCAGGTCCTCCGGATCCTGCCCGGCCCCGGCGGCGTGCCGCGCAACCTGGTACACCATGTCCACATGCGGCAGCGTGGCGTCCAGGAACGCGCGATGATCACCGTCCACGGCACGTCACACCCAGATACCAGGCCAGGCGGCTCAGCTTGACTGCACTATCGCACAGACGGCACCGCCTCCTCGTCCGGGGCACCCGGGCCGCGGATCACGTGCCCGCGGCCGCGGCGCGGCGGGCCAGCGGGCATGCCACCAGGCCGAACACCAGCCCGTAGACCAGGTGCCCGATGAAGAACGGCCCGCGGGGGGTCATACGGCACATCAGCGGGTTCGCCCACGGCAGCACCAGGTAGATCATCACCACATACAGCAGGGCGGCCCCCGCGACCGACGCGCCCACATACCCGGGCACGGTCCGCAGCACGCCCAGTCCCGCGCGGCGCAGGGCGAACAGGACCGTGATGAACACCATCCCCACCACCACCGAGAACGCGAGGTGCAGGATCATGCCGACGGCCAGGTGGCCCGCCGCCACGGGCACGTTCATGCTCATGCCCGGGTGCATCATCATCTCCCGCTCGATCATGCTGGCCTGCCCGCGCCACACGAACGAGGCCATGCACAAGTTGAGCGGCGTCCAGAACCCGTTGCTGGTGGCGGCCGAGTCGATCATCTGCCACAGGGCCATGCCGATGCCGCCCGCCAGCCCCGCCAGCGCGCCGTACCCGGCCAGCCGCGGCACCTGGATGGCTCTGGGGCGGGTGAGAACCGCGTCGCTCATCTCGCTCACCTTCATTTGCGCGTCTGCCCGGCACCCGCCGGGCACCACCGGGCCTGATCCCGGCAGATGTCCTCTAAAGACGCCGCAACGGCACCGGTGATTGCATCGACGGCCCGGCGGGAAGTTTCCGGCTGCCGGGAGTGATATGGCACCTTCCACAGAGCGCCGTCCGGCCGGTGCGAACGCCGGCAGCTGACCGGCCCGTTACGCCGTCCGACGGGTGCTGCACGCGTCGCATATCGCCACGTTCTGTACTGTTAGGAGCGCTCTCAGCGATCCTCCGCGTGCGCACCTAACGAGCCATATCGGCGGGGTTGTGCGCTATCGACCTGCGGCTGTCACCGCACTGCGTGACCGTCATGCGGGGTCTGTGCACGGACTGCGGCCAGCCCGCGCTCCGATCAGGCGATGGCGCGGCCAGCAATAAGTGGGTGATGGAGTACGAAAGACCCACTGAGATGAGCTCCGTGATCGTGTTCCAGGCGCACACCAGGAATGGCATGTACGGGCGTTTCCCGTATCAGCGACCAGGATCGCACGGTGAACCGAGCATGCTGCGTTTATAGTGCTTTCGGCGTTGCTGCTGGGAGATCAGGACAGCGCCGAGGACGTGGTGCAGGAGGCGTTCCTTGGCCTCTACCGCGGTATGTCGCGGCTGAGCGACCCGGAGAAGGCCCTGCCCTACCTGCGGGCGTCGGTGCTGAATGGCCGCTCGGTGTTGCGCGACCGCAGCCGGGCACGGCTGCGGCGGGTGCCGTATGACCCGCCGGTCTGGTCAGCCGAGTCGGCCGCTCTGACCCGAGATGACAGGCGCGCCGTGCTGGCCGCGGCCGCGCGTCTGCCCCGCCGCCAGCGTGAGGTGCTGGCGCTGCGCTACTACCTGGACCTGACCGACCGCGAGATCGCGGAGGTCCTTGGTGTCAGCCGCAGCACGGTGTCGTCCACGGCGTCACGCGCGCTCGCCGCGCTGGCCCGCGATCTTCGGGAGGAACCGTGAACCCGATTGAGGACCGGCTGCGCGACGCGTTCGCCGCAGCCGCGGCCACCGTCAGGCCGGATGCGATCCGCGGCCCGCCCGGCCGGCCGCCAGACCCGCCCGGGCGGCGCCGGCTGGCGTTGCTGGCGGCTGCGGCCGCGGTTGCGGTGGTCACGCCGTCGTGTTCCTCGTCGCGCCGCTGGTCCTGCCCGGGAATCAGCACACGGGCACGTCCAGGCCGCGCTCCGCGCTGGCGGCCAACGGGAAGATCGTCTTTGTCCGCGGGGCCGACGGCCGTCATGCGCAGCTGTGGGTGGTGAATCCGGACCGATCCGGCCTGGCACCGCTGACCGCGTTGCCGGGTGTCAGCGGCTTCCCGGCCTGGTCCCCGGATGGGAGGGAACTGGTCTTTGCGCACGCGCCCCGTTTTGCCAGCCCGCCCAGCCCGCCCAGCCCGCTGTGGAGCTTGTACACCATTGACAAGGCCGGGACGGGCCTGCGGCAGCTGACCCGCTGCCGGCGGCCGGGCTGCTTGCAGGACTAGCGGCCGGGCTGCTTGCAGGACTATGAGCCCGCCTGGGCCCCGGATGGGTCTCGGATCGCTTTCGTCCGTAATCAGGACATTTACCTCATCAAGGCCGGCGGCACCGGCCTGCGGCGGCTGACCCGCGCGGCCACCCCGCTCGGAGACGGCCAGCCCGCCTGGTCGTCGGACGGCCGTCGGCTGGCGTTCACCATCTTCCGGGCAAGCCCCACCGTCCCGCCATCTACGTGATGAACGCGAACGGCACCGGCGTCACGCGCCTGACCGATTGCCTGCCCGGTTGCATCGAGAGCGAGCCCGCGTGGTCGCCGGACGGCACCAAGATTGCGTTCGTCCGTAATCAGGACATCTACACCATGAGCCCTGCAGGACGCGATGTCACGACGCTGACCGACTGTGCGCACCTCGCTGGCTGCGTGTCCACCGGCGGCCCGGCCTGGTCCCCCGACGGCCGCAAGATCGCGTTCTGGGTCGAGGGGCGTGACAGCAACCGCCAGCCCTACATCATGAACGCGGACGGGAGCGACGCGCGCCCCCTCGTCCCGAAGACGTCCGATGTCTGCTGCTTCGCGTGGCAGCCGCTGCCGGGCGCGATCTCCACCCGGGAGACCCCGGCGCCCCCTCCCTCGGCGGCGGTCACGACCGGGCGCTGCGTCCATGTCACAGCCACCGGCAACTTCGACCGGGACGGCACCCCGGACGTGGCAACGCTGGTGGATGTCCTGCCCGCGGGCCAGACGTGCCATCAGGACTTGTCCTCCCGCCTTCGCATTCCCGTCGCGTTCGGGTCGGGCGGCGGCTTCGACCGCCCGTTCACCTATTGCACAGGCGGCGCCTGTGACAGCATCTTCACCGCCGCCGACCTGGCCGGGGACGGCCGGAGCGAACTCGCCGTGAAGGTGGGACCGGGCGCTGCCGTCGACTTTGTGGGATTTTTCCGGGTTGGCCGGCACGGGCTCCACCCGCTTCGCATCGCCCCGGCGGGGGCGGCCAAGGCGGGGCTGAAGCCCGGCCCGGCGGTCTTCGGCGGGGGCTTCGACTCGGGCCTTCAGAGCCCGGTCGCCTGCAAGATCAGGCCCGACGGCAGCCGCGTCCTGATCTCCATCCACGCCGAGCCGGTCGGAAGCCGCATCACCGGGGCGTCGCGGGTTCAGCGAACCGAACTCAGGCTTCGCGGCGAATCTCTGCACCTCGTCGGCGTCTCCACGTCAACGGTCCGCGGCTTCCGGATCGGCAGCCTACGATTCCGCAACGGATGCCCCTAGCCGGCGGATCGCACGGTCAGCGAACGGGCCGCGTCGCGCGGCCCAAGCCGCGGCAATGGCAATTGCTCAAGGCGGGCCCGACCACAGACGCTGATGCTCGCGTGCCGCGTGCTGGCATCCCGGGCGTATAGCTGGCATTGTGGTCCCGACTCCGGCCGGTCGGCCACTCGCCCACAGTCGATGCTTCACAGAACAGTGCGCTTCGCCCGCTTGCGCGGCACGGGAAGCCCGCCGCGAGCTGATGCGCGCTGAGCGGTCAGGGAGGCAGCGACTCCTCCGGCGGCCACGTCCGGCGCGATTCCTCGATCGGACTCATCAGGCCGACATCATTGCCGTCAGGATCAGCGACGATCCCGTAACGCGCGCCCCAAAAGGCATCGAACGGAGGCTGCCGCCCGGCATAGCCGGCCGACGTCAGCTCCGCGTAGCGCTCATCGACCGCCTCCCGGGTCGGCAGCGAAAAGCCGATGACAACCCGGGCGCTCGCCGGCTCGGCGCGCCAGCCCGCGTGCCACAAGCGAGCCGATTCCGCCGTGTCCAGCTCCAGGCTGAAGCCACCTGGCATTCTCAGCTGCACGTGAACGTCGGCCGCGTTCTCGCCAGCGGGCACGGCGACCCCCAGCCGGCGATAGAAGTCCAGGCTAGCCTCCATGTCCGAGACAACCACGTTGAGCATGTGCAAGTCCGCTGCATTATCACTCATCACCATGCAGTCTGCCAGAGCGATATGCCCAGGCGCCCAGCTGTTCCGAGAGCGCAGGCCGGTCGCATCATCGCTGTCCGTGCGGATCGACCCGATCTGCTAGGCCGGCTTGACCAGCGATCTGGGTCACCCGCTGCTGCAAGCTGAACCGCGCGCATGCTGGCCCACGCGACACGCTGCTCACGTAGCATTACCGGCCGACGTCTGCCGCCGCCGGAGGGCTCCAACCTAACGGCCCCGCCCAGCCGGAACTCGCCCGAGTCCCGGGTCAGGTCAAGTCCACCCGCCGGGGCAACCGCTGCACCATACGCCCGGACAGGCAAGCCGCGGCCGCGCTCCAACCCCAGACCCTTACAGGAGGCCCCCTCATCATGGCCCGATCAACCTTTTCGGTGCTGGCCTGCCGGCCAGCCGAGCAGAACGAGCCAAGGGTGTGCGCCGGTTCTCGTGGCAGCCTGCGAGGGGTGCGCCATTTGTCGTCGCTCAAGGTAATCGGCGTAGTCGCTCTCGGACATAACGGCACCGCCGTGATTCGGCAACTGCAGCCGGGGTACTACGCTCGATCGTGACGGCCGGCGGGAGTCACGCGCAACGGCGAGCATGCGGTCCCCGGGGCCACTTCGCGGGGAGGCCGGTGGAAGATGGCCGGACCGGCCGGTTCTGGATCGCGTCAGAGGCGGAGATGCCGCCCGGGCGGCACGCCCGAGGGGACGCGGCGACGATCGTCACCGGCCTGGCCGGCAGTTGCCGCCGGCGCGGCGGCGCTGTGGCTGATCGCGGGGGCGGCCTCCTGCTCGGGCGGGCCGCGCCCCGGCGCGGGCTCGGCTCAGCCCGGCGCCGGCCCGGCTCGCGCGGGCGCCAGCCCCGCCCGGGCCGTGCTGTACGGCCTCGACGACCACTTCATCGCCAGGGGCGACTACGCCAGCAGCGAGCTCGTTCGCCTTGATCCGCTGACGCTGCGGCGGCAGCGCCAGCAGGGGCCGCTTCTGGGAGACCATGTCAGCCTGGCGGTCTCGCCGGATCATTCCGTGCTCGCCGCGGGCAGCGACGACCATGGCGACCTGGTCTTGCTTGACCTGCATAGCATGCGGCGCATCGGAGGGGTCAAGGTCGGCGTCGCGAGCGACGGGCAGGGCGACGTCCAGTACCTCGGCTGGCTCGGCCGCGGCCGGATCTTCGCGGCCGCCGTTGGCACCGGTCCCCTGGCGGCGCCCCAGCCGGATTACGCGGTCGCCGCCATCGTGGATGCCGCACGGCATCGGGTTCTGGCGCGGCGGCCGCTTCCCGGGTCGCCGTTCGCCTACGCCCGGGCCGGGGACCAGGCCGTGCTCCTGACGATGCCGTGGCGGGGCCCGGGCGCCGCGCGGCTGTCCGTCTTCGGCGCCGCAGGACGACTGCGCTCGGTGCGCCTGGCGAGGATCGAGGCGTTCCGGTGCTGCCCGGCCGGCGCCGGGCCCGGGGCGTACGTGCGGCAGCGCCAGCCGGGGCTGGCCGTCGACCCTGCCGGTGACCGGGCCTTCGTCATCGGCGGCGGCGAGCCGATCGCGGTAGTCGACCTCAAGACGCTGGCGGTTCGCTACCACCGCTGGCCAGCCGTGACCGGTTCGCCGCCGGTGACCCGGACGTTCTCGCGCCAGGTGGGAAACGCCTACGCGCAGGCGGGCCCGCGCCGCGCCGCCGCCTGGCTCGGCCAGGGCCGCATCGCCGTCTGCGGCGAGGACGACCTCCCGCCGCACCCTTCGCAGGCGCAGGCCCCAGCGCAGATCACGCCGGTCCGGCCCGCTGGGCTCGAGATCATCGACACCCGCCGCTGGCAGGCGCGCCTGATCGCGCCCCTGGCCGACGAGTTCGCCGCCGCCGGCGGCCTCGTCTTCCCGCTCGACGACCAGGACTACGGACCGGCGGTGCAGCTCGGGCTCACCGGCTACCGCCCCGATGGCCAGGCAGTCCTGCACCTGCTGGACCGGCGGTTCGCCGACGGCGTGTACGGCCCGTTCGGACACCTGGCCTACGCCGGCGCCGGGCCGACGATCGCGATCATCGACCTTGCGGGACGGCGTGTGCTGCGGCTCATCCGGGTGCCGAACCCGAACGACCAGATCTTCCCGGAAATCGGCTGGCAGACCAGATCCGGCAGCAGATAGCGCGATCGCCCGCCCAGGCCGCCAGCGCCTGGCCGTCCGCGCCGCGGCACGACAAGCGCCTTGCGTGCCGGAGTGCCTGCCACGGTAGGAGAGGCCCATGACCGCTCCAGCCCCGGTGCCCGACCCGCCCGGCCAGCCGGCCTGGTCCGCTCCGGAGCGCTGAAGGCGTCGGCAGACACCGGCACGCCAGAATTGCCAGTTCCGGGCCACACCCATAGCCGCCGGGGGACGGACTATCCGCACGCATAACGAGCCGTCGTCGTGCGCCCACCGAACGAGGTCAGTCACTGTGCGTGGCCAGCTTGTTCAGCCGGTGCTGAGTGCCAGATCCTGCTGCTTCCCGGTCCTCGGGGCTGGGTTGGCGTCCTTCCTGATGCCAGACTTGACGTCGTGGCCAGGGTCGACCCCGATGATGACAACCTGCGGCGCCACATCGTCTGGCACTACCGGTATGACCCGGAGCGCCATGAGCGCCGGCACGTGGTCGTGGCTGCATTCGACAGCCGGCGGGAGTTCAATGCCTGCCTCCAGGCGGTATCAGAGGAGATAGAGCGTCGCAAGGCGGCCGGCGAGCCTGTCGACCCGCGTGAGCATGTGTCCGGAACCCTGCACGAGCCCGGATCCGGTCGGCGGGCGGCCAACGGACGATTGGTCATGCGAGCGCTTCGCCACGGTGTGGCGCCGGGGCCATGGATGGACGAGCTGGAGATGCCCTCGAACATGGCGGTCTTCGGCGCATCGGCTGGGCCCGTGCATCGACCGCACGGCAGGCGGGGCCGACTCATCCGCGGCTGGCTTGCAAGCCGCCGCTACCGTCGGGCATCTTTGCTGCCCTGACAACAGATAGGAGCGCTGGAGCCATGGGAGCCCCTGGCCGCCGCTTCACGCGCTGGCGCGGCGGGCTGGGTTGACCTGCTGATAGCGTTTGATGCCTAACCGTCGGCCGGGATCAGCGTCTGAGGGCATGAGACTTCGCTTGCTGGGCAGTCGCGCGGGCTTACTGCCTCGCTCGCCGCGGTGACGGCGTTAGCCGCAGGGGGGTATGCCGGGCCGCCGCCGCGCGGCGCAGATGACGCCCGCGCCGAGCTGGGCGTATCCGGGCGTCTGGACGCTCCCGAGCTGGTGGAAGCCATCAATGCCGAGCGCGTCATCCTGGAATCAGGCATGTCGCTTGGCGGTGCCGCCCTGACACAGGAGCAGACGCGCTGATGAAAAAGGGTTGTCGTCTGCTCTGGCACGCCCTTGACGCCTTCCCGCTCAAGCAGGTCGTCCGGCAGGTGGCGGAGTGGCGATCCATCTGATCATTTCTCCGCCGGGGCGGTCCTCCGCCCGCCGGCTCGCGCGCGGATGCCGAACGTTCCCACGAGGCCAGGAACCCGGGCTCACCCGGACGTGGCCGTGTTTCCGGGGATGCCGGCGGCGTTGATCGCGGAGCGGATCGGGTGGCAGAACCCGATCATGGTGCCGGGCGACCGGGTGCGGGAGCTGCGCCCCGCTTGCCGGCCGACCCGACGTCCAGCGCGTACCGCACGGCGTCGTCGGCCGGCAGGCTGCAGCCCTCCGCGAACCGCTGCGCGTAGCTGGCTTCCCCCAGGGCCAGCCTGGCGCGGCTCTCCGCGTCTCGCTGTGGGGACAGCCGGGCAAGGTCGCTGTCGTCTTGCGTCGAGTCGAGCAGCGCCTGGGCTGCGCCGAACAGCGTCGCGGCCCGTTCCGGCCGCCCGGTGGCGGCCGCGGCCCAGCCCAGGAGTTGCAGCGCTCGCGCGATGTTCCACTGATCGCCGGCGCCGCCCGCGGCCGCGAGGCTGTCGGCCGCCAGCCTGGCGGCGGTTGTCAGCTCGCCGTCCTGCCAGGCCAGCAGCGCGAGCAGGATCGACACGGCCATGCCGAACTTCCGGTTGCCTGCTGCTTCACACAGCCGAAGCGCTTGCTCGGCGAACTCCCGGCTCCGCGGCCGGTCCCCCAGAACGTGGTAGCCGTACGCCAGGTGGTGCAGCGCGGCGGCGACGCCCCACTCGTTGGCCACCGAACGGTGCAGGTCCACCGCGCGGCTGGCCAGGTCGATCGCGGTTGTGGTCTGCTGGGCGGCCAGGCGGGCGAAGGCCAGGTTCTGCAGCGCGTATCCCAGCGCGGCGGGGTCACCAATCGAGCGCGCGATGCGTTCCGCCTCGCGCCCGGCGCGGATCGCTCCCGGCAGGTCGCCAGTGAGGGTCCGCATCCACACCGCCCAGCACAGGGCCAGAGCGCGGATGTCGTCCTCCGGGCCGTCGAGGGCGATGAGGACGTCGAACCAGCGCACTCCCTCGCTGATCCCGGCCCGCGTCTGCCACAGGCCGTACAGCCCGGTGAAGATCGCCAGGCCGGTCCTGGCGTCACCCGCGTGCACGCACCCGTCCAGCGCGGCGCGCAGGTTGGCTTGCTCCACCTCGAAGCGGTCGCGCCAGGCCGTCTCCTGAGGGCTCCAGAAGATCTCCGGCCGGGGCCAGGCGAGCGCCGCGGCCCAGTCGCGGTGGCGCCGCTGCAGCGCCGCCTCCTCGCCGCCGGCGGAGAGCAGCCGCCGGCCGAACAGGCGCACCACCTCCAGCATCCGGAACCGGCCACGCCCATCCCGCTGAACGGCCGACTTGTCGACCAGCGCGGCCAGGGTCGCCGGCACGCGCTGGGCGGGCAGCTCCCGCGAGGAGCACACGTCGGCAGCGGCGGCGAGCTCGAAGCCGCCCACGAACACGCTGAGCCGGCGCCAGAGCATACGCTCGTCCGGTGCCAGCAGCTCATAACTCCAGCTGATCGCCGAATCCAGGCTCCGGTGCCGGGGCGGCGCGACCCGGCTGCCCAGCGTGAGCGCGCCGAAGCTGGCGTCGAGCTGGGCGAGAATCTGGTCGGGGGTGAAGACCCGAAGCGCGGCCGCGGCGAGCTCGATCGCCAGCGGGATACCATCGAGCCGGGCCAGCAGGCGCTGCACCGCCTCGCGGTCGGCCAGGTGAAGCCCGGTTCCGGCCGAGGCGGCCGCCCGGGCCTCAAACAGCACAGCCGACTCGCCAGAAGTGAGCGGCCCTACCTGTATCACGACCTCGCCGGGGACGCGCAGCGGTTCGCGGCTAGTCGCGAGGATCACCAGCCGCGAACAGGTCTCAAGCAGCCAGGCGGCCGCCTCAGCGGCCGCCTGGACCACGTGCTCGCAGTTGTCGAGCACCAGCAGCAGGCGTGCATCACCGATGCGGGCCGCCGTTTCCGCGAGCGGCGGACCCGGTGAGCGAGGCACAAGGCCCACCGACCGCGCGACCGCGTAAGACACCAGGCCGCCGTCGAGTACCGGCCCGAGATCAGCCATCCGGACGCCGGCCGGGAACACCGGGCAGGCTCCGGCCGCCACCTCCAGCGCCAGCCGGGTCTTGCCGACCCCGCCCGGGCCGGCCAGCGTAACCAGCCGCGCGCCCTCCAGCACCGGGCGCACCCGCGCCCGGTCGCGCTCGCGGCCGATGAACGTCGTGAGCTGCGCGGGCAGCGCGGCGGCCCCGGCCGCCGGTCCCGGGAGCGGCCCGCCCGGCCCCGCCCGCCCGGCCAGCGCTTCGAACGCGTCACGGTCCTCGCCGGCCAGGCCCAGCGCATCGGCCAGCGCAGTCACCGTGCGCGGATACGTGCGCGTCCGGATCCCGCGCTCAATGGCGCTGATACCGGCTGCCGTCATGCCCGCGCGCCCGGCCAGCTCCTCCTGGGTGAGCCGGGCCGCCTGGCGGAGCGCCCGCAACCGCTCCCCGAACACAGAGGGCATCGGGTGGCATCGTAGCCCAGCGCGAAACTGTCCGTGCAACTGTCCGGGTTGCTGTCGCTGGATCATCAGAGCGGGCGGCAGGAGAATCTGGGGCCATGACAGCAACCGATCCTCCGCCCGCTCCCCGCGTCACCGGCCGCTCGCGCGGCAAGCCCGCCGCAGCGATCACCGGCGGAGGGACCGAGCCGCGCCAGGTCACGGCCGAGCACCTCGGGCCCGTCACGGACGCCGACGCCGAGTTCCATGCGATCGCGGCCCCCGGCCAGAGCGCTCGAGAGCGCGACCCAGGCTGGCGAGGCTGGCCGCACCGGCGGGCTCGGCCGACTCGCTGGTGTTTCCCTCAGCGTGAAGCAGACCTCCCAGGTCGCCGGGAAACGCGGCTGCCTGGGACGTGCCGGCGTTCGCGGGAACGATCCCGGCCATCCACGCGCCGGCAGTCGCCGGCTGCGCGCCGCGAAGCGATC
>Ga0137384_10003274_pt1 | contig 12884 bp, 12 predicted proteins | sample SagtaG_2_FD_104922 | JGI IMG/M metagenome (GOLD analysis project Ga0137384, IMG submission 104922) | Vadose zone soil microbial communities from Sagehorn Ranch, Mendocino, California, USA - Sage2_R_60_16 metaG | ecosystem: Environmental > Terrestrial > Soil > Vadose zone | place: USA... | reverse complement strand
TGGAAATCGGGCTGCAGCAGATTAGAATGCTGCGCTACAAATTGCGCAAGAGCCAAGGACTCTCAGCGCCCAGCCAGAAGCGGCGGTGACACCGGATTGCGCCACAAGGGGCTGTGGCGAAAAATTTCTTTGCTGATTAAATTGCAACACAACGGTTGCTGTCGGCCAAGCTGTCGCCTCAATCATTTCCCTGGAAATCAGGGCATTCCTGACTTTTCAGCCGAAACGTGCTGAATGTGGCATCGGTGGTGCTAAAGGGAGTGCGAATGAAAACCCCGGCGCAGCAATCCCCCGCTCCGCGACGCAGGCGCAAAGGCCTCGCGCCGTATTTGCCAAACCGCGTTGGCGATTAGGCGCAGTCAACGCTCCATGAACTGATATGAAAAAAATCGAAGCCATCATCAAGCCGTTCAAACTGGAAGAAGTCAAGGACGCCCTGGGGGAAATCGGCATTGAGGGAATGACGGTCAGCGAAGTCAAAGGGTTCGGCCGGCAAAAGGGCCACACCGAAATTTATCGCGGCAGCGAATACACGGTGGACTTTCTGCCGAAAATCAAGCTGGAACTGGTCGTGGGCGATGGGCACGCCGAGGCGGCCGTCGCGGTCATCATAAAGTCCGCCAAAACGGGAAAGATCGGCGACGGAAAGGTCTTCGTTTCCAACATTGAGGAGGCTGTTCGCATCCGCACCGAAGAGAAGGGAGAGAAGGCTGTATAACCCATGTACGCCACCGTAAACCAACCACTGCTGTCGAAAGTTATGAACAAAAAGATACTCACTTGTTTGGCGGTTCTGACCTTGTGCTTGCCTGTTTTTGCGCAGCAGGACACCAACGCTCCGGCTGCCGCGGTCGCTGGCACCAACGTAGTCGCCACAACCAATGCGCCGGATAATACGCCTAAGCCGGATCCGGGCGGCCATGCTACTGGCGCGGCCTCAGACGCTGCTTCAGCGGACGGAACGACATTTGTTCCAAGCGCCCCGGCCGAACTAAACGAGGCTGACAAGAAAGATCCCGCGAAGGTCAAGACCTACAACGACAACAAGAAGGCTTTCGACGACTACACGGCGCAAGCCAAGCTCGAGCCGCTGGCCGTCAGGTTGGCTGACTCCGTCGGCCACAATCGCGTGGCGATCAACTTCATGTGGACATTGATCACCGGCTTCCTGGTGATGTTCATGCAGGCTGGCTTTGCGTTGGTGGAAACCGGCTTGTGCCGGGCCAAGAACGCAGGCCACACCATGTCCATGAACTTCATGATTTATCCGATGGGTATGTTGGGCTTTTACCTTTGCGGATTCGCATTCATGTTCGGCGGCATGGCGGATCCCCTGAATCCGAATAACGGGGGCATCAGCACCATGGGTGGATATGGAGGGCTCAATCATGAGCTGGGCTTCACCATCGGCGGCAAGTTTATCGGCCTGCTCGGCTTCAAAGGCTTCCTGTTGCAAGGCGCGGGCTACGACACGGCGGCCTTCGCGCTCTTCCTCTTCCAAATGGTATTCATGGACACCACCGCAACAATTCCAACTGGTGCTGCCGCCGAGCGCTGGAGGTTCTCGGCGTTCATGATCTACGGCTGCTGCATCGGCATCTGCATGTATCCGATTTTCGGGAACTGGGTCTGGGGCAATGGGTGGCTATCCAACCTCGGCTCAAACTTCGGTATCGGCCATGGCCACGTGGATTTCGCGGGCTCGTCGGTGGTGCATATGCAAGGCGGTGTCATCGCGCTCATATTTGCATGGCTGATTGGACCGCGTTACGGCAAGTATGACAAAGAGGGCAAGATTGCCCATCCGGTTTTGCCCCACAGCATCCCCATGGTGATGCTAGGCACGTTTATTCTGGCATTCGGCTGGTTCGGGTTCAACCCAGGCTCGAGCCTCGCCGGCACGGAGTTGCGCATCGCGGTCGTAGCGGTCAACACGATGCTCGCCTCGGCGACCGGCGCACTCGGGGCGACGCTGTGGATGTGGTGGGTACGCACGAAGAAACCTGATCCCTCCATGATGTGCAATGGCATGTTGGCAGGTCTGGTGGCGATAACCTGCCCCTGTGCCTTCGTCAGCGCCGGTGGGGCAAGCCTCCTCGGCCTGGTGGCTGGCATTCTGGTGGTTGAATCGGTATTCTTCTTCGACCGGATCGGAATTGACGACCCCGTCGGAGCTATCTCCGTGCATGGCGTCAATGGTGCCTGGGGCTGCCTTTCGCTGGGTCTGTTCGCCGACGGCACCTACGGTGATGGATGGAATGCAGTGCCCGGTACTGTCAGGGGTCTTTTCTACGGGGGCGGCCTGGGCCAATTTTGCGCAGAACTGATCGGTGTAACCACGTGCTTCGTCACATTGGCAATCATCTCCGTCATCGTCTATAAGATCGCCGAAGCTCTGGTGGGCAACCGCGTGCCGCTAGAAACCGAGATCGAGGGCCTGGACGTTCCCGAAATGGGCATCCCAGGCTACGGTGGCGTCCAAATGGACAAGGACTCAGAAACACCAATGGTGAAGGCCTAATCCGTGGAGTGGGCAAGTAGAGAATAAACGATGGGGCTGCGCGAGTGGGGTCTTCCTCGCGCAGCTTGCTAACCCTTCGGAAATGCGATACTATGGCAACTGAACTGGTGAGAATGCTCCAATGGTTCATGGGACTGCTGGCTGGCGCGATCATAGGTGCCGCTTTCGGAATGATCCAGGAAGCGGCGCGACGCCGGAATGAGAAACTCCAGCAGAACGGAAAGCTGCAAAACGCTTGGGGGGTAATGCCTGGTTCGGGGAAGCGCGTGGCGTTTCTCCTGATTGCGCTAGTGCTGGTACAGATCGTCTGTCCGTTGCTATTCGTGAACGGAACTCAGTGGTGGGTCTCAGCAGGCGTCATTGGCGGCTACGCCGCCATCCTCGTGCGACGGCTCAAAACTTCGTAGCCAGCGCCTGGCGTCTCCGGCAACGCGCTGGACCACTTCGGACCATTGCTCGGTCAGCGTAGATCCGAACAAGAAGCAAGGCGATACCACCGCTCGGGAAAATGCCGGCAATGGTTGTGCGGAGGCGAGCCGTGGCTCCCACGCTTCGTCCTCCTGACGGGCGAGTAGGAATCGGGCGAAGTCGGCAATCTCGTCCTGCTTCTCGGCCGGCAGGGCTTCGCAGAGGCGGATGATTTCCTGGGTCGTGATGCTCATGACATCTTGGTGACTGAAAACCGCACAAAATTCAAGAATGATATGTTCAAGCTGGTGTTGTTTTTGGACCATGAGTACGAAATTATTTCCGTGAAGCCGCCCTGCGGGCTCATGAGGATTCTGGCTGTCATCGGCAGGCTATTGGGATACAGGTTACCGACATGAGCGATTTGTGAGCTGTTACCAATAAAGATGGCAGAGAGCTTGGAGGTGAAACAGTCAGCCACATGCTACGGGCGACCCGGGGCGCCATTGTGTTTTTCACTTGCTCCTTGGTCCGGCGCGCCTGAGAATGGCGTTAGTTGCACATGAGCACTTCCGCGCAACTTCATATCGTCCGCTGCAGACTTTCAGCCTGGATATTGACCACGCTCTCGATGCTTTGGACGGTCGTTTCCCTTCTCGCGCTGGGCTGGCTGCGGTCCGTCAGCGACTGGACTTCCTTGGGGCCTATGGAGTGGCTGTGCCTCTCGTTGATAATGATTCATGTGGCGGTTATCTGGGCAACGCTCTGGGTTTGGCTGCACCCAAAGCCCGAGGCGCTGGTTGTGGACACAGGACGAAGCCCAGACCGCCGATTCGCCTGGGTATTCGTGATTGGTTCTGCCGCCTTTTGGCTTTCGAGGGGGCTAGACGGCTGGCTGACGGGTCTCGCTGAGGCGGTCGCTGTGGTCGGCTTTTGTGTGGTGGGGATCCTGATTTTGTGCGAGATCAGAGCGGTCCGGAAACTGGCCCGTCGGAAGATGGATGAGTAGAATGGTAGCAGCTAACAAACCGGCTGCTCCAGGCAACGGCGGGGTTGCGTCCCTATCGCATATCGAACGCGCTCGGCCTGCCGTGCCTCAGTGCGGATGTTCGTCGGACACGACGCTGGAGGAACGGTCCGATGACGGATAAGCAGGCCCTGGCCTTCGTGAAACGACACGGGATCGTCCTCCAGGCAGCGCGTGGTCCAGTCCCAAGCCTGGCCGAGGCAATCGCCGGTGGTCCCATTCGGGGTAGCTGGTGGGGGCATCCGAAAGGACGTGAGATCTTCCGCGCCGCTGGGGTCATCTGTTCCAGTCCCGATGTGCTGGTTTGCAAGCTCGTAGCCGGGAAAATCACCTACATTCATCGCCGCGTGTGGCCAGCCCTGGTAAAGCTGGCTTCGCGTTTTCAGAAGGAACAGCTCGCTCGGGTGTGGGACGAGCACACGATGAGCGGTGCGCACCGATCACACCAGCAGCCGTTTCCATCCTGGGTTCCTGCTGAGGTCCGGGAACGGGGCCGGAAGCTCTCGGTGGTGGAGGCGGAGGAGATTCTCGCGTCGTGGCCAGAGCTGAGGAGGGACTGGCGGCGAGGCTCCAGGGCATGAATGGCGTGCCGGCGAACTAGCGCTTGCAGCGGATGGCGTCGGCCCAGCGGTTACGCTGACGAGCAGCGTCGGCAAGGCCTACATTTCGCCGCCACCCCTCCGCTGAAGCGCGGGCGTTCGGCGCATGACCGAGCGTACTTGAGGCACACCATGAGACTCAACTGGCTTGGCCGGGCAACTATGAATAATGCGCTCCGTTTCTTGGGGCAGCAGTATGATGCCTCTTGGCTGGAACGCCTGGGCGGGCGGGTGGACGGCGGGCGCGTGCTCGAAGTCGGCTGCGGTCGCGGGGTCGGAGTGCAGATTATCCTTGAACGGTTTGGCGCCGCGTCGGTCGAAGCGATGGATCTCGACCCGAAGATGGTTGAGTGTGCTCGTCGGCGGCTGGCGGCTTACGACCCGACTCGCGTGCAACTAAGCGTGGGGAATCTCACCTCGATCAAGGCTGGGGACGCCACGTTCGATGCCGTTTTCGACTTTGGCGCTGTCCACCTGGAGCCAAACTGGCGGCAAGGCATCGCCGAGGTGCGTCGGGTTCTGAAGCCGGGTGGAAAGTTTTATTTCGAGTGGGTCACGGGTCGTTTGCTCCGATTGCCGTATCCCTTCGTGACTGAGGGCTTCCGACGAATGGAAGCACCCAATCCAGGGCGATTGATGAAGGAACTCGACTGTCAAGGAATCACGGTTGGACAGAACTTTGTGTGCCCCAGGCTTGCGGCGCTCAGCGGATTTGTGGGTGACCTGGTGGGTGTGGGTCGGGTAGCAGCGCCAGCGAACGGTTTAGGATTCGTATGCGCGTAAAAAACGGATCGAGCCAATGACGAAGAGCGCGGTCAGCCGCATCTTGAAGTCGAACGTCGCACGCGCGCTCCCTCTCATCGGTCCTTGTCGTTAGGCCACGGGCCACGGCGATGGTTGCCATATCTTCCAGCCGATCTGACCGCCTGTTGAGCGTGAGCTACTATTTGGGACTGGGTCCGCTGGTCAGATTGTGAATGACCGTCTCCAGTTGGCCTACATTTTCGCCTGCGACGCCGGCGCAAAAGCCGCGCAGTGGAAAGAGCACCTGGCACCTGCGCAGGTGATCACCTACAACCGGACCTCTACAGTTTGGGACCACGCAGTTTGGTTTGCATTTACGGGGCCTGCACAATTGACAAAATTGCAGTGAAGCACAATATGGAGCACAACGCGATCGGATGGACGACTGGACAAACGAGAGGCTCGAGCGCGGAGTTCGTGACGGGCTTGTGGAATCTGCGCTTGCTGATGCGCGCATCGCGGTCTTGCGAGTCTCGGCTCGGCAGTCCTACTCGTCGGCGAGGATTCGTCAGCAAGTAGAGAATCTGTTTCGTTCACATGGGAGAGTTACGAAAACCGGCCCCTAACGCATCCAGCGGGCGCCGGGGTGATGCTCCAGTGCCAATCAGGACGTCATCAGTTCAGCGCAAGTGATGTCGAATGTTCGCTCTAAGATGCCCGCGCCACTGTTCATCGCGACCGAGCGTTTTGACCCCTCAGACGGGGAGAGGTGGGAGAAATACTCCCAGTGGGCCAGAATCCCGGCAATGACGGAGATTGTCAGCCTAGACGCGGCGCTGTGTCCGTGTCTTATTGACACACCTCAACAGGAGGATTGGCAGCACATCGTTTGCGAGGATTTTCGTCTCGATTATTTTTACAACCTGGATTACCTGAAGCAGAGGGTTCAGGATATTCGCCGCAGGAACATCTTGGGACTGTATCGGAATCCGGAAGCTCACATTGTGGCCGCGCCAGCGCCGGGCGATTTTGGTTTCATCGGCTACGACTTGATCGAAGAGCGGACCCAGATCAGCGCCGTCACCAACTGCGGAGGATTTCCCGACGTGTTCCGCAACGAAGAATTGAACCTTTTCGGCCTGATTGATAGCTTTGATCGAGCGTGTGAGGTCAGACGGTTGCTTGCTGGGCGCCACCCCGAGGACGCACATGCGCGGTGTGAGATGTATGCTATCTGGAGACTGAACGAGAGCGAACCAGGCGGCGCAGCGAACCGAAGCAAGCCGATTCGCTCACAGACAAAGCGAGCGTCAGCGGCGGCTGGCTCCGGTCGCTGACCTCATCGTCAGTCGATGCGAGGACCTGCATGAAGCAGAAAACGAAACATCCGAGAAAGCCGTCCGCGGCTGCGTGGCTGCTGTCTTCGGTCATCGTCATGATCGGCTTGCTCCAGCTCTACAGCTTTGCGCACCAGGACTACATCGCAATCACCCCCGGTGGGATAAGACCGGGCGAGCACTACACTGGGGCCTTGGCCGTGGTGGTCATGGCGGTCACGCTTGGGGTGGGGCTCTTCAGTCTCGGGAGCACGTTGCGATCATGGTGGTTGGCCCGCAAGACTCACGAACACGATGTTACCGACTAACGACGCGCATTCAGTGGAGGCGCCGATACTGTCTCTGTTGCATATCGTGCGCCAGGAGCGGCGCGCCAGTGATGCGCAGCGTTCGACCAATCGGCGTATGAAACGCCTCGTCCATTGTTTTCTGGCCATCATGGCGCCGACACTCTCTTAGGCCAGGATATCCTTCACCACCTCCCCACTCACGTCGGTCAGCCGGAAGTCGCGGCCGGCGTAACGGTAGGTGAGCTTCTCATGGTCGAAGCCCAGGAGGTGCAGCATGGTCGCGTGCAGGTCGTGGACGTGCACCGGGTCCTGGACCGCGCGGTAGCCGAACTCGTCGGTGGCGCCATGAACGCAGCCGCCCTTGACCCCACCGCCCGCGAGCCACACCGTAAACCCATAGTGATTGTGATCGCGGCCTTTGCCTTTGCCGGGCGTGCCGGGGGCGGGAATCTCGACTGCGGGTGTGCGCCCGAATTCCCCGCCGCATATTACCAGCGTCTGGCCGAGCAGGCCGCGTTGTTTCAGATCGCTCAACAGGGCTGAGATGCCCTGGTCCACTTCACCGGCCAGCCGGCGATGATTTTCCTCGATGAGATCGTGGCTGTCCCACGGCTGCACGTCGCCATGGTAGCACTGCACCACTCGGACACCGCGCTCGACCAACCGGCGCGCGATGAGCAGTTGCCTGGCTTGCACCGTCTGGCCGTACATCTCGCGGACGTGCGCCGGCTCTTTGGAAATGTCGAACGCGTCGGTGGCCTCAAGCTGCATACGGTAAGCCAACTCGAAGGATTGAATGCGGGCTTCGAGCAGCGGATCATCGCCGCGCGCGCGCTGGTGGTCTGCGTTGAGTTGCGACAACAAATCCAGTTGCCGCCGTTGCGCCGCGCGGGTGATTCGCGCATTGGAGATGTTCTCGATGAGTTCCTCGGGCTTGGTTTTCTTGGTGTTGATGTGTGTGCCCTGGTAAATGCCCGGCAGGAAAGCCGCCCGCCAGTTCGATACGTCGGAGACCGGCAGACCGGGGCACATGGCGATGAAACCAGGCAGGTTTTGATTTTCGGTCCCCAGGCCGTAGGTGATCCAGGCGCCGTAGCTGGGCCGGGAAAGCCGCTCGTCCCCGCAATTCATCAGCCGCATGGATTGCTCGTGGTTCGGGGTGTTGGCGTGCATCGAGCGGATGAAGCAGAGGTCGTCCGCGTGCTGGGCGGTCCTGGCGAAAATTTCGCTGATTTCGATGCCGCTCTTTCCATAGGGCTGGAACTTAAAAGGCGATGGCAGGGCTGTGCCTGTGGGCCGTTCGGTGGTGAGATTGCCGCTGGGGATGGTCTTATCACCCCACTTCGCCAGGGCAGGTTTGGGATCGAACGTGTCAACATGCGACGGGCCGCCGTTGAGATAGATGTGAATGATATGCCTGGCGCGTGGTGGGAAATGGGGCGGCTTCGACGCCAGCGGGTTGGCGGACGCGGCGTTGGCGGCGGGCGCGAGCAGTCCACTATCGTTAAGCAAAGTGGCCAATCCCATCAGGCCCAGGCCGGTGCCCATCTGGCGGAGCATTTGGCGGCGAGTGAGCAACCGCGGAGGCAGGTGTTCGAAAGGGTTCATCGTCTGACGTTGAACATAAATCAAAAATGCCTAATCCACAAAAACCGCTTCATTGCAAATCAGCAGTACTTGCGCGAATTGCTCCCAGGCTGTTAACCCGTTCTCGGATGGCACATCGGTTTCAGCAGATTTAATAAACCGCATCGCGGATCCAGCTTCGGCTTTCGTCGCTTGCCTTCCCAACACCCGACGGAACAGAGCATCCACCCGCCCCGCAGGTTTGGCCAGGCCTGCGAGTTCAGGCCGTGCGACCAGCGCCCGCGCCTGTTCCATGACAAACGGTGAGTTGAGCAGGAAGAGCGCCTGCTGCGGAACCATCGTGCGCGGACGCCGCTCCACGCATTGGTCCGGCGCCGGAAAATCGAACGCGCGAAACATCGCAGGCAAATCCTGCCGGTCAACCAGACCATAGACGGTGCGCCGTTGGTTGAGTGGCTCGCCCGCCAGATCCACCGGACGTCCGCCCATGGTCATGTCGAGCCGACCAGAGATGAAGAGCAGTGAATCGCGCATTGCTTCGAAGTCCAACCGCCGGCGTGAGAAGTGCGAGAGCAATTTATTTTCGGGATCCTCCGAATGCGGAGTGGATGATGCTTGTTGATAGGCCGCTGAGAGGGTTATGAGGCGGTGCAGGTGTTTGAGGCTCCAGCCGGAGCGAATGAAATCGCTCGCCAGCCAGTCCAGCAGTTCCGGATGGCTGGGTGGCGTGCTGCGCGCGCCGAAATCGGTCGTCGAGGCCACCAGCGGTTCGCCGAAATGATGCATCCAGACCCGATTGACCAGCACGCGCGCCGTCAGCGGGTTGGCAGGCGAGACGATCTCGCGGGCAAGGTCCAAACGGCCACTGCCGTGCCTAAATGGCCGAGGCTCACCGCCGCTCAACACGCGCAGAAATGCTCGCGGCGCCGGCTCGCCTGGACGCGAAGGATTTCCGCGACGGAAAACGCGCGGCTCGTATGGTTCCGCCAGATCGGTTACCACCATCGCGCGAGCGGGCGGCGCATTCGTCGCGTGCGCCGCCAGTTTGTCGAGATTCGCAACCAGAGTGCCGTATTTATCCTTTTCAGCCCGCGACATGTGGTTGGGCGTGTCGCGAAGCGGAAACCAGATGGGGCTTTCCTTGCCCGTGACGAGTTCCAGCAACTCGCGCTGATCGGCATTCAATGCTCCATTCGCACTTCCAGCGGCAGGCTTTTTCGATTCCTCATAGACGTCGCGGAGCAATTCCCCGTAGGCGCGCGCGATGGCCACCGTGTTGGTGAGCGCGGCTTTATTAAGGGCGGCAGGAACCAGAGGATTGAAACGTGACAGGTTGGAAGCTTGTCCTACAACGACTGCGGCGCGCGCGGCGAAGCCTTCTTCCGGCAGCGCCATCAACTCCGCCCACAAACCGAACACCCGGTCCTCCGGCTTCGCGCGCTCTTCAAGCAAGCGGCGCGTGCGTAACATCAGGCCGGGGCGGAAATCTTCTGGCGTGAGCGAAAGTGCGAATTGCGTCGTCTCCGTGATGTCCGGCTTTGTCGTCACGGCGCGGACGAAATAGTCCCCGATGCGTTGCCGAAAATTCTCGGTCAGCTTCGCAAACTCCGCGTCAATGTGCTGCTGCAGTTCCTGGCGAGCCTTGGCCAGTTGCTGCTCGAACTCCAGCCCACCGGGAACCTGCCTGGGGTCTTCGAGGAGCGGCAAGTCGTAAGGCCGTTCCGTGCTCGCGAACACGCCATAGAGGCCATAGTAGTCCTGCTGCGTGATCGCGTCGTACTTGTGGTCGTGGCAGCGCGCGCACGCGACCGTCAGGCCCAGAAACCCGCGCGTGGTCGTGTCAATCTGATCGTCGATCTGGTCGTGCAAGTTGTTGTCGAAGAGCCGCCCCAGTGTCAAAAACCCCAGCGCAGCCAATCGCCAAACCGGCAGTTTTGGTTCGACCAAATCCGCCGCCAGTTGATCCTGCACGAACTGATCGAAAGGCAGGTCCTCGTTGAACGCGCGGATGACGTAGTCCCGGTAAGTGTAGGCGTATGGCCGCAATGCATCTTTGCCATAGACCAGCACAAGGTCTTTTGTGTCCGCGTAGCGTGCCACGTCCAGCCAGTGCCGGTCCCAACGTTCGCCGTAGCGCGGTGAGGCCAACAGTCGCTCAACTGCCTTGGCGAAGGCGTTGCGTGAGGTGTCGCGCTGGAAAGCTTGCGTCTCCTCAAATGTCGGCGGCAGGCCGATCAGGTCGTAATAAACCCGGCGCAAGAGCGTCCGCTTGTCGGCGGGCGGCGCGAACGTAAGCTTCTTATCCTCCAGTTTGGCGAGCAGGAACGCGTCAATCGGTGACTGCACCCGATTGGCCGCCCTGACTTTGGGCGGGTCCGGCGACTTGAGCGGTTGGTAAGCCCAATGATCGCGCGCAGCTTCGAACGATTGCCCAGGCGCTGCCCTCACGCAAGTGGCCGGCGAGACCAGGAGCAGGCCGATAACAATCGCTGCGCATGTCTGGGAGAGGTTCTTCACGGGAATTCTATCTATCTATATCGTTCGCAGGCTCGACGCTGCCCGTCAATGTCAAGTTTCGGCAAGTTCGACGTAGTCGCCGCGCTGTGACTAACCTGTAACGAGCCAATCTGAGAGCGTGTCTGAAAATCAGCGAGGAACGGCGCGTGTGTGTGAGGAAATGGCCTCTTCCCCGTCCCTCCCCGTCCCTCTCCTTCCGGTTCATCACTACCCACATCTCGGGTAAGCAGTCGTGCGAATCCTGAAAGGATTCCGCAACAAAGCCCAGGGTTGCGAGCAGCGAGCTACCCTGGGTCCACCGAGTCAAGACGAACCAACCCCAACGGGATTGCGTGCGTGGGTGGCGAGCGCGGCCACAACCCCGTTGGGGTTGAGACGCGGTTTGCACGATATCCCAGGGTAGCTCCCCCGCTCTTTCTGGGCAGGGGTATCAATACGGCGGTGGCGCATTGTAAGCATTTGGGTTGTATTAATGGACAAGGGTTGTCGGAAAGAGCGGGGTCGCAACCCTGGGCTGGAGGACACAATCCCTTAGGGATTGCCTTCAATGGCATCCCGGACTTGTGGGAAATGATAAGCCTCCCTGGAGGAGAGAGAGGGGATTTTTCAGACACGCTCTGAGAACGTGTCTTAAAATTGTAGGAGCCGACGTGAGTCCCCATGAATTTTGTTCTCCACAGAGGATGAAAATTACGTGGGTTGGGGTATCGTAGCGTTTAGGTCGTGCCGAACCGGTCAGAGGTCGTTTCCTCCTGGGTGCCGAGAGCCCGAACGTGAGTCTGACCCGGACCCCGCCGGTCGCACCAAAGATTGTTGCTGAGAGCACGCGGAGTAGATTGACTCCACAGTGCGGGGTCTGGCCGGTGCGGCGCGCCGATAAAGAAAGGTCGGAGTTATGTTGCAAGTGATTCATGAGCGTTGCGCTGGATTGGATGTTCACAAGAAGACAGTGGTGGCTGGTGTATTGGTGACCGAGCAGGACGGGCAGGTGCGGCAAGAAGTGCGCACCTTTGGCACCACCACGGGTGAGATACTGGCCAGGGCAGAGTGGCTCAAGAGCTTCCAGGTGGATTCTGTTGCGATGGAATCCACAGGGGTCTATTGGGTGCCGATTTACAATCTGCTGGAGGAGAGCTTTAAGTTGCTGGTGGTCAATGCCCAGCACATGAAAGCGGTTCCTGGCCGCAAAACCGATGTGAGCGACGCCGAATGGATTGGGCAACTGCACCGGCACGGGTTGCTGAAAGGCAGCTTTGTTCCGCCGAAACCGCAACGACAGTTGCAGGAGTTGGTGCGTCACCGCACCAATGTGGTCGAGCGGCGGAGTCAGTCGGTCAATGAACTGCAGAAAGTGTTGGAGACGGGCAATATCAAGCTGGCCAGCGTGGTCAGCGAGATTACCGGAGTCAGCGCGATGGAGATGGTCAGTGGACTGATCGAAGGCAAGCAGGCTCCGGGATTGCTGGCCGAAATGGCGCGTGGGCGTCTGCGCGACAAGAAGCCACAGTTGGCGGCCGCCCTGACCGGACGGTTGGAAGAACATCATCGGTTCATTCTGAGTCAATTGCTGGCGGACCTCAGTTTCTGCGAAGAGCAGATCCTGGAACTGGATTTGAAGATTCGAGTCCAGATGAAGGAATATGAAGAAGTGATCCAGCGGCTGGATGAGATCCCCGGAGTCAACCGGCGGATCGCCGAGGTGGGCACTGATACCAGCCGGTTTGGTGATGCGGCCCATGTCGTGTCGTGGGCGGGGATGTGTCCCGGCAATAACCAAAGTGGGAGCAAGCGGCGCACCGCCAGGGTGCGGCAAGGCAACAAGAGCCTCAAACGGGTGTTGGTGGAAGCGGCGCA
>Ga0137384_10003273_pt1 | contig 12889 bp, 17 predicted proteins | sample SagtaG_2_FD_104922 | JGI IMG/M metagenome (GOLD analysis project Ga0137384, IMG submission 104922) | Vadose zone soil microbial communities from Sagehorn Ranch, Mendocino, California, USA - Sage2_R_60_16 metaG | ecosystem: Environmental > Terrestrial > Soil > Vadose zone | place: USA... | reverse complement strand
GTAAGACCAAAGAGGCACTTCGCCTTCAGGCACCTACGGATGAACCAGCAACAACGAAAGCTGTGGTAGAGCTATGCTTGCAGATGTTTTACTACATTGATCGGAGCAGGAAGAGCTGTATGATTCGGATGAACTACGATTTGACGATTCTTGGCGGTGGGTCTGGAGGACTGACGGCAGCACGGATCGCTGCCGCACTTGGAGCAAGTGTCTTACTCATCGACAAGGAGAGTTTAGGAGGAGATTGTTTGCACTATGGCTGTGTACCAAGTAAAAGCCTGATTCACGTTGCACGGATAGTACATGAGGCCAAGGATGCAGCTCGTTTTGGCCTGATGCCAGCCAATCTGGGCGTTGACATGGCAAAGGTGACCGACTATGTGCAGGGCGTCATCAGCCGAGTAGGTGAAGCTGAGAAAATTTATACAGAAGGTGTCACCGTTAAATTCGGCAAAGTATCCTTTAACTCTCCAACCGAATTGAGCCTGAATGGTGAGATCTTCACGAGCCGCAACACCTTGATTGCAACTGGTTCGCACCCAGCTACGCCTAAAGTCGAGTGCCTGAGAGAGGTAGGTTTCTGGACGAACGAAGATGTGTTTGACCTGATGAACCTGCCAGCTTCACTTATCGTTGTTGGTGGTGGTCCGATTGGTGTGGAGCTAGGTCAGGCATTTGCACGCCTGGGAACGAAAGTCACGCTCGTCCAGGGGCCGGATCGCATTCTGCCCAAAGAAGACCCAGAAGTTTCAGCGACCGTGACGAATGTCCTGAAGGACGAAGGCATTGAGATCGTCACCACTGCCCGTTTCGTCCAAGCCAGCCGCCATGGCGACAAAAAAGTAGTCATGGCCAAGCAAGGCGAATCGATGCTCACCTTTGAGGCCGATGAAATTTTGTTAGCTCTTGGTCGCCAGCCAAACGTCGAAGGATTGAATCTCGAAGCTGCGGGTATCAAATACGATAACAAGGGAATCAAGGTAGATGATTATCTTCAAACTTCCGCCTCCAATGTTCTTGCAATAGGTGACGTGATCGGCGGCTACCTCTTCACCCACGTGGCGGTATACCAGGCCGGTGTGGCCGTGCGCAACGCGCTCGTCCCAATCGGAAAGAAGAAAGTAGATTACCGTGTTGTCCCCTGGTGTACCTTCACCGACCCCGAAGCAGCCCGTGTCGGCCTGACTCCTGACGAGGCCGAAAAGAAGTACAAACAGGTTCGCATCGTGAAGCTGCCCTGCGCTGATATCGACCGTGCGCAGACAGAGGGGCAAACCGTCGGATTTATCAAGTTGGTGCTCACCAGCAAGAAGGACGAGATTGTAGGGGCGCATATGGTAGGTGCGCGTGCCGGTGAGATGTTGGGCGAGATGGCACTTGCCGTGCAGAACAATCTGACGTTGAATGATATTCTCTCAACGATTCATGCCTATCCCACAATGAATACAGGTATTCAGCAGGCTAGCTTTGAGGCCTACCTCGAGAGTACTGCTGCTGCCAATAATCGCAGGATTGTGCGTACAGTGTTGAGCTTGCGCAGGTAGGATAATTTACCGGAACCGCTACTTTTCAAAATGGTTTGATCGATTGCAAATACCTCTGCTCTAGCAGCGTCCCTGCACGCAGTGCCAAAGCTTCTGCAGATGGAACTTTGAGGAGGGAAAGGCAGCTATGCCAAGAGATATTGCTGCGACCAGGCTGATTGAGGTGTTCTGGCGCCAGGAGGACGCCCTCGCGGTGATCTGGGAGATTCAAAATATCGAGAAGACCGAAGTGAAAGCCGATGCGGTCCAGGTCAACAAGCAGACCGAACACACAGGAACCTATAAGGTACGCGGTCATTTCGCCGGTATTCCTTGGCACAACGAATTTGCCTATGTCTTACACGAGCAGGGATTTCATAGCACTGAAGCTCATCCCCCCGCGTCAGGTGCCCGCATTCAAGGAGGGTTTGTGGCAGTGGCCACTGGAGAGCAGAGTTGCACGATCCTCCACTACGAACAGTATGTCTTGCCACAATGGGCTGTGCCGTTGAAACCCTTGATCGTGTGGTATCTCCAATGGAGCATGCAAAAAGAACTGCATGACCTGCGAGCCATCATCCTTGAACGAGCCGCCAAAGACATGACACAAAGCAAAGTTTTAGAACAAACATCCACACTGGTGCCAAAGAGTGGTTCACCAGGGTAAAGAACCGTTTACGTGCCCAGGAGTACCATGCCGCTTTACAGAGCAGATTCCACTCCCTTTCCTCTCTTTAACTCATCAATAATCTCCTTTTCTACGAATAAGTTGACAATACCACCAGGATCTATAAAGGAACCTGGAGCACTTGCTTTATGGCATGAGACATTGAGAGAATTGGGAGTGGAGAGTAAGGAACCTCAGGAGCTTTTCCTATCAAATTTCGGAAGCATAAAATTGCAGAAAAAATTGGAAGCATAACCCTGCAGTTACTGCAAATTTATGCTCCCAATTACACTACAGGCCGTTTGAGACGCTCTAAAATGCCGAAGGGGGGAACCTCCTCGCCCTGTTCGTGTTTGTCCGCAGTCGTTCGCCTTGTCTATCGGCACATTTCATTTTGTTCACTGTGTATCAGGGAAAACAATGCAATGCTCTCGGCTTTGCTGTCAACTTTGCTGTCAAGGGGAATAGCTCATCAGTGAAAAATGTTTTGCTGTCAGATTTTGCGTGAATTTGACAGCAATTCGATGGTCGGATTTGACCGAACCTTTTCATGACGATATCTCTATGCGTTCGATATGCTTCCTTGGCCCTTTGAATGTGCATGGTGTACCTCAGAGTTCCGCCATCACTCGCAGGTTTTGATGTCGCATTTAATATGGTCACGGTAACTCTGTCAAGATACCGCTGTGGCGTATGAATATCCCGTTGGGTTCAGTGACGTTGGTATGAACGATGCCGTTTTCGAAATCCTGGACGTGGACCACCGTCGTCTTGTCCGCTTCCTGCCAACTGACCAAGAAGACGCCTGACATGATGGGCGTGACCGCAATGTGCATGGTCTCAGAGTAGCCCTTCATGGGACCCGCAACGGTCGTGAGCGTCATCTCTGTCTCGGATGCGAAGTGGAGATGGAAGACCCAACTGCCGAAATGCGCTTCGCATACGTGGCCGACAGCGGGAAAGTGAGTCGTGGACATGGCCTCCTCCTGTTCGTCACTTCCTTTCTATGTCTCTGTTGTGGTGCTTTTTCTGCTCTATTGTTCATGAACGTCTTTCCTGTGATTGTGGTGTCTTTCGGCGTTGCTACAGGCGTTACTACATATTTATCTTTGCTTTGTATGGTGGCACTCGTTGCTACATCTTCTCGATGGTGCGTTGCTACACCAAAGCGACCCTCAAAAAGCAAAGGTATAACCCTGTTTGTTTATGATCCTTAACACCTGGACCAAAAAGTCCTCTGCATCAAGGCCATGTTCCAGATCAGTTTTTCAGATTGTTCCTCAAGACCTGGGTCAGTTGTGACTTATGAGGGCTACCCCTCGTGTTCTCTTCCAGATCAGGCACAGATGGGATGTACTGAGAGGCACCGCGAGCGCGAGATGGCAGATGCTCGATACAGTCACCGCAACTTTTTCAACGTGCCGCTGCGGCGTATGAATGCCCCAATACGTTCAGTGATGTGGGTATGAACGATGCCGTTTTCGAAATCCTGGACATGGACCACCGTCGTCTTGTCCGCTTCCTGCCAACAGATCAGGAAGACACCTGGCCGGATTGGCGTGACCGCAATCTGAACGGTCTCAGAGGTCCCCTCGAAGGGGCCCTCGGCGGTCGTGAGCGTCATCGCCGTCTCAGATGCGAAGTGGAGATGGTGGACCCAACTCCCGAAATTTGCTTCATACACGTGGCCGACAGCTGGAAAGTGTGGAGTGGACATGGGCTCCTCCTTTTTGCTCCTCCCTTTGAGAAGGCGCAGAAACTACCCCTGCTATGAAGATCACAACGCGAAGCGCCAACCTTGCGGGGATATCCTCACCCCTCATGTTTGTCATTCTCCCCACATGTGTGTTCTTACCCAATAGTGTTCTCAATAGACTCCGGCACTGGTTTGTTCATCGCCTTGAGATAGATGGTAACCTTGCCAAAGAAAATCAAGAGCGCTTCTCCATAGTGATCGACTTGCCGTTCAACTGTCGAGTTAAATCCGCTTCGATCAACAAGCTTGGTCAAATCCTCATTCGAGAAAGCAGAGACCGTGTCTTGCATCTCGTCGTCCAGGGTTTGATACCACGCCTTGAGACGAGTGATATCGCTCTCCAACCCTGCTTCCGTGTTGTGATAGGACCAATCTTGCCGACCGGTTTTCAACGACTGAATGTACGAATGCTCGAGGTCTCCCATCTTGCGCAACAGCGCGCCCAAGGTGATATTCTGTCCGCCAGGGCTGAACGCGAGATCAGCATTGCTGAGGATGTCGAGCAATTGCAAGCGCATCCCACGCACTTCCTCAAGCCACGGCCATTTCTCTTGCATGGAACGTTTCATCTGATTCTCTTCCGTAGAGAGTCCTCTTGACTCATATCTCCCACAAAACTTAGATATAATATAGGTATAGTTACCGTTATTTGTCAACTGTTATAAACCCTTTCCTCCGATGCCATCTCGATTTTTGTGTAATGATGTGCAGCGAGAAGGCGTTAAATACAGTCCAGACCTGGCTTCCAGGCTTTTCTGCTATGCAGCATTCCACAACATCTGGTATGGCATCAATAAAAAAACACCCATGTATGTGTTATTCTCTCGTAGAAAGGGAAATGTTTTGTACAGCGAAGCTTTTTTCATTTGCTCAGCAAATGGTAGTTCAAGAGTAGATAGGAGACTTCTACGGTGAAATCCAAAAGTACCAATATCATCCTGGTTAATGACAACAACGAAGTTCTCTTACACCTGAGAGACAATAAACCGACGATATTGTATCCTAATATGTGGGTTCTTCCAGGAGGGTATCTAGAGGAAGGTGAAACTCCTGAACAATGTATTCTCCGTGAGATCAAAGAAGAGCTTAATATAGAGCTCGGAATGGTATCATTCTTTGTTGCAGCCCAACGATCTTACGGTATCGAGTTTACCTTCTGGACAAGAGCTCATTTTCGTATTGAAGATATTACACTTACTGAGGGTCAGGCCATCAGATGGTTTACTCTTGATGAGATAAGAAATACTCAGCTTGGTTATGAAGATAACGCCATCCTTGAAGATTTCTTCAAGAACATTCTCTCACCTGATCGTGCTTAACAACGTACAATCCCTGTCTCTGAATACGTGATGCTCGTGAAAGTAGGATGAGAGCTTTATGTGGCTTAAGAGCGGGAACGAGTAACACTATTTTCTCTTCTGAGAAGCGAGTGATTTTTACTCCTATCTCGATATTCTAGACCCAACGTGCAGGAAAGCTGCATCAATTTGCTCTTTGGAGTATCCTACATCTAAAAGACTGAGTACCACTGCTGCTAATGCTACATTGAACCATCGGTCCCAGGTGCTCACAGCAAATTGGGCAATAGAGTCAGGGTGATGGGGATAAAACAAGAGCCGACGACTTTCCCATTTATCAGAGGGAACGGCAAAACGCCAAAGGTCCTCTATCTCTGCACGTGTTCGTTGTATCTGAATAGTTGAGATTAACGAATACTGGCACGAATCTGGCATGACAGTAAAGGTACTGAAGACGACGTCTTCATCATGTAATGTTACTCCTAATTCTTCTTGGGCACCTCTAAGAGCACAGCGAAAAGGGTCAGGAGCACCTGATTGCCTCGTATCTAGAGGACGAAGCAGATTTTCTCCTACCGAAGTATGCAACCTGCCACCTGCTACAAATGCCTGGGAGCTTCGCTCTGTTAGTAGAAGGTAGCCATCCTTTGTAATGAAATTGAGATTAATACCAAGAAGAGTCGCAAACTCTGGCACGGGATGCTCAGTGATACATGCGGCTTTGGCATATCTTTCGCGGATGGGGTTCCCAATATTCAGGTCGGTTACCATCTGGGTAACGTAATCTGTTGGCCCAAATTTCAAACGGAGAACCGGAACTTCTTTTCCATCGATAATTTCCCGATACCCTGTACTAAACTCCTTTAACTTGTATGTTTGCGAATTATACGGAAGCTTTGTCTCTCCATTTGCCTTTCTCATTTCCAGATCACTCATGAGCGCTTTCTTCATACTTTCAAATTCAGGGGGGAGTTGTACAGTGGCACCATCATAAAAACAATGCATTTCCTTCGGTCCGTAACGACCGCGTGCTAAAATAATCAGGTTGATTGCTAATCCGCCTACACGTAAAATTTCTGGAGAGAAAGCAGTATCATCTTCTATCTTCTCTAAGTTTGATAGCTGTCTCTTTGCTACTTGCACAGCTTCTGGAGCTTCTTTCCTTCCATCTTCCCCATTCTTTCGGTGTCTTTTTCTTAAGCCGAGCTCTTTCTGATCTATCCGACGATGGTAGTGTTCAGAAAAATAGTCACATATTCGTGAGATCGTATATTGATCGAGTGGTTCACCCTGTTCAGCACGTTTGACGGTTTTTGTGCTGAGTCCTGTAGCAACTGCCAAGTCTTCTTGCGTGAAGTCTAGGTCATCACGAGCCAGCTTTAGCGGATGTGTACCGGTTTCACTCATTTCATTCCCTCGGAAGGTAGTTCTACGCTGCACTTTCTGTATGCGCTTACAAGCCGTTGTAGCTCATCTCACGTGACGGGAAAGAGGTCACAGGAAGAGTTGTAGATCAAGACTTTTTACCATTGCTCGTGTTTGTTGCCTTTTGGTATTCGTCAGCTTTACGTTTTGTACGCGGCCCTTTAGGGCCGGGCTTATGTGAGGTTGCCAGGTATTTTTCTAATGAGTCCACGTAGACAAGCCACTCACGTACAAGCTGAAAGCCCTCTAGCTTTCCTTCTCTCAGTAATCTTGCAAGGTAGATGCTGCTTAAACCAGATTGTTTGGCAGCCTGTGATGTCGTGATATATTCGCGGCTGAGGTCAATGTTTTTCTGCATGTTCCCATTCCAATAGCAAAATGAGGTTTGTCTCCATCATTATAACATACGCAAACTCTTGACAAATTAGGTTTGATACAATTATAATATTTGTATCAAACTAAATTATGTTGTTTTGGTTGGAAAAGAGATGGGAAGGCCTCGTGCGGTGCCAGCACACGAGGCCTGTGAGTAACTCTTACGCGCATTCCGACTGAATAACGAGCTGGCTACTCTCTAGCATTGTGCTATAGAGGGCTAGATCTGTCAACAAGGAGGTCTGTTATGCCTTTATTTCGTCTACTATTCTCCGTTAGATACCTTTCTGCATCTGCGCTTCCTGCTTTTTATCGCTTTATTGAACCTCATAACGGTTCAGTTAGGGATGCTTTAGGGGACAGATAGATCAGTCATGAGGGTAGAAAACTGTCCCCTAAACTGACCTGTTGCTTGTCCCTTCTGTCCCCTTTTCAAGCCTAGTCAAAACGTAAAATTGTCTGAGAAGAACAACACGATGGTTGTCATCAGATAAGCAATGGAACGGAGAACTGAGCAATGCAAACAGGTCGATGTGACTGGTGCCAGGAGTATGGGGTTTTAACGCAAGTGGTTAACCGAGATGTGACCGCTTCTCATGACTTTGATCGGGTTTGTTCATCTTGTGCAGATGTCGAGCACTTTGAGCATATCGATGAACTTTTGTGGAATCCCGTCCTTCTTCATTCAACACGTAAGCACGTTATTTCATCTGCTTCTCTGGACATCAGACTCGCTAGCTAAAGGCAGTTAGCGGCACACCTTTACAACTGAAGAGCGCCTACAGGTGACAGATGTAGGCATGATTGCGGCGTCAACTGGGGAGCAAGGTTGCCACCACAGAGGATGAAGGTAGCAGGTGGGGAAGGTGAGAACCTTGTCGCGGCTAGGGGAGAGAGGCGAAAGCCTCTCGGAACATGAACGTCGTTTGACGGGAGTGGCGAGCTCCTGAGACCGACATGCAGGGCTCTGCATCTTGGTGCTAAGGCTCTCTTAGGGGAACTTCTCGGTGGTGAAGAGAACAATACCTGGCGAGGGAGCTTTCCGACGACGAACATTCACCCAGCAGAGTGAAAAAGCTTTCCCCAGCTGGCAAGGCTGCAATGGGCTAGTCTCGAAGATGACCCTTCGGCCATGTGCGCAGAGCAGATGGCTATGAGCTGGTAGCGGAAGCGGACAGCACCCGCGCCCAAGGACGCGACCAGAACGCAGAGAGGATGCCCGTGTGAGTTGCATTTCCGCTTTCACAGGACCAAGCCCTGTACGTTGACGTGTCCGTATCCGCAGTCGGTTGCAAAGGGACCGGTCGGTGGCTGTACTGAAAGCGGCAACCTCACCGCCCCTATTTGGTTCACGCTTGACTTGTGATCTCTCGTTGGTTTTGGAGATTGTTCTCGTCGCGTGTTGGTGTTGTGCGTTCGTGTGGTTCGCTGGCTGGTGGGTACGGCTGATCTTTTCGGTTCAGGGTGTCCACTGTTTGTATGGAAGGGGTGTTGGTATGAGTCCATCGGATATCGAACAAGAGGCATTTGGTGCCTGGTTACAGATCCACCATGAGATGACCTTTGAGCATCCTGCGGCCTGTTTTGACTCCCCGCTGGCTCGTTGGCTTGGTGTCGACATCGAGGGATGGCAAATGGCAAGCCATTCGGGCAGGAAAGGAGGAAGTCTATGCAGAATGTCGCGTTTGAAGGCGAGGGTGATCAGTTGGTCATACGAGTTGATCTCAGTCAGGAGCTTGGGGTGTCGTCGAGCGGGAAGTCGGTCATTCTCGCCACAACGGGCGGCAATGTGGAGGTGCCTGGCTGGGAAGCGGTGAAGGTCGGGTTGAATGTCTATCGTCCGCAACAGGCTGGCCGCACCAGTCGCCGTGTGGCAAACCAGCGGTAGGAGGGGAAGCAGATGAGAAATGGACGTGTGATCTGGGTGGTGTTTGTGATTGTCATGGCGCTGTTGTACCTGTACTTGTATTCGCCCTGGGCCTCGGTTTTGCCTCGGTTCTAGTGTTGGTTCTCTCCAATGGCAAGCTATTGGCGCGTAAGGTGTCCTGGGTGTTTGTGAAAGGAGCATGCTGATGGTGTCAAGGAATAGGCGTCTCTCCATCTGGTTTTGGGTCGCGCTGGTGGCGGTGATCACCAACAAGGAGTTGCTCCAGCTGGTGGTCCACGTGTTTGAGCAAGGGATGCAGTTGCTCGGATTACATTAGGTGTTTCGAGGAGATGTCCGTTTGATCGATGAATGAGAGGTGTTGGCTGAGGTATCGCAGACTTCAGCCAACCCATGAGGTGACTCGTTCGCCTGGAAGCGTGGCGAGGTGGCTCCCCCCTAGTGTGGGGTGTGAGGCCTGGCCTGTCAAGGTGTGTTATGAAAGGAGGCTCTATGCTCCGCTTCTTTCGTGTGGTGTTCCTATGTGTGCTCCTGATGGTGATCGGATTCTCTCTCCTGCCTGATCTCCGAGGGCGTGCCGCTGCTCCCGCTCCTGCTGTCCTGTCGTCGTCAGTGCTTGGACGTCCCTCGCTCTCGGCTGTGTTCGTGAACCGGGTGCTCGCGGCGTATCACTCCCCAGCTGCCGGAACGGGGCAGGCGTTGTATGATCTCAGCCTGCGTTATGGCATTGCTGACGAGTACGCGCTCGCCTTTTTCTGGCATGAAAGCGCGTTCGGGACAACAGGGGTTGCAAAGGTGACGCGTTCGCTCGGTAATATCCGCTGTTCTGATGGCTATCGCTGCCTTGATGGCTATCGAGCATATACGACGTGGGCGGCAGGGTATGAGGATTGGTACAAGCTGATCAAAGATGGCTACCTCACCGGCCAGGTCTCCGGCAAGTGTCCCTGTGTGACGGTCCAACAGATTATTCCCGTGTATGCGCCTGCCTCCGACCATAACGACGAGAGCGCCTATATTGCGGCGGTGCTCTCGGCAGTGGCGGCCTGGCGTGCTGGTCAAGTAGTTGTGTAGTGCGTTTCTGATCGTGTGTTTTCGTGGGACAGATGATTTTAGTGAGAAGTAGTCAACCAAGAAGTAAAGGAGTTTGACCTATGGCAGCGACATTAAGCGGTATTGTTCAAGGCTTGCGTTCTGTGGAAGGCGTGGTGCAAGAGGGCAAGCGCAAGGGCGAGAAATGGCAATTCCTCTCCATTGAGATCAATGATACCCGCTATGGGCACATCTGGTCCTGCCAGGTGCGCTCGGATGATGAGCAGTACGCACATCTGCAAGGAGCTGATCTCATCAATCACAAGGTCAAAGTGACCATTCGTTCCCAATCGGCAGGGCCGCGTGAAATGGCCGATGGCCGCAAGGTCATGCAAATTCGCTCTCAGATTACCAACGTGCGTGATATGGGTTTGCCCAACGATGACGAGGACTGAGGCAAGGGGTTTCACTTCTTGTCGCTCGTGCGAACCTGGCAGCCGGTCGGGGTCTCCTGGCCTGGCTGCTTTGTTCATCGTTGGGGATGTTTCCATGCGGAAGGGAGGGCCAGTCATGTTTGAAGCGGCGCTCTACCCGCCCCAATGGCGTGCTACTCGCCGTACCAAGTTGGCTCAGGCCAACTATCGTTGTGAGGAATGCGGGGTTCGACACCGCTCGGTCCAACAAAACACGAAGACAGGAGAGGACTACACGGTCTATCTCTCCATTGCTCACAGGAACCAGTATGAAACCTGGAAGAAGGATGCTGAAACTATGGTGCTTTGTCAACGCTGTCATCGGCGCTATGATCGTCGCTTTCGGCGCAAAGCTGGTCGTCGCTACCTGACGCCAGTTGGGTACGCCTCGCTCTATATTCGACCCGATCGGCAAGCTCGACCTGTCCTGGTCGGCATGGCTCGCACGTTTGATGAACTGCGCGATATGGTGGCTGCACTCCCCGATACCACGCTCTTTGAGGTTCAATTGGTGATGAACGGGGCCATTGTGGGCAACGGTCACTATTACAAGGTTGCCGACGAGGTGACCGTCACGCGGGAATACGGAGCCTGTCAAGGGCTGCCGCTCTAACACGCAGAAAGGAGAATACACGATGGGTATGGTCAATAACATAGGGACATGGATGCTCACTCGTCTCGTTGGGGGGGGCGCGCAGGCTCACGATGAGGAGACGGCTGCGGGTCCGCTCTCCCCAACGGCACAGCTGGTCGGGGAAGAGGTCTATGAGGATGACATGATTGACGTGCGCGTCCCTCCCGCTTCCTCTTCCCACTTTGAACGCTACCGCAAGCTGATCGACTCCTTTGACGAAGATAGAGAGTCTCCCTTAGAAAAGATCGTGCGCTGGTTCTTCCTGGGGCTTTCCTACCTGCTGCCGCTGGCGGTGGCCTATGCCATGGGCAAAGAGATCGGCGACGCCTACGGCGGCGTGCTCAATCTCGGTGATGGTTGGTCGTTGGGCACGCATACGGTGGCCATGGCAGGCGAGTTCGCGTTAGCCATGATGACGCTCTCGTGTGCGGTGGCGCTGCGCAAGATGGCTACCGATGCCAGTTATGCGCCTAAGTTCGTGGGGTCGCTGGTCTCCTTCCTGCTCTTCTCGCTAGCCTCGGGTCTCGCTCAATGGTTTATCGCGCTTCTGCATGTGGGCGGTCTGCACAATTCGGCGGGGCTGGCGGCGCTGATCTTCCGCGTGGCGATGGTGCCTGCCGTCGATGTAGCTTCGCTCTTGTTCCTGGCCGTGATGAACTTCAAGTCGCTCAAGAAGTTTGTCGCTGATCAACGCGTCCGTGCCCAGGCGATACGCGACATCAACGAGGCGGAATTGGAGATCCAACGCGCCCAGTCCGCCGCCTCGCGGCGCGAGACGGAAGAGCGCCAGGACTTGCAGATGAAGGACCAGCGCAACCAGGTGTGGTTGGAACTCGACCGCCTGCACGCCCAAAGCATGATCGCCGACGCCAAGCGGCGTGCGCTCCCGTCCGCGACGGTGACGCCAGAGGACGCGCTCCCTGGCTCAGCCGCCGATCTGCCCATGATCGAGCAGGTCAAAGTGCGGCGCATCGAGCGGTCCTCCTAACTCTTTCCGCGCCAGCCGCCAGCCGCCCTCGCCTGGGTGTGCGCCTTTGGGTGCCACTCAGGTAGGGGCGCTGGCTGAGAGATCGATGAGGGAAGCATGAAGCAAGAACACCTTCGCCTGTTTGCCAACCTGTTTGTCAGTCGTCGCGATGACTACGCCATCCAGCAGGCAGACGGGCGCTACCTGCGGGCGGCTCGTCCCTTGACCTATCGCACGCTATTGCGACACCTGCAAGGTGTCGAAACCCTTGGCACCTATGTCATTGATGAGCAGGGCATGTGCCGCTTTGCTCTCTTTGACGATGATCGGGAAGAAGATGATCTCATTGAACGAGTCAAAACGCTCGTCGAGGTCCAGCGGCGGTTACGTGCCGATGCTATCCCTTCCTACCTGGAAGGGTCGCGGCGGGGGGCTCACCTGTGGGTCTTCTGCTCACGATTAGTCCCTGCCTCCCAACTGCGGCGCTGGCTGCTGCCCTCCTGTCCTGCTGGGGTCGAGTTCTTTCCCAAACAAGATGAGGACACGCGGGAGTATGGTTCTCTCGTGCGGTTACCTCTTGGGGTGCATCGGCGGACCAACTGCCGCTATTGGTTCTTCTCCTGGCACGATGAGGGGCGGCTCCACCTGGTTCCCACGGCTCGCAGCGTCCAAGAGTCGTTAGCCTGGTTGCCGCGTCTCTCTCGGGCCTTGGTGCCTGATCTCGACACGCTCCCTCCAGCGCCGAACGGGACGGGGTACGATACACCCCAATCGTTAGCAAAAACGGCAACGCTCACTGTTCCTGTACCCTCTGGTAGGACTATCCAGGCCTGGTGTGCCTCACAAAACCCCTT
>Ga0137384_10003268_pt1 | contig 12898 bp, 11 predicted proteins | sample SagtaG_2_FD_104922 | JGI IMG/M metagenome (GOLD analysis project Ga0137384, IMG submission 104922) | Vadose zone soil microbial communities from Sagehorn Ranch, Mendocino, California, USA - Sage2_R_60_16 metaG | ecosystem: Environmental > Terrestrial > Soil > Vadose zone | place: USA... | reverse complement strand
CCGCGGTCGAACTGCATGCCTTCGACCACGTCGAGCTCGGTCTCCAGGGACTTGGCCTCTTCCACCGTGATCACGCCCTCATTGCCGACCTTCTTCATCGCCTCGGCGAGGAAGCGGCCGATCTCGCTGTCGCCGTTGTCCGAGATGGTGCCGACCTGGGCGATTTCCTCGTTCGAGGTGACCTTCTTGGTGTTCTTCTGGAGGTCGGCGACGACCGCCTCGACCGCAAGATCGACACCGCGCTTGAGGTCCATCGGGTTCATGCCGGCGGCGACCGCCTTGGCGCCTTCCTTGACGATGGCGGCGGCGAGCACGGTCGCGGTGGTGGTGCCGTCGCCGGCGATGTCCGAGGTCTTCGAGGCCACTTCACGCACCATCTGGGCGCCCATGTTCTCGAACTTGTCCTCGAGCTCGATCTCCTTGGCGACGGTGACGCCGTCCTTGGTCACGCGCGGCGCCCCGAACGACTTGTCGAGGACGACGTTGCGGCCCTTCGGGCCGAGCGTCACCTTCACCGCGTTGTTGAGGATGTCGATGCCGCGCAGCATCCTGTCGCGCGCGTCGACCGAGAATTTGACTTCCTTGGCAGCCATTTTGATTCGCTCCGTTTGTGATCCTCATCCCCCGGTAGCAGGCGAGGCCGGCGTCCGAAGGATGAGGCCGAGGGGTTTCGGCGGGTTGCGGGGTCTCGTCATTCGAGACGCCGCGCTGTCTCAGGAATGAGGGTCCGAGGTCAGGCAGCCTTCCGCTTGGCCGCGGTCTCCTCGAGTACGCCCATGACGTCGCTTTCCTTCATGATCAGGTACTCGACGCCGTCGATCTTGACTTCGGTGCCAGACCACTTGCCGAACAGCACGCGGTCGCCGGGCTTGAGGTCGATCGGGATCAGCTTGCCGCTCTCGTCGCGGCCGCCGGGACCGACCGAGATGATCTCGCCCTGCGAGGGCTTCTCCTTGGCGGTGTCCGGAATGATGATGCCGCCGGCGGAACGCTCCTCGGCGTCGATACGCTTGACGACGACGCGGTCGTGAAGCGGACGAAACTTCATGGGTACCCTCCTCGATTTCGACAGGTTGAGCATGGAATGAAGCGGCCGCCGGAAGTTTCCGTCCGTCCGGCCGCTTGGCCGCGACATAGGTCGCAAACTTTTGCCCCGCAAGGGGCTTGCAGGGAATTTTTAGCACTCCATTTGCAGGAGTGCTACTAATCGATCCAAGATATTGAACTCATTGGCTAATTTAGGCCGTCTGCAGGCCCCCTTAGATTGCCCGGAGGAGCGGACGGGGGCGCGGCGCCAGCGCCATCAGCAGCAGGCACGGGCTTGTCAGCACTCATCCACGGATGCTGCTAATGCCTTGATAATAAACATTAAATTCATTTTTGAGGCTTGCAATGGGAACTCCAGGTCCAGCACACTCATTAGCGCACGGAATGGAGGATTTCGATGGGCAAACAGGAGTTCAAACGGCGGCTCGAAGGCTACGGTCTGACCACCGCGCGCATCCTCTATCGGCGCCCCGATCATCCCTGGCTACTGCAAACCTATGTCTGGCAGGACTACGACCTCTGTCCGAGATTTCCCGTTCTCAATCGTTTCCTGGCCTTCTGGCTCGAGACCCTGGAAGGCCCCCTGCACTCGGTCACGGTCGCCCATTCACGCCTGATCAAGCCCGCCGAGATCCGCGCCGTCGACGGCGAGTTCAGGCTCCACTGACGTCAGAAGTCAGAAATCGGAAAGTCAGAAGTCAGAAATCGGAAATCGGATGTCGGAAGCTCGGCCGGTGCTCGCTGACTTCCGGCGTGTGACTTCTGACTTCCGACTTCTGACTTCAGGACAGCACCCCCACGATCGCGCCCATCAGGCAGGTCGCGAGCGTGCCGGAGAGGATCGATTTGAGACCGAGCGAGATGATGTCGTCGCGCCGCTCCGGCGCCATGGTGCCGAGGCCGCCAATCATGATGCCGAGCGAGCCGAAATTGGCGAAGCCGCACATCGCATAAAGCATGATCAGGCGCGAGCGCTGATCGAGCGCATCGGCGGGGAGCTTCGACAATTCCACATAGGCGATGAACTCGTTGAGGATGGTCTTGATCCCCATCAGGCTGCCGGCCGTCGTCGCTTCGCTCCAGGGGATGCCCATCAGCCAGCACACCGGCGCCATGACCGCACCGAGCGTGCGCTGGAGCGAAATCGGCGCGCCGGCGATGTCGGGAAGGAGACCGAGGATCGCGTTGGCGAGGTGAACGAGCGCCACCAGCACGATCAGCATGGCGCAGATGTTGAGGAGGAGTTCGAGGCCCGCGGCGGTGCCCTTGACGATCGCGTCCATGGTGCTCGATGCGAGCGGCTTGAGGTCGAGCGCGCCGCTGGTGCGCTTGTCGCCGGGATCGGGCACCATGATCAGGCTGATCAGGATCGCCGCCGGCGCGCCGATGACCGAGGCGATCACGAGATGCCCGGCCGCCTCGGGGATCACGGGGCCCAGCAGCGTCGCGTAGATCACCAGGACGGTGCCGGCGATGCCGGCCATGCCGCCGGTCATCACGATGAACAGCTCGCCGCGCGTGAGGCTTGCGAGATAGGGCCGGATGAACAGTGGCGCCTCGACCATGCCCAGGAAGATGTTGGCCGCCGTCGACAGCCCGACCGCGCCGCCAACCCCGAGCGTGCGCTCGAGCAGCCAGGCAAAGCCGCGCACGATCGGGGGCAGGATGCGCCAGTAGAACAACAGCGTGGTCAGCACGCTCATCACCAGCACCACCGGCAACGCCTGGAAGGCGAGAATGAACTCGCTGCCTGGGCTCTTGGGCTCGAAAGGCAGCGTGCCCCCGCCGATATAGCCGAAGACGAAGGAGGTGCCGGCCCTGGTCGCGGCGGCGATCGCGTCGACGGCGTCGTTGACGGCGGCGAAGGCCGCTGTCAGCTGCGGCACCTTGATGAGGAGGACGGCGGTGACGAAGGTCACCGCGAGCCCGATGCCCGCCTGCTTCCACGACACCGCGCGCCGGTCCTCGCTCACCGCCCAGGCGATGGCGAGAAGCGCGAAGACGCCGAATGCCGATTGAAGGGTCTGCATCAAAGGTCGTCATGCGCGGGCTTGACCCGCGCATCCATCCCCCGTTTCTAGCGAGTCGATCCGCATGATGGATTGCCCGGCCAAGCCCGGCAATGAGGAAGAGGGGAAATCTGCATGGCGCGCATCCGCTTCGATTTCGAAAAGCTCACGCTCGACGCCGAGCTCCTCGACACGCCGACCGCGCGCGCGGTCGCGGCGGCGCTGCCGATCACCTCGTCGGCGCAGACCTGGGGCGAGGAGGTCTATTTCGAGATTCCGGTCAAGGTCGCGCGCGAGCCGGACGCCCGCGCGGTGGTCACGCCGGGCGAGGTGGCCTATTGGCCCGAGGGGCGCTGCATCGCGCTCGGCTTCGGTCGCACCCCGATCAGCAAGGGCGACGAGACCCGGCTGGCGAGCCCCTGCAACATCTTCGGCCGGGCGCTCTCCGACGTGAAGGTGCTCGCCAAGGTGAGGGGAGGGACCAAGATCAAGGTGACGGCAGTCGATTGAATCCGGCCGACAGTGCCGAATCGCGCCACGAGTGTGGGCCGCGTGTGACCGGACGGTCACCCCCGCCCCACGAACGGCATCAGGTTGGCCATTACGGTCATGAACAGCACGTTGGTGTCGAGCGGCAGGCCGGCCATGTAGACGACCGCGCGGCCGACGGCGTCCACGTTCATGCGCGGCTCGGTCATCATCCGGCCGTCGGGCTGCAACACCCCCTGGCCTTGCGCCATGCGTTCGGTCAAGGGCGTCGCCGCGTTGCCGATGTCGATCTGGCCGCAGGTGATGTCATAGCCGCGGCAGTCGAGCGCGGTCTGCTTGGTGAGGCCGGTGACGGCGTGCTTGGTCGCCGTATAGGCGACGGCGCGGGGGCGCGGCGTGTGGGCGGAGATCGAGCCGTTGTTGATAATGCGCCCGCCGCGCGGGTCCTGCGATTTCATCAGCCTGATCGCTTCCTGCGTACACAGGAACATGCCGGTGAGATTGATGTCCACGACCTTCTTCCAGGTCTCGTAGGGAAGATCCTCGAGCGGCATGGCCGGCGCTCCGATACCGGCATTGTTGAACAGCACGTCGAGGCGGCCGAAAGTCTCTTTGGTCTTGGCGAACAACGCCTTCACCGAGGCCGGGTCGCTCACGTCGGTCGGGACGACGAGGCTCTTGCCGGCGGTCGATTTGCCTTCGCCTGCAGCCTCTTCGAGCTTATCCTTGCGGCGGCCGGCGAGCACGACGGCATCGCCCTCCTGCATCAAAGCGAGCGCAACCGCCTTGCCGATGCCGGTGCCGGCGCCCGTGACCAGTGCGACTCTCTGTGCTGCCGCCATCGTCGAAGACCTCCACATTCGAGCCTATTATCGCCTTTGCCTCGGTCCTGAAGCAATGCATAGTATGGCATTGCATCGCCTCAAATGGCTCGACCTCGGAGGCCGACGAATGTGGTTGCGGAGCGCATGATGAAGCGACGTGATGTGCTGGCGCTCGGCTTGGCAGCACTGGCGGCGGAGCCGCGGCTGGCATTCGGCCAGTCGAGATATCCGGAGCGTCCCATCCGGCTGGTGATCCCGTTTCCTCCGGGCGGCGTCAACGACGCCATCGGCCGTCCGTGGGCGGACAAGATGAAGGGGCTGCTCGGCACCGTGATCGTCGAGAACCAGGGCGGCGCCGGCGGCACCTTGGGCGCTACTGCGGTCGCCCGGGCGCAACCCGATGGCTACACCATCGTGCTCGGCGGCGCCGGTTCCCATGTCATCAACCCGATCGCGACGACCCGCACGCTTTATGATCCGATCAAGGACTTCGAGCCGATCTCCATTCTGGCTGTCACCGGCCTTGCCATCGTGGTCAATCCGTCGATTCCTGCGCGCAGCCTCAAGGAATTCGTCGACCATGCCAAGGCCAATGCCAGCGCGATGTCCTACGGCTCCGCCGGCGCCGGCACGATGACGCACCTCGCCGCCGAATTGTTCAAATCGCTGATTGGAACGCCTGCCATCGTGCACGTGCCATACAAGGGCATGGGGCCGGCGCTGACCGATGTCATCAGCGGAGAAATTCCGATGGCTGTGCCCAATGTGACCGGCGAGGTGCTCGAACTGCACAAAGCCGGCAAGCTGCGGATGCTCGCAGTTACGACGCCCGATCGTCTCATTGCCGCGCCCGAAATTCCGACCGCGGTGGAAGCGGGCCTGCAAGGCATGATCGCGCAGAATTTTACCGGCCTGTTCGCGCCGGCGCGGACGCCGACGGCGATCGTCGCGCAGATTTCGCAGGCGACTCGGACAGCCATGGCCGATCGTGAGTTCAGGCAGCTATTGCTCGGGTCGGGTTTCGAGCCCGCGTCCGATTCGAACCCCGACAAGACCCGGCGTTTCGTCGAAGAAGAAATTGCGCGCTGGACACCGATCATCAAATCGATCGGCCTCAAGCTCGACTGATACCGCAGCCCTGTGCGGCTACATCCTGAGAAGCGCCCCAAGGCCGGGTCTCGAAGGATAGGGAGTGGGGCGGATGTCCGCCAAGGAAAGCCGCGAGAAGGTCAGCCCGCCATCGCGAGATCCGTGACATCGTCGCTGATCTGGAAGGCGCCGGGGTTCGCGAGGCGCGCGCTGATCTGCTCCGCCGGGCCCGGCCGGCCGAAGCGGAAGCCCTGCATGGAGTGGACGCCCGCCGCGCGCAGGAACAGCTGCTGCTCGGCGGTCTCGACGCCCTCCGCGGTCACCTTCATGCCAAGCCCGCGGCCGAGGCTCACGACGGCATGGACGATCGCGGCGGCATCGGCCGCCTTCTCGATCGAGTGTACGAAGCTCTTGTCGATCTTGAGCTTGTCGAAGGGGAAGCGGCGCAAATAGAGCAGGCTCGAATAGCCGGTGCCAAAATCGTCGAGCGAAAGCCGCACACCGAGCGCCTTGAGGCGGAACATGGCGAGCTCCGCGGTGTCGACATTGCCCAAGAGCGTGCTCTCGGTGACTTCGAGCTCGAGCCGGGTCGGATCGAAATCGGTCTCCGCGAGAATGCGTTCCACCACGTCGACGAAGTCGGCGCGGCGGAATTGGAGTGGCGAGACGTTGACCGAGATGGTGATGCCGGGCCAGGCCTTGCCGTCGAGGCAGGCGCGGCGCAGCACCTTTTCGCCGAGCTCGATGATGAGCCCGCTGTTCTCCGCGATCGGAATGAATTCGGATGGTTGAATCTCGCCGCGTTCGCGGTGCGTCCAGCGGCAGAGCGCCTCGACCGCGACCACGGTTTCTCCGCTGTTGTTGACGATCGGCTGATAGGCGACTTTAAGCTCGTCCTTCTCGATCGCCAAACGCAGGTCGTTTTCCACCAGCTTGCGCTTGAGGAGATTATCGTCCATCGCCGTGTCGTAGATGCAGGCGCGGTTGCGGCCTTCATTCTTGGCCCGGTAGAGCGCCATGTCGGCGTGGCGCATGATGTCGGCCGCGCCGCCGATATGCTGATGGATGATCGCGATGCCGACCGAGGCGCCGATCGCGATGGTCTGGTTGCTGATCGCGTAGGGCGCGCAGAGCGCCGAGATGATCCGGTTCGCGATCGCCTGCACGGTCGGGTGGTCGGAGCCGGTCGAGCTGATGACGGCGAACTCGTCGCCGCCGAGTCGCGCCACCAGATCGTCGCCGCGCAAAGTATGAGTGAGCCGCTGGGTCACGTTGCGGATGAGCTCGTCGCCGATCGGATGGCCGAGCGTGTCGTTCACGTCCTTGAAATGGTCGAGGTCGATGTAGAAGACGGCGGCCGGGGGATTTCCCTTGCGCACCTTCTCGATCATCGCCTCGAGCTGTTCGCCGAAATAGATGCGATTGGGCAGGCCGCAGAGCGGGTCGTGCAAGGCGAGGTAGCGCAGCCTCTTCTCGCCGGCCGCGATGGTGGCGGCGGTGCGGCGCATGTGCCGCAGGACGAGGCCGGCGAGCAGGGCGAAGCCCCCGAGCGCGACCGCGATGAAGGGAATGACGCTGTGGACGATCTCGGTCCCGGGTCGCTTCGGCGTCCAGGCAAAATGACCAATCGCCTGGCTCTGCTTGTTGGTCAGATGGAACACGTAATCGTCGGGCGCCGCCGTCTCGCCGTCGGCGTCGTGCAGGTTGCTCAATTGCAGTTGCGAGGCGATTTCGGCCAGCACCTCCTCGTCGATGAATTTCACGCTCAGGACCACGGGCGCCTTGACGTCCACATAGGCCGCGGTGTCGCCGCGCGCGGCGACCGTCACCGCGGCGACGATGGCCGGCCGGCCGAGAAAGGCTTGCACGCGTACGGCGCGGTGGTTGTGCCCGCCCCGCGGGGCGCCGTCGGGACCGGCCATGACGATCGCGTCGTCCTCCTCGCTGGCAAGGCCGTGCAGCAGTTCGAGCACCGGCTTGAGGTCGGAGTTGACCGAGTTGAGCCAGTTCGGATCGACGTTGTGGTTTCCGGCAAGCGCGTAGATGAATTGATCGGATGCATCGGCAATGAAAACAAAATCCTGGTCGAACAAAGTCTGCAGTCGCTGACCGACACGCCGCTGGACCCAATCCCGATCGAACTGGAGGCGGATGTTGCGCACGCCCGCCTCGGAGGTGGCGATGCCCTCGACCTCGCGCAGCACGCGCGCGGCATGGTGCTGGAGCGAGCGCGTGAACAGCTCCCGTTCGATGTCGAGCGCAACCTGGTCGGCGCGGTGCGCGGCGCTCAGCACCGCCACCACCACGCAAACGATGGCGACCGCGACGATGACGCCGATCGGCACCACGACGCTCAGGCGTACGTGGCCCCAACCATAAGCTTTGCGCCCTTCGCCGAAATCGGAGGGAGCCAAGGTCAAGTGTCCTTCCCCAATGGCTATTTTGCGCTCCGACCGTAGTTAGGATTGATTGCAATTGGCTTGCGGCGCTGTTTTTATGGTCGTTTGCGGCTGGTTACGGCTTCATTTCGTTCGCTGCCGTTAACCGGCGGTAAAGAATGACGTTCAAATTGTAACGGACGACGGAGGACGGACAAGCAAGGACAACATATTCCAATCCGCCCTCCGCCCTCCGCCCTCCGTCCTCCGTCCTCTGTCTTCCGTCCTCCGTCGTCCGTCGTCCGATCAGCGGTTCCGATAAGGCGGGCGGGGAATGTTGGCATGCGCCGCCCGCAGCGCCGCCGACCAGCGCTCGCGCAGATCATGGAAATAGGGCTCGCCCGGCTCGATCCGGTAGTTGAGCTCGGCATCGCAGGCGTCGCGCCGTGCGACCAGCACGTCGATCGGCATGCCGACGCTGAGGTTCGAGCGCATGGTGGAATCGACCGAGACCAGGCCCACCTTGAGCGCATCGTAGAGGTCAAGGTCGTAGGTGATGGCGCGGTCGAGCACCGGCTTGCCGTATTTGTGCTCGCCGATCTGCAGGTAGGGGGTGTCCTGGGTGCATTCGATGAAGTTGCCGGCGGAATAAAGCATGAAGAGCCGCGCCCGTTCGCCCTTGATCTGCCCGCCCAAGAGGAACGAGACATCGAACTTCACGTCGGAGGCCGCCAGCGCCGCCCCTTCCTCGTGGAAGTTCTGGCGGACGATGCGCCCGACCCGCTGCGCCGCCTGGAACATGGTCGGGGCGTTCATCAGCGTTTCGGTCTCGCCGGTCTCCGGATTTTCCCAGCCCTCGCGCAACATGCTCACGACCGACTGGCTGATCGACAGATTGCCGGCCGAAGCGATCGCAACGATGCGTTGGCCGGGCTGCGTTAAGACATGAAGCTTGCGAAAGGTCGCGATGTTGTCGACGCCCGCATTTGTGCGCGTGTCGGCGAACATCACGAGGCCGTCGCGGACGAGAATTCCACAGCAATAGGTCATGGTAATGAGTGAGTCCTGTGGCCCCGGGCAGTGCCGTTATAGCGAGCGCGACGGCACAGCGACAAGCCTGCTTGCGGCCGTCGTGCGCGGCCCGCGGGCCACGCCCTGTCGACGTAAGCTCTGCACCTGCCGCTGGGCCTGGTCGACCTGGACATTGACGGCGAGGGTTTCGCCGCTGCCGCCATAGCGCATGCCGCGGACGGGCGCGGCGCCGAGGTAGTCGAGCCCGACCGCGACCCGCACATGGGCGTCGGTCGCGCAGATGCCGTTCGCGGCGTCGAAGGCGATCCAGCCGAGCGCGGGCACGAAGGCTTCGGCCCAGGCGTGGCCGGCGTCCTGCGCGTTCACGCCGTCGTTGCGGCGGAAATAGCCCCCGATATAGCGCGCGGGGATGCCGAGGCTGCGGACAGCGGCGATGAAAATATGGGTGAGGTCCTGGCAGACCCCGCGCTTGAGCGCAAAAGCCTCGGCCGCGGTGGTCGTGGTCTGGGTCGGCTCGATGTCGTAGTGCACGCCGCTGTGAAGGCGATCGAGGATGAGGTGCAGGACCTGCAGCGCGTCGGTCCCCGCATCCGCCCGCGCGGCCGTGGCGAAACCGCAAATCGCCTCGTCCGGGTTGGTCAGCTCGGTCTCGCGCAGAAAGAGGCTCGGCGGAAACCGCTCGACCGCGCCGCGCACGACCCCTTCGGTGTCGCGGGTCTCGACCTCGCCCTCGACCAGGACCTTGAGCTCGCCGAAGGGGCCCTCGGCGGTGAAGGCATGGGCGATGTTGCCGAAGGCGTCCTCGTGCTGGTCGAGGCGGCAATCGGCGGAGACGTCGATCCGCCAGCGCGCGACATACTGGCCGTCGTGGTTGCGCGGAGTGAGCCGCAGCATCTGGATCACGCTGGTCGCGGGCGTGTGGTAGCGATAGGTGGTCAGGTGCGAGATGCGGATACGCATGCGAGGCCATCATCCCCGAACGCAGGCGGCCTTGTCCATGGGGGCGTCCGCGCGGCAAGACGCGGGCGGATCGCCAGCCTCAATCCTTTGCATGGCTGCAAGTGTCCGCGGCCACGCGACCCTGGAGCCGGTCCACGACCAGATTTCCCAGAATGCGATACCCGGCCTCGTTCAGGTGGAACCAGTCCACGGGACCGTGGATGACGCGCGTGGCCGCCGCCGCCCGCAGCGCCGGCCTCGCGTCCAAAAAATCTGCGCCTTGATCCGATGTTGCCTTGTGCGCGAAGGCGCACATCAGATCGCTATGCTTGGCGACCAAGGCTGTCGGCGCGGCAGCGCCTGGCTGTCGGCCCATTACCACAGGAACCACGTCACCCGAGAAACGGTAAACGGACAAGGGCGAAGGGATGTAGACGACCGTCGTCGGCAGGCCGGGAAACCGCCGCCTGAGCCAGGCGAGCGACCGGTCGAGAACGCCCATCGCCAGACGAATTTGATCGTCGTTGTAGGGCAGGGCCGGACCGCTCAGCGGCGGCGCAAAAACCGGCATGCCTGCGACTAGGAGAGTGTTCTCGCGCCGCGAGTCCGCTTTGAGCGTGACTCTCTGCACATAATATTGAAACAGGAATTTTATATTGAAACAGGAATTTTCCCATTCTCGCCATCGTGTCGGCAAGGTAGGTGTGGCATTTCCATGGCGATGCCGATGCATAGTCGTCAACCAGAAATCGATCGATCGAAGCCGGGTCCGTGTTGCCATGCATACTGTTCACGCTGGAGAGAAAGCCCGCGTTGTCGTCGATGTCGTTTCCTTCGTAGAAATAGATGAACATGTCGCGGGGCGGTTCGATATTCGGAAAGAGATAGCATTCTGACCCGGCCAGAATGCGGGCGGGCCTCAGCACCACGGCTTCCGCGCTTCCGGCGCCCGCGCGGCCGAAGCTCACGACATCGCGGCCGGTCGCCTCGTGAATGACATTGGCGGAATGATAGGGTTTTGCCCGATTGCCGTGCGCCTGCCAAAGCCAATCGCCGACGCCTTCGGCGTAGGAATCGCCCAGGAGGGCGACATAATCATGGGGAACAAACCCCGATTTCGAATTCTGGACCAACACTCCGGCCGTATCCGGCAGGTGGGTCATGAGATTGAGCGACAAATAGGGGAGGAAGAGGCGAAAGAAGAGCAATTCGATAATCGCATAGGCGCAGGCGGTGGAGGCCACGGCCAGCAGCAGATTAAGCGCAAATTGCTTGGTCCGAGTCAAACCGAATGCAGGTCATCGCATCGAGCTCGGCATCGAGCTCAGAGAGGGGCTGGTGGTCGGGGACGAGGAGGGCGCAGCATCCGGATCACGCTGGTCGCGGGCGTGCGGTAGCGATACGTGGTCGGGTGCGAGACGCGGATACGCATGCGAGCCCATCATTCCCGAACGCATGGGCCTTGTCCATAGGACGTCCGCACGGCCCGCCAATTGGCTGGGACGGCAAGGAAGGGAGCGCGAACGCCAAGAACAGCAAGCGGGGACGACGAAAAGAGGCGAGCTGATCATCCGGACTTGGCGTCACATCAGATATTGCTCGGTGATGGCGCCGCCGAGGCGGTTGTTGTCGCTGATGAACTCGCCGATGAATTCGTGCAAGCCCTGCTGGAAGATTTCCTCCATGCGGCTGTTCTCGATCCGCGTGCGGATGGCGCGGGCCTGGCGCTGGGCCGGGCCTTGGCGGCCATAGGCGCCGGCGATGTAGTCGAGATTCTGCACCAGATTGCCGTAGCAGCTTGCGAGCGAGCGCGGCAGCTCATCCTTGAGAATGAGGAGGTCGGCGATCAGCCAGGGTTTCACGCTCTCGCGGTAGACCCAATGGTAGGCGGTGAGCGCGGAGACCGAGCGCAGGATCGCCGCCCACTGGAAATAGTCGAGCGGGCCGCCGACCCGCTCGTTCAATGGCAGCAGCAGGTGATATTTGACGTCGAGGATGCGCGCGGTGTTGTCGGCGCGCTCCATGTAGACGCCGAGGCGCGAGAACCAATAGGCGTCGTTGCGCAGCATGGTGCGGTAGGCCGAGCCGTCGAAGCGCAGCGAGGATTCCTGCACCCAGCGCAGGAAGCGCATGAATTCCTCGCGCGAGGTCGGGCCGTTGCCGAAACGCTTGAGCTCGAGCCAGGTGCCGTTGATGCAGTCCCACATCTCGACCGTGAGCGCGGTGCGCACGGCGCGCGCATTGGTGCGCGCGATCTCGAAGCAGTTGCGGATCGAGGAGGGATTGGCGGTGGCGAAGCAGAGAAAATCGGTGACCGTCTCCTCGGTCGCCTTGCCATAGACCGCCGAGAAGGCATGGGCGCAGCCCGCGGTCGCGACCGCCGATTCCCATTCATTGGTCGAGCCCACATAGGCAAGCGGCAGCGTGGTGAGGCGCTGTGTCACCTCCAGGATGCGCGCGAGGTATTCCGCGCGCTCGACATAGCGCGCGAGCCAATAGAGGTTATCGGCGGTGCGCGAAAGCATGTCTCATCCGTCCAGCACCCAGGTGTCCTTGGTCCCGCCGCCCTGGCTCGAATTCACCACCAGCGAGCCCTTCTTCAAGGCGACGCGGGTGAGGCCGCCTGGCACGATGCGGATGCGGTCGCGGCCGGTGAGCACGAAGGGACGCAGGTCGACATGGCGGGGCGCCACCCCTTCCTCGACGCAGGTCGGGGAGGTCGAGAGCGCGAGCGTCGGCTGGGCGATGAAGTTCTTCGGGTTCGATTTGAGCTTGGCGCGGAAGCCGGCGATCGTCGCCTTGTCGGCCTTCGGCCCTATCAGCATGCCATAGCCGCCGGAGCCATGCACCTCCTTGACCACGAGGTCCTCGAGATGATCGAGCACATAGGACAGGTGCTCGGTCTCGCGGCAGCGCCAGGTGGGCACGTTGTTGAGGAGCAGCTCCTCGCCGAGATAGAATTTCACGATCTGGGGCATGTAGCTGTAGACCGCCTTGTCGTCGGCGATCCCGGTGCCGACCGCATTGGCGAGGGTGACATTGCCCGCCTGGTAGGCCGACATCAGCCCGGGCACGCCGAGCGCGGAATCGG
>Ga0137384_10003253_pt1 | contig 12922 bp, 5 predicted proteins | sample SagtaG_2_FD_104922 | JGI IMG/M metagenome (GOLD analysis project Ga0137384, IMG submission 104922) | Vadose zone soil microbial communities from Sagehorn Ranch, Mendocino, California, USA - Sage2_R_60_16 metaG | ecosystem: Environmental > Terrestrial > Soil > Vadose zone | place: USA: California... | reverse complement strand
CTTTTGTAAGCCTCGGTCGCTTTCTCTGTTCTGTCAAATCCTTTGGACCGGATGGCTCAGTCTTCTATTTCTATTTGCTTGTTAGTTGCTTACCTTTACACACAACACGGGATGGTGTCCAAAAACGGCTTGCAGAACTTTGTCAGCAAGAACATCTTACATTACCTGAGGAGCTTCTTCCAAAGGAAGATAGTAAGAACTTCTGGACAATTGAATATGGATTGATACGTTTCGCTGATCTCTTTACGCCCCGTCAACTCATTACTTTGCTCACACTCATTTCAGAGGTACATTACGCACACTCTGCTATGCTCGAGGAGAAGATAGATACTGAACGAGCAGCAGCTATTACCACCTATTTGGGGCTGATGGTAGATCGTCTAGCAAACTTTAATAGTACTGTTTGTATGTGGGCTAATACGGGCGACAAAGTCGCTCATACTTTCTCACATAACTCGCTTCCTATGGTATGGGATTTTGTAGAGATCAATCCTTTTGGTAATGGTTCAGGCAATATTTTGGACAGCTTGATTCGCAGTCTTGAAGTAATGGAGAATTGCGCAGCTATTCCATTTTCAACCACAAAATTATTACGTACTTCCGCAACTAGAGTCCCATTTGAGGAAGCATCGTTAGATGCTATTGTCACTGACCCACCTTATTATGACAATATATCTTATGCCGATTTGAGTGATTTTTTCTATGTTTGGCTTAAGCGTAGCATCGGTTTCCTGTATCCTGAACGTTTCAGTACATTCCTGACTCCAAAGAAACAAGAAGCAATAATGGCTCCATATCGACACAACAAAAGCAAAGATAAGGCAAGACTTAGCTATGAGTCGATGATGTCTCAAGCTTTTTCTGAGGCGTGCAGAGTACTGAAGCCAAATGCGCCACTTATTTGTGTATACGCCCACAAAACAACACTGGGGTGGTCTACTCTAATTGAGGCAATGCGACATGCAGGCTTTGTAATCACTGAAGCTTGGCCATTAAATACCGAACGCCCAAAACGAGGCTTAAGTACCGGTATTGCAATCCTCGCATCCAGCATTTTCCTTGTAGGCCGCCGCCGCGAGAATGAGGAGACAGGAGACTACGTAAGTCAGGTACGACCGCAGCTTATGAGTATTATCAATGAACGGCTCGATACTCTTATCAAAGCTGGAGTAACCGGAGCAGACCTCATCATCGCGACCATCGGAGCAGGATTAAGGGCATATACACAATTTGCTCGGGTGGAGATGCCCAATGGCGATGAGTTAGATGCTGCAACCTATCTGGGCGAAGTGGAACGAGAAGTAGCGCTGCATGTTCTGCAAAGACTGCTCAATACAGGAGAGGCGCAAGAGAAAACGGGCGCACGCGTTGCTGCCGTAGACACTATCACCCGTTTCTATGTCACCGGAAGGTTCTTCTATGGCGAAAGTGCCGCACCGTTCGATGATATGAACCTATTGGCACGCGGCATGGGAGTTGAACTTGATGGACCGCGAGGCATAATGCAGGGCAAGAAGGGGCTAGCCAAGAAGGAAAAGGATACCGTCCAATTGCGCGACTACCGCAGTAGAGGCGATGATGAGAACCTTGGCAAGCTCAGTGTAAGCGGTAACACAGCACCGCTCATCGATGTTTTGCAGCGCCTGCTCTGGCTCCAGGAAGAGAAGCCCAGTGAAGTGCAGGACTTCTTGATGAAAACGCATCCACATATCGAGCAGTTGCATATGGTGGCCCAGGCCCTGGCGGGTCATGCTCTGGCACCGGCAGGCAGCGATGGCAACACCAAACAGGAACGCACCGAGGAGCAGAAAGCTGTGGATCGGCTTCTGGCGGGTTGGCGTGGCCTCTTCACCGAAGTGACTAGCGGGACATTGTGGGAATAAAAAGCATTTTGAGGGGGAAAGGATTACTGTCATGACAACACATCGACATACAAGCAGAGCAGAACTGCTTCCCTGGAACCGGGTAGTCACTCCACATATCGATATTGTCCAGGGCGAGCTCTCCATGGACACCTACGCGGCCAATCTGGGCAAAGTGGTGCAAGGTGATAGCAGTGTGCGCCCGGTCTACCGCGATGCCCATGCCTTCTTCGAGGCGACCTATCTTACAGCTGAACTCCGCCGCATTCTGACAGATGTCCTGGCCGTCCTGGCTGGCAGAAGCGGCGATCGTGTCTTGCAGTTGCGGACCCCCTTTGGCGGCGGTAAAACCCATACCTTGCTCTCACTCTATCACCTGGCGCGCTCGCGTCACCAACTCGGGGATATATCAGGGCTGAGCGACCTACCGGATCCCGGTTCTGTACGCCTTGCCGTGATCTCTGGCGTCGATATCGGAGCAGCTGACATATCCAACACCCATTCCACTCGCCGCCGCACGCTCTGGGGAGAACTGGCCTGGCAGATCGGAGGCCCAGAAGGCTACGGCCAGGTTGCGGAACAGGATCGGCTTGGCGTTGCTCCGGGCGGGGATGTCTTAGCCCGCTTGATCGGAGATGCCCCAACCCTTCTCTTATTGGACGAAGTGCTCCTTTATGTTGAGAATGCTATGGGTGTGGTGGTGGGCGAATCGACGTTAGGAAGGCAGACCATCGCGTTTTTACAACGGCTCACAGAAGTTGTTGCCACTTCCCCACGCGCTGCCATGGTCTATTCACTGCAAGCCAGTGTGCAGGAGGCAGGCGGCAATCTGGAACTCCTGGGCATCCTGGGAAAACTGGTGCAGCGCCTCAATGCAATCCGCGAGCCAGTGAGCGGCGATGAAGTGCTGCGTGTCGTCCAGCGGCGCCTGTTCGCCAATCTCGGTGATGAAAACCACCATCAGCACGTTGCCAGTGCCTATGCCGAGGTCTACAGGGGATTTCTGATGGCGGGAGGTGTATCTGCACAGGCGGCACAACAACAGGCAGATCAGCTGCGGTCACGAATTGCGCAGAGCTATCCCTTTCACCCTGCCTTGATCGATCTCATGCGTGAGCGCTGGGGATCGCTGCCAAGCTATCAGCGGACACGCGGAGCCTTGCAATTTTTAGCAACCTCCATCCATGCTCTCTGGGCTGGCAATGTACAGGCCCAACCATTGCTGGGACCAGGCGATATTCCCGTAGCAGATGGGCAGGTTCGTTCAACCTTCCTGGCGCAGGTGGGCGAACAGACACAGTATGATGCCGTTCTCCAGGCCGATCTGCTCGGTCCTCATGCTGGAGCACGCACCGTGGATGCTCTCCTCGTCCAGGAAAGCCCCCACCTCCAGGCATTCCTGCCAGGTACACGGATTGCCACTGCAGCTCTCCTCTTTAGCTTCGGAGGGAAAAGCCAGCAGGAGTATGGTGTCTACGAGCATGAACTGCTCAGCGTCTGTCTTGCTCCAGGTTTGAATCGTAATATTTTACAGACCGCCCTGCATGATCTGAATGAACGCTTGCTGTATTTGCATCGGCGCGAGTTACGCTACCGCTTTGAGACGCAGCCCAACCTCAATAAGATGATTATCGATGAGAACCAGCGACGCAGTAGTGAAGAGATTGAGGAGCGCTTCCGGCTTGAGTGCAGCAAGGCCATTGGCACGAGCGCGGCGCTATTGTCTGGCCAAATGACACGCAGGACGTTCGTGACCGTTTAGCAGAATTTCAGCTTGTCTACCTCTCATCTTCATGGCTGGACACGCACTCGGATCGAGAGAGACAGGAACAGGGGATGCAGCGCTACATCGAGCAATGTGGCAACGGTCAGCGCCGCTACCGCAATGGTCTGGCTCTTGCCATTCCTGATCGCCGCATGGTTGAGGCGGCACGCAATGCTGTGCGCCTGATCCTGACGCTAGAGCTTGTGCAGAGCCAGAGTACACAACGCCAACTGTCGCCACAACAGGAAGCCGAGCTTGCTGAGCGCAAGCGTAACGCTGAGAACGAACTAAAGGGCGCTATTTCACAGCTTTACCCTGTAGTGTATACTCCCCAGAACAGCGAGCAACGCGGACGAACCTACGCATTAGACGCCCTGACAGTGCAAAGCTACAGTTCAGCCCCCCAGCTCCACACACGTATCAAAGAGGCGCTGCGCAACCGCGTTGTTTGGGACAGCGTGCAGCCCAGCAAAATAGCGGCGCAGATCCAACTCAATGAACTGCAACCGCTAGAGCGACAGCACTATGCCGTCGCGGCACTGGTTTCCTGCTTTTTCAGCTACTACAGTTTCGCCCACATCTGGGATGAACATGTGGTACGTCGGGCGATCGTGGTAGGCATTAAGAACCGCACCTTCGCTTATGTTGCTAATGCTCGCAGTGACGAACAGGGGAACCTGCACTTCGGTGGTCCTGTCGCTACTACTATTCAGTTTGGCAAGGATGTCCCCGCCCACGAAATCGATATGGGCGAGGGAGCGTTTTTGCTCTCGGCAGCCTATGCAACTCAGTTGCTGACGCCGCCTGCGCCACCAAAGGTTGAGCCAGTGGTAACGATAGCTGCAGATACACAACCAGGCCATCAGTCTCCTCCTGCGTATTCTTCTCCTGCAGATGGTGAGGGAGGAAGTAAAACAGCAGTGAATGAGCCACTGGCCCCAACGTTACCGACCGTCCCGCCAGCAAAGGCCGTTACTCCAGGTCGAGGTGGCCAACGCTACCACTTGCGCTTGAACTGCAGACCGACCGATTTCTTCGAGGTCATGAAGGCATTAGAGAAGCTCAATGACCGCGCAATGTCAATGACTATTGCTGTGGTTGCGACAGCAAAGCCAGGTGAAGCTTATGTTGCGAATACGATGCATAACCTGGTGGTTGAGCCTATGATTGAGGAGAGCGATGTGTTTGTTGAGCAGGAGTTGGTGGAGGAGTAGCGGGCTTCTATTCAGGTACCTGTTGGAAAGACCATAAATTCGCCACTTTTGACGCATTAAATCGCCAGTTCATTGAGCTTGATTAGAACTGATATTCCACTCTTTTCTGACGCATATTCTTGCCCAAACTCGCAATTGACCCGTAAACCCGCCTGAAAAAGTTGTATAGAGAAAACCCCAAAATTTGCACCGCGAAACGAGCTTTCACGCCTGATTCGGGCGAGCAATTGCGTCAATGTGGCGAGGAAATGTGTCACTACCTTGTTTTTGGCTCAAGAATTGGGTATGCTTTGAGCGGAAGTGTCAGACCGACGAGAAGGAGCAGCGCATGAAAACCTCCGCGTTTGAGCAGTGGTATGCTCGGCTTCAGCTTCCCGCTGCCACGCGTGATTTCCTTACTCACCTTCGTGCTTCTCCTCCTGCCCGCCGGGTCCAGGGCCGTCTCTTCAATGTGTGTGGCACGTTCGCCAGCCGGAAAATGGGCGTGAGCATCCAATTTGAGAGTCATACGGTGGAATTGTGGGCCATCTATACCATGGAGTACGATGCCCAGGTGCTGGAATTTTTTGATCAACCTTATCAACTGGAACTCCATTACCAGGGGCCGTCCGGTCGGCCGACCCAGGCGCTGCATACCCCGGATTTTCTCGTTCTTCGCACCGATGGAGCCTCTTTTGAAGAATGGAAGCCAGAGGAGAAGTTGCTCGAACTCATGGTGACCCATCCGGGGCGGTACGAGCGCGATGACCGTGGCACGTGGCGCTGTCCTCCCGGGGAAGCCGCCGCCGAAAGCCTCGGGCTCTCATATCGTGTGCGCTCCTCGGCTGAGTTGCATCCAGGGTATATTCGGAACCTCGTCTTTCTCGAGGACTACTTTTTTGAGTGCGTGGTTTCCTACGAAGCCTTGACACAGATCCTGGAAGCCGTGGAAGCCACCCCAGGCATCCGCCTTTCCACCTTGCGAGCACAACATCCGCAGCTGCGTGTGGATGATGTGTACGCCCTCATTGCACGCAATCGCCTGTATGCGGACCTTTACACGACCTGGCTCAAAGACCATCAGCACTTGCCCCTTTACCTGGACCGGCCCACTGCCGAAGCACATGCGCTGCTGCGGGCCCACCAGAGTAGCGCGCCGTTTGGACGGATGGAAGGCGCACACCTTACCACGTTGCAGGCCAACGCGCCACTCGGCTGGGACGGCAAGCGGTGGACCTTGCTCAATCTGGGTGAGACGACGACAACGCTGCTGCCAGAAGAGGGAACGCTGATTCAATTGGAGACCCCGGTGTTCCTGCACCTGGTTGACACCCATGCAATTCATGTGAGAGACACATCGCAAAGTCCGGCGACGGCTCTCTCAGCAGAGGTCCATCGACTCCTCACCGAAGCGGGTCACGAAGCCATTGAGGTGGCCAACCAGCGCTACCGGCTGGTCCAAGCCTATCAGAACAAGCAGCGGGAAGTGTACGCGGGTACGCCGACACGGACCATTCGCGATTGGCTGGCCCGCTTTCGTGATGCCGAGGCCGCCTATGGTTATGGCTACGTCGGACTCCTGCCGAGGACCGCCGCCCGTGGCAACAGGACGCCCAAAGCCGCCGAGGAAAGCCGTCGTTTCCTCGCTGAGGCGATTGCACAGTGGTATGCTCGCCCCAAACAACAGAAAGCCCGCGAGGTCTTTGTCGCCTACCAGCGCACCTGCCTCGAACACCAGGTCCAGCCGGTCACGGAGCGCACCTTTTATCGGCATCTCGCGAAGGCGAGCGGTCCAACACTCACCGAGAAGCGCAAGGGAGCGAAGGCCGCCTATCAGGAGAGTACCTGGCATTGGGAATTGGAGCGGACTACTCCCCGGCATGGCGATCGTCCGTGGGAAATCGCCCACATCGATCATACGCAACTCGATATCGAACTGCTGTCGAGTCTGGGCAAGCCACTGGGCAGACCGTGGGCCACGTTTCTGGTGGATGCGTACTCTCGCCGCCTGCTGGCCGTGTATCTGACCTTTGATCCCCCCAGTTATCGCTCCGTGATGATGGTGCTGCGCATCTGCGTGCGCAGGCTGGGCCGGCTCCCGCAGATGCTGGTGGTCGATGGTGGCAAAGAGTTCCGCAGCCGCTATTTCGAGGCCCTGCTCAACAGCTATGCCTGCCACAAGAAATATCGTCCCTGGGCCAAACCGCGCTATGGCTCGGTCATCGAGCGCCTGTTTGGGACGACCAACACAGAATTTGTCTTCAATCTGGTAGGCAATACCCAGGCCAGCAAGACGGCGCGCCAGATGACCAAAGCCGTCAACCCCAAACAGCAGGCGGTGTGGCAATTGCCCGACCTGTACGACTTCCTCTGTGAGTGGGCTTACGACGTCTATGATCAGCAAACGCATCCGGCGCTTGGGCAAAGCCCGCGCGAGGCCTGGGAGAGCGGACTGGATCTGGGCGGAGCGCGAGAACACCGGCGCATTCCCTATGATGAGGTGTTTCGCATCCTAACCCTTCCCGGTTCGCCACGAGAGACCGCGCTGGTGTACCGCAATCGCGGCATCCAGTTCCACTATCTGTTGTACTGGAATGACCTCTTGGCCTCTCCTTCGGTCGTGGGAACCAAAGTGCCGCTGCGCTATGATCCCTTTGACATCAGCCACGTCTATGCCTACGTTCACAACCATTGGATCGAGTGCATCACCCCGTCGTATTACGGGCAGTTGCATGGGCATTCCGAACGGGAAATCGCGCTGGCCAGCGCAGAGCTGCGAGCACAGAATCAGCACAGCCATGTCAGGACGCCGATCGATGCGAAACACCTGGCCGAGTTTCTAGCCAAGATTGAGGCGCACGAGGCCGTGCTGCTCCAGCGCCAGCGAGACATCGAGAATCAGGTCGTGGCATATCACCTGGAGCAAAACCGACCGCAGACACGAGAGGTGCCTGGGCCAGTCACGCAGGGCCTGCTACAAGAGAGCGAGGCGGCCCAGCGGCTTCCTTCTCGCTTTGCCCCCGTTGATCTGACGACCTTGCAAGCGTATTCGGAGTATCGCTGATGGAGGAACCGCTTCACCCACCAGATGAGCTGGATGAGCCCTTACCACCCGAACGCCAGGTCCTCCTCGACCAGTTCAAAGCCTATGCGGTGTGGCATCCCCGACTGGTACAGGTGCAAACGCAGGTGCTGGACACGATCTGGGAACCAGCAGACGTGGCCTTCGTGGTGGTCTGTGGCCCAAGCGGTGTGGGCAAGTCGAAGCTGGCGGAGGTGCTGACCAGGCGGTTGAATACGCCGAAGTCGGGATCAAATGGGCAGGGCGCTCGGCGGGCGCTCCTGATCAATACGCGTCCCCCGGATGGCGCGCTGTTCCATCGCACCGACTTCTACCAGCAAGGGCTGACGAGGCTGGGCAAAACCACCATTGATCGACACATCACCGTGGATGTCACGACCGCCGAGCACCTGATCGAGAAGAAGAGACCACGGGGCCGGCCCACCGCCTACCCGGACAACCCAGAAGTCCGCGATGCCTATGAGGAAGAACTACGCCGGCAAGCGCTGCGTACCGTGATCCTGGACGAAGCCCAGCATCTGATCCAGTCCGGCGACGGGAAACAGCCCAAAGACCAGCTCAATTGGATCAAGTCCATGGCCACCGAGACCGGCGTCTTGCACATCTTGATCGGGACGTATGATTTGTTGCCTTTCTGCAATCTCGATGGGCAAATGGCCCGGCGCGGCTCGGAATTCCACTTTGCCCGCTACCACATCGAAAACGAAACCGACTGCCAGGCGTTTCGCAATGCGTTCTCCTCGTTACTCAAGCAGATCCCTCTCAGCGTGGATCACGATAGCCTGCTGCAACGCTGGTGGTATTTCTTTGAGGGCAGCCTCGGCTGTATCGGGATTTTGAAGCAATGGTTGGTGCGAGCCCTGTACCGAGCGTTGCGGGAAGCAAGCCCAGAATTGACCCGCGCTCATCTAGAAAAGTCGGTGCTGCCGGAGGCCAAATGGGAGCGCATGCGTGCGGATGCCAGAAGTGGGGAAGCCGAGTTCGAGTACGCAGACAGGCAAAACGGCTACCTGTCGAATCTGGCGAGTCAGCCAACGTTTGTCCCCAGGCCACCTGATCCTGCTTCTACAGCTCGATCTGAGACTTCCCCTCAAGACATGATGGTCGAGCAGAAGACGCGTAAGCGGAAGAGTCGTGTCGGTGAGCCCTCTCCTCGTCGGGATCCGGTAGGAACAGCGAGGCCCGTGGCAGGAACCGCTTTCTGTTCGTTCTCCGGGTCGATCGAGCTTGAGGCGGTTCGGTGGCTGGAGTCAAAGGTGGAAGTCGTGCAGTGCCCGAGATGCGGCTCGGTGAGCAAAGCCAAGCTCAAAGGGCAATCGGTGGTGATCACGCCCCATCCCCCGCGAAAGGTGCGGCCAGTGCGCAATGTCACCCGTTGGATGGAAGAGGAAAGGGGATGGGAACTTGTTCAGAAAGAAGGGTAGTCCATTTGGGGTCTGACGGAAATTTGACAAGAGAAGGTGCGAGAAGAACGAAAAGAAGAACAAGAAGGGATGCAAGAGAGGGGGAGGGTCCATTTTGGAAGTAAGCGCCTCTTCTTTGCTCTCCTCCTTGGTGTTGGGAGGAACGCACGAGCCGTTGGGAGCAACACAGACACCGGGAAGACCATATGCCTAGAGTCCCACTTCACGCGCTTATCTGGTCCCCCGAACAGCGCCTGTATGAGCTGTACACGCGGGGCCAGCTCACACAGCGGTTTCGCCCAGCAGAAGAAGCCGCCTGGCTGACCTGGCTGCGCGAAGTACCCTCCTTTGCCTTCCACGGCTCCTCAGGCAGCCTCAATGTCTACCAGGAGGCCCGGCCACGGGGAGGGTCGTATTGGTCTGCCTATCATACGAGCCAGAGACGGACCCACAAGCGGTATCTGGGATCATCGGCGCAGGTGACGTTCGCCCGCTTAGAGGAGACGGCCCAAGCCCTCGCTCATGTGTCCACGCCCTCCTCGCCGTCTGCGTCGGCGATGCGATCAGCAGCCGGGCAGCCGTTGCTGCTCTCCAGCAAGCTTGCTCCGCCGCGTCTGCCGCACGCGTTGGTGGAGCGGGAGCGCTTACTGGTTGCACTGGATGGGGCGCTCTTGACCCCGCTGACCCTGCTCGCTGCTCCGGCCGGCTGGGGCAAAACCACGCTGCTTTCCACCTGGGCGCGCCGGCACGAGGCGCAGGTCGCCTGGCTCTCGCTGGACGAGCTCGACACGAGCCCGACCCGCTTCTGGGTCGCGCTGATCGCGGCCCTGCGCCGCTGTGGAGGGTATGCGCCGGGCTTTGGGGAAAGCGCGGTGGCGCTGCTCGAGTCGCCCCAGCCGCCGCCGCTTTCCACCATCCTCACAGCGTTGCTCCAGGAACTGGAAGGACGCTCCGCCCCTCCCGCCCCCATCGTGCTCATTCTGGATGATTATCAGCTGATCGAAGAGCGAGCTATTCACCAGGGGATGAGCTTCTTCCTGGAGCATCTGCCTGCTCACATGCATCTGCTCCTCGCTAGCCGGGTGGACCCGGACCTGCCGCTGGCACGGTGGCGGGTGCGCGGACAGCTGACCGAGATCCGGGCAGATGATCTCCGCTTCCAGGAGGTCGAGGCAAGCCAGTATCTCGGCCAGGTGCTCTCCCCGCCGCTCTCCGAAGAGGAGGTGCGGCAGCTTTTGAGCCGGACCGAGGGCTGGATCGCCGGCTTGCACCTGGCGGCCCTCACCCTGCAGAAGCGCAAGGATCGCGCGGCGTTCCTGCAGGCGTTTACCGGCAGCCAGCGCTCTCTGTTGGACTACGTGCAGGAGGAGATCCTCTCGCGCCTGCCTGAGCGCGTGCGCGACTTTTTACTGCACACCGCCGTTCTCTCGCAAATGTCAGCCTCGGTGTGCCAGGCGGTGACCGCCGCGCCGGAACGACGGGTCAGCCAGCAGATGCTTGCCTTTCTGGAGCGAGCCAATCTCTTCCTGGTGTCCCTGGACGAGGAGCGGCGCAGCTACCGGCTGCATGAGCTCTTTCGCGAAGCCCTGCTCTCGGCTCTGCATACCACCCACCCGGAAATAGTACCAGTCTTGCACCACCGGGCCGCCCGCTTTTATGAGGCCCAGGGAGAGTGGGCCGAGGCCATTACCCATGCTCTCCAGGCCGCGGACTACTCCACGGCGGCGAATCTCATGGAGCACACCGTCGAGCAGTTCTGGCTGCGTGGAGAGGCGGCGACGATAGCGCGCTGGGTGCTGGCACTGCCAGATCGGCTGGCGCGCGACCATGCGCGCCTGCTGCTCACCACGGCGCTCTACCTGCTCAACACAGTCGCGCAAACGACCCGCGAGCAGCGCGAAAGGCGCTACCAGGAGGCGCGGCAACTCATGGCGCGGGTCGAAGCCGCCTTACAGGCTCAGACGGACGAAACCAGCTCCCAGCTCTCAGCCACCGGCGCAGAGGCAGGCGAGGTCGAGCGGGAGGCCTCCGCCGCTGAACAGGCCCTGCTCCGGTGGCGTCTGCGCGTGCTCCGCAGGTTGATGGCCGTGCTCGAAGCGACAGCCAGCGGGGATGTTGAGCGGTTGAGGAGCATGCAAGAGGTGATCGAGGAGGCGCAGGAGCACGGCGAGGAGGCGATCTGGCAGACGGTCCCACTGGGGGGCAGCTTCACCTTCCACTATACGGCCCGACGCGAGGGGGCACAATTTGTGCCACGGCTGCTCTCGGTCAAAGAGCGGGTGAGCCAGGAGGCCTCCCGCTTTGCCAGCATCAGGGTCAGGCAATGGCTGGCGCTCGCGGCGGTGAGGGCCGGACAACTGCGCCTTGCCTCCGAGGAGAGCCAGGAAGCCCTCACCCAGATCGAACACATGCAGGGATTTGCCCTGCTGAAAGGCTATGCCCAGATTGCTCTGGCGCAGGTGTGGTACCAGTGGAACCGGTTGGAGGAGGCGCGTGTGCTGCTGCGGGTGGTTGTGCACCATGCCGCCGCCTGGCAGCAGCTCGAACTGCTTGCGTGGGGATACGCCGAGCTGATCCAGGTCGAACTGGCCAAAAGAGATCGTCCAGCGGCCGAGCTCGCGCTGCACGAGGTGGAACAGCTGGTGCAGCGCGAGCGCTTTGGCATCTCCCCAGGGTGGCTGCCGGCGATGCAAGCGCAGTGCGCGCTTTCGCAAGGGCAGCTCGAGGCCGCGTCCATGTGGGCAGCGAGCGTTGCCTTTCCAGAGGGGCCATGGGAAGGCAGTTTGTACGATGCTTTCCCGGTCGTGATGCGGGTCTATTTCGCAGAGCATCGCTTTCAGGAAGCGGTGGAGCTGCTGGACAGCTTTCACGGGCACCTGGATCGACCGGCCAATATGGCGGTCACCATCACCTATCTCCCCCAGTCGCTGGTAGCGTTGCACCATGCAGGCCAGAGTGAACAAGCCCGCCTGATCGCGGCGCGCCTCTTCGCGTTAACGGAACCAGAGGGCTACCTGCGCGTGTATCTGGATGAGGGCGAACCGATGCGACAGGCGCTTCTTGCGTTCCTTCCCCCACATTCCCACCAGCACGAGTTGGCTTCCTCCAAGACGGCCTACATCTCACAGCTGTTGGCTGCCTTCGAGCAGGAGCGGCAAGGCGCAAGCCTATCCCTGATGGCGACACCCACGTTCGCGCCTGCACCCTCCCCGGCCCGGCAAGCATCAGTCATTCCATCCGCGCCGGGCGCTTCCCTCACCCGGCGCGAGCAGGAGGTCTTGCACCTGCTGGCCGCCGGGGCCTCGAATCAGGAGATCGCTCACACGCTGGTGATTTCCCTGGACACCGTGAAAAAACACGTCAGCAATCTGCTCGGCAAGCTGGACGCTACCAGTCGCACGCAAGCGATTAGCCAGGCGCGTGCCCGCTCCCTGCTCTAACCCGATTCCTCCCAACACCGAGTCGGTCTGTTCGCAAACCTACACTTTTTCTCCACTTTTGAGGACTGTGGAAAGACGCACATCCTCCTATACTTGCTCCAGGATCGAACTACACGAGATCCGCGGGAGGAGACAGATGCACTACGTTCTTCGGGTGCAAGGACACCTGGACCCGAG
>Ga0137384_10003246_pt1 | contig 12933 bp, 11 predicted proteins | sample SagtaG_2_FD_104922 | JGI IMG/M metagenome (GOLD analysis project Ga0137384, IMG submission 104922) | Vadose zone soil microbial communities from Sagehorn Ranch, Mendocino, California, USA - Sage2_R_60_16 metaG | ecosystem: Environmental > Terrestrial > Soil > Vadose zone | place: USA... | reverse complement strand
CGGACCGGTGGTGCCGAGGACACCCGCCCCGCACGGCCGACAGATCCGATACAAGGCACAAGGCCGGTGGATCCACGAGTCAGGCCGGCGGAGCGGGCGCCTCGACCATCATCCTCGCAGTGGGATCCATCACGGCGAAGCGAAGCTGAGCACCCTCCCGAAGCCTCGCTTCAAAGACGCCGAGATACTCCCGGACGGTGCGGCTGAGCGTGCAGCTGACAATAGAGATGGTGTGGGCGCTTTGGAATCTGGTCTCATAGTCGGGCTTCTCGGCGAGAAAGAAGTCATCTGCCCGCGCTCGCCCAAGCACCTTCTGCTCCACCAGCGCCGAGAGCCCTGCGACCTGGGTTTGGAGCGCGCCGAGCTGGTCTCTGCTGATGATGGTGCTCAATGCCAGTAGGCCGAGCGTGGCCAAGATCACCGCGACGACGACCTCCGCTCGGACAACGCTGAATGCACCCAGCAGGCCAAGCACGAGCGCGATGACGACGGTGAGATACACCTCAAGGTTGCGACCCTGGCTTAGATCCCGGCCGATCCTACGCAACCAACGCATCTGACCTTCTTCCGCTACCAACCCGACTCCGTCAGCCGATCGCTTGTCGTTGGCCACATCGACCTGCCAGCGATCGCGATTCGCCAACTGTCCTGACACGCGCCGGAGTCAACCCGATTGTCGCTACTGGCTCAGAGGTCGAGCTCGACCCAGACGGCGGCGTGGTCGGATGCGCCGTGCACTGCCATGGTGATCTCCGGGAAGGCCGTCCAGGCCGTCGGTGGGTTCTTGTTGGTCGGGGTGCCCCACAGGCCCTTGCGGAAGATCTCCCCGGCGGTGAAGGCGCCCGCCAGTTCGGGTGAGAGCAGGATGTAGTCGATGCGGTTGCGCAGGCTGCATGACTGGAAGGTCCCCGGACGCGGTCCGGGATCGAATCCTGGCAGGGTAGTGGCGTCGACCAAGGGGCTGTCGGGGCCGAGCAGCGGCTCCAGGGTGGGATGCTGGGGTGGTTGGTCGTTGGTGGGGCCCTTGTTGAAGTCGCCCATGACGGCGACCAGTTCGGCGCCCTGGGCGCGGAGCTGGTCGTAGATGTGGCGCACTTCGGTGCTTTGGCGGCTTCGCAGCGGGTCGGGGTTGCCGCTGGTGAATGACTGGCTCTTGAGGTGGTTGAGGACCAGCCACAGCTCGGCGCCGCTCGGGAGGCGGAGCTGGTAGACGGGGCAGTCGCGGCTGAATAGTGGATGTCCTGGTGTGGCGGGGTCGGGTATGTCGACGTGGCTGCGGATCGAGGCTACCTCGATCGCGGGGTCACAGAACAGGCCGATGTCGATGCCGCGCGGGTCGTTGCCGTCGACCAGCATGACGTGGCCGTAGCGGCCGGCAAGCAGCGCGGTGTTCATCCGCACCAGCGCGGGCCGGCTCTCCGCCTCGACCACGCAGAGGATGTCGGCGGCGACTTCGTTGATGACCTTGGCGGTCATCCGGATAGCGGTCGCATCGACGGTCTCGGGGAGCAGCTCGACCCAGCCGATCCACGCCCCACGACCCGACGCCACGATCTGAACGTCGCCGGACTGGGGCTGCTTGATGAAGTCGCCGCGGTTTTCCCGCAGCAGCGCCCAGGCGCTGAACGGGTCGCGGTTGAGCCGCAATGCTCCTGTGGTACTGCGCTGCAGGATCTGCAGCGTCTCCAGCGCCTCCAGCATTGCCTGCTTGTCAGCCTGGGAGTAGACGGCATTGTTGGCCAGCGTGTTGAACCGCTCGAATGCTTGGAGCACAGGCTGGCCTTCGGCCCATGTCGTGGTGTTGAGCGCCTTGGCACGCTCGAAGAGGTTCTCAACGTTGAACGTCGCCAACCGCAGCGTCATCTGTCAGCCTCCTCCGTAGGCAAGGCAACCATAAGTCCCGCACCGCTGGAGCGAAAGAGTCAGAATCCGCAACGTGTTCGATAGTGGTTCTTCAATGGGTGGCAGGAGGCGTCGGTGGCTACGTTCATGCTGACCTGGAACCCCGATGACACCCCCATCGACAATGACGACTACGACCTGCTCGTGGACCGCACCGAGGCTGGCCTCACGGTCTCGGGCCAGGACTGGGGCGTCGGCAATCGCCGCGGCGGCATCAGTCCCGGTGACCGGGGGTTCCTGCTGCGGCAGCATCGCGACCGCGGCATCGTCGCCTCTGGATGGTTTACCTCAGCAGTGTTCCAGCAGCGCCACTGGCGACTGCCGGATCGGCAGGCAAACTACGCCAGCCTGGAGTGGGAGCAATGGCTGCCGGTTGGCGACCAGCTGGGCGTCCAGGAGCTGGCGCGGCACGTCCCGCAAGTCGACTGGGATCACCTGCAGGCCTCGGGGATCATCCTCGCTCCGGAGGCGGCGGATCGGCTCGAGGCACGCTGGGAGGCCCATCTCGGCGCGCTCGGCAGGACTAGGACCCTGTTGGGTGACGAGGTCCCGCCGACCGGGCGGTTCGTGGAGGGCGCCAGCACCAAGGTGCTGGTCAACCGCTACGAGCGCGACCCGCGTGCACGCCGCGCATGCTTGGCGCACTGGGGATGGGACTGCGCGGTGTGCGGGTTCAACTTCGCCCACGTCTACGGCGCGATCGGCGAACGGTTCATGCATGTCCATCATCTGCGCGACCTGGCGAGCCTTGGCGGCGACTACGAGATCGACCCAGTGCAAGATCTGCGGCCGGTGTGCCCCAACTGCCACGCGATGCTGCATCAGCGACGCCCCGCGTTGCCGATCGCCGAACTACAGGAGCAGCTCCGTAAGCGCGACCCATCTGGCAAGGAGGTGGGCTGGTGAAGGGCGATGGCGATGGGCGTGCCCGCTCGCAACAAGGCCGTAGCGCCGCCGCATGGGCGACCTTCTTCTTGCTGCTCGGACTTGGCGTGGTCTGGTTCGCGCGGAAGGTCGCCGACGTCCAGGACGGCGCGGTGCTGGCGTCGTTTGTCATCGTCCCAGCCCTGCTCTACGTGGTGCTGCGCGGCGACCTGGCAGAGCTGCGAGGCCCTGGAGGCTGGGCGGCCACCTTCGTACGCGTGGCAAGCACGAGGATCAGCGCCGCCGGTGAAACGCTCGACGTCGATCAAGACGTGCAGATCATCCAGAAGGAACCGACCAGTGCACTGGGAAGGCGGACTGGGGGGCTCAAGGGAACCCAGCCGATCCTCATGACCATGACCCTGGGCCGCCACTATGGCGTCCAGGAGCTGCAGCGATACCTCACGACGCTGTCGCAGTTCCCCCGCTTCCGCCTCATCGCCCTCCTCGACGGTTCTGGCAAGTTCCTCGGGTGCAGCAGCCCGACCGAACTGGCCGCGCTCCTGCAGATCAATGGGTTGGGCCACGCATTCGTCGACGCCATTGGACGGGCCGACACGGAGGAGGTGTTCAGCTTCCCTGGGACGCTGCGCAAGGTCGTACCGCCAAGCGCGACCAATGCGGAGGCGCTCTCGGCGATGACCGGAAACAATCTCGATGCGATCGCGGTCGTCGGCGAAGACCGTAAGCTGCGAGGGGTCGTCGAGCGCGAGCAGCTTGTGAGCAAGCTGATCCTGTCACTCGCCGGCACCAGCGACCTCGAGCGATCGTAGTAGCTGTTACCGGATGGCCGAAGTCGCAGTCGCGGTGGCGGCCGGCGTGGTCGATTATCGTCGACCCACTGAAGAGGTCGGCGATGGAGGCTCGACGACGGCGCCGAGATCCCCGCCCTCGATCTGACCCAGCGGCGCTCGCATACCCTATCTCGCTAACTGAGCAAGGGTGGCCGGGACGTTCGACCCGATGCCTCATCGTTGACCATGGCGGCAGACCCGGGGTGACGTGGATTCCAAGATAGGCTGGTGTATGGAAGAGCACCTTCGGGCTGCGCGCTTTGAGCCCGATCCCCTGCGCATCGGCAAGGCGTTCGGCCGGCTGGTCGCCGCCGAGTACCCCAAGGGCATGACCCAAGGCAACGCTCTACCTGAGGCGCCCGTCACGGTGACCACCGGCCGGCGCGGTCGCATCGACCTCCTGCTGAAGACCGAGGACCGCGGCCGACCCCTGCTGGTTATCGTGGAGGTCAAGAGTACCGACTGGGACGCCCGCGCGCCGCACCGCGTCCGGCCGAACCCTTGCTCGCCACGCCCGCCAGGTGTGGCAATACCTCGACGCCCTCCTGCCACGCCTGGACACCGGAGAACTCGCCGGCGTGCAGGCGGCGCTGGTCTACCCACGCCGACCATCACATCCGGGCCGCGCCGAGGCCATCGAGCAAGCCCTTGAGCGCCAGGGCATCTCCGTGCTGTTCTACGAGGAACTCGAGAACGAAAGCCGACCGGCATAGCGGGCAGCATGCTGCGGGCCAGTCGTCCAAGACTTACCCGCGCCACGGCGCACACGCCCTCGCGAGCCATTTCCCATGCGCGTGGGCTCTCCCCTATCGCCAGTGCACACGTACCTGCAGGTCACTTCATCGATGCGGGTCTCCCGGAGTGGTGGGGCGCCCGGCACGCCAAGCGCATGTATAACGCGCCCAGCTGCGCCATCGCCTGGCAGGCTGACGCTCAGGGGCGGCTTCACGGTCCTCGACAGCCAGCAGTGCCGCCTGAACCAGCGCGCTCGCGCGCTTGGGTTTGTTGACCTTGCCAGCTACCTGCGGGCCCGATGCGAGCAGGACACCGCCCTGCCCCGCATGGCCGGCGAGCTTGGCACCACCACCCCGGTCGTTCGCCGCCTGCTGGCCCAGCAGGGGATCCAGCGCCCACCCCAGCCGGTGCTGACCGCCACCATCGGCGTCGCCGCACCGACCAGCGCCTGGCCCGACAAGCGGCCCAGGTCGGCTTTGCCAGCCTCCAGGAGTACCTGGCCGACCGGGTTGTCGAGCGGGCCTGGCCGCTGGGCGAGGTGGCCGGTGAACTCGACGCTCACGTGCGGACGGTGCGGGAGCGGCTGGACCGCTACGGCCTGCGCCGCCGGCAGCCGACCGCGCGGCAGGCGGCGGGGCATCGCCGGGCAGCCAAGCGCCGCCAGGCATGGTGGCAGGCAAAGCGGCAGGCACGATTGGCGATGCTGGGCTTTGCGACCCTGGAGGCGTACCTGGCGGAGCGCAGGGTCCAGCAGGGCTGGCCGATCCGGCGGATCCGCGCCGAGCTCCACGCGGACAGGGCCTGGTTGAAGCACCAGATGAACCAGCTCGGAATCCCCTGACCACGAGGACGGCCTCGTCCTACACCACGCTGCGGGGCGGGACGTCACCCTCGTCATGCCGAAGGATATGAGGACTCTGCCACCACCGGCGGGGGCTGTTGCGTTGTGCCAACCTGCGGCATGCTGAAGCCTCGGGGTGCCTGCGGATCAGATTGCGAGGGCGAGTTCGTCGAAGGCGACCGCCACTCGCCGGTTCGCCGGCTCCTCGACCGCCAGCTCGTAATGTGCGCGCCGGACGTTCTGCACGAAGGCGTGCCCGGCGATCACGATCCTGGCGCTGCGGTCCTGCTTGAGCCCGCGGATCGGTCGGAGCCGAGCCTTCAGCCGGCCGTGGTCGCACTCGATGCCGTTGTTGGCGTACCGGTCGGTGCGGTGCCAGGCCGCCGGGCCAGCTCCTCCAACACGCCGGGATAGGTGGCAGCTCGATCGGTGATGACCTCGGTCGGCGTCATCTTCATCGTGCCGATGCCCGCTCGAAGAACCGGCGGGCCGCCCTGACGTCTCGGCATGGGGAGACGAACACGTCGATGACCTGGCCGAACTGTCGATGGCCCGGTAGACGTAGCGCCAGCGGCCGGCGACCTTCACATAGGTCTCGTCGACCTGCCAGCGATCTCCCACCAGGTGTCTGCATGGCCGGGCGGCGTGGGCCAGCAGGGTGTGAAGCGCTGCACCCAGCGGTAGACGCTGACGTGGTTGACCTCGACACCGCGCTCGGCCAGGAGCTCTTCGACGTCACGGTAGGACAGCCCGAAGCGCAGGTACCAGCGCACGGCCAGGACGATCACGTCGGGTGGGAAGCGGAAGCCAGCGAATGCGGACCGCGGGAGTGGAGCAGGGCGAGGGCGGCGGATTGTCACGTCGGCAGTCTCGCTGCTGGAACGTGGGCACAGCGAACGCAACAGCCCCAAAGGGTCCACGTCATGGTGCCGAAACCCGTACGCCCAGGCGCTGGAGCTCGGTCTCAAACGAGTTCCCCGATCTCCAGCGGGCCAGCCCGCGGACGTCAGTGCAGGCGGGCGAGGTTGAGGCGGGCGTCGCTGCCAGCCCAGGCCAGCGTGAGGTCGCCGCCCTGGCTGCAGAGTGCGGGCGAGGCGCTGGTCTTGGCTTCCAGCCGTAGCGGCTGGGCCTGGCGCTGCCCGCCGACGGTCAGCAGGTTGACGTGGCGATCGGTCCCGGTCCACGCCAGCATCAGGTCGCCGTCGTGGCTGCACAGCGCAGGCGCGAGGCTGGTCTTGACTTCCAGCCGGACCGGCCGGCCCTGCCACTGCCTGCCGACGGTGAGCAGGTTGATGTGACGGTCGGTTCCGGTCCACGCGACGACGAGGTTGTCGTCGTGGCTGCACAACGCGGGCGAGGCGCTGGTCTTGGCTTCCAGCCGTACGGGCTGCCCCTACCACTGCCTCCCGACCGTGAGGAGGTTGACGTGACGGTCGGTCCCGGTCCAGGCCAGCACCAGGTCGCCGTCCGGCGCAGCCGCCACCGTTGGTGACAGCGGGCTTCGCTGCTTGAAGGTCACCGGTGGCGAGTATCCGGCGCTGTCGGCGACCAGCACGTTGAGGGCTCCATCGCTGCCCGTCCATGCAAGAAAGAGCTGTCCGCCGATCCCTACGACCGAGGGAGCCATACCGACGACCTTGCGCCTGCGGTCTTCCCCCGACGAGCTGTCATCCACCCAGGTATAGCTCCGCTGTGCCAGTCGCTGCTTGCCCGCCAGTTCCTGCCCCTCGAGCCAGAACGCCAGGTTGAGGTGCAGGTCGCTCCCGGTCCATGCGACGTACAAGCGATCGCCCCAGCTGGTCAGCGCGCACGAGGCAGCGGTCTTCTCATCCAGCCTCACGCCGGGCGGCATCGACGCGGGTACCTCCCTCCAAGAAGGCGCGGTTGTATCCCTGACCCTACAACTCCCGAGTCTCTCCAAATAGGAAAACCTGGCGAGAGGCCCGTGGGAACTCAGAAGGCGGCGGTGGCGGCGGAGGCGCGCTCAGCACGGCTGAGGGCTAAGCGGCCTCCCGGAAGTCTTGTCCGTAACTCTCGGGCAGCCATGGTGAGCTGCGCGGTGCGGCGGTGGCCAGCAGCCGGGGAGACGGGCCAGGGCACCGCCCGCAGCAGCCACCAACCCGGACCTGCCGCTCAACCGGTATCCCGCCGGTCGAGCTGATAGCTCACGCCCATTCACCCATCAACTCGTCCTTGACTTCGCCCCCATAGGATGCTCAGAACCGATATACGGACGCTGGCCGGTCGGATCGACGGCGGGAAACCCGACGCCGACGATCCCACCGCCCACAGTGCCGCGGCCAATTGCGCACAGCGCGTGCCACACCGATCCTGCGACGGCGACCGCTGGTTCGCCGGGCAGCGCACACAGGACCGCGGACTCCCCGCTGGCTCCACCGTCGAAGTGCTGCACCCACCCAGGACCGTCCTGGTCGACCTCGGTCGTGGCCTCGCCGAGGCGGCTGGCGCCGCCGGCGTCGTCGTAGGCGGCCTGGAAGGCCGGCTCCTGGCCCGGCTGCCCCGGTCTGATTCGGGCGGCCGGCATGGTCACATGGACGTTGGCCTGCAACGGCGCGGTGAGCCGGTCGTGCAGGGACGAGAGCACGTCGCCGGGGGTGATCAACCCGGCGAACGCCCGCCGCACGTCCTCGTTGCCGTCCAGATACGTAGCGAGCTGAGTGGCGTCCCACACCCGCCAGCCCTTTAGGCCAAGCACGTCGGCGTAGCTGCCGATCAGCTCGTCGATGCGGTCCTTACCGCCGCGGCCGGGGACCGAAGAGAGCGCCACGTTGGTGGCGACGATGAGATACCGCGGCGAACGGCCATCCTTCACACGCCTGTTGTCGGAGTTGGCCCAGGCGTCCAGCTCGGCTTTGATCCGACTACGCAGCCAGGCCGTGTCAGCGCCGGTACCGACAATCGTCGTCTTGTACTTGACCTGCAGGACACCGTAGCCGTCCCATGGATCGGTGGGGGTGGGGTAGCGTAGCTGGCTGTCGAAGCTGGCTTCCCGTCCTCCATCTGGGCCGTCGCCGAACACCCGTATGCCAGGTCCGAGGACACCCATCGCGAGTGCCTGGCACATCCGCTCGAACCCTCGGGTCCCAGCCCTGTCAGGTCGTAGGCCATGCGATCATCTTCGCTGATTCACTGACCGTTCCGCAGCGTCCATGCGCGGCGGCACTCGTCATGATCGCCGGCCGGGTCTTGTGTGCATCAACGTCCCGGGCAATGGCTGGAGCCGGCAGCAGGCAGTCGTAGCCGCCGACTGCGCGACATCTGCCAGGCGAATCGTTCACGCCCTCAGTGCGCGACGAGCGCAGAAGACCTGCCGCCGGGTGGTGATCCGAGGCGATACCAGCGTCTCCCCGCTCGTTGGCGCCTGACCCCCACATGCCTATGCCGACTCCGCAGCGGAAGATGGCCGCCTGCCGGGCATGATCTAATTGGAGCCGAGGCGCTCCCATGCCACGCATGGGGTCATGACGGCCAGCGCTTCTTCTGGTACTCAAGGAGCGCTTGACCGGCGAGTTCTTGCGTCGAGTTGTTGACCCTCGCGAAGAGCACCTCGCGCTTCTGGCCCTTGAGTGGTGTCGCGAAGACTGGCCGCGCACCGGCGCCGACATCGATTCGTGCGATCGTTCGCCCATCGATGGCACAGAAGCGAACGTGCAGCTCGGTCGCGGCAACCTTGCTGAGGGCCTGGGTGATCAGGCTGGTCAGCCACAGCTCCCAGCGGTCGCGATCGGGCGGCTTCAGGAACGGGTAGTCCTCCTCGATGCCGACCGCCGATCCGTGGTCGGAGACGCCGACGAGGAGGGTGCCGCCGTGCGCGTTCATGAAGCCGGCGATGGATTTCACCACCGCCCACTCGATCGCCGGGTCCTTCTCACCCGTGTGGAGGTTCTTAAGGCCTGTGGACTTGAACTCCACGATCCTGCTCTCACCTGCGGTGAGCAAGGCCCGGACTCCCGCCTCCACGTGTTGCCGCTCACGGGCCGGGTCGACGAAGGGGCTTTCTGATCGGTCGGCCGCGCGGTTCACCGGCTTGCCCATCGCCTCCTCGATCTGGCGGAGGAGCACCTCGAAGCGCTGGTTGAAGAAGCCGGGAAAGTCGTCTTGGCGGAGCGTGACGGGGTCGACGCTGTGGGAGCGCACCATCGCGTCCAAGTCCTGTGGCTCGATGCCGTCGCTGACCTCGATCCGGCGCAGGTACACGCTCGGTGCGCTGCTGCCGATGCGGCGGTTGGTGTGCGCGTCGATCGGGGTCTTGTTCACCACGCAGTCGGCGAGGCCACGATCGATCCCGCTGTCGTCGCACCAGCGCTGGGGAAAGATGTGGTTGATCTCGATGTTGTCATCGACGTACGCGTGGACGTCGATGGTGTTGCCGGTGCGGAAGTCAAGCGCGCCTCGCTTCATCTGCAGCGCGTACAGGCCCTTGTACGCCGCGCTGTTTCGCGAGCGCAGCGTGAGCAGCCGATCCGCTTGGAACTGCGCCTCTCGGACGGTGCGCGGCTCCCGACCGTCACCTCCTATCCAGGCGACCACGTCCTGCAGGTCGCTGGCGAACCGCGTCTCTGTTGCCCCGCCGTACATCTCGCCGAGGACCCCGCACCAATACCAGCGGCGCAGGCGCTGACGGTTGGCGTGCGTCTCGGCCTTGCCGCCGAGCACGGCGAAGATCGCCGCGAGCGGGACGAGCTGGGTGGCGTAGGGCAGGTCGCGGTCGCGAAACACATGCTCGCCGTGCAGGAACGGCACCATCCGCTCCAGCGCCTTGGAGGCCGGCTCCGCCCACTTCCGATACTCCTGCAGCTCGAGCCGCAGCACGTCTCGCCGCTTGCACGAGACCGCCGGCGCCTTGTCGTCCGACGGGTTGGCCGCAAGGTGGTCGGCGTGGCGATCATAGGTGGCGAGCAGGGTGACGACCTGCAGGAAGTCGGTGGCCTGGAAACGGCCAAGGGCCGCGTGTCGCGAGAGCTTTCGCCGTCTCGCCATCCAGTCGTCGCGGAGATTGAAGTCGTCGGCGGCGTAGGTCGCCGTGAGCAGCTCGAACACGGTCAGCGACACGCCGCCAGTGTTGACCTTCTCGAAGACCTGACAGACGGCTTCCTTCGGCGTGGGCTTGGCAAGCTCGATCGTCGGGACCTGGTAGAACAGGAACGGGGCAATGACTTGCTCGTGGAACCGCATCCACTTGTCGAAGCGGTCTGGAGGACCCCCGGGCTTGAGGTAGGCCATCTGCCACTGCATCGTCCGGTTGGCGTCGAGCACGATGTCGAGGGGGAACATCTCCGCGGCGATCTCCGCTTGTTGGGTGCGAAGGTCGAGGGTCACCTCGCGACCGAAGTCGGTCGTGACCAGCCGGTCCGCGGGGACGCTTACGATGCCCTCGTCCTCCCGGTCGGCGAGTCCATTGATGCAGGCATTGATGTCCGCGTAGTAGTGACGCAGCAAGGCGGCCCCCCGCGAGTCCCGAGTGGGGACCGGGTCATGGGATTTCAGCGCGAGGAACAACGAGGTAATCCGCTGCTGCCCGTCGAGCAGGAGCAGCTCAGGTTCCCTTGCCGGATTCAGTTGGACACCTTCGAGCGGGCGCGGCCGGAACCGCACGTCCGGATTGCCCGTCTGCAGGGTCATCACGGCACCGATCGGATAGTTCAGGGAGACCGATGCGAGGAGGCTCACAATGTGGGTGTCGTCCCACACCCACCCTCGCTGGAAGTCGGGTAGCTGCAACTTCCCGTGCGCGGCTTGGCCGAGAATCTGACCGAGCGGCACCTCGTCACTTGTGAACCTCTTGTCCACCCCGTCCTCACAGATCGCGAATGAAGCCCCACAGTCGGAGCCATCTAGGCAGAGCGCCCGTGTTGACCGTGTCGGTTACGGCACTCGTCTGTCTTGTCAGTGCTGTGTGCTGGACTACCATATGATGCCGGTCAACATCGCCCGATCGCCGGGAAAGTGCTCATTCCTGCCCGCCTTCAGCGGGTAGTTGAATGCCCCGCTTCATTCAGGATCCGGTCCATCGCGCCCCTGGCGAGGTCGCTGAGCCGCTCTGGGCGGCGGAGATGGACGCCGAGTTCGAACGCCAGGTACTGGTCCAGCGGCGCCAGCCGCAAGTTGGCCGCTGCCTGCTCGCAAGCAGATCGGCAGGACCGACCCGCCGTCCTCGGCCAACGCTTCGAGCTGCTCATCCCTTCTCGAGTTGGCTCTCGATGGGGAACCTACGCCCGTCATGCTTTTCCACCGAACCTGAGCCGCGACCCTGGCACTGGCGTGAGGGACGTCCCCGCCTGAGATCCAGTCCGCTCGGCGATGAGAGTGGACCGTTTCCTGCAAAGGCCACCCTCAGCAACGTGGCTGCCTCCTGCCGGCCTGAAGTGTCAAGTCAACTATTGTCCGTAATGGTCAGTTACTGCATCCCCAGTCAGCGGTCACACGATCAGGCTGTCATTCCCAGTGACGCGAACGCAGGGGCGCACAGCAGCGCGTCGCCCAGCTCGAACAGCGCATCAGCGCGGCGGGTGAAGCAGGCGTGCAACTCGGTCCGGAACGCGCCGAGCCGTGCCAGTGCCGACAGCCAGGTGGAACACAGTCGCGCGCACCCTGGAGACCTCGCCGGGATGCCGGCCCCGAGCAAGCCGCACCTTCCGGCACGGGTGTTCGGCGCTATCCACAGGCACGCGCTGGGTGACCGGGACCCGGTGAGGCTCGCTCACGCCACAGCCCATCGCCTACCCAGAGCACGCGAGCCAGACGGCGCTGGCAACCAGGCCCTGCGCTCAGCGGTGGCCATCCCCACGACGACTACGCGTTCCGGCGTAGAAGTCATGGATGGCGCTGACCTGTCCCACCCAGAAGGTCTCCTTGGTGGCCTTCGAGGCACCACGAGGTAATAGTTCGTACTCCTGGGCCAGGGCGTAGAAGCCTGGACCGGCGTCGTTCGAGTCGAGGTAGTGAACCAATGCGGAAAGCATGAGACGGGTCTCTGGGTAGTTGTCCTGAACGACGAGTCCCAGCAGGTGACCCATTGCCGAGCGCTCATCCTGCCGGTCGAAGTCGAAGCCGCGCAGCCCAGTACGCCGCACCAAGGTGGCGTTCAACTCGGTGTATGACGTGACCTTGCGCAACTTCGCGCGCTCGATGAGGAACGCCGTTGCGCTCTCCGCCAGGCGCGCCCACTCGTTGCTGCTCCGGCCGTAGCGGCTCAGTTCAGTGGTCATCGAAGAGAGTATCTCCCCTTTCGGGTAGTGCCGCGGCGAATCCCACCAGAACGGCTCACCTCGCACAACCAGAGCCTGCGGCACGAATCCGGGCTTCAGCTCATCCTCACCATCAGTGCCGCTACGGGCTTCCTACAGCCGTAACTGATGGGCACTCCTCCCCCGGGTGTGGGATGACCTTGATAGGGTCGGTCAGCGGCACTCGGTCCTACCAGAGTTCGCGGATGCGGAGCCGCTAGGCTGTGCGAGGAGCAAGCTTGTGAACCCCTTGGGCGTGGAGTGAAGGGCGCTGGTGTTACCGGCGTGACTGCCTGGGGACATGGGGCAGGGGAACGGCATCGCTGATTTGGGATGGACTCGTGGGAGTGGGCAGGATGCGCGAGTACGTGAACAAGCGAAGGACCCTCCCGATGTGAGTTGGCGCTCCGGGAGGGTCCAGGCGGTGTCAGCGCACCGTGGCCATCGTATGGGCTTGCTCGCTCAGCGTCGAGCAGTATGTGGCAGCCGG
>Ga0137384_10003238_pt1 | contig 12945 bp, 13 predicted proteins | sample SagtaG_2_FD_104922 | JGI IMG/M metagenome (GOLD analysis project Ga0137384, IMG submission 104922) | Vadose zone soil microbial communities from Sagehorn Ranch, Mendocino, California, USA - Sage2_R_60_16 metaG | ecosystem: Environmental > Terrestrial > Soil > Vadose zone | place: USA... | reverse complement strand
GAATTCAAAAACTGGTCGGGGGCCCGGGATTTGAACCCGGGGCCTCACGGTCCCGAACCGTGCGCGCTGCCAAACTGCGCCAGCCCCCGACTCGCTTAGGAACCCGGTGATTCTACCGGTCGCTCGGCTCTCTTCACGGCGGCCGCGGCGTTCCGAGCACGAAGCCGCTGCCTCTGGAAGATGCTGACCACCAGCGCGACGACGATGGCGCCCCAGACGAAATATAGAAAAGCGTGAGCCCGCAGCAGGTCGCCCAGTCGCGGGCCGAAGTTGATCCCGATGATCAGCACCACGCCGGCCCAGATCGCCGTCGACACGGCCACGCTCGGCGCAAAGACGCGGTACGGGATCTGAAAGACCCCGCACGCCACTGTGATCGGAATTCGGAACCCCGGGATGTGGCGGCCAAAGATGATCGCCAGCACGCCGTAGCGCCGGAACCACACCTCCGCCTTCTCCAGGCGCTCGTGGCTCAGGTGCACGTACTCGGCGAACCCGCTCGTGACCAGCCGGCGGCCCCAGCGCCGCGAGATCAGGTAGAGATTGGTCGCCCCGAGCACTACCGCCAGGATCAGGCCCAGCCACGCGGCGATCCACGCGCCCCACTGATGAGGCACGTGCGCGCCGACGTACATCACAAACACGTCGCCTGGCGCGGGCAGGGGCACGCCCGACTCCTCCATGTACAGCAGCGCAAAACCGGGGAGGAACAGGTTTCGGCGCATGAACTCCCGCAGCTGATGGCCGAGCGGATTCAGAAACTCGGGTAGCTCGCCGTAAAGCAAGGCCAGCACGATGGCGATGGCGAGCACGATCAATACGCCCGCGCCGATCTGCAAGGCGCGGCCGCTGCGAAGCGAGTTCAACAGCTTCCGCCCGGTCGGTAAAGGTACGTCGGCGCTGCTCATGCCACTGAAAGCCCCACCTGAGAACGAATTGTGACTACCGGCTGATCGGCTCGACTACGGTCTTCACTTCCATCAGCGTCGCTGTGGCGTCCGCGATCCGAAAGTGGTCGTCACGGTTCTCAACGTAGGCGGTGACATAAACGAGGTTGCGGCGAATGTTGTCCACCTTGCCAACGATTCGCACCCGCTCGCCTAACTTCAGCGGCCGCCGCAGGGAAACCTGAAGGCGGCCGGTCACCCCCGGGTGGCCGTCATGCCAGGCGGCCCACCCTACGGCTTCGTCGAGCATCAGGGCGACGATTCCGCCATGAGCCATGCCCGCCCAGCTCTGAAATCGAGGCGGGACCTGGTACTCCGCTACCGAGCCTTCCGGTCCGGGCGAAAACCTGAGCTGGAGCCCGTCGGGATTCAGCGGCCCGCAGCCGAAGCAGTGGCCGTCGAAGCGAACCTCCACGATGACCTCAGCCCCTGCAGTTCCAGGTGCCGGAGATGCGCTCGCCGCCCCGTTTACCGGTCGATGCGTTGGTCAGGAACGCGTCGATCGTCCCCGCTTGCAGCGAACGGTCGATCGTGAAGGTGACCTTGTCGGCGTCGAGGTTGAGGGTTGCATCCGCATCCTGGTTCAGCCACGCCTTAGCGTTGTCCGGCGACTGCAGCGAGATCTTCACGTCTTTGTTGGAGTACGTCCCGGGGCCCCGGAAATTCTCGATGATGATGTTGAGCTGCCAGAGGTTGCCGCTCGTGTCGACGTTGGCGTAGAAGCTTTCCGACCAGGTCCCCCCGTTCCGCACCTTGGCTCCCGAGCAGAAGGTCTGCTGCGAACCCTGGTCGGCGATGATGCCAGTGATCTGGCCCGGCAGGTCGCCGGTCAGGGTCAGGCTCTGATTCCAGTTTCCCTGCGCGATGACAGGCGAAGGCGAAGGTCCAACCTTGACGCTTGACTGGTCGCAGGCTGCCAGGACGAGTAGTGCGACGATGCCCACAACCCGGAGCATGTGGTCGAATACTAGCCGTGGCAGCCGGGTCAGAGCAAATCACCCGCGCCATGCGCTCTCTCGAGGCGGCATTTCTCATCGGGCTCGAGGGCGTCACCGAGGTGTGGCTCGTCCGCCACGCGGACTGTTACCGCGACATGGCCACGGCCGACGATCCGCCGCTGAGCGCGCTCGGGCGCGGCCAGGCGCAGCGACTGGCGGCGCGTGTGAAGCGAGCGAATGTGGCCGCGGTCTACTCGAGTCCCTTCAGCCGCGCTCTCGAAACCGCTCTTGCGATCACCGATGACGTGCGCGTCGATCAGCGCCTGGTCGAGATGGCCCTCGAGATCGACGTAGACGGCACGCTCGACTTCAAGGAGAGCCCCGAGTCGGCGCTCAGCCGGATGCGCGACGTCATCGACGATGTGGTCGCCGCGCACGAGGGGCAGCGCGTCGTGGTGGTCGGCCATGGCGCCGCGATCATCGCCTGCCTGACCGACATCATGCGGCTCGAGCCGGGCCGTCTGCGGATGCTTCCCTACTACACCAGCATCAGCACGGTCCGGGTGCTGGGCGACCATCGCATGGTCGGCGCGCTCGGCGACACGGCGCACCTCGAGTGACGGAACAAATACGAGCCGACCTCGAGACCGCGCTGCGTGCCCACGTCCAGTCGCTCGAGGCGGTGCCCCAGGGACATTCGGGTTTCACGTACTTCGTGAAGACCGACGGCGGCGACTTCGTGCTCCGGATTCCGCCGCCGGGGACGCGCATCGCGGGACCGGCGGACGTCGTGAGGCAGGGCCGCATCATGGCGGCGTTGCACGACGCCGGCCTGCCCGCGCCCGCGATCCTCATGATGAGCATCGACCCGGTCATCGACGGCCGTCCCTTCATCCTCATGGAGCGCGTTGAGGGCGCTCGCATCGAACCGACGGCGGAGCGTGAGGAGCCGATCAAGATCGCCGCATCGGCGGTCGAAACGCTCAAGAGGCTGCAGGCGCTCCCCCTCGAAACAACCGGGATCGGCGACGAAGAGGCGGTCGACCTGCGGGCCGAGATGATGCGGTGGGCGATGCTCATGCAGCGCGCACCGGAAGAGCTGACTTCCCGCGCAGGTGAGCTGGGTGGGCGTCTCGCCGCCGAAGTGCCAGAAGGGCGGGCGCCGACCCTCGTCCACGGCGACTACCACTACGGCAACATGCTTTTCCGAGGCCACGAGGTGGCCGCGATCCTCGACTGGGAGATCGCCGAGATCGGCCAGCCGCTCCTCGACCTCGGCTGCCTGTGCATCGTTGCCATTCGCCGCCAGTACCAGGGCGCTCCCAACCCGGGCGGAGCGATCAGCGTGTCGATGGACGAACTTTTCGACCTGTATGGCGTGAGCGCCGCAGAGATGCGCTGGTACGCGGCGATGAGCCTGTACAAGTACGCGTCGATCTTCGGCTACAACCTCATGCTTCACCGCAAGGGCCGGCGCCCCGATCCCATGTATGAAGGCCTGACGGATACCATCGTCGGCATGATCGACGAGGGCATCTCGCTCTTGTGAGTGTCCAGTGAGCTGGGACTTTTCGACCGAGCCCGAGTTTGAGAAAAAGCTCGAGTGGATGCGCCGGCTCATGCACGACGAGGTGTACCCGCTCGAGGTCCTCGACCTCGACGAGCGCGGCTTCATGCGCGCGATCAGGCCTTTGCAGGAAGAGGTGAAGCGGCAGAAGCTCTGGGCGACGCATCTTCCGCCGGAGCTCGGCGGCCAGGGTTACGGCCAGGTGAAGCTCGGGCTGATGCACGAGATCGAGGGCGCCTCGGTCTGGGGTCCGATCGTCTTCGGCAACCAGGCCCCCGACTCTGGAAACTCGGAGATCCTCGCCAACTTCGGAACGGAGGACCAGAAGAAGCGCTGGCTCCATCCGCTGCTCGACGGGAAGATCCGCTCCGCGTTCTCGATGACCGAGCCCAACACCGCCGGCTCAGACCCGACGTTGCTCTCAACCACCGCCGAGCTGGACGGGGATGAGTGGGTCATCAACGGTCACAAGTGGTTCACGTCGAACGGCATGATCGCCGACTTCCTGATCGCGATGGTCGTCACCGAGCCGAAGGCAGACGCCTACGAGCGCGCGTCGATGATCATCGTCCCGGCCGACACGCCCGGCCTCAAGAAGGTTCGCAACATCCCCACGCTCGCAGGCGAGCACGAGCGATTCGGCTACGGCCATGCCGAGGTCGTCTACGAGAACGTTCGCGTCCCGGCGGCGAACGTACTGGGAGAGCGCGGCCAGGGATTTCTGATCGCCCAGCACCGGCTGGGGCCCGGCCGCATCCACCACTGCATGCGCTGGCTCGGACAGGCGCGACGTGCCTTCGACATGATGTGTGAGCGCGCGCTGCAGCGCGAGGCTTTTGGCAAGAAGCTCGCCGGCCACGAGACGGTGCAGAACTGGATCGCCGACTCGGCTGCGGAGATGCAGGCCGCGCGCCTGATGACGCTGCACGCGGCCTGGGTCATCGACACGCAAGGCCCGGCCGCCGCGCGCAAGGAGATTTCGCTGATCAAGTTCTTCGGCGCGCGCGTGCTGCACGACGTGATCGATCGCGCGATCCAGATCCACGGCTCGCTCGGGTACTCGGCAGACCTGCCGCTCGAGGAGATGTACCGCCACGCGCGGGCGGCGCGGATCTACGACGGACCCGACGAGGTGCACCGCGTATCCGTGGCGCGGCAGATCCTGGCCGGCTATCGCCCTCCGGAAGGTTTGTGGCCGCGCGAGCACGTGCCGACACGGCGCGATGCATCCCGCCGCAAATTCGCGGCGCTGCTCGAAGCGGCTACTACCGACGCCTGACGTTATTGCGGTGGGCTGTCGAACGTGTCGAACGGTCTCAGGAACTGCGCCGGCTCGAACGTGATGTAGGACGGCCCGGCCGGAACGATCTGCCTGTTCACGAAAATCACATTGAGCGACGGCCCCATCGCCGCCGCAGCCGCTTCCAGGTTGTCCGGGTCGGCCACGCCAGTCCACTTGCCGGTGTTCAGGCGCGTCTCCAGCGCATGCAGCGCGGCGATGGTCTCGGCCGGCGAGAACGAGCAGTGTCCCGCCCGGTGAACGAACGCCTCGCGCAGCAGCTGGCTGTCCTTGGCGTCCTGTGCCACCGACCGGTAGGCTTGCTCGTCGGAGTTGAGGACCAGCCCGTCGCCTGTGGTGTGGATCGTCAGCACCGGCTTCCCACTGAGGTTGCCGTTGAAAACGATGTTCTGAGTCAGATAGGCGGCCGCTCCGTGGTCGGCGCTAATCCGGTTCGCTCCCGCGAGGGTCGCGAGGTCGGCGTCGAGGCTGAGGCCCGCCTGCTCGTACAGCGCTTGCACTTCAGCGTTGTCGATGGACCTTTCCAGCTGCTTGGTGTAGTTGACGCCCGTGTTCCACGACGGATTGCCGCCGGCGCGCAACTCCAACTCCGCCCGGAGCGCAAACACAAAAGGCCCGTCGACCTCTGTGAGCCACCGGAACTGGTTGGCCTCCTGGCTCGCGAAATCGGTCGAGGCGGGCTCTGGACTGCCTGGAGTGAACCATCCGGGAAGGTCGCCAACGGCGGATGCCAGCGCGATGCGCGCGCGGCCCTGAGCGGATGCTTGCGCGCCAAACAGGATCCCTTCCGCCAGGTTCAGGTTGTTCGGGTTGGTGATGTGGACGAGCTGCAGGCCCGCGCTCGGTGCGAGCAGTTGCTGGATCACGAATTCGGCGTCGAGACCCTCGTTCCACACCGCGACGCCTCCCGCCATCACTCCGCACATCGGCAGAGCGGCGTCGAACCGGTCAGGGTGGGTCTGAAGTAAAGCTCCCGTGATGATTCCACCCAGTGAGTGTCCCCACGCGATCGTGCGCGAGGGGGTTCCCACCAGCGCATCGAATCTGTCCAGCGTGTCGATCTGATCGGGAATCGCCTGTTCGAGCGCCCAGCCCTTTGTGGCGTATGAAGAGCCCGCCAGCGCGTAACCGTGACTTAGAAGAAAGTCGTGCGTAAGCGGGTCGCCGACGTCAGTCGCGGGATTCGAGACGCGAGGATCCGGGATCACATATCCGTGGCTGTACAGAAGGAGCGTGCCGTTCCAGTTGTCGGGGACCTCGATCAGGTATGTGGCCCCATCGCCGAGAGTTCCAGTATGTGTCGTCACCGCTGCTGCGACCGGCGTGGGGGCAAGACACACCAGGACGGCCGCCACAGTGAACGCGACGAAGATCTTCTTGACAACCCCAGCCATTGGCTCAGACCTCCCCCAAGACCTTGCCGGCTCGACGGGCTAACTCTAGACCTTCGACTCCGCCAGATGAAGGCGGTCCCAGTCCGAGTACTCGCCGTTGACGTGGATGATCCGCTTCAGCCCCGCCTGCTCCAGTAGGCTCGCCGCGATCCCGGCCCTGTAACCCGACGCGCAGTGCACCGCAACCGGTGCTTCCCGCGGAATCTCGCTCGCGTGATGCGGCACATCGGGCACGTACATGTGCACCGCTCCCGGCACGTGACCCGAAACCCACTCATGCTCGTCGCGCACGTCGACCACGGTCATTGGCTCGGCGCTCAGGACCCACTGCGCCATGTCCTCGACCTCGACCGTCTCAAACGTCGAGACGTCCCGCCCGCTCGAGCGCCACGCGTCGATCCCGCCGTCCAGGACGCCGACGATGGTGTCGAAGCCGATCCGCAGCAGCTGACGCTGCGCTTTGCGCACCTGGTCATCCGTGCCACCGACCAGGATCAGCGGCCGGCCTCGCGGGATGAGCCAGCCGACCCACGCGCTGACGGGACCATCGATGCCGACGTTGTAGCTGCCGGGGATGTGCCCCCGGTCGTAGTCGCGGCCGGTGCGGACATCGACGACCGCCACGCCCTCGTCCATCATCGTCGCGACCTCCTGCGCCGAGAGGCGCGCCATTGTCGGAGCGGTGCGCCCGATGAGAGGCGGCCCTCCCCTGTTGATCGCCGCCATGTCGCGGTAATAGGTCGGATAGCGGGGCTGGTTGAGCGCGCGGGCCAGGAACTGCATCACCTCGGTGGTCTGGAAGAACGGGTTGGTGTCGCGTTCGTGCCCAAGAGTCGTCTCGTGGCCGCTTCGCCCGCCGGTGCCGCAGAAGGATCCACTCCCGTGAGTCGGAAATACCGCGATGTCATCGGGCAGGCCGCGAAGGCGGACCTGCAGGGTGCTGAGCGCCTCCAGCGCGAGGTGTACGGCGAGGTGCGGCCCGAACAGGTCCGTCCGCGCGATCGCGCCGAGCATCACGGCGCCGCCCGAGAACAGCGCGCGCGGACGGCCGTCCTCGCTCAGCACGTACGCCTTGTGATCGGGAGTGTGGCCGGGCGTGTGAATCGCCCGGATGGTGAGGCCGCCGATGCTCAGCTCGCCGCCCGGTTGCACCTCGTCGATGTTGGCGCCCACCTCAGCCGCGAGCTCGCGCCGCCCCGAGACGTAGTCGTTGTGCAGATGCGTGTCGAGCGCGTGCGTGAGCTTGACGTTGAGACCGTCCGCTAGCTTCAGGTAGCGCTCGATGTCGCGAAGTGGATCGACGACGAAGCCCACGCCGCTGTCCGGATCGGCGACGAGGAAGCTCGAGTTGCCCAGCTCGCCTGCCGGGACCGCCTCCACCCTGAACAACACTTATCCGAACGAGAGCGGCGCGGTCGTCAGAAGGATCCAGACGGCGACGAGCGTAACCGCCACCGCGCCGCCGTAGAAGATGGCCTGCGCGGGCAGCGTTTTCGCAGCATGGACACCGAGGTCCATGAGGAAGTAGCGCAGCCGGTGCGCAAAGTGGAAGAACGCAAACATGATCAGCACCAGCAGGTAGAGCTTGACCAGCGGGTTGCCAATGACGTTGACCCATGTGTCGTAGTGGCGGTCGACGACCGGGACGATGCCGAGCGGACCAAGAATGCCCTGGATGAGCACGTGCACCGGAAGCAAAAGCGCAGTGATCACTCCGCCCTGGGAGAAGAGGAACCAGAAGACGAGGTGACTCAGCGCGGGCCTGCGACGCGCCTCGCTCATCGCGCGAACCAGATGAGCACGAACCCGACCACCGCCGACGCGAGCGCCCAGCTTCCGAACATCGTTACCACGATCACCTGCGAGGGAACAGGACGGTCGAAGAGCTTGACCCGGATGATCACTCCGGCCAGCTTCAGAAACGTGTAGCTGTGATAGAGCACGAACCCCAGGACGATGACACTGAACACCACGAAGGCGGTGGACGAACGCGGGTAGTAGCCATGGGGCCCGCTGCCTGCTCGCTTGATCTCGTAGAGCAGCCAGATCAGCCATAGGGCCATCGGCACGGCGGTGAACTCCCGGAGCATGTAGAGGAAGTAGTGGCGCGTGCGCGTCCACCAGTTTCCAGGCATCCGCCACGCAAATTCGCGCGGGGCGGCCGGCGCCTCAGTCGTCAATCGCGATTTCCGTATGGCAGAACGAAGCGCATCGTGGTGTCGAGCTTGGTCTGCTGGATCGCTTTCGCGGGGTCGACGCCCTTCGGGCAGACAACGGAGCATTCGCCGACGAAGCTGCACTCCCACACGCCTTCAGGATCGGCGATCACGGGAAGGCGTTCCTTCAAGCCCTGGTCGCGCGAGTCGAGGTTGTAGCGCCGCGCCAGCGCGGTCGCGGCCGGGCCGAGGAACTCGTTGTTCAGGCCATAAACAGGGCAGGCCGCGTAGCAGAGCATGCAGTTGATGCACTCGCTGAACTGGCGGAAGTCGTCGATCTGCTCATTCGTCTGGTAGTGCTCGCCCGCGCCGAGCGGGAGCTCCTGTTTGCGGATGATCCACGGCTTGATGGACTTCAGCTTGCGCATGAAGTCCTCCATGTCGATGACCAGGTCGCGGATGATCGGAAAGTTGTTGAGCGGCTCGACGATGATTGCGCGCGGCCAGTAGTCGCGCAGGAACGCGTTGCAGGTGAGCTTCGGAGTGCCGTTGACCATCATCCCGCAGCTGCCGCAGATGCCCATGCGACACGACCAGCGGTAACTCAGACTTCCGTCGACGTGCGACTTGATGTGGTTGAGCGCGTCGAGCACGACCATGCTCTCGTCGTAGAAGGGGATGTCGTACGACTGGAGGTGCGGCTTCTCGTCCGTCGCCGGGTCGTAGCGCGTGGCCTTGATCTCGATCCTCTTGTCGGGCATCTCAGTAAGTCCTTGCTTGCGGCTGGAAGGTGGTGATGTGCACGTCGCTGTACTCGATGCGCGGGGCCAGCGTGTTGGTGTGGAAGCAGACGGTGTGCTTCAGGAACTTCGCGTCGTCTCGCTCGGGGAAATCTCGCCGGGCATGAGCTCCGCGAGACTCCTCGCGCGCAAGGGCGGAGAACACGACTGTGGATGACACCTCGAGCATGAAGTCGAGCTCGAGCGCGGCCACGATCTCCGTGTTGAAGGTGCGGCTCGAGTCGTCGATCTTCACCTTCTCGAAGCGCTCGCGCAGGCCACCGAGGTTGCGAGCGAGCCGCGAAAGCGCTTCCTTGGTCCGGAACACGCCCGCGCCGGCGTCCATCTCGCGCTGCATCTCCTCGCGGATCGGTCCGATCCTCTCCTGGCCGCCCTTCTTCTCGAGGTATTCGGATTCGACCCGCCGCGCCTCGTCCCACAACATCGCGTCGACCGGGTTCGCGCTCACTGGCTTCGCCGAGCTCGCGTACTGCGCCGCCGCGCGCCCCGCGGCGGCTCCGAACACCAGACATTCCGACAGGGAGTTCGAACCCAACCGGTTGCCGCCGTTCAGCCCGACGTTCGCGCATTCGCCGGCCGCGTAGAGGCCGAGGATCTCCGTCTTGCCCGAGATCTCGGCGTCGACGCCACCCATCATGTAGTGCTGGACGGGCCGGACCGGGATCGGCTCGTGGACGATGTCGATGCCGACGAACTCGCGGCCCAGCTCGCGCATGAACGGCAGCTTGCGGTCGATCACCTTCTCGCCGAGATGGCGGACGTCGAGGTGCATGTACTTGCCGTGCGGACCGTCGAATCCGCGTCCTTCCTCGAACTCGGTGATCATCGCGCGGGAGATGATGTCGCGCGGGCCGAGCTCCATCTTGTTCGGCACGTAGCGCTTGAGGAAGCGGTCTCCCTCGTTGTTCAGGAGGTAGCCGCCCTCTCCCCTCACCGCCTCGGTGATCAGGATTCCCGTGAAGGGCAGCCCGGTCGGGTGGAACTGCACCATCTCCATGTCCTTGAGGCCGGCCCCGGCGCGATACGCGAGAGCCATCCCGTCACCCGTGCAGATGTTGCCGTTGGTGGTGAACGCGTACACCCGGCCCAGCCCGCCCGTCGCGAGAATCACCGATTTCGCGGTGATGGCGTCGAAGCGACCGGTGCGGATGTCGAGCGCGACGACGCCGACGCAGCGACTGTCCTCGACCAGCAGCTTGGTCACGAATGACTCGTCGTGGCGCACGATCTGCGGGTACTTCAGCGACGTCTGGAACACAGCGTGAAGCATGTGGAATCCGGTCTTGTCCGCAGCGAAGCACGTCCGCCAGGTGGTCATGCCGCCGAACGGGCGCGCAGAGATCTTGCCGTCGGGGTCGCGGCTCCAGGGGCATCCCCAGTGCTCCATCTGGATGATCTCGAGCGGCGCCTCGCGCACGAAAGCCTCGACGACGTCCTGGTCGGCGAGATAGTCAGAGCCTTTGATGGTGTCGAATGCGTGCTTTTCGTATGAGTCTTCGGGCCGGAGCGCGGCCGCAGCTCCGCCTTCGGCCGAGACCGTGTGGCTTCGCATCGGGTAGACCTTGGAGACCATTCCGACCTTGACTCGCGGGTTGGCCTCAACGGCGGCTATTGCTGCCCTGATGCCGGCGAGCCCTCCGCCGACGACCAGGACGTCATAGCTTTCGAAGTCCACTAAGAGTGTCTGACCCCCGACTTCCGACGCATATTTCGCGGCATCGGCGGGCGGAGCCAAGGAAGGGGTGGCGCGACGAGGAGCGCATCAGTAGATGCGTGACGAGTGAGCGCCGGGCCCCCTGACGCCGGCTTCAGCGCCGCCCGGGGCCCCCGCGAAATCGCAAATTTCGCGGGGTGGGATGGCGCCCGCCCGCCGAGGACGCGAAGATGCGAGGAACTTCGGGGGGCGGACACTCCGCATCTGATTCTATTGGGACGTGAGCACGCCGTTTTGGACCCCGCCTCCCGAGAAATACCCCGGGCGGCTGCCGGACAAGACCGACGTGCTGGTGATCGGGGGCGGAATCGCGGGGGTCAGCCTCGCGTGGCATCTCGCCGCGCGGCGCATCGACCTGGTGCTGGTGGAACGCGAGCACGTGGCCTGGGGTGCGAGCGGGCGGAACGCGGGCTTTCTGCTCGCCGGCGTGGCGGCCAGCTACACCGAGGCCGTGCGTGCTTACGGTCGGGAAAAGGCGCGCGAGGTATGGGAGATGACCAACGAGAATCACGACCGCATGATCGAGGCGGCACGCGGCCAGGACGTCGGGCACCGGCGCCTGGGCAGCGCGATCTTGCCCGCCACCGAAGCGGAGCGCGCCCTGCTGATCGAGTCGGAACAGCTTCTGCTGGAGGACGGGTTCAAGGCGCGATGGGACGGCTCGCGCCTGGTCAACCCGCGAGACGGGGAGGTCGACCCGACGGCGACGGTGGCGGCGCTCGCACGCCAGGCCCGGGCTGGCGTCATACGCGAAGGCGTCAACGTCACCGCGCTGACACCTCGAGCGCGCGAGGTCGCGGTGAGGGCCGGCGACGATGAGTGCGTCGCGGGCGTGGTGATCCTCGCCACCAACGGCTACACCTCCGAGCTCGTGCCCGCCGTGAAGATCCAGCCGACGCGCGCGCAGATGCTCGCGACCGCGCCCGAGACGACTTCGATCACGGACATGCCTGTCTATTCGAACTACGGCTACCGGTACTGGAGGCAGCTGCCAACCGGCGAGGTTCTGATCGGGGGCTGGCGCGACACCTCGCTCGAGACCGAGAAGACGCTGGACGCGGAGCCGACGCCCGAGATCCAGGAGCACCTCGACCGCGCCGTCCGCGATCTCGGGGTGAGCACCGAGGTGACGAATCGTTGGGCCGGCACCATGGGGTTCACCGAGTCAGGGCTGCCGATGGCCGGACCGCTCGATGGGATGCCGAACGTCTACATCTGCGCCGGCTTCACCGGGCACGGCATGGGATTTGCGTTCGTGACCGCGAAGCGGGTCGCCGAGATGATCTAGCTCGCAGCCGGCAGACTCCTCTCCAGGAACGCGAGCCAGTTCGCGCCCATGATGCCGTCGATCTGTGGGCGGTTGAAGTGCAACCGCAGACGTGCGGGCAGCTCCTTCAGACTCGTCAGGCTGTCAAGCGGAGCGTAGCGGGAGTCGAATCCCCCGTCGAGGTCCGTTCCGATACCGACGGATTCCGGCCCGCCCGCGGCTCGCGCGTGGTGAACGATGTGCCTGACAACGTCGTCGAGCGCAGCCCTGCCTGACGCCCGCAGATGGTGCTGGTAGAAGCTCACGCCGACAACTCCGCCCCGCCGGGCGATCTCAGCGACCGTCGCGTCGGTCACCTGCCGGTCGCCGGGCACGATGGGTCGCGCGTTGCTGTGCGAGGCCATGATCGGGCCACGCCACATCGCGAAAGCGTCGGCCACCGCCTGATCGGCCATGTGACTGAGGTCGAGGATCACCTTCTTGCGAAGCATGGCCTTCAGCAGCTGTCGCCCGAGGTCGGTCAGTCCGCCTGGCGCGCCGGTCCCACCGCTGTAACGGGTGGCGCCCCACGCCGGGCCGATGATCCTGACGCCGCGGTCGGTCCACGCGCCTAGCTGCGAGGGTGTTTCGATCGGGTCTGCGCCTTCCATCAGCATCACGGCCGCAAGGCGTCCCTTCTTCCATCCCCGGGCGTAGCTCGCGAGTGCGGCCCGGTCCTTGATCAGCTCCAGCCCGTGGCCGATCGACAGGATCTCGGCGCCTTCAACGTCCTCGATATAGTCGGACAGCTTGCGCAGGTCGCCGCCGAACCGCAGCCGATAGCGATAGGCATATTCGGTGGCGATGTCCTGCTCGAGGATCT
>Ga0137384_10003236_pt1 | contig 12949 bp, 13 predicted proteins | sample SagtaG_2_FD_104922 | JGI IMG/M metagenome (GOLD analysis project Ga0137384, IMG submission 104922) | Vadose zone soil microbial communities from Sagehorn Ranch, Mendocino, California, USA - Sage2_R_60_16 metaG | ecosystem: Environmental > Terrestrial > Soil > Vadose zone | place: USA... | reverse complement strand
GCCTTCCAGCAGTTTCGCCAGGGGGGCGTAATCGTCTTCCTCGTCCTCTTCAACAATTTCGGGGATTTCAGCGTTGGCATTGCCATTGCTGCCAAGCTTCGTCACCTGTTTCTCATTCATGACTGCAGCCAGCCAGCGCCGTTTGCGGTTGCCGGGACGACTATAGTGCGCTTCGATCAGCACCTCGGCGGGGCTCACGCGCGCGATTTCCTGTTGCACTGCCAGTTCGGGTTCCGTGGTAGCGAATTGGGTTACGGCGAACTCGCCGGTCGTGATGTCGATGTAGGCGATACCCACCGCGCCTCTGCCCACAATGACGGCCGCGAGAAAATTATTACGCTTGGCGGCCAGCATGGAGGGATCGATGACGGTGCCCGGTGTCACAACGCGAATCACCGCACGCTCAACAAGACCTTTTGAGAGGGCGGGATCGCTCATCTGCTCGCAGATTGCCACGCGGTAGCCCTTGCTTACCAGGCGTGCGATATAACCATCGGCTGCGTGATGCGGGATGCCCGCCATCGGCGACTTTTCGCCGCGGCCAAAGTCTCTCCGCGTTAACGCGATCTCTAGTTCGCGAGCCACGATCTCGGCATCATCGTCGAACATTTCATAGAAGTCGCCCATGCGAAAGAAGAGTACGGCGTCGGGATTCTGGCGCTTCATCTGTAAATACTGCGTTCGCACGGGGCTGTGAATTGTCGGTTCTTTGGCGAAGTCTTCAAATAACACGGTCTACCTCCATCAAGCACCAGACAATTATAGATCGAATAGCAGGCCGCGTCAATTTGCCCAGGAGCATAGATCAAAATACCTCACTGGCAACAGAGGTGGATACCGTATTAGTAATCAGGCGTTCTTCCTAGTAGCCAATTCAACAGTCGTCGGAAGAAGCCGATTTTACGAGGTGGCTTCGCTACTGTGCTGCTCTTTTCTTGTGGTTTGTGGGTGAGCACATCCGTCTGGGTCACGCTCATCTCGTACTGTGCTGCTTCTTGCCACCTCCAGGAGGAACCATCACTGTTTGATGCAGTCGCCGTCGAAGCGATTTCTGACACCAGAACCTTCTCGATGGCACCTGTTGTATGCTCATTTGCCTGTTGCCCAGGTTGCACTCTCGCTCCAATGCTGATGCGTGGTATGCTCTCAGTAACCGCGCTATCCTCATGGGTCGGTTCAAGCGTTACAGTTTCACTGAAGGTATTTGGAGCGTCAAGCTCTTGCTCTGGTTCGGCTATGGCGTCCTCCTGTACCGCGGGATTTTCTTCCACAAGTGTAGAGGTCGTCGATGCCACTGATGTTTGTGCTGATAGAGGTGTGGCATGCAATGATGCAATCACAAAAAGCTCTTGCGAAGGTGGCGTCTGGGGGAGTGAGGGCACATCCTGTGCTATTGCCTCATCTGTTTCGCTAGTATCATCGTCTGCGAGGGTTTCCGTCTCCTCTATGTGCGGTTTGGGGAGAGGGACTATAGACAGACTACTAAAGAAGTCCTCTGTACGTGCGGGTAGAGGTACGACAGGTAAACTGCTGAAGAAGTCCATCTCGATCGGTGCCAGCGGTTGTGTGATAGCCGGTCGCTTTTTGGTTTCCTCCTCATCCTCGCTCATAAGTTTTTGGAGCAGGAGATCTTCAGTAACATCTTTAAGGATTGCGGGAGAGGCAGGTACGGTCTCTAGAGATGGGGGGGCCAGCGTGCCGTTGGTGGTAGTCGCTTCGTTCATTGAGATGAGCCAATCGAAAGCGCCATCCAAGGCATTCTCACACCACAGGGTATAGCCATCATAGATAAAGCCCATCCGCTCGCACTGCCCAAGCAGTTCCATCGTCTGATCAAGCCAGGTATCACCTCGTTCGAGCATCCGATCAAGCAGATCGATGTCATCAACACCGCAGGCCTGGAGTTGGCTGAGGGCAGCCAGTGCGATAGCTGATGGACGTGTTTGCTGCATAAGCTCGGCGTTATCTGTGATGGCCTCTTGCAATGCTGCTGTTTGTAGTTGTACCAATGCGAGACGACGCTGCTTTAACCAGATCTGATAGTGGTTGTAAAACTGCTCTACGTGTCCTGGATCAAGCAGCGCAAAGATATCGCTCATCTCATCTGGGAGCTCGATCTCGCTGGTTTCTCTTGTGGATATAGGATTTTCTCTCTCTATCATAATCCTTGACCCTCTTGTGGCGGTTCCTGGTCGTCAGAAGATCGGCCCCAGCGTTCGAACCAGCGCTGTATCAGGCGGTCGTTGCGGTGGCTTTGCTTGTCAACGGGCGTGGCACTATGAGAGGCTGTGCGTGTAGCATCTGTATGATAGTGCTGGTCGTTGCTATAGAGCTGTCCGGTAAAAAATACAGCGAGGTCCTCTGGCAACAGGCCAGTTTCAGCATATGGAGAGAGAGATTGCAAAGTAGAAGGATCGAAAGCATCAAAATTGGTGAGATAACTTTGAGCAAATAACGCGGATGCAGCCCACGAAGGACCCTCGGCTGAAGCGTCATTGCTTTGCTCGATCTCTCCAGGTTCAACGGGTGTGAAAGTATAGCGCACTTCAGCAGGAGCACTTTCTTGCGCAATCTGTTCCTGGATTGGCGTGGTGTACATCCTTAGAAGCGCGCGCATAATTACATTATCACCAGTGCTGGAACTGCTGCCATTAGTCAAGTGATGGATCTCTGCTTCGAGCTCGGCCGCGTGCTTCTCGACCTGCTCCAGGCGTATGTGCAGTTGTTGATCCACCTCTCGATAATGTAACCATTGCCGGTATTGGCCCATCATCAAACCTACCAGTATGCTAGAGTAACATATTTACTTATTATTATATTACTCGCGCAGTATAGCATGTACATCCCAACTAGACAAGTCACAAATTTCCCTCGTGCTGCTTTGGCGATCAGGTAGTATCAAGGTGCGCCATCGCGTTCTACCGCTGTATTGTAGGAGATGCGCATGAGAATACCCACGATGATATAGTTTGCGAGAATAGAACTGCCTCCATAGCTCAAGAACGGCAGTGGAATACCTGTCAAAGGAAAAAGTTTGAGATTACCTGCTGATATGATCAATGTCTGTAAGGCAAAGATCGAGGTGAGTCCTGCTGCTAGCAATTGGTAAAATGGTTCGGTTGCTTCGATTGCAATACGATACCCTCGGTAGATAAGCAAAAGGTAGATCCCGATGATGGCGAAAAGCCCTACCAGCCCTAATTCTTCACCCAGGCCAGTAAGAACCATGTCTGATTGCACGACTGGTACAAAACCGGCACCCGCTGGATGACCCAGCCCCAGCCCGGCACCCAGGATACCTCCGCTTGATAGCGCGATCAGCCCCTGTACAACCTGGAAAGCCGCGCCACTCGTATAGCTGGCTTCGCTAGCAGGCGTCCAGTTAACCACGTCAACGCCGACTACGGCAAAACGCTGTTTCACATAGCCGAACAGGCTGTACGCTATAAATCCGAAAACTATTAGAATAGCCAGGCTACTGAGCACGTAGGTAAGCTTGCCGCTGCCCAGGTAGAGCATACATAAGAAGAGACCATAAATGAGGAGTGCCAGGCCCTGTTCACGCACAACTACAAAGAACAGCAATGCTATCAGCATCATCAGCGCTATTGGTCCAAGTTGACGGAATGGGGGCAGACGCAGGGGGCCGATACGCAAATTGCCTTCCGCCAGCACCTCGCGGTTCTCGCTCAGGTATGCCGCGAAGAAGATGACAATACAAATCTTCAAGAGTTCGGAAGGCTGAAAGGCAAAAGGGCCGATATTCAACTGGTCATGCGTAGGGCTATTCAAGTTTTTGACACGAAAGGTATTTACCAACGTGGTGCAGAACAGGATCAGCCCGAAGATGGCGGCGCTATATTTGTAGCGGGCTAGCCAACTAATGTTGCGCAGTAAGAAAAGTGTTGCCAGAAAGATCATGAGACCCAGCAAGACCCACACGAGCTGGCGAGTGCCCAGCGCCTGGTCGGGTGGATTCAGGTCTGGCCCTAGCCGTGTTGCCATCAGCACTCCGATGCCGCTGAGAAGGCCGACAAGTGGTAACAGTACCTGGTCGGCTTTGCGGAAGAACAGGCTGAGAACGATATGCACGGTCAGGAATGCTGCTATGAGACCAATGACGGGAATCAACACCTGGATGGTTGGTAAATTGTGTGTGTTGAGTGAAGAGCGAGCATCGATTTTGTCAAGAAACAACTGTGTTATTGCCAGCAGGAAGATCAGACAGGGAAGGATGAACAATCCCAACTCCCTCCAGCGATACCTCTGAAGCATTCCAGGCGATTGACTAGCCATGTATGGGTACCTCTCAAACTAGGTGTGGTGATGGATAAGCTTCCGGTTATTCTATTCACACGATCTACGATAGGGAATCTTTACTGTGTGAGTTTAAATTGGATATAGCCCACGCGTACGACATCGCCAGGCTTTGCCGGTGTAGCATCGCGTGCAGGTTGGTTGTTAACAAATGTGCCGTTAATGCTACCTGCATCCTGTACATACCACAGGCCATTGCGATACCATAGCCGCGTATGTTCTGCCGAGATGAACTGATCTGGGATTTGAATGGTGTTTGTGGGACCTCGCCCGATATTTGTTTGTGGCGCGAGGTTGAAGCTCGTTCCCGGCGTTATGCTGCTTGGGCCGCTGTCAACGACTACCAGGTGACCTAGCACTGGGGACGCTCCAGCGTCAGCGCCTGCACTGATGGCAGCCGTTTTGCGCAAATCACGCGTAATCGCGATGACAACCTGCATGAGAAAAAGGTAGAGCAGGACGATAAAGAGTAGTCGCAATATGAATAAGAACGAATCTATTTGTAATGGCATAGCTCGGCATTCTCACCTTCTCTCAAAGTAAAAGTCGTAACTGCCTACGGTGAAGCGATCACCATTTTGCAGTACATGTTGGCGCTGATTCGGCGTATTATTGATAGTGATGCCATTAGTGCTTCCCAGATCAAAGAGTACAAATTGTCCATCGGGTTGATATTTAATTTGAGCATGATAACGAGAGACACGCTTATCTTCTACGATAATGTCATTGCTTAATTGTCGGCCAATATTGACGACCGGTTTTTCGATGCGATAGACTTGCTGTCCCGACTGAGCTAAGCTGATGGTTAACCACGCTTTTGGTATTGCTGTCGGTGGCATTGACGTTGGAGACTGGATGCCTGGCGCTCCTGCAAAGCCAGGAGCCATCTGCTGAGGTTGAGATGACTGGGGAGGGAGGCCGGGCAGATTTTGCCCCTGCGGCAAGGAAGCTCGTAATTGTGCCATTTGTTCTGCGCTGAGTGCTTGAGTCGCCATGATGCCGTCTGCGTTACCCCCCTGACTGTCGCCCATTTCAACCTCTACACGTATCATGCCAGTACGCAGCGAGCTATCCGCGTGCAGCCGCAGAATAGGCACTGTGCGGAGTGTGTAGCGTCGCCGTCGCGCAAACTCCACTAAATCATTTTGCCAGTCACGAATGAATATCGCCTGAGTGGCAGACATCTGCTGATGATCTTTGATACTCAGATAGATGTCATAAACATTGGGCGCAAGGTGCCGTCCCTCACTTTGCAACAGGGTATGGTCTTCCATCGCCCGTTCGAGCTTGTGGACGACCTCAACAGGCTCAAGCCGGGAAGGAAAGAGCCGCGCGAATGTTCCCTCGAACAGGCGTTGCATAAGTGTTTCAAATGAATTGAGTGGATTCTGGCGAGCTTTCAACTGCTCACGCTCCTGATTGTCAAAATCTTACGTGCTTCCTCAGTGTCGGCCGTGATTTGGGCCTTTAATGCCTCAATCCCGGAGAAACGCTGTTCGCCGCGTAACCGTGCTATGAAATCAACGACAAGAGTTCTATCATACAGGTCCATATCTACATCCAGTAAATGCACTTCTACCAATCGTTCCTTTCCATTAAACGTCGGGCGTATGCCGATATTTACAGCACTTTTATAAACGGTAGATGCACTCACTATGTCACGTTTGTTATCTTCCTGTATGCGAACATACGCCGCGTACACTCCATTCGCTGGCAGCAGTTTGTGAGGCTCTGGCCGCAAATTCGCGGTGGGGAAGCCTATCGTTCGCCCTCGTTTATCCCCCTGCTGCACGATACCGCTTGCCTGCATAGGGTGTCCCAGCAGCTCGTTGGCAAGCTCAATGTCGCCCTCTTTTACCAGCGTGCGAATACGTGTGCTACTGATCCGTACATCTTCCGCTTCCTCTAGCCTAATCGTCTGGATCGCAATGCCATGTTCTCTGCCATATGCATGCAGAAAGGTGATATCTCCTTTACGTTGATTCCCCAGGCTAAAGTTCTCCCCCACCATCATCCCTTTCAGAGTGAAATGTGCTCTTAATGTATTCATAAACGCTTCCGCGCTCATCGCTGCAACTTCAGAGGTAAAATGAATGACCATCGTATCATTGATATGGCCATAGTCTCTGATCAGTACAATCTTTTCGTCCAGCGTGCTCAGATATTCTATATAAATATCCGGGCGCACAACCATGAGCGTATGTGGCGAAAAAGTGACCACTACTGGCTTGCACCCCAATCGCTCTGCCATTGCACGTAATTCGTGCAGTAGTCGCTGATGCCCCTTGTGAATACCATCAAAGTTGCCGATGGACATAACAACAGCGTCGTGCTCTGAAAGCGTTGTAGTATATTGCATAGCGTCTAGAAAGGGTATCCTCTACCTACTTGAGAAAGATATTTCCTGGTGTTGCACGTGGAAATACCTGACCGTAATAATTGCTTCTCTATAGTACCACAGCCCATTCGTGCTAGCAATAAGCGTAGGCCAATGATGTGGGGTGCGGGGCTTGCCCCCGCTCGTGCCCATTCGCGCCCGTGCAGGGTGCCGGGCTTTCCACAGGCGGGGACAAGCCCTGCACCCTACATCATTGGCCTTTAACGCTCAAACACCTTCTTTGGTCGCCACTGGTGCTCTTCATTTTCCCAGCTAGCAATAGCTACGAAATGTCCATCCTCATCATAAATACGAGCAAGGCTATGAGATGGTTGTGCCATGCTTTCGGGGTTTGTGAAAGCGTTGCCATGCTGGACACGCTCAATAATTGCGGCCGGTAGTGTGAGCGCGGGATACTGTTGCAGTGCGCTATCAGGCGGAAAAATATAGCGTGTAGCATCACCATGCTCGATTGCTTCTGCGAGTTGTTCGAGGGCGATGCTCTCGCTGAGTAAGAAGGGGCCGCTGCGTGTGCGCACAAGCGCTGCCAGGTAGGCGCCACAGCCCAGCCGCTCACCGAGGTCGTAGGCTAATGAACGAATGTAGGTACCTTTGCTGCACTCAATGGCCAGTACGAGACGTGGTGCCTGCCATTGTAGTACTGCGAGGTGGTAGATCTCGATGGCACGCGTCTCCATCGTCACATCTTCTCCTGCACGTGCTCTTTTATAAGCAGGCTGACCCTGTATCTTGATGGCCGAATAGCGTGGCGGCATTTGCATCTGTGGTCCGCTAAAATCTGGCAATACCTCTTCGATATGAGCCAGTGAGAGCGTGCTTGTATCGCCGGTCCGTATCACTGCACCTTCTGCGTCATAGGTATCGGTGACCGCGCCGAAGATGATCTCAGCCTGGTATGCCTTGCCTTCCTCGCTGAGATATTCTGCCACACGTGTACCCTGGCCAGCACAGATAGGCAGTACACCGCTGGCCAGAGGATCGAGGGTTCCCGTGTGGCCGACGCGCTTCTGATGAAAAAGTCTGCGCACGCGACTGACCACATCATGCGAGGTCATTCCTATCGCCTTATTGACATTGATGATGCCGTTGATGCCATCCATAAGTGTTATGCATTATCCTTGTTAGCTATTTCTTGTTTCAGCACAGCAACAACATCAGCCATCGTCTCTTGATAAGGTTTATGTATAGTGGCACCCGCTGCTCGTGCGTGTCCGCCGCCGCCGAAGCGCACGCAGATCTCGGCGGCGTTATAGGGGGCGGCACAGCGCAGGCTGAGCGAAGTTGTATCAGAATCACCATAGCTCTTGAAGAATGCGGCGATCTGCACACCTTCAATGTCTCGCAGCATGCCAGCGAAGTTATCGTCCATTTCAGCCGTCGCACCGGTGGTCTGGAGCGTTTCGGATGTGGCATAAGACCAGACCAGACGGCCAGCGCAGGAAGTCTGCATATTGGCTACAACGGCGGCCTGGAAGCGTACCTGTTGTAAAGGCCGGGTACGGTAAATGGATTTAGCGATGGTCTCCGGCAAGCCTCCCGCTTTCAGCAGTGCTGCCCCCACCTCCAACGTGCGTGGGGTTGTGCTGGTATATTGAAAAGAGTTGGTATCGGTAATCACACCTGTCAGCAGGCACTGCGCGGCGTCCTGATTGAGAGGTAGTCCCGCCTGTTGCTGAAATAACGTGACCAGTTCTGCGGTGGCCGCGGCCAGGGGATCGATGATATTGACTATGCCACAACCGTTGCTGCTGATGTGGTGATCGATATTAAGAATGGGTACGCGGTCGAGGAATGCCTGGTGCTGCGCGTAGAGGCCACCGAAGCGTGTGATCTCGCCGGCGTCGAGCGCGATTACAAGATCGAATTGTTCATCACCCAGAGACGTTTGCAGTGTCTCTATACCTGGTAAGAATGAAAGCGTGCGCGCTGGTGCATCGACACACACGGGTGTGCCGCTTTTCCCGACTGCGCGCAGAATATGCGCAAAGCCCAGGGCTGAGCCAATGCAGTCTCCGTCCGGGTGTTCATGAGCCAGCAACGCAATATGTTGTGCTGGCTCAATCAGTGCCATTGCCTGTTGTACAAGCTGTGGATCAAGTTGCTGTATGAATGATGCATACGTAAACGTTGTATCGTTCATTCAGCATCCTTGCTTTCAGTTTCAATGTGCTCCTCGTGTTCGAGCTGATTGATCAGGGCGAGGATGCGTGTTCCCTCTTCGATAGATGTGTCGAGCTTGAAAATGACCTCGGGCATGTAGCGCAGGACAATGCGTGTTGCTAACTCGTGACGAAGATAGCCAGTAGCGTTTTTCAGGCCCTTCATCGTTTCGCGTTGCTCTTCTGTACTGCCCATGACGCTCACGAATACCTTCGCATAGCGTAGATCATTGCTAACCTCAACATGTGTAATACTGGCGAAGCCCACACGCGGATCTTTCACACGTGTGCGTAACAGGTCGCTTAGCTCGATGGCGATCAGTTCGCCAAGTTTCTCGCGTCGATATGCATGTGGCATCGTATCCATCCCTCCCAACAGAGTAAGCCTGTGTAAGGCGCAATGCTGAAGATACGGGCGGGGCTTGCCCCCGCCCGTATCTTTCCATCATCTCCAGTTTGCGCCTACCGATTTCGTTCCTGTATCTGGAGTCTATTAGGCGCCGGGTTGAACTTTCTCCTGGTTGAAGGTCTCGACGATATCGCCTACTTCAATCTCGGTAAAATCTTCAAGGACGATACCGCACTCATAGCCAGTAAGTACTTCACGTACATCGTCTTTACCTCGACGCAGAGAAGCGATCTTCCCTTCATAGACCTTTTCGTTTTTGCGCTTCACACGTACCTGTGAGGAGCGCGTAAGTTTGCCGTCAATAACGCGGCAACCAGCGATAATGCTCTTACCTGCTTTGAAGGTCTGAATGACTTCAGCGTGTCCTTCAATAGCTTCACGGTATGTTGGCTCAAGCATACCTACCAGTGCGGCCTGGATGTCATCAATGAGTTTGTAGATGACGTTGTAGAAACGGATATCCACGGCCTCTTTCTGGGCTACCCGTTGCGCTGCACCATCCATCTTGACATTAAAGCCGATGACGATCGCTCCTGAAGCAGCAGCCAGGTGAATGTCGGTCTCGCTGATATTGCCGATACCTTCGCGGATCAGGCGTACTTTTAGGTTCTCCTCGCCGACCTTTGAGAGCGCGTTTTTGATGGCCTCTGAAGTACCCTGCACATCGCTTTTCAGTACAACGTTGAGTTCTTTTACCTGGCCCTCTTGCATTTGCATGTAGAGGGTGTCAAGGCTGACACGTCCAAGCGGCATCGTTTCATCGCGACGTTTCTCCGCTTCTTGCTCCGCCATTTGTTTTGCTGTGCGCTCGTCGGCAACTACCTCCAGGCGGTCGCCTGCCTGGGGTACCTCTGGCAGTCCCATAAGACTTACAGGGGTGCTGGGTGTGGCCTTCTGAATACGCTTGCCCCGGTCATTGAACATCGCGCGCACTTTACCGGAGATAGAGCCGACAACGATGTTATCGCCCATCTTAAGGGTACCCTGCTGCACAAGCACCGTTGCCTGTGGTCCACTGTTCTTCTCAAGTTTTGCCTCGATGATCACACCAGTGGCGAGACGATTGGGATTAGCCCTGATATCCTGCAACTCAGCAACCAGCAAGATGTACTCAAGCAGTTCATCGATACCTTCACCACGGCGTGCCGAAACCGGTACACAGACCGTCTCACCACCGTATTCCTCGATGACTATCCCAATTTCTGCGAGCTGCTGCTTGACGTGATCAGGGTTAGCGTTGGCCTTGTCGATCTTGTTGAGCGCGATGATTATCGGCACTTTCGCAGCGCGTGCATGGTCGATCGCCTCACGCGTCTGAGGCATCACTCCATCATCTGCGGCGACAACGATGATCGCGATGTGTGCGCCCTGCGCTCCACGTGCGCGCATGGCGGTGAACGCTTCGTGACCAGGGGTATCCAGGAAGGTGATTTTCTTCCCGTTGACCTCAACCTGGTAGGCGCCAATATGCTGAGTAATGCCACCAGCTTCACCGGCGGCCACCTTTGTCTTACGAATGGTATCCAGCAAAGAGGTCTTGCCGTGGTCGACGTGGCCCATAATAGTCACCACCGGCGGAATGACGATCGTATGATCCTCATTGCGCGTGGCCATCATCGCCTCATTGGCGGAGAGGGCGCGCGGAGCCGTTGAGGCGGCATCGCCTCCCATCTCCTCCGGTGCCGGCTCGAAGCCCAGATCCTGTGCCACCAGAGCGGCCTTCTCGTATTCCACCACCTGGTTGATGCTAGCAAAGATGCCGTGCTTGATGAGGTTACGAATAACCTCGTTGGGCGTGGCTTGCAGCATTTCGGAGAGATCCTTCACGACGATCTGTGGCGGAAGCGAAATTGGTCCAGTCGGCTTTTCTTTTACTGCGGCTGCGCGGCGGTCAGATGCTCGGTGTGCCCCGGAACCGTTGCGCGATGAGCGTGCCGGACCATGCCCTGGCGTGCCAGGACGGTTGCTACCGCCGTGGGGAGCACGCTGCTGGCCGGGTGCGCCGCCGCGATTGGGTTGTCCTGCCGGGCGTTGTTGTGGCGCAGCTCCGGGCCTATTGGAGGCTGTCCCTCCCTGTCTGTTCGTGTTGGAGGTTGCGCCTCCGGGCCTATTGGTATTGGAGGTTGTCCCTCCCGGCCTATTCGTGTTGGAAGTTGCGCCTCCGGGCCTATTGGAGGCTGTCCCTCCCTGTCTGTTCGTGTTGGAAGTTGCGCCTCCCGTCCTGTTAGGGGCGGGTGCCCCACCAGGACGGCGAGGAGAAGCATTCTGTCCAGCATTTGTCGTGTTGGGTGCATCGGAATTGCCAGATCGTGGCGCGTAAGTTGCACTATTGTTTGGGCGATGTTCCTCGTTCTCTCCACCAGGCTGTGCTGCACCCGAGCCACTGCTTTGACGATGAGGAGTTGAGCGTGTTGCTGTGTTTGGAGCGGAAGCGGTGTTGGCCCTCTCTTGTCCGTTCTGAGGTCGGTTTGGTCCCTGTGAATCAGGAGATGTGCGACGACGGGGCGTTGTACTGGTCCCCTGTCTCTGGCTACCTGTTGCACTGCTATCTGATTTCGAGCGGGCTGTACTCCTGGCCCTGGTTGGTGTTGGCGTTGGCTTGGCCTGCTCGTTTGCATCCTGGAATTCAGATGTGTCTCTCATGAAGAAGACTCCCTTCTATCGAGCGATCTGCCACACGTGGCGACGGAAATCTCTCTTCACAGCCATAAGAAAGGTCTGTCGCCCTTTCATTCATAAGAAAGGGAGACAGACCCCCGTTGGTGCAGTGCCAGGCTTATCAGTCTGCGCTCTCTGGCTCAAGAGGCTATGGTTATATAATCATAGCTGATCGCTCCGCAAACATTTGCTGCTACAACTGCCCTGTTGACGAGGGGCTGTGTCTCTATAAAGAGTAGAGATAAGATAATACATTGTTCAATCCTCATCCAACCGCAAGATCGGATGCCAGTATTGAAAACTTCCAAATCCCTCCTGCGAGGGATTTGGATGATACACATATATACTTTAGTATAACCCACTATGCCATTCCTGGCAATAAGAGAGCATACGCCGTCCACGCGTACTAAAAGTACTTATTGGCGACTACGGTCGGCGGACCTGCCTGCTCTTTGCTCTCTTGCTCCTACTGCTTGCGGCTCATCCGTTGGCAGGGTGGCTATGTAGGCATCGAGTTCCGCACGGTCCTCCGGCGAGATGGTGGTTTCAAATTCGTGCTCCAGCTTTTTCGTCTTGATCGCCTGCTGCCAGCACGAGAGTTTGGCGCAGAGATACGCTCCACGCCCCGACTTCTTCCCGGTGGCGTCAATCAGCACGTGTCCATCTGGTGTGCGAACCACTCGTAACAGTTCACGTTTTGACTTTGTTTCATGACAAGCAACGCAGGTACGCAATGGAATATGCTTTGGTCGCCCGCCCCGTTTCCCACTGGTTTTCGCCATATTCAACTGCCTCCTAGTCGCGATCATTGCCATAGTTACCATGTCGGTTGCCACCGCGCTGATGTCCAGTTCGTCTGCGCTCGCGCCGTGCTGTAGTCACTGGTTCTTCAGCGTCTTCAGGATGTTCGTCGTACGTTTCGCCTTCAACTGGCTTGGCTACATCCACGCGCCAGCCGGTCAGTTTCGCAGCCAGGCGAGCATTCTGGCCATCTTTCCCGATTGCCAG
>Ga0137384_10003234_pt1 | contig 12951 bp, 17 predicted proteins | sample SagtaG_2_FD_104922 | JGI IMG/M metagenome (GOLD analysis project Ga0137384, IMG submission 104922) | Vadose zone soil microbial communities from Sagehorn Ranch, Mendocino, California, USA - Sage2_R_60_16 metaG | ecosystem: Environmental > Terrestrial > Soil > Vadose zone | place: USA... | reverse complement strand
CGCGTTGCTATCGAGCATCTGTCGGCACATGGAAAACTCAACGACGGCGATATGGCAGAGATCAATGACCTCTATGAGGATTTGCATCAGCCGCCTGTGCTGGTCTCCAAAAAGGCCGGTCACTCAGACTGATGCAATCGGTTGTCCGCTCCTGGCTGCTTTGGGGGAGTGGGCTGGCGCGCTCGGCGCGAGAGAGGCGGTGGGGCCCCGCCGCTTCTTCTCGGGGTAAGGGCAGACGGACCGTGGCGCAGAGGGAGGCAGGGGTACGGCACCAGGCCTCAAGACTCCAAAGGGATTTCCAAGAGACTTCCCCGTCCTTACCAGCCTGCTTCTCATCAGCACTGATGAAGCACACGCGCCCTGCGCCAACCAACGATAATCTCTCGAAACCGATTTGAAACGAAGTCCGACTGCTCCCTGCGTAACAGCTCAAGCTGTTCTGCGGAAAGGTCCAAGTGGCGTTTCCTCCTGCGAGGAGTCACGAGGATTCTGGAGGCGAGAGCAATCGCAATAGAAAACGCGCCCACGTATGCCAAATCCGGTTTTCGCGTTACAAGAGATGCAACCGCATAGACGAAGCCCGCCAAACCGCAGATCAGGAACACGTCGATCGAGGTTGAGTAGACAATACCGTTTGAATAGAAATGCTCCTTATGAGCTTGCAGTTTCTCACTTTGGTCAATAGCTTCCCAAAAGACACCCGTCAACTCTTTGAATATCTCGCGTTGGAGGAGTTCTTGCTTTTCACTTTCGGTCACAGCGAGATCCCTTGGAACCATATCCAATAAGGCTTGTCGAATCTGTCTTCCCACGTGGGCGTCGATCTCCTTCTTCCACAGTGATCTACGGAAATCGGACCCCACATAAAAGTACGTCGCAATCAGTGCCGCTACGGGCACAATAGTTTCGCTATAGAGCTTCGTTTCGTCGAGACTTTTAGATTTAATCCAGAACCAGGGAAGGACACATAAAGCGAAAATGAACCACGGTACACGCTTTCTCCAAGTGTTTAGGTCACTGAGGGTCATCGATTGCCCACTCTCGATGAATTGCTGCGATTTCTTCTGAATCTATTAGGTTTAACCCTGATTGTTCTTGCGTCTTGAGCAGTTCGGCGAGAGCGAGACGTCGCCATTCCAGGGTCATCGGTCCTAAACCAGGTTTTCCGTTTCTTCGCTGGGGCCAGCGATTCGCTGGACTATTGCGCTCCTTCTCCATCCATAGCCGAAACTGCAGTAAGGGTTCCAAGCGATGTTCGCCGTGCGCTATCAAGTTACGCAAAGTTACACCATTCTTAGCTACTGTGCATGTCCAGCATCCAAACCTCGCCTTTCCACATGGTGCACCTTTGACATCCCGTACCGTTGGGCATTCTGCCGAAGCCTCGGCATACAGATTCGCTACCTCTTTGGCTCTCAATGTTCTAGGGCGGTCCACAAGAAGATTTACGAGCCAGACGTCGCCGACTGAGTAGTCCACTATGGGCATAAAGAGGCGTCGGTTGCGGGCACCACGCTGCTTTCTCCAGAAGCGGTTGTGGGTGCGATTCTCAGCCAATGTCAGGTGTCTTGTGGAGCTTTCCGACTCTCTGACACCAAGAACAACCGTTGCTGATTCTAACTGTTCCGATTCCAGAAATCTGGAAACAGGATCTATCCTCAGGCGATCCGTACACCAGCGAAATTTGTCGGTGGGGGGTGGGTAGCCCCTGCCAATGACTTTGACGAAGAAGCGCTCGTCGATGGGTGGCGATAGAATGCGAGTATGGATTGGCAAATCGAAGGCTCGAGCTTCTGCCGCCAACACGTTCAAAGCCTTTCGTGCCAGGGCGGAGGCCATCGGTATTTCAACACCTGTGTCGCAGTAGATCACTGTAACTGGTTTGCGACGGGTCCGAATACGAAGGAGGCTCTGGAAAACCAGCTTAACTACGGCTGTCGAGTCTTTACCGCCGCTATAGCCGACGATCCAAGGTTCATTGTCACTTTTGTATGCGGCGATGATTCGAGGGATGGTTTCAGCCAATTGGGAGCTGTTAGGAAGACGTCGCAGGCACTGAAGCATCTCCCTCGATGATGGCCGCTGGTCAGGCACGGACCCCCTTTCCGTTAGATCAGATTGCGTAGGAACACGACAGCGCGGAAAGCCGAAGCAGTCTGTTGAATTCGTTGATTCATTAACACGAAGCCTACTGGTTCATCTATTAATATCCCAGACTCGCGTTACACGCAAGGGGAATGACGGGGCGAGGTGTCTTCGGCGAACGTCACTCTTGCTTTTTCTTCCCTAAAACTAAAGACTTACAACTTAAAACCCTCAGGCCTGAAGGCCTGAGCTACAACAACTCAAAATTCTCCATGGACAAACGCATCGCTTCCGCCGACGCGGCCATCGCCAAGCTCACTGACGGCGCCACCATTCTTATGGGCGGGTTCGGCCTGTGCGGCATCCCGGAAAACCTGATCGCCGCCGTGCGCCGCAAAGGCACGAAGGACCTCACTATAGTCAGCAACAACGCCGGCGTGGATGATTTCGGCATCGGGCTGCTGCTCCAGCAGCGCCAGGTGAAGAAGATGATCTCGACCTACGTGGGCGAGAACAAACTCTTCGAGCAGCTCGTCTTGAGCGGCGAGATGCAAGTGGAGCTGAATCCGCAGGGCACGCTGAGCGAACGCCTGCGCGCGGGCGGCGCGGGCATTCCCGCCTTTTACACGCCCACCGGCTACGGCACCATGGTCGCCGAAGGCAAAGAGACACGCGAGTTCGACGGCCGGATGTACGTGATGGAGCGAGGGCTGCGCGGCGATTTCGCGTTCATCAAAGCGTGGAAGGGCGACCGCTGGGGCAACCTCATCTATCGCAAAACCGCGCGCAACTTCAATCCCATGATGGCCACCGCCGCCGATTACGTGATCGCCGAAGTTGAAGAGCTCGTCGAGCCCGGCCAGCTTCCGCCGGACCAGGTGCACACGCCAGGCATTTTCGTGGACGCCATCTTCCAGGGCCCCAAGTACGAAAAGCGCATTGAGCGCCGCACCACGCGGAAATTATGAATGACACTGGCAAATTTAACGACGCTTCTTGACAAGGAGGCTCTCATGCAGGCACTAATCGTGCCGGTCTACGGCGAAAGGGAATCCTCGGCGAACTCACGCGTCCCTTGGCTATATGCGGTGGCGCTCTGCTTGTACTACCTTTTTGCCTACTACGGCCTTGTGCGCGCCACTCCAATTTTCAGCCAAATGCTTAACGGTATAGGCGTCGAGCTTCCATTACCCACGCGCTTATTAATGATGACCTATTGGTGGGTCTTTCCTATCGTTTTCATCGGAGGGGTGATAGTAACCATCGCTAAACAAATCGTGCCGTTTAATAAGCGCCATCTGCGGGCTGCCAATGCACTCCTGATATTCGTTGGAGTTGTGTTCCCGTCGGTGGTCGTACTCACCTGGTATTTGCCATTGTTTGTTTTGATTCACAGGCTAAGTCAGTCGCACTAAGCGTTGGACTGTAAATGTTACTCACCGAAGAACAAAAACGGGAACGGATTGCGCGGCGGATTGCGCTGGAACTGCGCGACGGCTATTACGTCAATCTTGGCATTGGCATGCCCACGCTGGTCGCCAACTACGTTCCTAAAGGCATGGACGTGATTCTGCAATCCGAAAACGGCATGCTCGGCGTTGGCCCGTACCCGCTGGAGTCGGAAGTCGACCCCGACCTCATCAACGCTGGCAAAGAAACCGTTACGGAGCTTCCCGGCACAGCGTATTTTTCTTCCGCGGATTCTTTCGGCATGATTCGCGGCGGGCACGTGGACCTCACGGTGCTCGGCGCGCTGCAAGTAGACGAAAAGGGCACGCTCGCCAACTGGGCCATCCCCGGGAAAATGCTAAAAGGCATGGGCGGCGCGATGGACCTCGTTGCCGGAGCCAAGCGCGTGTTCATCGCCATGGAGCACGCCACGCGCGACAACAAGCCAAAAATCCTGAAGAAATGCACGCTGCCGCTCACCGGCGTCGAAGTTGTGGACCACATTGTCACCGAACTTGCCGTCATTGACGTCACGCCGCAAGGCCTGCTTCTTCGCGAACTCGCTCCCGACGCCACGCTCGAGCAAGTGCAATCCCTCACCGAGCCGAAACTGATTCTTCCGCCCGGCGGCCCCAAGTCCATGCCCGTCTGAGCAAACTGGTTATGAAGACGAAGAAGACAAAACGAGTTCCGCCGGCCAAGGGCAAATCGCGAGCGATGCGCGAGCGGCCGAAGATGCCGACGATTTCGGAAGAGATGAAACAGTGGTCGGCGATGCTGAAAACGGAAGTGAGCGGCTGGCCGCAGATTTCCACCAAGCTCATGTTCGGCATGATGGGGCTGTATCGAGGCAAGAGGATTTTTGGCGGCTTGCCAGTGACCCGCGGATTCGACACTCCCAACTCCGTCATTTTCCGGTTTGATCCGATGCCGGAAGACTTGGAGCAGCGCGCTCTGAAGGACTCGCGGATCGCTCCAGGGAAGCGCTGGTTTTCGTTCAATGTGGGTTCCACGGAAGATTTGCGCGACGCCCTCTGGTGGCTGAACCAGGCCTACGAGAGAACGAAATAAATGCAATAGCGAAATCGCGAGTCACCAGTACCTTTTCCATACTGCCGCAATCGCGCTGGCAGGGTTTGCGCTAAGCTACAAGAAGAGCTAAAACGATCAGCCCATGGACCCGCATTCCATCGTGATTGTCAGCCTGCACACACCGAAGGAAAAGGTGTGGGGCGAATTGCTGGCCATCAATCCTTCCGGCATCACGCTGCGCGGCATTGACCTGAATTCGTTCGACCATTTCATCCGCCAGATGAATGAACCCGACGGTGAGCGCGTAGGATTCCCGACGGTGTTCTTCCCCATGCACCGCGTGGAGCGTGTCGCTCTGGATGAACCTTCCGGTTCGATTCCTTCGATGAACGAACTTTTCGCACGCAAGCTCGGCCGCTCGCTGCTGGAATATCTCGGCGAATTCGCCTGAAGCACTTTGAAGAATGCTGTTTTTGGAATGTTTCGAGCGCTCGCCGAGATGCCTGAAAAAAGCCGTTGAATTACGGTATCCTTAATCACAATGAAGGGCCGCATCTGGACTGTACCCAACCAAATCACGTTTCTCCGGCTCGGCTTCCTGCCGTTTTTCCTGATTTTCATGTCCTACGGAAAGTTCAAATGGGCCCTGCTCATTCTGGTGATTGCCGGTCTTTCCGACGGCATCGACGGACTGATCGCGCGGACGTTCAACCAGCGCTCCGCGCTGGGGGCGTATCTCGATCCCATTGCGGACAAACTTCTGCTCTCATCGTCCTTTGTGGTTCTAGCATTCAAGCAGCAACTGGCGTGGTGGCTCACGATTCTCGTCTTGAGCCGCGACTTGCTCATCCTGATTGTCGCGGCGGTCATCATTCTGGCTTCGGGGTACCGGCCGTTTCCGCCGAGCCTTTACGGGAAAGGCACCACGTTTTTCCAGATTATTCTGGTGTTTGCCGCGGTTTTCTCTGCGGCTTACCCGGAGTTCCACTTGCACACGCTGATCCGTGTTCTTGTCTACCTAGTCACAGCCCTTTGCGTTTTTTCGGGCGTACATTATTCGTTCACTATGGCGCGCCGGCTCAACGCGCCCGCACCGCCAGAAGGAACAGACTGAAAGCAGAAAGCAGAATAAAAGACTTGTTGGAGCCTCGTGTTTTTGTGCAGAGCGTTAATTTTATGGTTCGCGGCACTGCCTACTGTCCCGGGAGCGTTTCTTTCAGATGCAGGAACATGAAAACAAAACTGGCAATCACAACGATTCCCGCCGACCACGCCAGCGCATAGGCGCGCCGGAATTCCGCGGCGTTGAGCGGTTCGCGGTCGGCCATGAATTTGCCCAGCAGAAACCCACCAGCCAGCCCGCCGAAATGAGCGGCGTTGTCAATGCCAAACGGCAAAATGGCCATGATCACGAGATACAAAACCATGCGCATCATTTGCGAACGGATTTCGCGGGCGTAAGTTCCGCCGCGGCGCGTGGTCATTCCCAGCATCACACCGACCAGTCCGGCCAGCGCGCCGGATGCACCGATGGCCACGCCGAATCCGCCGTATCGGAACAGGTTCCATGCCGTGCTGGCGAGGAAGCTGCAAATTCCTGTGAAAACGTAGATGAACATATACCGGGCAGATCCATAGAGGCGCTCCACCTGGGGGCCGATATCCACGAGAAACATGGTGTTGAAGCCGATGTGGATCAGGCCGCCATGGAGAAAAATGGGGAGGACGAGCCTCCACCATTCGCCGCTAAGAATGGCGATGGATTGGCGGGCGCCCATACGATAGAGGACCCTGCCGTCAACACCGCCAAAAAGATTGAGGGTTCCGGTGGACTGGCTGGTAGCCAGAACGCTGATGCCAAAGAGTAAAAGATTGAGGATCAGGACGACCGTCGTAACCGGAACTTCGTTATCGCCAAAGATTCCGGAGAACTGCTTGCTGAGGGCGGCAAGAGAAAAGCGCAGGCTTGTGCCGCATTCGTGGCAGCGCGTGGCGTTGATGCCCACAAGCGCGCCGCAAGCGGGACAGAGTTTCGGACGAGGCTGCTGCTCACCGCCACCAAAGAATCCGCGCAGCGCATTTTTCCAGCGTTCCAATCGCCACTGCCAACGGTAGGGTAGGGTCAACCGTCCTCCTTGCGAGCGGGGAAGGGCGTTTCTATAATACAGAAATCGGCGGAATGTCGCGGGAGAGAACACAAGGGGTAGCCAATGGGGCGGTTCGAAGAATTCGGAAAACGCATCGACGACGAAGTCGCCCGGCTGAAAAGCATGAAAAACTTCGAAGATTTCGGGAAACGCGTGGACGAGGAGCTCTCGCGCATCAAGTCCTTTTTAAAGGAAGATGTTGCGCCGGAGACGGAAAAGCGCACTGCCGAGTTCTTGCGCGAAGTGTCCGAAAAGCTTGGCGAAGCGGCAAGCTGGATCGAAGAGCGCAACGCTGCGCGCAATTCGCAGAAGCCGACCGACTCCTCCAAATCCTGAATACGAGCAGGCTTTGAAAAAGCCATCCAAAAGACCTCGCAAGGCGCGAAACACGAGCGGGAGGAAAGGCCGCTTTCCTGACGTGCGTCGCGTGCGCGCGATTCTTTATTTTGGCTCCACAACTTTGTTTTTGCTGGCGCTGATTGGCTCGGGCTGCGCGGGACGCAGGCCGATTGCGACCCGACCACCGACGCAGCCTACGGCCACGCCGCCGGGTACGGAGGAATCCGCGAAACGCTCGACCGATGTGCCGGAAACGCCTTCGGGCAGACCGCCAAGGCGCGACAAATTGCCCGTGGTTCCGGCTCCTGCCGGGTACACCGAAGAAGGAAACGCGTCGTGGTACGGCGAGCCGTTCAACGGGCGGCGCGCTTCGAACGGCGAAATTTACGACATGTATAAACTCACGGCGGCGCACCGCACGCTGCCATTCGATACGATGGTGCGGGTGACGAACCTGAACAATGGAAAGGCCACAACGGTGCGCATCACCGACCGCGGACCGTTTGTGGAGAACCGCATCATTGATCTGTCGCTGGCGGCCGCGCGGGAGATTGATTTAGTGGGGCCGGGAGTCGCGCCGGTGCGCATGGAAGTGCTGGGCAATAACGTAGATCCGACGGCCGGATTCTTCACGGTGCAAGTGGGTGCGTTCAAGGACCGCGGAAATGCGGAGCGGCTGCGCGACCGGCTGAATGCTTCGTACGCACCGATTTTCATTCAGCAGTATGATGCGCCAGAAGGAACGTTCTACCGGGTGCGCGTCGGCAAAATCTCCGGAGAAGACGCAGCGCAGCAGTTCAGCGAGCAACTGCGCTCGCACGAGGGCTTTACGCCATTTGTGGTGAGGCTGGATCCGGAAGCGCCTGCGGGAGGAATTCGATGAATCCCGATTGTCTCTTCTGCAAGATCGGCGGGAAGAAAATCTCCTCGAAAATGGTGTATGAGGACGCAGACATTTTTGCCTTTGAAGACATCAGCCCGCAGGCGCCCACGCACATCCTGATTTGCCCGCGGAAGCATTTCGAATCGCTGACGGAAGCAGGAGCTGCGGATCAAGCCGTGCTGGGGAAGCTGCAGTTGGTGGCGGCACAGCTTGCGCGCGAGCGCAAACTCCTCGCGGGCTACCGGACGGTTTTGAACAACGGAGAAGGGGCGGGTCAGTCGGTTTTTCACCTGCATTTGCATCTGCTGGGCGGGCGGCAGTTTCGGTGGCCGCCGGGATAGGCAGTTCTTAGCCCTCAGTGTTCCGTTCACAGCGTTCTATTCAGCGCATTCTACACACGCTCCAGTCGAAGCAAGGCCAAGAGCTGAGAGGCCATCGGCGTGGCCTCCCGATCTATGGCTTTGTCCAGTGAACGAGATACCGACAGCGGGGCGACAAGCTTGTGTTGACAATTCTCTCCTACCTTGTAAACATGAATATACCTAGTCTAGCAGGAGGAAGGAGCTTATGGCAGTCGCCGCAAAGTCTCAACTGAAGGTTGCCGACGAGGTTTGGGTTGCGACCGCTCTTTTGCACAGAGAGCAGCCGGAGGCTAGAGATTTTTCGATCGAAGAGATAGTTGAACGGGCCCGCAAAGAGGGGCTTCATGAACGGCTTCGACCTGGCGTTTACGTTCATGTAGTTCAGCACTGCGTGGCCAATCGCCCGCCGAATCCCGGACGGTATCGGATGCTCCTGGAAACTTCAGCGGGCCGCCGGCGCCTTTATCGCCGTGGGGATAGCTATCACCCACAGAGAGAAGGCGGAAAGATCACACCTGAGCCTGAAGATATTCCGGATGTCTACAGCGGACTTTTGAGTTGGTATAAAGACTGGAGCGCCCGGGCATCCAAGGATGCCCTTGAAAACGACCCCTTACTGAAAGCGCAAGGCTCGGGAAAGCATCTCTGGGCCGATGAGCCTGCCGATGAATACGTCCGCCGGCTGCGCGAGGGCTGGGAGTGAGCCGCGTTTTTTGGGATACAAATCTCTTTATTTATCTATTTGAGAGTTTCGGTCCCCTCTCAAAGCAGGTAGCGGCTCTCCGAGGCCGGATGCTCGAGCGCCAGGACCAGTTGCTGACATCAGCGATGACGCTTGGAGAGATCCTCGTCAAGCCGAACCGGAGTGGCGATTCAAAGGCTGTTGCGTACTATCAGAGGTTAATTACCACTACGGCGGTGGTCGTCCCGTTTGAAGAAAAAGCGGCGTTGGTCTATGCACGAATTCGGATAGATCCGTCTGTGCGACCGCCCGATGCAATCCAACTTGCCTGCGCGTCATCGGAAGGAGTCGATCTTTTCATTACGAACGACACGAGGCTGGTTTCCAAGCAAATCCCCGGTATTCAATTCATCGTGCCGCTGGATCGCGTGCCCATATAAGTGGCAGTTCGCAGCAGAGGAGGACGGAAGCGAAGTCTTGGCTCCAGGCGAGACCATTTTGTCCCTACCGTTTTTGCACGAAGACACGAAGAATATCTGGGCACGAAAATTAAAATACGCCGAGCGAGGGCAGAAGACTTGAAGCACATTCCGCACCAACGGATCGCTATGTTTGAGGACATAGGATTCCATGATGCTCCGATTCTCGATCGCGTGGAGGCTGTTTCACGAGGCTATTTCACGGAGGCCCTTCGGGCTGGAACCTACGTGGGTTAAATGGCAGAGGACGCTAACGGACAGGTGGTGGGAGACGGCGGAGCACTAGTCGAGTTTGGATTTGCCGTGGCGGTGCTTGGCGGCGGCGAGAAGCTGATCGAGGGCGGCGCGGTCAAAATATTTTCCGTGGAGCCAGACGGCCTGGATTTGCGTGGTGTTGTGAATGTCGGCGAGGGGATCCGCGGAGAGCAAAATGAGGTCGGCGCGCTTTCCGGGAGCGATTGCACCGAGCTCGCTGGTGCGGCCAAGAAACTCCGCAGGGCGCAGCGTGGAGGCTTGTAGTGCGGCGAGCGGAGTGAGACCGGATTCGACGAGCAAGGCCAGCTCGTCATGCAGACTGAAACCGGGCATGCAGTACGGGTTCATGGCGTCGGTTCCGGCAAGCAGGGGAACGCCGGCGCGGAACATCGTGCCGACGAGTTGCTTATCCGCATTGAAAATGCCGCGGTGAAATTCAAATTCCTGATGCGTCCAGCGGCGGAAGCGGAAGTCGTTCGAGGGATCCCAGTGGCGGCGGACTTCGGGGCTCATGTAAGCGACGCGCGGGTCGGAGGTGAAATGGCTGTCGTCCATGTAGCCCATGGAACGATGGACCGTGAGGGTGGGAACCTGCCAGGTCGCGTTATGGTGGAACTGCGCGAAGAGCGCCTGGCAGCGCGCGGGGTCGAGCGAGCGGAAGCCTTCGGCGACCGTGTTCATTTTTTCGAGATAGCGCAGGGGATGGAGCTGCTGGATGAGGCGCAGCTCGTCGCGTGAGCAAGCGATGGCGATGCCATCGAGATGCTCGATGGAGCGCTGGCCGGCATCGGAGGCTTCCGAGGCGCGAATCTGGTAAGGCAAATGTCCCGCAAAGGGTATGTTTTGCTTGCGAGCTTCGTCCACGAGCGCGAAGTAAGCGTCGCGGGGAATGCCATTGTAGATTTTGACGAAGTCCGCGCCGCTTTCCTTGATTTCGTCAACCACGCGTCGGGCGTCGTCAGGCTTGTGCACGACAATGGAGCCCGGCCAGACGGGAGGATCGCCGTCGACGATGACGCTGCCGATCAGGACGTCCGGCGCGACAGGCGTAGCAGCCAACTTGGCGCGCAGATCTTTGGCATTTTTCGCGCCAAACATAAGGCGCACACCGGTGACGCCGTTGGCGATGTAGAGCGGAAGGTCTTCGAGGTCCTGAATGTGGACGTGCATGTCCCAGAGACCAGGGATGAGGTAAGCGCCGTGGGCGTCGAGGACGCGGCCTTGCGGCGGGGCGTCGTTGGTGTCGAATGCTGCCACGGAAACAATATGATCACCTTGGAGGACTACAGTTTGACCGCGCGATTCTTTGCCGTTGCCGACGTCCACGACGGTGACGTGAACGATAGTGGTTATATTTGAGTCCGCAGCGGGGGCGGGACTCTGCGCGGGTTGCAGCGCTACCGCGAACACGGCCAACACGAAAAAAACTAGAAGTGTGCGCAAGGACATCCCCACTTTGAGACGCATGCGAAGCGAGACGTGTTACACGTCTAGAGGAGGATTCAGCTCAGGATGCACGGAGCAAGGCGGAGCGGAAGGCGGCGGGAGTCAGACCGGTGATTTTGCGAAAGGCGCGCGTGAAGTAGCTTTGGTCGGCGAAGCCCGTGCCGAGGCTGAGTTCGGAGAGCGAATTATGAAGAGCGAGCATGCGTTCGCAAGCGGTGCGAACGCGGAGGCGATGAACGTACTCGCCAATACCTTCGCCAACGAATCGGCGAAACACGCGAGAGAGATGCACGGGATGGACGGCGGCTTCGCGGGCAAGTTCGTCGAGGGTGAGGCGGCGGCAGTGCTCGGTTTGCAGTTTGTCTAGGATGCGAGGGAGCCACGGCGGAGCATGGCGGTTGTCGCGCTGGGATAAACGCGCGGCAAACGAGAGGATTTCGGCGAGAAGACTTTCGACGGCGAGATCGTCGCGGACGGGATAGGCTTCGACCTCGCGAAAGAGCTTCATGGCAAGCCAAAACAGCGGACCGCCGGCGATGTCGTCGCGAGGCGTGTCAAGCGCGGCAGAGCACTCGGAGAGGCGCTTCTGCCAGGACGGGCGAAGCTCGATTTCGTAAAGGCGAACGCCGCGGGGGCCGATTTCGTCCTGGTGAGGAACGCCGGCGGGACGGAACATTAGAGTGAACGGAGCGTACTGACCTTCACTGCGACCGCAGCGCTCGCGGTAGTGGCCATTGAGCACAAGTGCAAAGAAGGCAAGCTCATGCGAGTGCCTGGGAAGCTTGCGGGGAGAAGCGTGGCGCACGTCGGTGAAAATGGCGCCGCACTGCTCGCGGGCACCGTGGATGGCACCAAAGAAGTTGCCCGCGCCCATGTGCTGAGCCGGAGACGAGGGCGCGCCGGAAACATTTGGGCTGGCAGTAGCGTTAGACATAAAGGAACCTCCGACGGGAGGTTGCATTTATTCTAGACGGCGGAAAAGGCCTTTCGTTAGAGTGTGGCCGCGGAGCGTCTTCCCAGAAAAACGTCCTCCGGGACCAAGGCGGAGATTCAGGAGGGGTGGCGATGAAACGTCCATTGATTTTGATCCTTCTTTCGGTTGTTGCAGTGGCGCTGGCGGCGATGACGCCGCAAGCAAGGCCGAACAATGAAAGCGGCGCGAACTTGCCGGTTTATACGGCGGACGGGAGCCTGAAGTTCCCCGCGAACTACCGGGAGTGGGTGTACTTAACGTCCGGAGTGGACATGAGCTACAGCCCGAATATGGATATGGGGCACTCCATGTTTGACAATGTTTTCGTGAATCCGGAGGCGTATAAGGCTTTCCTGCAGACGGGCACATGGCCGGACAAGACAATGCTGGTGCTGGAAGCGCGCATGGCGGGGAACAAAGGTTCGATCAATAAGAACGGGCATTTCCAAACAGGAAACATCATGGGGCGGGAAGTGCACGTGAAGGATGAAGCGCGGTTTCCGGGAAAATGGGCGTTTTTCAATGCCGAGGATGGGGTGACGGGGAAGCTGTTGCCGCGGGAAATGGATTGTTACTCGTGCCACGAACAGCACGGCGCCGTGGACACGACGTTCGTGCAGTTTTATCCGACGCTGCTGGAGATTGCGAAGAAAAAGAATACCCTGAGCGCGGCGTACCTGAAAGAGGAAGCGGGGAAGTGAAACGACGGACCGTCTCGGACGGCGGTCGGTATACGGAGCATCCAAATCCACGCGAGAACCCTGCCGTTTTGTCACGCTACACTCACACGTGACGTGAGAACGAAAACCTTCTAAAATG
>Ga0137384_10003221_pt1 | contig 12967 bp, 9 predicted proteins | sample SagtaG_2_FD_104922 | JGI IMG/M metagenome (GOLD analysis project Ga0137384, IMG submission 104922) | Vadose zone soil microbial communities from Sagehorn Ranch, Mendocino, California, USA - Sage2_R_60_16 metaG | ecosystem: Environmental > Terrestrial > Soil > Vadose zone | place: USA: California... | reverse complement strand
TGCGACTCCCCCTCGCTCCCGTGCACATCGTCCGCAAACTCGCGCAGCTCGGCGCGTACGGCGTCAATCTGCACGACAACGACCTCGTGCCGCGGGACGCGAGTCCCGCGGAGCGCGATCAGATCGTACGCGAGTTCAAACAGGCGCTTGCCGACACCGGGATGCGGGTGCCAATGGCCACCACGAACCTCTTCTCCGATCCGGCGTTCCGCGACGGCGCCTTCACGAGCAACGACGCGCGGGTCCGGGCGTACGCCCTCCAGAAGACCATGGCCGCCATCGACCTGGCCGTTGAGCTGGGGGCCACCACGTACGTCTGCTGGGGCGGTCGGGAAGGGGTGGAGACCAACGCCGCCAAGGATCCCCGCACGGCGCTCGGCTGGTACCGCGACTCCGTCAACTTCCTGTGCGAGTACGTGCGCTCGCAGCGCTACGACCTGCGGTTCGCGCTCGAGGCCAAGCCCAACGAGCCGCGGGGCGACATCTTCCTGCCCACCACCGGCCACATGCTCGCTTTCATTTATACGCTCGATCATCCCGATATGGTGGGTGTGAACCCCGAGGTGGCGCACGAGCGCATGGCCGGGCTCGACTTCTCGCACGGCGTGGCCCAGGCGCTGGAAGCGGGCAAGCTGTTCCACATCGACTTGAACGGGCAGCTGCCGGGGCGCTTCGACCAGGACCTGCGGTTCGGGAGCGACGATCCTAAGGCGGCGTTTTTCCTCGTCAAGCTGCTCGAAGACTCCCGCTGGCCCGGCATGCGGCACTTCGACAGCCATGCCTACCGCACGGAGGACGAGGACGGCGTGTGGGCCTTCGCCGCCGGCAGCATGCGCACCTACCTGATCCTGAAGGAGAAGGTGGAGCGCTTCAATCACGACGCGGAAATCCAAGCGCTCCTGAAGGAGCTCGGCGGCCGGGGCGGGCCGGCGGGCGAGCGCGTGACCTTCAGCGCCGAGAGTGCGCGCACGCTCAAGGCCAGGACGTTCGATCTGGCGGCGATCCGCCGTCAGGGCTACGCCTACGAGCGGCTCGATCAGCTCACGATGGAGCTGCTGCTGGGTGCGCGCTAAAGCGGACGACTCGCTGCTCCTCGGCCTGGACGTCGGCACCAGCGGCGTGAAGGCCATTCTCGTGAGCCCCGAGGGAGCCGTGGCGGCCGCCGCGACCGTTCCGCTCTCGCTCGGCACCCCGCGCCCCGGCTGGGCGGAGCAGGATCCCGAGGCGTGGTGGGACGCGAGCGCCGCGGCCATCCGGCGCGTGCTGGAACAACGCCCGGCCGCGCGTGTCGCCGCGGTCGGGATCTCGGGTCAGATGCACTCGTCGGTGTTCCTCGACAAGAGCGGCACGGTGATTCGACCCGCGCTACTGTGGTGCGACGGGAGAACCACCGCCGAATGTCGCGAGATCGTGGAACGTGCCGGCGGCGAGGCCCAGCTGCGCGAGTGGGTGTGCAATGCCGCGCTCGAAGGCTTCACGCTCCCGAAAGTGTTGTGGCTGCGCCGTCACGAGCCTGCCGCGTTCGCCCGGCTCGCCACCGTACTGCTCGCCAAGGATTTCATCCGGCTGCGTCTCACGGGCGCGGTGGCGTCCGAGCCATCCGATGCGTCCGGCACCCTCATGTTCGACCCGGCCCGCCTCCGGTGGAGTCGTGACATGCTCGACGCGGTCGAGCTGCCAGTGTCGTTGTTACCCGATGTCGGGGGATCGGCGGCAGTCCTCGGTCGTGTCACCGCGCAAGCGGGGGCGCTCACGGGTCTCGCCCCCGGCACCCCGGTGGTGGGTGGTGGCGCCGACAACGCGTGCGGCGCCGCGGGCGTCGGTGCCATCTCGCCCGGGGAAGCCGTGTCGAGCTGGGGCACATCGGGCACCGTGCTCGCCCCGACGGCCGAGCCGCGCGTCGATCCCGGGCTGCGAGCCCACACCTTTTGTCACGTGGCGCCCGGCGTCTGGTACGTGATGGGCGTGGTGCTCTCGGCGGGAGGCGCGTTCGCCTGGTACCGCGATCAGCTCGCGCGTGAGCTCGCCGACACGGATCAGCGCGACGCGCGTTTGGTGGACGAGGCGGCCAGCGTGCCGCCCGGCGCCGAGGGCGTGACGTTTCTCCCGTACCTGCAGGGGGAGCGCACGCCCCACCGGGACGCGTCGCTGCGCGCCGCCTTCGTCGGCCTGAGCCTCGCGCATTCGCGCGCCCACCTGACGCGCGCGGTGCTCGAAGGCGTGTGTTTTGCCATGCGCGACTGCGTGGCTATCCTGCAGGAACTCGATATGACGCCGAAGCACCTCCTGCTGACTGGCGGGGGCGCGAAGAGCGCCTTCATTCGCCGCCTGCAGGCGGACATCTTCGGCCTGCCGGTGACCACGGTGAACCGCGAGGAGGGACCAGCCTACGGCGCGGCCCTGCTCGCGGCCGTCGGCGTCGGCGCGTTTCCGGATCTCAAGGCGGCGGTGCAGTGCACGTTGACCCGGTCGCCGCTAACGGAGCCGGACCGCGATGTGCACGGCGCGTATCAGGCGATCTATGAGAGTTTTCGGGAGCGCTTCCGCGCCAGCCATGCCGCGGCCGTGCCGCGCTCATGACGGGCGTGTTCAGACGGGCGACGAAAGCGCTGTGTCCGGGTATCCCGTGGGTATGCACGTCGACTACCTACGTCAGGTACGGGTGCTGGACGTCAGCGAGGTGCGGTACTGGCCGGTGGGGGAGGCGTCCGTCCGCTTCGGGGTGGGCCACCCCGGCGGGGTGATCGAACTCATACGGAGGTAGGAAGGAGACCGGGCATGAGATCCGCACGGTGGATAGCGACCGTCCTGTCCTGCAGCGTGCTCTTGCCGCCCGCCATCGGGTGGGCACAGGGGTCGCCGGCGGACTATGCTCGCGCCGAGTCGTTCCGGGCTCTCGGGCCTGACGGACTCGTCACCAATGCCCCCGATTCCGCGGTCTGGCTCCCGACCGGGGACCGGTTCTGGTATCGCAAGACGATGGACAGCGGGCAAGCGTTCGTGCTTGTCGATGCGACCACCCTGACCAAAGGCCCCGCGTTCGATCACGAGCGCCTCGGCGCCGCGCTCACGGCCGCCATGCGGAAGCCGATCACCGCCGTGAACCTCCCGTTCCGCCGCTTCACCTTCGCCGACAGTGGCCGGTCGATCGAGTTCACCGAGGGGAGCGGCCGCCCTGGCCCCGCGGCCGATGATTCGGCCCTCGTGCGGTGGCGCTGTACGCTCACGGACTACGTGTGCGACACGGCCCGCGGCCGCCCCGACAGCACGGCACGCGAGCGCACCCGCGAGCGGCGCGTGTTCGGCGGCGGGCTCTTCGGCGCCCCGCGACCGGCGGTGAACCGGGCGCAGCGCTCGCCGGATGGCAAATGGGAAGCCTCCATCCGAAACTACAACGTGTACGTGCGGCCGACCGGCGGCGGAGAGGGGGTGCTGCTGAGCACGGACGGGTCCGAGGGGGACTCCTACGACTCCGAGTCCATCACCTGGTCGCCGGATTCTCGCCACCTCGCGGCGTACCGCGTGCGCCCGGGCTACCAGCGCGAGGTGCACTACGTCGCCTCGTCGCCGGACGACCAGCTCCAGCCTAGGTCCTCGACCATGCTCTACAACAAGCCGGGCGACGTGCTCGACCGGGACATGCCCGTGCTGTTCGACGTGGCGGCGCACACGGAGACCATCATCGACAACACGCTCTTTCCCAATGCATACAACATGACCCGGATCGAGTGGCGCCACGATGGGCGCGCGTTCACGTTCGAGTACAACCAGCGTGGACACCAGATCTACCGCGTGATCGAGGTCGATGCCAAGACGGGGAAGGCCCGCGCGATCATCGACGAGGAGATGCCCACCTTCTTCGACTACTCGGGGAAGGAGTTCCGCTACGACATCGATGACGGAAGGGAAATCATCTGGATGTCGGAGCGCGACGGGTGGAACCACCTGTACCGCTACGACGGCGTCACGGGGAAAGTGAAGAACCAGATCACCAGGGGGGACTGGGTGGTGCGCGGCGTGGACTGGGTGGACACCACGAAGCGGCAGATCTGGTTCCAAGCGAGCGGCATGAATCCTCGCCAGGATCCCTACCTCGTCCAGTACTACCGCATCGACGTCGACGGCACGGGGTTGATGGCGCTCACGGACGCGGACGGGATGCACACGGTGGTACTCTCCCCAGATCACCAGTATTACGTGGACCGTTGGTCGCGCGTGGACCTCCCGCCCATCATGGAGCTGCGGCGCGCGAGTGATCGGAAGGTGGTCATGCACCTCGAGCAGGCCGACGATTCGGCGCTCCTGGCCACCAAGTGGAAGCCACCCGAGATGTTCGTGGCGAAGGGCCGCGATGGAAAAACCGACATCTGGGGGATCATCGTCCGTCCGACGCACTTCGATCCGCACCAGAAGTACCCGGTGATCGAGAACATCTACGCCGGCCCGCAGGGGTCCTTTGTCTCGAGAACGTTCAGCACGCTCGCCGCCATGCAGGCACAGGCAGAGCTCGGTTTCATCGTCGTCCAGATCGACGGGATGGGGACGTCGAACCGCTCCAAGGCCTTTCATGACGTGGCCTGGAAGAACCTGGCCGATGCCGGCTTTCCCGACCGCATCCTCTGGCACCAAGCCGCCGCAAAGAAGTACTCGTGGTACGACATCACCCGGGTCGGTATTTACGGCACCTCCGCCGGCGGGCAGAGCGCGCTGGGCGCCCTCCTCTTCCACCCCGAGTTCTACCGGGCGGCCGTCGCGGCGGCCGGATGCTACGACAACCGGATGGACAAGATCTGGTGGAACGAACAGTGGATGGGCTGGCCCGTGGGCCCTGAGTACGCTGCGTCATCCGACGTGGTGAACGCGTACCGTTTGCAGGGGAAGTTGCTCCTCGTGGTCGGGGAGATGGACCACAACGTCGATCCCGCGTCCACCTTCCAGGTCGTCAACGCGCTCATCAAGGCAAAGAAGGCGTTCGACCTGCTCGTGGTGCCCGGCATGGACCACGGCTCGGGCGGTGACTACGGCGAGCGTGAGCGCTGGGACTTTTTCGTGCGGAACCTGCTCGGCGTGGCGCCGCCAGATCGCAACAGCCCGTCGTTCATGGCCGCGAGCGGGGATCGGTGAGGATGAACATACAAGAGGTGAGGCTCTCTCAACGTGCTGGGCAGTGGATCGTGACTTGTGTGACGCCTAGAGCCGAGTCGTAGCGCTGTGAGGCGTGCGCGCCGTGGCGCGCGCGCGACGACGCCGTAGCTGTCTGCTCGACCCCCGGCGTGACCATCGGCCCTCCGCGCACGGTTTTTCGAGAATTCACAACATGTTGCGGCAAGGAACACTCGGTGGGGCTCTCGCCCCTCGAACCGGCACACGCCTTGCCAACTGATATATCAGGCAACGAGCCGTGGTCCTTCTCCTCCGCCGTCGGAGGGCCGGCATGATAGCGATTGCCCCAGCCTCTACGCGCCGTCCGGCACACGCCCCCGCCTGTGTAGCCGGCACAGTGTGTCATCCGCCACCACGCGACTGCTCCGTTAGGCGCTGGCCCCCAACGGGGCGCTGGATGCATTGCGCCCTGGGCGCGCTGGCGGTCATGGCCGTCGGTGCTCTCGAGGCCGGAGCGCAGCAACCTGCCGGAGCGCCCACCGGGACCGTGATTGGACAGGTGGTGAACGCGGAAACAAACGCACCGCTCTCGGCCGCCACAGTGCTCGTGACGGGCACCCTGCTGCGTGACAGCACGAACGGGGAGGGCCGGTTCATCATTCGCGAGGTCCCGGTGGGGAGCCGCACGCTGCGTGTGCGGTTGCTGGGCTTCGGGCCGCAGGAGCAATCGGTCATCCTCGCCGGGGGCGACACTGCGAAAGTGAATATCGGGCTGAAGGCGGTGCCCTACGCCATGGCGCCTGTCGTGGTGACGGCGCTCGGCCTCGAGCGCAAGGCACGGAGCCTCGGCTACGCCGTGCAGTCGATCAACACAGGCACGCTGGAGAAGGTACCCGAGACGACGATGATGCAGGGCCTGGCCGGTCAGTCCCCAGGCGTGCAGGTGACCAGCGCGAGCGGTCGGCCCGGCGCTGGCGCGCGCATGACGATCCGTGGGGAGGCCTCGTTCTCGGGGAGCGGCCAGCCGCTGTTCGTGATCGACGGCACGCCGGTCTCGACGGCCACTACCGGACCGAGCAATGCGCTGGGGGAGGGCTCGGCGGGCAGCCGTCAGATGGACCTCGACAGGGAGAATGTCGAGGAGATCACCATGCTGCGGGGCGCCGCGGCGACCGCGCTCTACGGATCCCGCGCGGCCAACGGCGCGATCATCATCAAGACGAAGCAGGGGCGCCCGGGGCAGCCGCTCAAGTTCACCTACAATTCGGAGCTGCGTGTCGACCGGCCGATCATCGAGGGCTACATCACCAACTGGGCCGCGGGCGACGCCGGCTACTTTTGCAATGGCCGCCTGCTGAGCCAGGGCGGGTGGTGCGAGCCCGGTTACCCGGGCGCGAACACGGCGACCCAGCTGAACTGGGGTCCCAACGTGGACAGCATCCCGCAGAGGGTGTTCGACGCGGTGGGGCCGTTGCGCTTCCGCGATGCGCGGTCCGATTTCTACAAGACCGCCTTGACGTCGGACAACTCGCTGCGCGGCTCGGGCGGCGTGGGCGATTTGGGCACCTACACGCTCGGCGTGTCGTATCTCGCGCAGCACGGCGTGAATCCGGTGGAGCAGCTGAACCGGCTCAACCTGAACGCCAACGTCAACCTGACGTGGAGCAAATGGTTGACGTCTACGACCAGCATCCAGCGGATCCGCAGCAACAATCCGTACTCGGACGACTCGTTCAACGGCGTCGATCACGCACTCATCAACCTGCCGCCGACGACGGACATCCGGCGGGGCTACATGCCTGACGGCTCCCCGATCATGCTCGGCAACACGCAGCCTTCCGTGCAGTGGGTGCTGGACAACGAACACAACACCGAGACCACCAACCGCTGGATCGCGTCGCAGCAGTTCCGGCTGACGGTCGGGCCCGGGATCTACCTCTCGAACAACTGGGGCATCGACACGTACGTCAGCGAATACGGCCGGTTCCTGAACCAACGGCCGTGGCTCGCGACTCAGAACATGCCGTCGGGCTCGACGCGGCAGCGCAAGAGTACCAGCACGACGATCAACGACGACCTGCAGCTCATCCTGGATGACCGGGCCATCGGTAGCGGCGGGGTGACGGTCAGCGGGCTCATCGGTGGCAACCTCTACTCGGAGGAGGCGGCCTTCATCCAGGGAGAGGGGACCGGGATCATCATCCCGGGCTACTACAGCCTGTCCAACTTCAGCTCGCTGACTCTGGGCGCGAATCTGCCCACGCGACGCCGGATCCTGGCCGCCTACACCTCGCTCACGGGCTCGTATCGCGATTGGGCGTTCCTCACCCTGACGGGCCGCAACGACTGGAGCTCCACGCTCCCCACGAACGCGAACTCGTACTTCTATCCCTCGGCGTCGCTCGCCGTGGTGTTCACGGACGCATTGAACTGGCATCCCCGATGGCTCGAGTACGGGAAGCTGCGCCTGTCGATCGCCAAGGTGGGGAATGACGCGCCGGCGTACTCCCTGTCCACGCGCTACGTGACCGGGGCGCTTGGGAAAGGGGCCAACAACGATCAGCAGCAGTTCGGCGGTCCCGCGATCCGGTTCCCGTTCCGAGGGATCGCCGGGTTCACGTCCTCGTTCCAGCTGGGCAATCCCGCGTTGAAACCGGAGTTCACGCTCGAGGACGAGGTAGGCCTGGAGCTGCGCTTGTTCGACGGCCGCGCCCGGGCCGACGTCTCCGTCTATCGGAAGTCGAGCTACGATCAGATTTTCAGTGTGCCCTCCTCGTCCGTCACCGGCTTCACCAGCATCACCCGCAACGCCGGCGACCTGCGCAACAACGGCGTCGAGCTCTCCCTGAGCGGGCGCCCGCTCCAGATGGGGCCCTTTTCCTGGGACGTGAACCTCAACTGGGCGAAGAACAAATCCAAAGTGCTCCGGCTGGCGCCCGGCGTGACCTCGATCTACCTCGCCGGCTACTCCTGGCCGCAGGTCCGCATCATGGAAGGGCAGCCGTACGGCGTGATCTGGGGCTATGGCTGGAAGCGCAACTGCGTCGCCAAGGACCCGTGTTTCTCCGGCGTGCCGCGGAACACGCTGCTCATTGGGAACGACGGTTTCCCTATCCGCTCCGACGAGCTGCGCAACCTCGGTACGGTGATGCCGAACTGGATCGGCAGCGTTTCGTCCGAGATCCGCTTCAAGAATCTCGGCCTCTCCGGGCTCGTGGACGTCCGGAACGGCGGACGCATCATCAATTTCGAGACGCAGTACGAGACGGATAACGGGCGGTCCATCCTCACGGCCGACCGCTACACCTGGACGGTGCAGCCGGGCGTGAACATCAACACCGGCCAGCCCAATACCGTCCGCGTCTTCAAGGACCGGACCTACTACCGGCTCATGTACGGGTTCGACCGCCACGAAAACCAGATCGAGCCGGCGGGGTTTGTGAAGTTGCGCGAGGTGACCCTCTCGTATCGCCTGCCGGATCCCGTCGCGGCGTGGATGCACATCAGCGGGGCGACCGTCTACGTCACGGGCCGTAACCTGGGCGTCTGGAGTGATTTCTCGCTCGGCGACCCCGAAGGGGACGTGTACGGCGGCCAGAACGCCGGCGGGCAGTACTTCCGGCAGTTCAACGCGCCGCAGACGCGCAGCTTCCTGGTGGGCATCCGGTCCTCCTTCTAATGCCGCGACCCATGGCCAACAGGCACACCATGCAACGGCTCGTCCGCGCGGCGCGGGTGCTGCCCGTGCTGCTGATCCTCGGCGTGGGCGCGTGCCAGACCTTCTTAGACGTGAATCAGAACCCGAACGCTCCGGAGAATGCGGCGGTGGATGTCCGTCTGCCCGCGCTGATCACGGAGTTCGTCCACTCGACGTACTACGGTGAGAACGCCCTGTGGGGCGCCGAGTGGACCCAGCAGTTCTCGTTCAATAGCGACAACCGGTCGTACTCGCAGGTCCAGCGCTACGAGCTCTCCGAGACCGACGCCTCGACGGCCTGGGACTACTTCTACGCCCGCACCGGCAACACGGCCTACGGCATCGTTCGAGACGCGTCCGCCCCGGCGGACGTGCACTATCGAGGACTGGGTCGGATGTTCTACGCGTGGACCTTCCAGATCATCACCGACCTGTGGGGGCCCGTGCCCTACCGCGAGGCCTTCCATCCGGAGATCCGCGAGCCCGCGTACGACCAGCAGCAGACCGTGTACCAGGCGCTACTCGCCCAGCTCGACACGGCGGTGACCGAGCTGAGCAGCGCTACGGGTCGTCTGCCGACCGGCAACGACCTGTTGTACAGCGGCGATCTGTCCAAGTGGATGAAGCTCGCTCACCTCCTCCAGGGGCGAGCGCAGCTCCGCCTGGCACACGCGCCCGGTGAGGACTCGGTCGCCCGCGCCAACAATGCCCTCGCGGCGCTGGCAGGGGCGTTTACTGGTAACGGCGACGACGCCGACTTCATCTATCCCGGCGGACAAGACGCGCGCAATCCCCTGTACACGTTCCAGGAGCTGCGCAATCAGGTCGTGGGGTCGGAATACCTGATCGAGATGCTGAAGGGCCGCAACGATCCGCGGCTGCCCATCATGTTCACGCCGATCGTGTACGACTCGGTCCGCGGCACCACGCGGTATCCCGCGACCACCACGAGGTACGTCGGTCATCCCAATGGCGGGGTGACGCTTCCCGACTCCACCGTCTCGTGGATCGGGCCGTTCTTCTCCAATGAAAACGCTCCGCTCAGCGTGGCCAGTTACGCCGACCAGAAGTTCACCGAAGCGGAGGCGCGGCTCATCATGAGCGGTGCGGCGGCGGCCGACGTGCCGTACCGGGCGGCGATCCGCGCCAACATGACGAAGCTCCGGGTCGATACCGGGGCCATCACCGCCTATCTCGCGGCGCGGCCGAACCTGAGCGCGGTGACCAATCCGCTCGAGGAGATCATCACGGAGAAGTACATCGCCAACTTCCTCAAAGTGGAGCCGTGGGACGACTGGCGCCGGACGGGCTACCCGCGGATTCCGAACCCCGTGCCCAACGCCGTGCTCCCCGGCATCCCCCAACGGATCCGGACCCCGGGGTCCGAGCTCAGCAACAACATCAACCAGGTTACCGCGACCGGCATCCCGATCGGTCTGGAGGGGATGTCCATCAAGGTCTGGTGGGCCGGAGGTTCCCAATGAAGCCCCGTCTGGTGCTCGCGGCGGCGGTGGGGCTCTCCGCCTGCGCCGAGAACCCCGCGGAGGTGCGCAGCACGGCGGGGCAGTTCCCGGTGAGCGCGGTGTGGACAGCCACCGTCGCCCCGGTGGGGACCTCGACCGTGTCGGGGAGTCTCACCATCCAGCAGCACCAGGGCTTCCGGGTGGACGCGGGACTCACGATTGCCGGGACGCCCGACACGATCTCGCACACGTACCAGTGGCGCGTATTCCGGGGTGACTGCGCCACAAACGTCCCGGCCGCCGCTCAGGACCCCAGCGGGCCATCTCCGACCGGGCTTCTGCTGTTCGCGACCATCCAGTCCTACCCGAATATCACGGCGGACACGTCTGGGGTGGGGGCGGTCGCTGCCGCGATCGCAGGCAATCTGGATGCACTCACGGCGTACAGCGTGCGCCTCCGCCCGTCGCAGACGGTGACCAATTGGAACGGCACGGATCCGATCGCGTGCGGCGACCTGCAGCGCAATTGAGAGCGTGATGAACTGGCGTCGTGCCGCCGGAGCGCTCCCAGCGGGCGTGGTCGCCCTCAGCGGGTGCTACGGCTTCGAGGCGGTCTCGCCGGCCTCGCTCGCCCCCAACGCTGAAGTGCGGGTTCGCATTACCAGGGACGCGGCGGCACGGTTGGCCGGCGAGTTGGGGACCACACTCACGCAGCTCGATGGCACGCTGGCGGCACGGGGGCCGGACTCCCTGACGCTGACCGTGCCGATCAGGCGCGAATATCGCGGCGTGACCTTGGACTCCGCGGTCCAGGTGCTGTCGCTTGGGAGGTCGGACGTCGTGGACGTGCGCCGCAGCCGGTTGGCGCGCGGCCGCACGATCGCCGCCGGCGCCGGCATACTCGTGGGGTTCGCCCTGCTCGCTGCTGCGATCGTCCAGCTGACCGATCCCAACCCCGGCTCTGATCACCAGCCGCCGCCGCCGCCGCCGCCCCCATGAAAGCGTTGCTCCTGATTGCCACACTGCTAGCGGCGTGCTCCAGTGCAACGCGGCAGCCCGGGGAGCTCCGCGGCCGGGGGACGACCGTGACGCAGGACGAGCTGGCAGCGACGAACTCGGGGAATCTGTACGACGCCATCGCCAAGATCAGACCGGAGTGGCTCACGAGCCGCGGGCCGACGTCGGTGACGGACCCCACGCCGACCGCTGTGGACGTGTACATGAACGGCATCCTGCTGGGCAATGTCGACCACTTGCGCGAAGTGCGCGTGCTGGACGTCAGCCAGGTACGCTATTGGCCCGCGGGAGAGGCGGCCGCGCGATTCGGGATGGGCCACCCGCGCGGGGTCATCGAGCTCATGCTCAACATCAAGCCTTGAGGAGTAGAGAGGTCGAATGCGATCAGCACCGTTCCTGACCATGCTGCTGCCGATATCGTTGTGCGCACAGCAGCGCAGCGATTCGACCAGGCCGCCCCAGGACCCCTTCCGCTTCGAGTACGTCGGCCCGCCGAGCGCCGGGCGCATCGCCTCGGGGGCGGGCGTGCCGGCCGATCCGTTCGTGTATTACGCGGGCGCGGCCTCGGGCGGCATCTGGAAGACCGCCGACAGCGGCCGGACGTTTACGCCGATCTTCGACCACGAGCCGGTGCAGGCGATCGGCGCCCTGGCCGTGGCGCCGTCCGACGCGAAGATCGTCTGGGCCGGCACGGGCGAGGCTTGGGCCATCCGCGACGCCGACATCATGGGCGACGGCGTCTACAAGTCCACCGACAGCGGCGCCACGTGGACCCACATGGGTCTCACCGAGACCGGGCGCATCGGGCGGGTCGTCATCCATCCCACCAATCCGGACATCGTGTTCGTGTGCGCGCTGGGCCGCACCACGGGGCCGCAGCAGGAGCGCGGCGTCTACCGGACGCTCGACGGCGGCAAGACGTGGCAGCGCGTGCTGTTCGTCAACCCGAACACGGGCTGCTCCGGCCTGGCGATGGACGCGCACGACCCCAGCGTGTTGTTCGCCGGCACGTGGCAAGTCGTGATGCACACTTGGGCCATGTTCAGCGGCGGTGCGGGGAGCGGCGTGTACGCCTCCCGGGACGGCGGCACGACGTGGACACGTCTGACCCGCGGCCTGCCCACGCCGCCGGTGGGCAAGATCGACGTCGCCATCGCGCCTTCCGACTCCAAGCGCGTGTACGCGCTGATCCAGACGGCCAACCAGGGCTCCCTGTGGCGCTCCGATGACGGCGGGACGTCATGGAAGGTGGTGAGCTGGGACCGCAGGTTGATCGGGCGCGCCGGCTACTACATCCGCCTGGCCGTGAATCCGCGCAATGGAGACGAAGTGATGGTGGCCAACTCGAGCTTCCACCGCTCGACCGACGGCGGTCTCACGTTCCCGGACACGGGCGGCTGCGGCGACTGCCACGACATCTGGCTCGATCCCACCAACCCGGACCGCTGGGCGCTCACCGACGATGCGGGAATGAGTATCACCACGGATCACGCCAAGCACTATCAGAGGATCACGCTCCCGCTCGGCCAGATGTATCACGTGGCGGTGGACACGCAGGTGCCCTACTGGATCTACAGCAACCGCCAGGACGACGGTACGATGCGCGGCCCGTCCAACGAGCCCGTCCCGGTGCCCAACGTGCCCTCCTATCGGCGGGGAGGGAGAGGGGGAGGCGGCGGTGGCGGTG
>Ga0137384_10003220_pt1 | contig 12969 bp, 9 predicted proteins | sample SagtaG_2_FD_104922 | JGI IMG/M metagenome (GOLD analysis project Ga0137384, IMG submission 104922) | Vadose zone soil microbial communities from Sagehorn Ranch, Mendocino, California, USA - Sage2_R_60_16 metaG | ecosystem: Environmental > Terrestrial > Soil > Vadose zone | place: USA: California... | reverse complement strand
GCTTGCGATCTTGAGCGGGAAGGTGGCCGGCCTGGCTCACGCGCTGGAGATCGAGCGCAATGAGACCATCAGGTTCATCGTGCTTGGCCAGGCCGGCGGTCGCGGCAGCCCGGCGAAGTCGGCGGGCAGGTACGAGCGGGAGGTGCTGAGGCGGGATTACCTGATCACCGATGCGCTGAAGGCCCAGGTGCTCAGCCGGGCCGCCGGGATCGGCAGCTCGTACCCGCCGCTGGTGCGGCAGGATGCGCAGGGGGCTATCACGGCGATCAGGGGACTGCCCGCCCTGCGGGCCGCGTCGACCGGGACGGCGCTTTCCTCGCTGGTGGTGATCCAGCAATACGCGAACAGGATCAGTGAAGTGCTGGCCCTGAACAATGAAATCTCGCTGGGCAGCAACGACTCCTCGCTGGCCGACACGGTCCGGGTGCTCGGCCTGATCTCCGGGATGAAGGCCCAGGCGTCCGAGCAGGGCGCGATCCTGATCTCGGCGCTCACGCCCACCCTGGGCGGCCAGGGCGTGTTCGGGCCGGACAAGCTGGCGGCCATCAGGGCCGCCGAGGCCGACCAGCAGAGCGACGTGGCGGCATTTGAGATTTCCGCGACGGCTGACCAGCGTGAGCTGTACAACGTCGCGCTGTCCGGGACCCTGGCGGACCGGGCACAGTCCCAGGAGCAGCAGGCGATCTCGCTGGCGGAAAGCTCGCTGGCACCGGGCTCCCAGACGGCGGGCGCCCAGGCAGCCTCGACCGACCCGACGATCGCCAACGCCAGCGCGGCCATGACCTACCCGGTCAACGCCCTGCGCGGGGTCGAGGAGCAGCTTGTCGGCTCGATCATCTCCCGGGCCACGACGCTGCGCAACGGCGCGATCTTCTCCGCCGTCGCCGTCGGTATCGCGGTCCTCCTCGTCCTGATAATCGCGCTGCTGTTCACCACGATCGTCGGCCGGTCGATGGTGCGCCCGCTGCGTAAGCTGCGGGCCGGCGCGCTGGAAGTGGCCGGGATCCGGCTACCGGAAACTGTCCGCCGGATGAGCGAGACCGACGGCGATGACGCTCCGCTGGACGTGGAGCCCATCGACGTTGACTCGGCGGACGAGATCGGGGAAGTTGCCCGCGCCTTCGACCAGGTGCACAGGGAGGCGCTGCGGCTCGCCGCCAACGAGGCTGCCCTGCGCGGGAACGTCAACGCCATGTTCGTCAACCTCTCCCGCCGCAGCCAGTCCCTGGTCGAGCGCCAGATCCAGCTGATCGACGACCTCGAGCTAGGCGAGCAGGACGCGGAGCGGCTGGCAAGCCTGTTCCAGATGGATCACCTCGCCACCCGGATGCGCCGTAACTCCGAGAACCTGCTGGTCCTGGCCGGCCATGACGTGTCCAGGCGGTGGAATCAGCCGATCGCCCTGGTGGACGTGCTCCGCGCGGCGGTATCGGAGATCGAGCAATACGAGCGCGTCACGCTCAATGTCCAGCCCGGGATCGCGGTGCGCGGGCAGGCAGTCAATGACGTCGTCCACCTGCTGTCCGAGCTTGCCGAGAACGCGACATCCTTCTCGTCCGCTGAGACCCCGGTCGCTATTGCGGGTCACCTGCTGAGCAGCGGCGGCGTGCTGCTCGACATCACCGACCACGGCGTGGGGATGGGTGCCGAGGAGATGGCCCATGCCAACTGGCGGCTCGACAACCCGCCAGTGGTCGACGTCGCGGTCTCGCGCCGGATGGGCCTGTTCGTGGTCGCGCGGCTGGCCGCCAGGCACGGCATCAGGGTCAGGCTGCGGCCGGCTGCGGCCGGCGGCCTGACGGCGCTGGTCTGGCTGCCCGACGAGGCGGTCACGCATGAGACCGAGGGCGGCTCTCCCGGGCTGCGCCGGTCCGACGCGAGCGCGCTGGATGCCGCGGCCGAGACCACTGTGTCGGCTGGCTTCTCCGCGACCGGGTTCGCCACGGCGGGCCCAGCGCCTGCCGAGTCCGTGGCCGGGGTCTTCAGCACGGGCGAGTGGGGGAGCGGCGAGCGCACCGCCGCAGAAGAAGCTGTCACCGCCGCCAGGACGCCAAAGTTCGCGCCGCTGCGGGCCGACGCCGAGGACAATGGCAGCTTGCGCCCGCGCCGGATTCCCGGCACGGGGCCCAAGCCCGGCGCGACGACGAGCCCGCTGCCCGCGTTCCGTACCAGCCCGCAGCCAGCGGCGGATACGGAAGCGGCCCCGTTCGGGGCGGGCCCGCCCTCGCCTGCGGGCAACGTTCCTGCGGCGAGCACCGGCCAGGAGTCCCCCTTCGGGAACGGCGCCGACTCATTCGGCGCGAGCCCGAGTACTTTCACGCCGGGTTCTGACTCCGGCGCTTCAGCGGGCACGGATGCGTTTAGCACGTCCCCTGAGCCCGCCGCCGCGGAGCCAGCCGCCGCTGATGCGGATCCGTTCGTGGCCAGCGCCGAGGCATTCGGCACCGCGCCTCAGCCGGTCGTGGGTACCGGGCCGCAGCCGGTGCTTGGCGCTCCGACCACGGCCGGCCAGACGGCTGAACGGCCGGCGCCTGCCGATGGTGGCTTTGCCTCCAGCGGCTGGACGCCAGGTTCGTCGGCGCAAGGTGGCGTGGTCGTCCCGCCCGCAGCGTCCGTCGGAAAGGAGAACCGGCTGCCCATCTTCGAGTCAGTGGAGTCCGACTGGTTCCGCCGCGGACGACACGCTGTCGCTGGTGCAGGCCAGGGGGATGGGAAGTCAGACAGCTGGAGTTCGCCCGCCGACGAGGGCTGGCGCGCGGCAGAAGTAGTCAGCGCGCCTTCGTCGGGTGGCGTCACTACGGCTGGCCTGCCGAAGCGAGTACCCAAGGCGAACCTCGTGCCCGGCACAGCCGGGCTCGAGCCGGCCGCCGCGCCCGCGCCGGCTCGCTCGGCGGCAGCCACCAGGGATCGATTCGCGAGTTTCCAGCGAGGCGTCAGGGAAGGCCGCGCAGCCGGGCGCGGCACCGAGGAGTCCCAGGAGCGAGAGGACGACGGTGGTACGTGAGGCGCGCGCTGATGCCATCGAGGATGCTGGCATGCTGAGGGCATCGCGGCGGCTGAGCCTGCCGGCATGCGCGGGGCGGCCTGCGATGCCAGCGGGAGAACCGGAGGCAGGTCACGAAAGGAAGGAGCGCCCGTGAGTCCGCTAGTGCGCCCGGCGCAGGACCTGAACTGGCTGATCACGAACTTTGTCGAGCGGGTTCCTTCCGTCGCGCACGCGATCGTGGTTTCGTCCGACGGCCTTCCGATGGCGTTCTCGCACGGGTTCCCGGCGGACCGGGTGGACCAGCTCGCGGCGGTGACATCAGGCCTGACTAGCCTGACCCAGGGCGCTGCCAGGGTTTTCGAGGGCGGCGCCGTGACCCAGACTGTCGTGGAGATGCAGCGCGGCCTGCTGATCGTGATGGCGATCAGTGACGGGTCGAGCCTTGCAGTACTTGCCGCCGCCGACTGTGACATGGGCCTTGTGGCCTACGAGATGGCCCTGCTCGTCGAGCGAGTGGGCAGCGCCCTCACCCCGGAAGTGCGTAGCGCCCTGCCGCCGGACTGGCCGGAGAATGGCGCACAGTGACAGGAGACGCCAGTGCCGGGCTCAGCCAGGAATGACTGGGAGCCAGCTGACGGCAGATACTTCCCTGAACAGGCCGATACTAAGCCCGTTCCGAGGAGTGATCCGCCAGCGGGCGGCATACCCAACCCACGCGATCCGGGTCAGCATGACTCGCATCCCTACGGCGCGCAAGAAAGCGCCGGTAGCGCGCTGGTCCGACCGTACGCCGTTACCGGCGGCCGGACGAAGCCCCGGTATCAGCTGCAGATCGAGGCGATGGTGGCGGCCTCGCATTATGAGGCACGTGACCTCTCGGTGCTGAGCCCGGAATGCCAGGCCATCCTCGGCTTCTGCCGGGACTGGCGCTCTGTCGCGGAGGTCTCCGCGGTGCTCCGGATGCCGCTTGGCGTGGCGCGTGTCCTCATCGCCGACATGGCCGTCCAGGGCCTGGTCCGGGTCCACCAGATGGACCATGCGCACGGGCGCCCGGACCTTAACCTGCTCGAAAGGGTTCTCAGTGGACTTCGCAAGCTCTAAAGCCGGCCAGGGGGACGTGGCCGAAGCGGCCATGACGTCTGTCAAGATTGTCGTGGCGGGCGGCTTCGGCGTGGGCAAGACCACTTTCGTCGGCTCGGTGTCGGAGATCACGCCGCTGACAACCGAGGCTGTGATGACCTCGGCGAGCGACGGTGTCGATGACCTGTCGCATACGCCGGACAAGACCACCACCACTGTCGCGATGGACTTCGGCCGGGTGACCCTGGATGCCGGCCTGATCCTGTACCTGTTCGGCACGCCAGGCCAGCACCGGTTCTGGTTCATGTGGGATGACCTGATTCAGGGCGCGATCGGCGCGGTCGTCCTCGTGGACACACGCAGGCTGGCTGATTCCTTCCCTGCGGTGGACTACTTCGAGTCGGCCGGCCTGCCCTTCATCGTCGCCGTCAACGGCTTCAACGGGGACTTCCCGCACGCTGTCATCGACGTGCAGGAGGCCCTGTCGGTCAGCCCGCACGTGCCGATGATCGAGTGTGACGCCAGGGACAGGAAGTCCACCAAGTCGGCGCTCATCGCGCTGGTGGAGCACGCAATGGCGATGCAGCTGAGTGTCAGGTAGCCGGCATCGCGGCCTCCGGTCGCTGGCCTGACGCGCATCGGGGTTAGCGCCTGCTGTAGCTTGAGGACGCAGTCCCGCGGGGCGGTAGCTCAGCTGGTCAGAGCAGCGGACTCATAATCCGCCGGTCGTGGGTTCGAGCCCCACCCGCCCCACCACTGCCTGCCGGATCGCTGCCGGGGCCGTGCCATGGCCGCGGGCCGGTCTGCGCGGTCTCCGATTGTTGCGCAGTCGGCCACAGGTGAGTTTCATGCGGTGCGCCGGTCATCACTGAGGGGTCTGCACCGATAGGCGCCAGGCTGCCAGTGCGGAAGGGAGTAACCATGGGACAGCCGGTTGTGCACTTCGAGATCATCGGGAAAGACCCGGAGAAGCTCCGGGGCTACTTTGGCGAACTGTTCGGATGGGAGTTCGACACGAGCTCCCCGGTCGCGGAGGCGGTGTCGGAGCCGATGAACTACGGCTTCGTGAACCGCATCACGACCAGCGACGGGACCGGGATCCCGGGCGGCGTCGGCGGAGGCGCGGGCTACGACGGCCACGTGATCTTCTACGTCGGCGTTCCTGACGTGGAGGCCGCCCTGCAGAGGGCCGAGAGCCTCGGCGGGAAGCGCCAGATGGGTCCCGCCCAGGCGCCGACGGGCCTGGTGGTCGGCCACTTCATCGATCCCGAGGGCCACTTGATCGGCGTCGCCGGGCCCGCGTAGCCGCCGGCGTGTGAACGCAACGAGAAGGTTCCCTGCCTGGGTGAAGGGGATCTGGTAGTTCCTGCCCGGTCGGCGTGCTGGCGGCCCGATGCCGGGAAGCTCCTGGTAGATCGGTGGCTGCTCATGCGGCTCCTGGTAGTCGTCAGCATTCGGATCGATCTCCATACGGTCTGCACAGCTTCTGCGTCCGGCCGGCACACAGCCCTGCCTGAGTTGGTGGCCACGGGATTGAGATTCCTCCCGGGCTGCGCTGAACCTCGGTAGCGCTTAAGGCGCAGCCAAGCCGAGGTGGCGTATGCCAGCAGCTGTCCTTCGCCGGATCCCGCTCTCCGTAAGCGACCTTCGGGCCCTACTCTCGGTCAGCGAGGCACAGGCCGGCCCGCGGGCAACCGCGACGAGCAGCGGCTGTTCGTCGCCATAGGGCTGAGCATCAACTTCGGGCACACGACCGTGATGCAAGACTGGCCGGTCACCGCGGTGAACTACCAGGCCGCGATCGCGTCAACGCTGGGCGTCTCCGCTGCCGCCGCGGCGGTGATCGCGGCGCAGTACCCGCTCAGCGCATTCCCGAGCCCGCCGCTACTGGGCGAACTTCGCCGCGCGGGGCTTCCCATCCTCGGCAGACCAGCCGTGGTGGCCGGCCTTCGGCAGCCACTGCCAGCAGATGATCTCACTGGTACCGCCGCGGCCCCAGGTGGAGACGAACTTCGCCGCGGAGCACCACTGCGCGTTCTGGGCTCACGCCGGATAGCCCGTGCAGCCAGATTTGAAACGCGAGATTCCCGGGCGGTGCCGGCCATCCAGGCCGGTGCCACCCGGTCCGCTGATCTTGCCAGCTACGGCCTGAGGAGCGGCCCGATGAAACAGGCACACTCCGCCCATCAGGATCGCCAGAAAATGCCGGTCCGCGGCGCCGCGGTCGCCGGCTAGGAGGTGCTCCGGCGCAGCACAGTTTTGGTGAGGCGACCCGTCACCGGCGAGGTGCTGCGACGCGTTCCCCGGGAGCTGATGAATCGTCCCTTGGTTGCTTATGAGGATCTTCGGGGGGTCCAGCCGTCCATGCCCATCCAGGCGCCGGAGAAGTCGAGCCTGCCGCCGAGTTGATCGTGGGAGGTGCTCTTCAGCCGCGGGCCGTTGAGCTCGATCCAGTCGCCGCAGGGCCGCATGCGGGCCAGGCCCGGGCCCATGTTCTCCAGCGTGATGCCGCCGAGGGCGGTGATCTCGGTGGTCGAGCCGAAGCCCTGGTCCATGGTGGCGTCCGGGCCGAAGGTGTCCGCGCCGACGCCGATGGCACCGTGCTCCCATAGCCACTTGGTGGATGCGGCGCTGAAGCCGGGGACGTCATCGTAGTAGTCGTTGTACCGGCCCGGTACCCGCCGGTTACCCAGGTGATAGAAGCTGGATAGCCCGGTGTAGAGCACCACGTATGAGTTTTGCGGGATCGCCCTGCACCGGGTGCGCTGCAGCCAGTTCTGGATGTAGCTGGCGGTGATGAAGAAGTCGCCGTTGCCGTGGCGGGCCAGGATCAGCGGCTTGACGTTGATCATTATCAGCGGGCGCAGGCCGAAGAATTTCTCGGGCAGGCGGTCAAGGCACGGCTTGTTCTCGTGGAAGTGGCACGGAGCAGAGATGTGCGTGCCGGTGTGGGTGCCCAGCGACTGAATCTGCTCAAGCGTGTAGCCCGATCCCTGGTGGCAGCGGCGCACGCTGGGATGGGCGTTGACGCAGTTCCACAGCTGCCATCTGAACTTGGGGTCACCCGGGAAGATGGGCGCGTTGTCGCTCAGCGGCTGTCCCAGGAAAACCTGCTGCGAACGTGCCGGGTTCCGCGGATCGACCTGGGCGTAGCCACGCGGGATGCCGCCGGCCGCCGCGCGCGCCTGGCCTCCCGCAATCGCGCCCACTGCCGAGTTCAAACCCAAGACGAAGCCCGCTACCAGGCCAAGCGCAACGGCACTAAGGGCAAGCGCGCCCACCTTCGCGTGCCGCCGGGTCTGCTGCATGGCGGCCTCCTTCCCAGACCTTGAAAACCAAGGCAGCTTGAATTTAGAAATAGGACCGCGCCAGGGAACGGGCGGAAAGAAGCAGGCCACCTTCCCGGGAAATTGGCACATAGGGGCTTTGCCCGGCTGCCGCCGATTGCAGAAAGCCAGCTACCAACGGCAGCCGAACTCCATACTGCACCCAGGGGGCATATACGCTCAAGCCCACGCGGATCGCTGGGACAGCTGACACGCAGGACGTGGCCCGCCAGGGCCCGGCCGAGGCCTCAGCCAGCCGGAGCCAATGCAGCCGTCTCGGCGCGGCCAGCTCGGGGCGGACAGCGCTGGAAGCGCGGGCACCAGCGCAAGACGAGCGCAATCAGAACACCCTGTTCGGTAACGGTACGGACGCCTATGCCGCCCACCTGGCATTAGCACCGAACGGCGGCTCTGCGAGCTGCCCGGGCCGAGGATCTACTACGGTCCGTGACCACGCGCGCGGTGAACCTGACCTCGGCTAGTGAGTCAGCCATCTAGCCTGTTGCGGCCTGACAGCGGCGGCATGACAGAAGCGCGCCCGCGAACCCCGGCCGCCAGCGGATCGCGGAGGTGGCGGGGCTGGGTGCCTGTTAGATGCGCAGGGTCCTACCATCCAGGGATGGCCTATGACGAGGTACTGGCCGGGCAGGTCCGTGACTGCCTGCAGGAGGATGCCGGCGCTGCGGCCGCCGGCACCTGCGGGGCGAGCCACGTTCGTCTCGGCAGCTGGCGGACCTGCGACCAGCTCGCCACCGGCCGCGGCCCCGGTCCGGATGCTGCCGGCGCGCGCCTTATCGATATCACCGTCCGCACCCTCTGCGCCGGCACTGGAGCAACCACATGACGACCATGACGATCACCGAGGCTCCCCTGGCGGTCGAGGATCTGCTGGCCGTGGTCGACGGCGCGCGGGTCGAGCTGGACGACGGGGCGCGTGCCAGGATCGCGGCCAGCCGGGCTGTCGTGGACCGGGCCCTGACTGGCGGCGAGGCCGTCTACGGCCTGACGACCCAGGTCGGCCATGGTAAGGACACCCGGCTGACCGAGGAGGAGATCCGTGGCGAGCAACGCTTCCTCGTCCTGTCGCACAGCGGCGGGATCGGCCCGCCCCTGCCCACCGCGATCGTGCGCGCCGCGCTCGCTGTACGCCTGAATGGCATCGCCCGCGGGGGATCGGGCGCTGGGGTCGCGGTCGCGGAGATCCTGGCGGCCATGCTGAACGCCGGCGTGCACCCGCTCGTGCCCGAGACGGCCTCGGTCGGCGCAGCCGACGTTGCGCAGATGGCCGGGATGGCGCAGGTCGCGATCGGCATGGGCCGCGCTGAGTACCACGGCGAGGTCCTGCCCGGCGGTGAGGCGCTGCGCCGCGCGGGGATCGCGCCGCTGGTGCTCGATGGCAAGGATGGGCTAGCGCTGATCTCAGCAAACGGCGTTTCTGTCGGACAGGCGGCGCTGGTCGTCGTCCGGGCCGCACGGGCGGCGGAGGCCGCGGACGTCGCTGCGGCGCTGTCGATGGAGGCGACCGGGGCCAACACCTCGGTCCTGCACCCCGCAGTGGGGCGGGCCAAGCCGATCCCCGGGCAGGTCGCGGCCGCCGACCACCTGCGCGTGCTGCTCGCCGGGAGCCCGCTGCTGGACCCGGGCAGCGCCCGGTCGGTCCAGGATGCGCTGTCGTTCCGGGTCGTGCCGCAAGTCCACGGCGCTTTGCGCGAGTACATCACCGCAGCCCGGTGCGCGGTCACCGCGGAACTGAACGCCGCCTGCGACAATCCACTGGCGTCCGTGCCCGAGCAGGCGCTGGTCAGCAACGGGAACTTTCACCCGATGATCCTGGCGATCGCGTGCGACGCGCTGCGGATTGCCCTCGCCCACGTCGGGCAGCTGAGCGAACGCCGGATGACCCACCTGTGGGATGCCTTCTTCCGGCAGCTGAGCGGTGGCCCGCCGCAGACGGCGGCCTACGGCCTGCAGCTGCGTTACCCGGCGGCGGCCCTGTTCCCCGAGTTGAAGCAGCTCGCGGCGCCGGCGAGCCTCGACACGCCACCGCTGGACCTCGGCGTCGAGGACCACGGCACCGGCGCACCGCTCTGCGTGCGCAAGACCGACGCCGCGCTGGGCCTGCTCGAGGACCTCCTGGCGATCGAGCTGCTGCTGGCCCGCGACCTGCTCGCGGTGGCGCCGGCCAGGCCGGTTCTTGGCGCCGGCACGGCCTTGGCCCTCCGCACGGTCGAGCAGGCGATTGCCACCGCCGACCCCCATCCGGACGCCGTTCACCGCGCCCTGCGAGACCGCTTCCCAACCCGTCCTGCAACCGGGAACCAGGAGAACTCAGCGAACTGAAAGCGGTCCATCGACCAGGCCGCAACCACGATTCCGCCATGTACTCATAACGATCTTTATGAATGGTCGTAACCAGCCGAAACGGGCGCGGGTGCTCGCCACGGATTGACCTTGGACCGCAGCATGTGGCGGCCGGTGCTGGCGGAGCTGGAGAAGATCGATCCCGGGCGCCGCGTGCTCGCCGTGGACCTGCCCGGCAACGGCCAGTCGCCCTGGCTGGGCGTCTCACGACCTCGAGAGCGTCGCCCACGCCGTGCACCAGATGGTGGCCGAGGGCCCGCGCACCGTGCCTGAATCCCTTGATCACCCGGTGATCCACCCCCTGGACGTGGATCGGGGCGCGGTCTGCATGGACGGCGACCGGCCGTTCCGGCCCGGGGACCGCTACGCCACACGCCCGCTCGGGGTCGCCGGGGACATCCCGGTCACTGAGGTTGTGTGCCTGTCCTGCGATAACTCACCGGTGCAGTCGTAGATCATGATCGGCACCAGCCAGTTCGCCCTCGTCCCTGTCCCGACCTAGCGGACGGACCGGCGATCCGATCGGCCTGCCGGCCCGCCAGCCCATTCACATGCCCCCGCGATCACCACATGGCGATCCGGGTGCGTACCGCGCCCGGCGACCCTCTCGAAGCGGGAGCCGCCCATATCAATCCGTCGGTTCTGGCGCAGTTAGCCAGAGCGTCAGCCCACTGCGCGCACCGAATGGCGGTTCGCGGGCGGTGTTGTGTTCGCGCCTGGTGACCTTGGCCAACCGTCCGGCAGCGGCTTGCGCGTGTGACCTGGGATGCAAGGTAAGCGTCAAGGCGAGTGCAGCACGGGAGGTTCAGGCTGGCAGCGCAGCCTTGTGCGGCAGTTCCCGGCGGGGGAAGTCGCTGGCTGCCAGCTACGGAAGGGCGCGTTGACATGCGGAAGCGGGTGCACGGGCCGTTCGGCCTGGGCGCGGTGAAGGGACCGACGGTCCGGTGTCAGCGGACTGTCCTGGTGGTGATGCACACAGGTGCCGGGGCCATGCGGGACGGCCGGCTGCCGGGAACTGCGGCGGCGTAGGAGCGCGCCGTGACAAGCACGCTGGCAGCCCGGCCTATTGAAACACGGCTACGGCCCCTGTATGCGACCGGATTCATTCATGGCTTCGCGCTGTGGTACGCGGTCGAGAAACTGTTCATGAAGTCCATCGGCTTCAACGATTTCCTGATCACCATCGCGACGATCACTTACATCGTCGTCATGACGACGGCCAACATCCCGCTGGGCGTGCTCGCTGACAGGTGGAGCCGCAAGGGCGTGCTCTACCTGGCGAGCTGCGCACTCATAACGGGCACGGTGATCTGCGGGCTGAGTCATGGGTTCTGGATGTATGTCGCCGGGCTATCGGTCTGGGGCCTGTTCTACGCCTGCTACGCGGGGACCTACGATTCGGTCATCTACGACGTGGTCCTGGAGGAAACAGGCTCGGCTGACAGCTACGAGCACTGGTTCGGCCGGGTGCAGATGTATGACTCTGCCGCGTTCATTACCGGGGCACTGGCCAGCGCGCTCGTTGCCCATTTCGCCAGCCTGCGGGCAGAGTTCTTCCTGACGATCCCCGTTACGTGCTGCGCGTTCCTCACCTTGCACCGGTTCCGGGAACCGTCCCTGCACAAGGCAGCAGAACGCGTCCGCCTGGGCGCCCACCTGGGACAGCTATGGAAGGCGATGACGACAAATCCCGGCGTGGCCTGGATCGCGGCGTGCCTAGTCTGCAACCTGCTGGCAATGCGGCTGCTGTTTGAGTTCATGCAGCTCTGGTATCTCGGGCTGGCATTGCCGGCGGCGCTGTTCGGCCCGAGCTTCGCCCTGGTCTACGGCGGATCCTGGATGGGCGGCAAGTTCGCCGGCCGGCTTCGAGGGCCGGCAGTCATCATGACGGCCGGGCTGCTCGTCCTGGCGGTCAGCGCGGGCCTGTTGTTCCGGGTCGCGGTGGTCGCGGTCGGCGCGCAGGTGCTCGCGATTACCGGGATCATCGCCCTCCAGGTGGTTCTCAGCGGCTACCTGCATGACGCGATGCCGTCCAGTATCCGGGCCGGCGCCTCATCGGTGGTCAGCACCGCCAGCATGCTGGTTTTCCTCCCCGTGGCGCTCGGCTTCGGTGTCGTGGCCCGGGATGAGAGCATTTTCCGCGCGTCGTGGTTCGTGATCGCCGCGATCGCCGGCATGGCCGTCGCGCTCGCCGCGGTGGTCAGCCGGAACCTCGCGTCCCGGTACGGCTTGCGGCTGACGACGGCCGTGGCGGCAGGGCTTACCGTTGCGGCCGCTGCCGTCGCGGCTTACGAGCTCACGTTAGGCCCGGCTGTCAGCATAGAGGCAGCGAGGACGGCCGTGCCGCCGGCACGAGCGGCGGGTTACCCGGCTTTGCGGCATCCTGGGTTGCCACGGCCTTACCACCCCGGGAGCCCGCCGCTCGCCTCACCCTTGTTCTCCCCGCAGCCCGTCGTGCCGTCAAGCGCCCTATTGCCTGTGCCCTCATCGCCAACCTCGCCGTCGCCGGCACCCTCGGCGCCGACGACACCAGTACCCTCGCCGGCCTCGCCCTCGCCGGCCTCGCCCTCGCCGGCCTCGCCCTCGCCGACCTCGCCCTCGCCCTCGCCGACCTCGCCCTCGCCCTCGCCCTCGCCCTCGCCAACGTCCCCGTCGCCAGCACCATCGCCAACCTCGCCATCACCAACATCGCCGACGCCGACCTCCCCGTCACCCTCTTCGCCGTCCTCAACGTCGCCCTAGGGGTCGCCGGCGCACGCCGTATGGTGACCCGGCACCCGGGCCTGGCCCGTGTGAGCTGTCGTCTCCGACTTCGAGGAGCAGGCCGGAGTGCCTGAGGGCGATGCCAGGCGCCTGGTGGGACTAGACGGGGGAACCGGCCGCTTCGACGAGCTTGCCAGGAACGCCGAGCAGACCATGGCGCTGATCTAACTTAGACCGTCACATCGCATCAGCCCGAGACGGCCAGCGCTAAATTAAAACGATCTTGAAACGGCCGTGAGTTTGCCCTTGCCGTAGCCTTGAGCACGGCTACTGGTACTACAGTCGCGGTTTTCCGGCGCGTGGCTGCGCTGTCGCTGAGCGCTATGTGCCGTCCGGCTGCTGCGGTTACATTCGGTCACCTCCTTTCGGCCGCAGCTGGTTACCCGGTCGCGGCCCGGAGCTGGGCGAGGGCGGCCAGGGCGGTGTGCCGGCAGATGGCGTCGAAGGTGCGGG
>Ga0137384_10003218_pt1 | contig 12971 bp, 17 predicted proteins | sample SagtaG_2_FD_104922 | JGI IMG/M metagenome (GOLD analysis project Ga0137384, IMG submission 104922) | Vadose zone soil microbial communities from Sagehorn Ranch, Mendocino, California, USA - Sage2_R_60_16 metaG | ecosystem: Environmental > Terrestrial > Soil > Vadose zone | place: USA... | reverse complement strand
TGCTGGTAGACTTCGCTAGTCATGTGCTGGCGGAGTTCCGCAGGTTCAATTACCTCGCAATCGATGCCCCAACTTCTGACCCAGGGGATAAATTCTTCGACTGCATCGATTTCTGCGTGCCAAAGCAAGGTGCCATCAAGCTGAGGCTCGGAACGTTCAGAGGGATGCCAGTGACTCTCGCGTACCCGCCGTTCAACTCGCTGGCTGAAGCACAGCGTAACAGGAGTTGGTTTGTCTTCTTCGTCGAACCAGATGCCCCACGCGCCTTCCAGTAATTTGACGGCATCGAGGGTTGCAGGAACCTGAAAGGTTTCGTCGGTAAGCACAATGCTTTCGATGCGCTCCAGCTTTCGCGTACGTAGCTTCCCTGGAGGATCGGAATGGCCGATGGCGTAGGTGCTGAAACCGATGGCGGATGGTTCAAGAAAATATGGCGCGAAACGATGGCGAAATGGTTGCTTTGCGCGCAGAGGACGATACTGGATATCAACGATACGTCCCTCCATCCATGCCTGACCTAGCGTTTCGAGTACATATTGGTGATGGGAGGGTATAGATGGTAGGCGAGAACGCAGCGCCTGAGTTGTGTTGTTGATGTGGTTACCCAGTGGCCGAGATATAGCGTCCAATGCAACTGCCATTTTTTCGAGCGCAACGACAATGTGTTGGTTCGGCTTGTCACTGTAGCGCGCAAGAAGACGGCAAGCTAAGTAAACAGTGAGAGCTTCATCACGCTGCAATTTGATACTGGTGATATAGGCGTTGCGATCAATATACCAGCGTTTTTGATCATCGTAGCGCAGTGGTACTCCACGTTTGACGAGGCTTCTTTCGAGACGACCTATTGTCGAGCGATTGACGCCACAGCGACGAGCGAGATCTGCCTGGCTGAGCGGTTGACGGCTCATCTTCAGAAGGTTTTCGACCTGGTCAAGCAGTTGACTGCGAGATTCTGCAAGGTTCAAGTTGTTGCTCACATTTCATTTCTATGTTGCTACGATATTTTTTCGTATGAGCAGTTATCGTTGCTCTAAAACAAGAATACCCAGGAGATGTTGCAGGTAACGCAACAGTAGATAGGATTTTTATTCCTCAGTTATTCTCAAGCCATTTCTACGACCAAATTCTCTAACTTCATCTACTTGCCCAGTTGTCACAATCCACCAAGCCTGGCTATCTATTTCTTGATAGGTTGCTAGTAAAAAATCTGCCCTAAACCGCTGCAATATCAGCCGAAAGCGGTGTTGGTCTCCAATCTGCGCAAATCGTATTGCCACATGATCGTCATTTATACTGCGCATAATAATAGTTGGTATTCTTGTAGATTCGCTCTGGGAATTACTTGCTAATTTGGCCATCTACTTCCTCCTTTTCAGACTGTTAGTTCATCTACCCAAATGATACCCTGAAAATGCGCAGAAATCAATCCTTGATGCTTGGTTTTTGAAAGGATATTCTATAGTGCCATCAATGCTTCCTCATTGGACGTTTTTATATAAAAACAAGCTTGTCCACCTTGTAACTCTTCTTAAATAAGCTTATAATCTTAACACGACGCGCTCTGAGCGTACTGAAAGTGATGTTTGGTGTTTGATACCCAGGCCTTGATCCATTTTTCGATCCTCTGAGGATACTTTGAAATAGCAGGTTGCACATGCTTTTATCGCTGCTCTGCATTCATCACTATTGATACGGTAATGTATGAATCTTCAAGATACGCAGCTTTTGGTGAGAAGTTCAAGGAAACGCGAGAAAAACCTTGTGACAGGAAAAAACGTTTCCAGATAGGCTTCCAAGGAAGCGAGAGAAGAGCAGCAAATGGTCATCGCTACTTGACTGAGTAGTGTACGGACTATCCAAAGAAAATGCGCGTTCTGGTTGAGAAGGCGACGACAAAACTCCTCATGATTCATCCTACCCTCACATGCTAACGGCATCAAGCTGCATAGTACTGCGCCTTTTTCAAATGGCAAGACCAAGTTCGCATCAACATGACCGGGCCATACTTGACCAGCAGTGGCGGTCGTGATTGCTAGCCAACCAGTAAAAAACGAAGAATGCTATGTAATGAAAGAGAACTATTGACTGGATAAAAACGGGAGCGCCTTAATTGCTATACCGTTCTAGATGACCATACCCATCCCTTCATCAGTAGTTGAGCTTTATAATTTTAGCAGAGGTGAAAGAGGCTGTCAATTTAAAATGACAAGTTGATGAGTTGTGAATTTGTCAGGATCTGCGAATTATTGCTGAGAGCCGAAGGCGCCCAAATCCGCTAAGATAGAACTTCCCGGTTTGATCTTTGTGAATAAAGGAACCATTGACGATGTATGCTGCGAAAGATGACCAGCACTGGAAGTGTTACGTGGCACGATGTGAGCTGCCAGGGGTTTTGCACAAAAATCGATGAAACGCCCGAATTGCCTATTATGCCTGCGTCTCGTGAGCTTGGCAGGGGTGCGAGATCGGGCTTTTTATGCAAAGTCTCTGTTTATTTCATTTGGATATAGCAGTTCACCAACTCTGCGATTTCCGCAGGAAGAGAGCCAAGTGGGTTGTTTCTCAGGTCAAGGAGCGTCAAGCTCATCAATTGTCCGATTTCAGGAGGAAGAGAACCGAGCTGATTCCCATTCAACCCAAGGAGCGTCAAGTTCGCCAACTGCCCAATCTCAGGAGGAAGGGCAGTGAGTTGGTTCTCGTTCAGATAAAGGCGTTCTAATAAGGTCAAATATCCGATCTCAGGTGGGAGAGTAGCCAGGGAGTTATTGCTCAGGCCAAGGAGCTTCAAGCGGGTTAACTGGCCGATTTCACGAGGAAGGACATTGAAGTAGTTCCTGTTCAGGTAGAGGCGCTCCAAGCGGGTCAATTGCCCGATCTCGGAGGGAAGGTAAGTGAGGCCCAGGCGGGACAATGCCAGGTCTATAAGATAGCCTGCTTCATCATATCGAGCCTCGATGGAAGACAAGGGGATACCCATTGTCTGACAGATCTCCTCTACTATGGCTCGGTCATCGCGTTGAGATGCCCTATCGTTTCTCAATTTCTTATTCGCCATACTTCTTGACGCCTTCTACTAAGCGCATGTTTTGGTATTCCAACTGCTGGCCCAGTTCATCAACGGCGCGCTCGATCTTGCCAAACGCAGCATAGACATCCTCAAGCGCAATTCGGCAGGACTCGACTCTTCCAGGTTGCGAAGTGTTTCAAGGCGTGCACACAACGTATGCTGTGCTTCAATGATGGCTTCTATCATCCATACTGCCTGTTCTTCTCGCGTGTTCTGTGAACCACGTTGAATGACTATATCAACGTCTTTAAGCGATCTACAATGAGTAGTCCACTACCTACCTCTTCACACCAGTATTGTGCAGGGTTGCCAACCCTTTCAACACACCATCTGCCCCATTTCTCCAGCTTTTCGTGAGTGAACACTTGCTCGTGACCATATGCTGCTGTGGCTTGTTCCTCGTAAGGAACAGCTATGATCAGACGGCGGCGTGTAACTCTCAGGAGATGCTCGAACGCTTGGGAAAGGCGACTTTCCGGAAGATGTTCCAACATATGGATGGACGTGACCATATCAAAGGGTCCGAGTTGTGGAAAGTCAGGAGCCAGAACATCGACCTGTAAGAATTCCAAGTGGTTCGTCGTCGTGAGTGCGGCAAGATTTTTCGAGAGATTGATCGCATCACGACGGCTATCGACCCCGACAACTCTTCCTCCTTTGTCTTGCTCGCGTTCAGCTACCAAAATCGGCCAGAAAGCACAAGCACACCCAACGTCGAGGAGACTCGTGCCAACTTTGAGTGCAAAAAGACGGCGATAGACGCTTGCCGAAGCTGTAATGGTATCCTGTCGGTCTGCCTGACTTGAGGTATCGTCGAGTTGTTCACGGAGTCGGTGGAGGGTATTCATCGAGAAGAGGTTCCAGGCACCCACTGGATCATGAGGCGTCACCGAGTGAACAACACCGAGAAGGGCTGATCCAAACGCTTGATCCGATGCCATCAGACCCATTGGCTCCAACTCTTGCAAGAGATAATCCCCAAGATTGTTGTCTATCTCTTGTGGAGTAAAGCGGTGAACGAGCGTGACAACCTGGCTTGCAGGAGCACGAGCCAGTAGAAAGTGAGACGTCTCCTGCAACTGGAAACCCTGTTGCATCAGTCGCCTTCTCGCTTGCTCGAAGGCGAAGCCTGGTCGATGCATCACCTTAAAATTTCCGCTGATGATTGACGGTGCAGGTTTCGTGCCCTGAGCTGGTGGTTGCCTCATCTGGTTTGTCACAGCGTTGCCTCCAAGTACCGTGGACCATGTGCATGCGTATATAATATATGCAATTGAGGGTGCTGCTGAACCTCTCCGGCAAAATCTTTTACCTGAGCGTCTCCAGGAAACGCTGTCGTTAACTTCTGGACATGATCAACAAAACCACGGAAGAGCAGAGGTGAATCCGCCGCTGCAACAAGTGGTACAGCAGTACACGTTGCTTCGAGTGAACCTTTCCCGTCTCCTACCTTGAGACGTGCTTGCGCTTGCAGTAATCTCGTAGAGGCACGTTGATGTAACAAGTTCGGGCTCAGATTATCTAATGCTTGCTGCAAGTAGGTATCTGCTGTGGGGAAGTCGCCAGTGTAGAGCGAGCAGGTTCCCCGGTAGAGTTGCCAAATCGCGAAATCAAATTCGTCATTGCCTTCAAATTGGTTCAGTAATTCAGCTGATGCAGCCAGTTTTTCATCCATCATGTCTCGTTCACCGAGTAATGCGGCACTTTCTGCCCAATGAGCTAGAAAACGAGCGCGGGAAGTAAGCGCACGAGAATCATCGTAACTACTCAGGAGGTGAAGGGCGGCCTCAGTGGTTTGGATGGATTCAATCTGCCTTCCACAGGCTTTCAAAACACCTGCTTGCCAACTCAAGCTTTCAGCCATGTTCCACGGATCGCATGCCTCTATCGCGGTAAAGTATGCTTGTTTGTGAAAGTGCAGGGCTTCAGCGTAGCGCGATTGAAAGAAGAGAGCGGCTCCAATTAAGCGGTACACAGGCGAATAGAATAAAGGACGCACTGTGGGATAGAGTTCTTCATGTACATATCGTATCACCTGGAGTTGTGCTTGTCCGATAACAAGCACCTGAGACATGCTTGCCGTGGTGAAGCGTTTCCATGCTGCACCGATGTTTTCACCGAGTGCACTGTGAAGCTGGGTTCGTTCCTCTAACGAAACATGTTTCTCAGATGAGAAAATGGGAATGCTGCTCATCATTGCAGCGACGGTGAGTTTGAAGAATCGGTCGAGCAGGGCTCGTCGCGAAATCATTTTTCGTACACTCTCTGGCATAGCCTGAAGATCCTCTAAAATGATGCGTTGCGCGTCGAATATCTCGTCGATTGACCATCCTAGATCAAACAGCGGTGCGAGATCACCCGATATCAGTGCAACCCCCGCTTCTCCCTGTTGTTCAAGCGTCGTACCCAACTTTGGATGCAAGACATCAACAGCTTGATGTTGGGGAAGGTACACTGCTGGCATGCCCTGCAGGATATCTGAAGAAACTCCTGCCTGGCTTCCTGCATCGAGTATGAGAGATTGCACTGGTGCAACTTGCCGAGAGTATGCACTACTCTGTATTTGTTTGTCAAATTGCAGACTTGCTTCTGCATTTTCACGTATCAGGTCATTACCTGGGATTGTGGATGGACCTGGAATGGAAGAGGGAATCTGAGAGATGGAAGGAGGTTCGGTAACATCTTGTTGCTCAAGGAACCCCAGTTCAGCTGTAGTGGATTTTCCAAACAACCGACAGAGTTTTCTCTGATAGTGCGGTTGGGGTATGCTTACTCCTCGTTCCCATCTTCCTACAATATTAGCGCTGATATTACTATCGCGGCCTTCCTTTTCGCAGAGCTTATACAGCCGATCTGCTACATCTTGCAACGTCAAGCCCCGCAATTCTCGTTCACGACGGAGGAGCTTATTCGGTATCCTGGGATCGGAGCTCATCTTTACACCTTTTCCTGGCTCGATATACGATGCACCGATACGCGCTACTCTTCTTGAGTCTACCCCATCAAGCATGAATCTTCAACATTTTTCTGGTCCAATCTCCTGATGTACGTCTGTTGATGATTTATCTAGACGTTTCTGAACCTGAGATGGTGAAGGCTTCTTTCGTGGTCCCTTTGGTCCAGGTTTCCGCTCCTGTGCGAGAAAGTGCTCCAAGGAGTCAGTGTAAATGAACCAATCACGACCCATGCGAAAGCCTTCTAGGGGGCCTTTTCTGAGCATGAGTGCTAGATAGCTTTTACTCAAGCCTGTCCTTTTTTGAGCTTCTGGAGTCGGTATATGCTCACGATCTAAATCGGGCTTCATCATTCAAGCGGCGTCCTCAAATTCATCGGGATTGAATGGAAATGTAACATATCTCCACTCTCTGAAACAATTATACTACCTGATGTCAAGATAATACCAGGTAGTATGATTACACTTTCACAAGAGGAGCAGAAGTAGCAGAAAACGAAGCTCCTTTTCGAATACAAACAAATGTGATGGTTATAGTCGCGTTGAAGGCGTGTGAGAGTCGTGTTGAGGGCGTGTTGAAGTCGTTCCACAATGGTGAGAAGCCAGGTAAAATCATCATCAAGAAACACCTGCGGCGACAACCGCCAGTGTTTCGCTCACCCAGTCTCGCATGTGCACAGGTACGGTCAGGACAACTCTCCAGTGCACATGCCTCGTATGTCTGAGTCTGATGCATTATACCGCATCAGACTCGGCGTTACACACAGAAGCAAGAGGCCAGCAATGACACAGCCATCGACTTTCGCGCGGCGCATCTGCTATCACTATCCCTATGTGGCACCTGCGAACGTCCTCTCCGCTGAACCCGTTGACGACGAAGACGCATCGAGCTTACGCGCTGAGGCCAGCCACAATGGCGCATGCTATCTTGAGGTGACGCGCTTGTTCCAGGACGGGACCTACCTGGTGCGTGTCGCCGCTCAACCCGATCTCATTCGTACCCATGGCTATACTGTGGTTCTCTACGCGGCGCAGCTGGCCCAGGCGCGACCCTATGACTGCCGCTTGCAGGGCAAGGTCGCCTAAAACCAAAAGACCCGGAGCAGGTATCGCGGAGGGAACCTGAAGGCTTGGGGACAGGATCCCCATGCAAAGGAAGGTGTGCACTATGTCTCATAGCCGGACGGGGAGAAGTCATCACCAGCATTTTCACCATGTCCATCATATCCGACGGCAGGCTGCGTTATGCCCATTGATCTGTGAGGGATGCAACGAGCCACTTCGTCGGAAGCACTCTACTACCGACCTCTATATCGTTCTCTGTAGAGCTTGTTTCGTGAAGGAGAGGCATATGCCAACACTCACTACGACTGATCTTACCGCCTTTTGCGCGACCTGCCCTTCTGGTGATGAGGTAACTGCGATCCTTGCATCACTTGGATTTGCGCTCGTTTTCCAGATGAAAGCCGACAACGATCAGGCGTATCTTCATCTCGCCCCGCTACCAGCGCAGTTCCACTACCGCGACGATCAGGGCACAGAAGTGCTCTACCTGGCCGGTATCGATCTGGAAGACAATCAACCAGTGCCACCCCACGCGTCACGTTTCTGGCTGTATGCAGGTGCTGAAGCGAATGCACAAGAACAAGTGGCCCAGGTGCTTACGACAGCCTGGGCACTTTGCTGGCTTCCTCTTGATGAGCTACCCGTAGAAAACCCATCGACCCTGGAAGCAGTGGCCTGAAAGGAGTTTGAGACATGAGCAAACGTACACATCAGCACCAACCCGCTCTGCCCATTGCACAACTGCTGACCATCGCCCAGGTTGCTCAGTTGCTCTGCGTTCATCGCACCACGGTGTACGACCTCATCAAGAAAGACGGCTTGCCAGTGCTGAAGCTGGGCACCCGGTCAACCCGCGTGGACTCGATCAAGCTCCGGCAGTGGATAGATGAGCATGAAGGACTGTCCGCCTAGGAGGCACATCACAAAGGAGGTTTCACCACATGACCACACATCAAGAAAGCAGTTCATCCATGCGCATTCTCAGTGAGGAGCCCGACACCCGTTACATTGAGCTTTCCATGCAGTTTGAGCAGGACATCTTCTGGCACCCTTCGGTCACGATCACCATTGCTGCCTTCACCGACCATGGCGTCCTGCTTCACCGCATGAAAAGCGAAGAGACGGCGGTGCGCTTTGACCTCTCGAAAGAAGAGATCCAGGCACTCATCACCGGCTACACCGCTTACCTGGTCGCCCGTGAAAACGAGCCCTGTCGGCCCGCTATCGACCCGCTGGCTGACCAGGGTGAAGATGACTATCCTCCCCTGTAGTGCTCGTTGGGCAAGGCGGCGAGCTTGTTCCCTTGCCCTCTCATCTCTCGCGAAGGAGGTCCAAGCACACGATGATCGCATCTCGATCGTTCACCATTCCGACTGAAGGCACGTTGGCCGCCATGATCGCCTCAGACTCGGCGGTCAGGCTGCTGATCCTCTGTATGCTCGGTTACGTCCTTGTCAAGCTCTTTGCGTCTCTCAAGCGTTCGCTCGCCGCATCATACAGGAAGTGAGGCTGTCATGGACGACCACCGGGAACTCGACCCGTATCAGCCACCGTCACCGGCAGGCGGCTTTCTCCAGATCATCCTGGGCGCGATTTTCCTGCTCCTGGTGATCGTGGGCCTCATCGCCGGCTACGGCACGTTGTTGCAAACCGCGCCCATCCTGGTCAAGACACTGATCATCATGGTGCTGGTGGCTCTCCCCGCCTGGTTTCTCATCAGAGGCGGCAAGGAAGTCTACACCTTCTTGCACCACATCGAGCTCTCACGTATCGAGACACAGGCGCGGCGCCTTGAGCTGGACATGAGGGAAGCCCGGCTCGAGGCGATGCGGGCCGAGCAGCGACGCGCCGACGAGGAGCACGCGACAAGGCTCTACCTCATGCGGACGCGGCTCCCGGCGAACACAGAGGGCAATCGGGATTTCATCTATGATGAGCGCTCTGGCCAGGTGCTTGAAGTGCAGAGCGGCCAATTCATCCAGCCCGTGCCGCATCACTTCGCCCCGCGCTTTGAGTACAGGGATACCTCCACGCGGGTGAGCGAAGAAGCACAGCCAGCGCAACACCTGCTCCCGCCCCCGGTGGCCGCGCCCACCATTGAAAGCATCATCGGACAACTGCCCTACAACGAACTCATGACCGCCTATGGGGTGACGCTCGCCGCCGGCAAGCTCATCACGGCCTCCATTCCCGAAGCGGTCCACTTCAAGCTGGTGGGGGGCTCAGGCTTTGGCAAGTCCTGCGAAGCGGCGGCTCTGCTCAGGATCGCCACGCTGTGCAATGACCCCGACCACCTGCAGATCGCCCTCCTCGACCTGGAGCACAAAACCTCGCGGCTCTTCGAGCACCTGCCGCATGTCACCACCGTCAGAATGGGGCGCAAAGCGGTCGAGATGGCCATGCACGGGCCATCCGCCGATGAGGTGGCCTACAAATTGGGCGCCCTGGTCTATGAGCTGCAGCGGCGAGCGGCCAGGAACATCGAAACCCCGGTCCTGCTCATCTATGTCGAGGAAATGCTCTCCTTGCAATACGAGGTCGACGCTTCGCGCCTTAGCGAGATGCTCGACAACCTGGCCATCCTGGCCGTGCGCGGTCGCAAGTACGGTCTGTTCCTGGAGGCGTGTACCCAGGCCGACTACAGCACCCAGCAGCTCAAGGTAGCCCAAAAGCAGTTTCGCAGCCGCATTGCCTTTGCCATCGACCCCACGGCGGCGCGGGCCTCCGGCTTTAGCAATACGGAACTCATCAAGCAGAACTTCCAGAGCGGCCAACCCGGGCAATTCGTACTGGAAAAGCCGGGCTTTAGCGAATTGATGGTGGCCCCGCTCCTGGATGTCAAACAGGAGTTGAAACGCCTGGAAGCGGGCCCTTCCAGCGGACAGGACCCCACTTCCGCGGGGCCGGAAGTGGGCATATCGCCCGCTTCCCTTCATCCGAATGTGCGCGTGGTCCAGAGCCATGGAACCAGAGGCGGGAAGCTGGCGGAAGTGGACGATGAGGGGTCTGTCCCCTCACGCTCAGCTGAGCCGCTCTCCCCAAAAGCGCAAGCCATTGCCGCGCTGCTGAAACAGCGCAAAGGGCAGAACGAAATCATTCAGGAAATCTGGGGCGTCTCCGGGGGGCGTGCCTACCAGGTTGCGCTCGAAGAATACCGCGCGATTGTCGCCCAGCTCTTAGAGAGGGGCGCCTGAGCATGAGCAAGAACCAGTCAGCACCCGGCATGCAGCGCAAACCGTTAGGTGAGATGACGCCTGACGAGATCCGCGCCTGGATACGCTCGACCCGCACCGCCCTGCAGCGGAAGATGCAGCGCGAGCGGGCCTACCTCGACCGGCGTGCCAGTCTAGGGAGGTCCACCCCAACCGATGAGGCCTACGAGCAAGATCAACTGCTTGAGGCGGATCTGTTGGCCATGCTCGATGAAATGGAAGCGAGGGTGTAGGAGGTCATGATGCACATGTATCTTGTGAGCGTGCAGCACCGTCTCACCCGTTGGCGCAAGGCTGAAGCTGAGTCAGGTGATTCAGCAGGAGAGCAAGGGAGACACCCCCGTGATGGTGGGTTGTATCTCCCAGGTGAAGACTTCCACGACGCAACGATGACGAGGATTGTTCCTTTGGCGAAGCTGCTGAGAGCACAGGCGAGCGCCTCGAGCGCTCTGGGGACGTCCCCAGTCCGCGTTTCAGATGCGTACCGCCACCTGCCGATATGCCGATGCAGCCGAAAGGGTGACCAGGTCCGTGCTCAGTCCGCTTGTTCTTCTTTGCAGGACATTGGTCCCTGGTGTGCCGGTCGGAACGTGGACCAGGGACGTTCCAGGGACGTTCTTCGCACACCAACTGTGAAAGGAGTAATATTCAAATGACACAGACGACGACCCATGTGGACGCCATTTACTACGGCGGCTACGATCCCGGTTCGGGTATGGCCAGTCTCAAGCTCATCCCGGCTGATGACGTCGAGATGGCGCAGGATCTGTTCACCCTGCCCAGCGCCATCGCTGACGGCAACAGCGCGGATCTCCTCGACCGCGGCGACATCGACGCGACGCTCGCGCAGGTGCTGCGCCCCGGCGAATATGCGCTCTCTCTCCAGGACGCCGATTACTACCTCGGCGCGCTGATCGAGCAGGGCAAAAACGACACGGCGGCACTCGGCGCGGACCTGCGCTACTGGTCGATCCATAGCAAAGTGCTGCTGCTGGCGCTGGCCGCGAAGCTGATCCCAGAAAAGCGCTTCGAGCTGCGCATTGTCACGGCGCTGCCGGTCTCGCTCTACACCAGGGACAACCGCAGGAAGGTCAGAGACACGCTCTCCGGCTACTACCGCTACGACTTCAACGGGCGCAGGGAGATCGAGGCCTACGTGAAGATCGGGTACGTGGCCTACGAGGGCCAGGGGGTGCTGGTTCACTGCGGCAAGAAAACGGGCAAGCAGGGCGTCATCGACATCGGCGAGCGCACCACCGATCTCATCGGCGCCAACGGCCAGGTCATCAATGGGAAATGGTGCCATGGCGATGAGATCGGGGTTGGCCAACTGGTGGATGACCTGAAGATCCTCGCCAGCAAACGCTACCAGCGCATCATCAGCACGGATCTCGCCCATGACATCCTCAAAGCCTACATCCATGAGAAATCGCTGCCGCGTGTGTCCATCGATCAAACAGAGGAGATCCCGGAGGCCGAGATGCGCGAGGTGATCGGCAAGTCCATTAAGCGTCTTGCGCGCACCCTGACAGCGCTCGTGTCTGGAACCTGGACGACTGATGGTGGCAAAGCCGCCAGCGATTTTGACGAGGTGTTCCTGGCCGGCGGTGGAGCCTACTACTTTGAGCAGATCGTGCGCGACCTCATCACGCATGTGACCTTTGTCCCCGGTCCCCAGGACGCCAATGTGCGCGGCTACGCCGATCTGGCCGCGGGCCTGGAGGACGCGAAGCCCGACATCTGGGAGATCGACTGATGGCCAGACGCCATGACTATGAACATTGGGGCATGGGGCTCCCAGAGGGGTCGGAGGCCCTGCAGGACGTCGATACGCTCTGCGAGGAGCTGGGCTTACAACGTGGGGAGGTGTGCCGGCTCCTCGTCATCACCTGGTCAAAGGCCAGGCGAGGCAAAGTCCAGGAGCTCTGGGGGTTCACACCCGGCGTGGTGTGTGCCCCCAACGCCAGCAGGCCAGGCGGCGTACCGAGCACCGGTCAGCGCGAGGAGCTACCAGCAGCAACGCCCGCACCGCCACGACGCAAGAACGTGGTCAGCGAAACGGCAGCGGCAGCGGTGCAAGGGCTGAACCTGGACCTGGACTAAGGAGTGCGTTTCAAGACCGCAGAGAAGAAAAGGAGATGTGCAAGGAGGACGGCCAATAGATGGCGCAAGTGTATTGAGCAGGCAACAGAGCAAGAAAGCGAGGAATCACATGCCATTGTTTTGTATCCGTAGGGATGACTCAGACTCAAATGATGTTGAGAAATGGACTGACCTGGGCAAGATGGATGCGAACGGCAACAACACAACACTACCTGCAGGCGGTCTATGAAACCGACCAGGAGCAAGAAAAAGATGAGCGCGGCGTATGGAGGCGTGGAGGGACACCGCGGCCAGCTTCTGAATGGAGGTGGATGGAGTACGGAACGTTTTACGGCATACACTCGCCGCTGAAGATGAAAATCTTCTTGCGCAAGCTCCATGATGAAGGAACCGGGTCTACCTTCGAGGCATTAGAACGATGCGGGCTTCTCACTTGTAAGTACACCTGGAAGCGCAAAAACGGCGAGCAGGTTGAGGAGCGGCTGCTGATGGTGCAAATCACCAAAGAGGGACGCAAGCTCGTGCGATCTGCCATCAGTGCGAGGGCTCAGAAACCTTGGCCAGTTGGCAT